>FTAI01000787.1_pt1 | contig 13673 bp, 9 predicted proteins | sample 1638941 | NCBI WGS metagenome assembly FTAI01 (sample SAMEA3914813, study PRJEB12502) | metagenome | biome: forest; material: soil | place: Canada | collected 2011-07-07 | depth 0.3 m | reverse complement strand
CCCACGCCCCCACCGCTAAGCTCCCGGCCACAACCGCCGCCGCCAGGACGCCCCCATGCCGCCCTTCGATCCCGCCGCGGCCACCGCCGCCTACATGGCCACCCTCTCGCCGGCCGCCCACGCCAAGGCGACGGCCTATACGCAAGGGGGCCATTGGCTGCTGCTGTGGTCGTGGCTGGTCAGCGTGGTCGCCGCCTGGCTGATCATCCGCTCCGGGGTGCTCGTCCGCACCGAGGCCGGGCTGCAGCGCGCCAAGCCCCGGCCGGTCCTGGTCAGCATCGTCCTCACCGCCCTCTTCGTGATCATCGACGCCATCCTGGAGCTGCCCTGGGAGATCTACGCCCGCTGGTGGCGGGAGACGTCCTACGGCCTGACCAGCCAGGCCTTCACCGGCTGGTTCACCGAACAGACCATCAGCCTGGGCATCTCCGTGGTGATGACCTGCGTGTTCATGGCCGTGCTCTATGCGGTGATCCGCAAGTCGGCGCGCTGGTGGTGGGCCTGGGCGGGCGGGGTGGTGGGGGTGTTCATCCTCGCGGTCATGGTGCTCTCGCCCATCTACATCGAGCCGATCTTCAACCACTACACCCCGGCGCCCCCGGGGCCGGTGCGGGGCGCCATCGTCGCCCTGGCCAAGACGGCCGAGGTGCCGTCGGACAAGATCTACATCTTCGACGGCTCGCGGCAGTCCAACCGCTACACCGCCAATGTCTCCGGCCTCTTCGGCTCGGCCCGGGTGGCGATGAGCGATGTGATGTTCAAGAAGGGCGCGGACCTCGCTGAGGTGCGCGGGGTGGTGGGCCATGAGATGGGCCACTATCGCCAGGGCCCGCTGATCCTGGCCGGCCCCTTCGCCCTCCTGGCCATCGTGGCCTTCGGCCTGACGCAGCTGTTGTTCCCCATCGCCGCGAGGCTCTTAGGCGCCAAGGTCGCGGGAATCGCCGATCCCGCCGGCCTGCCGGTGCTGATGGCGGTGATCGCCACCCTGGGCCTGGTGGGCACGCCGCTCACCACCGGCGTCTCCCGCTGGGTCGAGGCCGACGCCGACAGCTTCTCCCTGCGCACGGCCAATGAGCCGGACGGCCTGGCCAAGGCCCTGGTCCAGACCATCGAATACCGCGCGTCGTCCCCCTCCGACCTGGAGGAATTCCTCTTCTACGACCACCCCAGCGTCGAGCATCGGGTGCGCAAGGCCATGGACTGGAAGAGGGCGCACCCGCCGGGGTGAGGGCGTCTCAACCCCCCTCAATCGCTATGGTCACCCAGTCGCGAGCCTCCTGCCCATAGACCGCCTGCGTCGGCCGCAGCGACTTGTCGTCGAAACAGCCGATGGCGACGCCCACCCAGTTTGGCCGCATCTTCGGATACCAGAACACGGTCGAGGCGCAGGTCGGGCAGAAGTGGAAGTCGAGCGGCTTGCCGCTGTCGCCCACCCGCCCATACCGGCTCGACGGGCCATCCGGCGTCGTCTGATCAATGTCGAAGAAGACCGCGACGCTGAAGGCGCTGCCGGTCCGTTTCTGGCAGGCGTCGCAATGACACACCGAGACCTTCACGGGCTCGCCGCGCGTGCTGATCGACAGCGCGCCGCAGGAGCATCCGGCGGTTCGAGTGGTCACGACGCTCCCTCGCTGCGGGGTAGGGTTGGGTGGGCGGAGCGAGTGAGCAAACTATTGTCCGTCACCACCGGGCTTGTCCCGGTGGCAAGGGAACATTGGCGGTGAAATCGTTGCATCGAGGCTAGTCGCGTCCCGTTCGAGTTCCCTCGCCTCCGGAACAAGTCCGGGGGTGACGGAAAACCAAATGATCCATCCAAGCCCGACATGGCCCTAGGCCGACGCCGGCGTCAGCCGGAACGGCTGCGAGATGGTCTGGAACACGGGCATGGCCTCGCAGCGGGCGGCGTGGGCGGCAAGGGCCGCATAGCCGTCAAGGTCGATCACCCCGGCCAGGGCCTCGCGCAGGAAGCGCAGCACGGTCGCCAGTACGATGTCGGCGTGGCTGATCTTTTCTCCGAACCACCAGCCCCCCGGCCGGCCGGCGCGCTCGGCGTTCAACTGGGCCAGGGTGTCGTTGATCTGGCCGGTGCAGCGTTCGACCCAAAATGGGAAGGCCGTCTCGCGCAAGGCGCGTTCATAGAGCAGGCTCACCCCCTTGTCGGCGGTCCCGGCGGCGAGGGCGCAGACCCGCAGGCCCTCCCGCCGATCCGGCCCGGTTCGGGCCATCATCGCCCGCTCGGGCCCGACCATATCGTCCAGCACCTCGAGCATGGCGGCGCTGTCGGTGACCACCACCCCATCGTCCATCACCAGGGTCGGCACCCGGCGCAGGGGGTTGAACCGCGCGATCTTGTCGGTGTCGCCGAACCCCGACCAGGGCTCGTGCTTATAAGGTAGGCCGTAAAGGGTCAGCGCGATCCCCACCCGGCGTACGAAGGGGGAGTCATATTGTCCGATCAGGATCATGGCGCGGGCTCCGGGGAGGCGGGGGGATCCGAACCGTAGAAAACCACGGCCGCGCCGGTCGCGCCAAGGGCGCTTCGGCGACCACGCCGGCCCATCGCCGTTAAGTATGATCGCCTCGCCCCAGGCTATTCGGCGATCCGCCCCGGCCCGTTTACTTCGGTCCTGACCATGGGGGGTCAAGGCGTTCCCGAATCTGACCCAAATCGAGCGGCCCCGATCTTGCTGGGCCGGGGGTGAATTCGCTGGATCGGCGAAATGACATTGCGATTTAGGTAAGCTGTGCGAGGTAGACGATGGAACTGACGAATAAATACCACGGGGAAACGACGCCGATGTTCCGTCTGGTCTCGAAATCCGCCGTCATCGCCATGATCTTCGGCGCCGCCAGCCTGGCCACGGCCGGCGCGGCCGCCGCCCACGGTCACCGGCATGTGGCCGCCCCGCCTTCGCCGATGGACACCCTGGCGAATGCGGCCTCGATGGGCGACGCCAAGGCCCAGCTTCAACTCGCCGACGCCTACGCCCTAGGGACGGGCGTGGAGAAGGACGCCCGCCGCGCCCTGCTCTGGCGCGAACGCGCCGCCAATCAAGGCGTGGTGGAGGCCCAGGACGCCATGGCCGCGGCCTATGCGACCGGCGACGGCGTCGAGAAGAACGATGTGATCGCCACGGCCTGGTGGCGGCGCGCCGCCGCCCAGGGCGATGTGGTCGCCGAGCGCAATCTGGCGGACGCCTATCGCGACGGCCGCGGCGTGGGTCAGGACTATGGTCAGGCCCGCGGCTGGTACGAAAAGGCCGCTGAAACTGGTGACGCGGGCGCTCAATTCGGGCTGGGCGAGATGTTCCGCCTCGGCCTGGGCGTCGCCCCCGACCACGGCCGCGCCATGGCCTGGGATCGCAAGGCGGCGGACCAGGGCCTCGCCCCGGCCCAGCGCGAAATGGGATACTTCTATCGCGGCGGCGTGGCCGCCCCCGCTGATCCCGTCCAGGCCGCGGCCTGGTCGCGCAAGGCCGCCGGTCAGGGCGACGCCGAGGCGGCGCGTGACCTGGGCGTCCAGCTTTGGAACGGCGAAGGCGTCGGCAAGGATCGTCAGGGCGCGGCGACCTGGTTCGCGATGGCCGCGGGCAAGGGCGACGCCGAGGCGGAATACCGCCTGGGCCTGGCCGCCAACATGGGCGTGGGGGCCGAGCGCGACGACGCCCGGGCGGCCAGCCTCTATCATCAGGCCGCCGATCAGGGCGTGGGCCTGGCGGCGCTGAACCTTGGCCTGGACTACCAGTACGGCAAGGGGGTCGAACGCGATCCGGCCCAGGCCGCCCATTGGTTCGCGGTCGCCGCCGATCACCAGGCGCCGGCCGGGGCCATCGACCTGGCCATGCTCTACGCCGCCGGCCAGGGCGTGCCGCAGGACACCCATAAGGCCCGCGAAATCCTCGGCGGCCTCGCCGCCAAGGGCAATGTGCGGGCGCGCGAGCTGCTCCGCTGGATCGATCACGACCGCAACCTCGTGGCCGACGCCGCCAGCGCCAATGCGGCGGGCGCCTTCACCCTTGGGTTGGCCAGCGTCGACGCGGGCCGCCTCGATGCGGCGCGCAGCGAATGGCTGGCGCGGTGCACGGAAAACCGCTCGCAACCGGCGGACCTGATCCAGTGCAACACCCAGGAGATCAATTTCGAGGGGCTGAAGCTTCAATCGACCCTGAACCAGGCCCTGGCCCTGGCGCCGGACGATGGCGCGCGCCGTGTGCTGATCGAGGATCAGGCCGGCTGGGCGCACCTGGCCGATCAGGCCTGCGAATTTCCGGCGGTGGAGGGTCGCTCGATCGTGACGGTCAATCTGCAGTTCTGCCGGATGGACTCCAATCTCGCTCGCATCGCCAAGTTGCGGGCTCAGATGACCAGGCCTGCGGCCTACGCGGCCGGAACGCATGTGCTGGAGGCGGCGCGGGACTGAAAACCGCGCTGATCCCCGGCGGATAAAGAAACGCCTCCCTTTCCGGACCGGAGAGGGAGGCGTTTTTGCGTTTCGAGACACGGGCGGGTCTTGTTCGCTCGATCTACGGCATCCCAACCCCGTCACCCCCGGGCTTGTCCCGGGGGCAAGGGATCACAAGCGGTGCATTCGTCGCACAGAGGCCTATTACGTCCGGTTCGTGTTCCCCTGCCCCCGGGACAAGCCCGGGGGTGACGGGTTCATGGACGGTAAAGCGCGTCTCGTCTTAGGCCGTCCAGACCTTGTCCAGCGCGCCGCAGAAGGCGGTCATGTCGTCCATCGACCCGACGGTGACCCGGGAAACCGTGGGCCAGATCGGCCAGGAGCGGCCGATCTCCACGCTCTGGGTGCGGAAGGCGGCCAGCATCTCCCGGGCCGGTTTGGTCTTCCAGTCGATCATGATCATGTTGGCGTCGGTGGGCAGCACGGCCAGGCCGCGCTTCTTGAGGTGCTCGATAGTCATGCCCCGCGCCTCGCGCATCTGGTGGCGCCGGGCGGCGATGGTGTCGGCGGCGGTGAGGCTGGCGGTGGCGCAGGCCAAAGACGGCAGGGGCAGGGCGCCCGACTGCATGCCGCCGTCATAACGCATCATCCGGCCGATCAGGTCCGGGCGGGCCATGATGTAGCCCATCCGCATCCCGGCCATGCCGAAGATTTTCGAGAAAGTCCGCATCACCACCACGTCCTTGCCGGCCGCGGCCAGGTAGGAGGCGGTGGGGACACCGGCGAAGTGGGTGTAGGCCTCGTCGACCAGGACGATGGAGCCCTCGGGCTTGTTGGCCACCAGCCATTCGATGTCGGCGATGGGGGTGATGGTGCCGGTGGGGTTGTTCGGCGTGCAGATGTAGAAGAGGCCGGCGTTGGGATCGGCGGCCAGCATGGCCTTGACGTCGTGGGAGAGGTCGGGCTTCAGCGGCACGCGCTTGACCGGGGTCTTCAGCCATTCCGCCGTGCGGCCGGCCAGTTCGAAGGTCGGATCGGCGGTGACCAGGCCCCGGGTGGGGGAGGTGAAGGTGACCACCGATCGCGACAGGGGGTCGGACGAGCCGGGCCAGGGGGCCACGTGGTCGTAAGGCACGCCTTCGACGGACATCACCGCGCGGATGAAGTCCCCGCGCTCGTCGTGCGGCGAATAGCGGTTGCCATTGGCGATGATGCCGGCGGCTGCGGCGGCGCCCGGCGCCATCGGGCCGGTCCAGCATTCATTGGCGCCGATGCGCACCTTGGCGGAGGGGGCGGCGTCCGGGGTGCCGGCGGAGGCCCAGGCGGGGCGACCAACGCTGGCGGCGGCCACGGCGCCCAGGCTGAACACCGATGCGATCCGCGCAAGCTGGCGGCGGGAATAGCCCCGGGTCAGCAGGTCATCTTGGGCTTCATCGTTCATCGGCCGATCGAGCATCGCAGTCCTCCAGCGTTTCATCCAGATTGGTCGGTTTTCGCCCTTCGGGCGAGAAATTCGTCGCTTTCGTGCGCATTACCAAGGCCATGAGCCTCACAGCGCCTTGGCCAGCAGCCCAAGGCCGGACAGCCCCAAGAGCAGGAAGGTGACCTTGCGGAAGTTGATGTCGGAAATGCCGCGGTAGAGCTTCACCCCCAGCAGGGTGCCGGGCAGCACCACCGGGATCATGACCGCCAGCAGCATCCAGAACTTGGGGCTGAAGGTCTCCGGATGCTGCACGGCCAGCAGGGTGAGGGAGACGATCTGCATCCCCAGGATGAAGGGTTGCACGATGGAGCGGCCCTCGTGTTTGGGCAGGCGCCGCAGCCCCGTCCACACCACCACCGGGGCGCCGGGAAAGGCGGTGAAGCCGCCGATCAGCCCGCCGAAAAAGCCGATCACCCCCGAATAGAAAGGTGGCTCCTTGGTCTTGATGTGCAGGCTGTCGGGCTTGAACACGGAATAGGCCGCATAGCCGAGCAGGAAGGCGCCGAACACCACCATCAGCACCTTGGTCGGCAGGCTGTGCAGGATCGCCAGGCCCACCGGAACCCCCAGGACGCCGCCAATCAGATAAGGCGCCGGACCGTCCGGCCACCATTCCTTGATCGGACGAAGATCCTGCTTGAGCTGGCCGAGGGACATCAACTGGTTGGCGGTCGAAAGACTCATCAGCAATGGCACGCCCAGCTTGGGCGGCAGGAGCCACAGGCTGAGGGCGCCGATGGCCGAAAACCCGAATCCGGACAGGCCGCTCATCAGGCCGGAAACACCGAGGATGCAGGCCAGCCCGATCAGGACCGGCAGGGGATAGGATTGGAGCAGAGAACTAAAGAAGGACAAGTCAAAGAGCCTTGCTGGAAAGTGATGACGCCAATGCGGGTGCGGTCGAGAGGAAAACCGATCCGGGTTCGGAGGAACTGGTCACGCGGTCGATTGCGCCTCAACTTGCGCCGAACGCCAACCACCCCTTGTGTTGATCCCCTCTGATGGAATTTCAGGACGCGCGCCGCCGACCGGACGGGCCAAGCGATGCGCGCCTCAATGCAGCCCATTTGTCCGGGTGCGTCAATAAATTTGCAGATACCGGCGTCGATTTTGAGGACGGATTTGCCGTGTTGCGAACGGTTTTCGAGTAGCTAACTCTATTTAAGCTCGCCGAGTGCGTTCAATGACTCTGCGTTATCTCTCTGTGTTTCAAATCTGCATTGTGATACCGTGGATATCAGCGGGAAATTTGCTTAAAGTGTGGGCGTTGGCCGCAAAAACAGCCGTCCGTTTGATCGTTTTTGAGTATTTACCGCCGTCGAGCGATTAGAGCTTGCGCCGATGCGCGGGCGGCCAATCAGCCCCCGCCTTGGCGCCTCAGCGCGCTGAATCGCCGCGGGCCGCGCCGCGCCAGGCGGCCAGGCTGGGGCCCAGGGCCGCCTTCAGCGGCGCCAACGGACCTTCGAATCGGCGCCATTGTTCGAGGCCGTCGCGGAAGATCGGCCGCCGCACCTGTTCGGAACTCACCGTGCGCACCGCCCGGTCGTTCTCATAGAACTTCAGGCAGGCCTCCTCGAACGGCAGGCCGCAGTAGGCGAGCAGGCGCCGCACCTCGCCTTCCGTCGCCTCGACCATGTCCTCGTAGATCACCCGGCGGATCCTGCCGGGCAAAACCGCGTCGAAATGGTCCATCACCTCGACATAGTCCCGGTAATAATGGCCCAGGTCGGTCAGGTCGTATGAGAAGGACTGACCCTGGGCGAAATGCTGTTTGAAGGCGGAGAAGCAGGTCGCCATCGGGTGGCGGCGGGCGTCGATGATCCGCGCCTTCGGCAGGATCAGATGGATCAGGCCCACGTGCTGGAAGTTGTTCGGCATCTTGTCGATGAACATCGGCCGGCCCAGCTTGCGATGGATGCGGGTCGAGGCCAGGTAGTCCTCGCCCAGGGCCTTCAAGGCGCCGGGATCAAGGTCCGCCAGCCCCTCCGGATAGGCCGCGCCCAGGCGCCGGGCGATCAGGCCGATGTCCGGAAGTTCCATGGTGCCCTCGACCGCGGAGTGGCTGGCGAGGATCTGTTCGATCAGGGTCGAGCCCGACCGGGGCAGGCCGACAATGAAGATCGGCGCCGTTGAATCGCAGCCCGTGCCTTTCCGGGCCTCGAAAAAAGCCTGTGTGAACAAGCTCTTTGATCGTTTCATCCGCGCCGTCGTCTCGCCTGCGTCATAGCGGCTGTCCGCCCGGCGAAGCTGGGCGCCCTTGGCGTAGTGGTCGAAGGCGCCGGCGTCGTCGCCGCGATCTTCCAGCGCCTTTCCCAGGGCGTAGTGCAGGTGAAGCCGGTCCTCCCCCGCTAGATTGGGGGCGGCCAGGTCCGGCCGCGCCAAGGCGGCGGCCATCGCCGTGGTCTCCGCCTCGCTGAACACGGCCACCTTCAGATTGGCCAGCCCCCAATAGGCGTCGCCCACGCCTGGATCGAGGGCGATGCAGCGGCGAAAGGCGGCGATGGCGTCGTCCCGCCGCCCCACCGCGCGCAGGGCGTGGGCGTAGTTCAGCCAGATCTTCGGCTGATCGGGATAGTCAGCGAGCAGCCCCTCGTAGATCGCGCCCAGCCGCGCGTCGTCGCCGACCAGGCCGAGGCAGGCGGCCAGCATGTTGCGGTAGGCGGGGTCCTTGGGCGAGGTTTTCAGCAGTCCTTCGACCAGTACGATCGCCTCGGCCGCCTTCTGCTGGTGAAACAGAGCCTCCGCATAGAGGAAACGGCTTCCCGCGTGGCCAGGCTCGAGCTCAAGGCTGCGGGCCAGCAGCACCTCGGCGTCGGGATGGCGGCCCTGACGGTTGAACAGTTCCGCCAGCATCCGCATTGCGGCGGCGTCGGTGGGGCGGCGGGTCACCTGATCGCGCAGCATCTGCTCGGCGGCGGCCAGCCGGCCCTCGAAGATGGCGTCCGCCGCCGGCCGCAGGGCGGGGTCCTTCACCGAGGCGCGGGCGTGTTCGGCGAAGGCGGCGTCGGCGCCCCGGGCGTCGCCCCGCGCGAACAGCAGATCGCCCAGGCCCCGCCAGGCCTCGGCCAAGTCCCGGTTCAAGCGCGTCGCTCGCCGCAGGGCGGTCATGGCCGGCGCGGCCTCGCCGAGATCGGCCAGGCTGGCGCCCAGTTCGTATTGGGTGTGGGCCGCGTTGGGGAATTTCGCCGCCAGGGGCCTCAGAATGGCCAGGGCGCGCCGGACGTCACCGAGCCGTCGGTGCGACGACGCGGCGATCAACAGGGCCCGCGGATCGTTCGGCGCCCGCGCCAGGATGGCCGCGGCCGCCGCGCCGGCCCCGGCGGGGTCGTCCGCCAGCAGGGCCGCCGCGCGCTCGATGGCGGCGTTCAAGGGCAGTGAAGACGTGCCGACCATCCGCGCCGTGTTTCCAGGTTCCATCCGCCGGCAACCTTGCACAAAAGAGACGGGCCGGAGCGCGTTTCCGCGTTCCGGCCCGTTCAACTTTGCAGCGATGGCTCCAAATCGGGCAGGGCGCCGGGCAGACCCGGCGCCCCCTCGACCTGAACCTTAGAAGGTGTAGCTCAGGCGACCGTAGTAGTAGCCGCCGTTGATTCCCCAGGGCGAGAACTCCATCGGCACGCCGTAGACGTTGCCGCCGCTCTCGGGCCGGCCCGACGGGGTGTTCGGCACCAGGGGCGGCTTGGTGTTGAAGAGGTTCTGCGCGCCCACATCCAGCTTCAGACCCTTGAGGATCTTGTAGCCGACGTCGAGGTCGGTGATCCCCGTGGTGGGGATCTTCAGATTGTAGGTGACGTTGGACACGTTCGAAAGTTCGGACGTGGGTCCGTAGACGGTCTCGCGCAGAGTGACGCTCCACGGGCCCATGGTCCAGTCGGCGCCAAGGATGACTTTTTCCTTGGGCGTGGCGGTGGTCAGGGCCGAAATGGCGGCGGGGCTCAGGAGCGCGGTCTGCGACTGGACCGCCGGGAAGGCCGAGAAGTCCGCGGCCGGGAGCGGGTGCTCCTTGGTGACGGTGGTTTCGTTGTAGTTGAAGCCAACCGTCCAATCCACGTGACCCATGTCGCCGAAGTCGGAGGCGTAGTTCAAGGTCGCCTCGACCCCTTGGGTGCGTGTGTCCACCGCGTTGGTGAAGAGCGCGATGCCGGCGTAGGAAATGCCGGTGTCCAGGGTGTTGCCGTGCAAGGCGATGGCGTTCAGCACCGCTTGGGAGATCACATAGTTGGTGCCGCCCGAGAGCACCGAGCCATAGAGGAAGCCGGTGGTGACGATCCGGTCGGTGATGTCGATCTGATAGGCGTCCAGGGTGATCTGCATCTTGTCGATCGGGTGGGCGACGAAGCCGATCGAGTAGTTGGTCGACTTTTCGGGCTTGAGCGGCCCGAATCCGGCGGCCAAGGCGGCGGGGGAGTTCGGCGGCAGCTGAACCTCGGCCGACGACGGCGAGACGTTGGTGCCGGAATAGTATTCCTCCGCCAGGGTCGGCGCCCGGAAGCCGGTGCTGACCGTGCCGCGGACGGCGAACATCGGATTGAAGTCGTAGCGGGCGGTGAACTTGCCCACCGTCGAGGCGCCGAAGTCGCTGAAGTGGGAGTAGCGGCCGGCGAGGTCCAGGTGCAGCCCGGCGATCGGATCGACCGCGAAGTCGATATAGCCCGCGTAGGAGCTGCGGGTGTGGGTTCCGGCGTTGGTCGGGTCATAGCCGGTGAACGATTGAGCGCCGCCGCCGTAGTAGGATGACGGCTCGCCCGACGCCAGGGTGAAGGTGTTCTTGCGGAATTCGGCCCCGAAACCGACGTTCAGCGGCGAGGCGAGGCCGACGGCGAAGGCCTTGTCGACGTCGATGTTGGTCGCCCATTCGGCGTTGGAGAAGGTGCCATCGTAGAAGTTCTGCAGCGGCGGCAGATAAGGCGTCGCCTGCCCGGCCGCGATCACCGGATAGAGGGAGGCGTTGGCCGAATTGTCCGTGTAGACCTTGTCGATGTCCTTGCCGTAGGTGGTGGACAGGTCCCACTTCCAGCCTTCGAGGTCGCCCTTGACGCCTTCGGTCAACGAATAGTCGTCTTCGCTGATCGCCTCGGCCGGATCGAAGCCCAAGGGATAGGGATAGACGGTGACGTGGGTCGAGGTCTGGCCGACGACCTTGTTGGGCACCCGGTAGTTTTCGAAGGCGTTGGCTTCGCGATGGCCGTAGCTGCCGAAGGCGTAAGCCTCCGTGCCGCCGCCCAGGTCGTAGCCGGCGTTGTACATGAAGTTGTAGATATTATAGGCCGGATCGCCGTTGATCTTGTTTTCCTTGGGATATCCCGCGGAAAGCGGCTCGCCGGTGGAGTTGGGCGGGGTCAGGGAGCCCAGCAGGGTTCCGTTCACCGTCGACACGCGGCGGTCATAGGTGCCCTGCTGGGTGTGCTCGTGATACTTCTCCTCGACGGTGAGGTTCAGGAAGCCCGCGTCGCCCAGGGCGATGCCCTTGTTGAGGGAAAGGGCGCCGGTCTTGCCGTCGCCTTCATAGAACTGCCCGGCGGTGGCCGAGGCCGAGCCGCCGTGGTTGGCGCTCTTGAGGATGATGTTGACGACGCCGGCGATGGCGTCCGAACCGTACTGGGCCGAGGCGCCGTCCTGCAGCACTTCGATGTGGTCGATGGCCGACACCGGAATGAAGCTGAGGTCGGTGGTGGCCGAGCCCGAATAGGGGCTGCCGCCGTCGACGCCGAGGTTGCCCGTGGTGTGGCGGCGCTTGCCGTCGACCAGCACCAGGGTGTCGTTGGGGCTGACCCCGCGCAGGGCCGCCGAGAGGGTCAGGGCCTGGGCGTCGGCGCCGTAACCTTGGGCGTTGAACGACGGCAGGTTGGTGGCCAGGGCCTGGATCAGGTCCGGCTGCGGCGCGTCGCGCAACGCCGCGGCGCCGACGATTTCGATCGGCGCGGCGCTGTCGGCGGCTTTCATGCCGGTGGTGCGGGTGCCGGTGACGATGACTTCGCCGCCCGTATCGGCGCCGGCGGCGAAGACTGGTGTGGCGAGCGCGGTGGCCAGGGCCAGCATGCTCGTGCCTAGAAGTACGGATTTCATTTTAATCCCCCGTTGTTTGATGACCGTTGGCCCGCGCTGGACGTTTCAAGTCTCCCGTTGCGCGGTTGGAAGTCTCTGATCTCGGTAATTGCCGAATAACGCCGAGTCTAAGGGCTCATAGCTCATTCGAAAATTGACTTGGCAAAAGGAATCACAACCGGCGCCATGCAAATGCACGACTCCATGACTCGAAACGCCCCGAGTTTTTCTAATTCTACCGCACTGCACAGCCTATCGCTTGGGTGAACGACGGCAACCGACTCGATTTTGTGCGTTGCGGAAAAGTAAATTGTGCCCGCTGCTTGCGCCAAATACGCACATCTACGCAGTTGGATGATCAAGGATTGGGCGAAATGATCCGTCCAAGGCCGTTTCCGGCGGTCCCGCGGAACCGGTCCGGCCTGGCGTCGCCGCTGTCAGGCGCATCCGCTAAGGTCTGGCGCTAGGATCGGGCCCGCTTGGTGCGAAGCCGCCGGGAGACCGCCATCATGACGTCAAAGCCCGCCGCCGACGCGCCCTTCAGGCCCCGCCTGGCCACCCTCGCCGACGCCGATCGGCTCGCGGCCCTGATGAACGCCGCCATCGGCGAGCTGCAGCGCGGGTTTCTCACCGCCGAGCAGATCGCGGCCAGCCGGATGATCATGGGCATCGACCGCCAGCTCATCGCCGATGCGACCTATTTCGTCGTCGAGGCCGGATTCGAGATCGCCGGCTGCGGCGGCTGGAGCCGGCGCGCGACCCTCTATGGCGGCGACCATTCCCCCGGCCGCGACGCCGCCCTGCTGGACCCCCGGGTCGACGCGGCCCGGGTGCGGGCCATGTACACCAGCCCGGCCTTCGCCCGCCGGGGAGTCGGGCGGCTGATTCTCAGCCTCTGCGAGGCCGCCGCCCGGGCCGAGGGGTTCACCCGGGTCGAGCTCGCCGGCACGATGTCCGGCCAGCCCCTCTATGAGAGCTGCGGCTACCGGGTGATCGAGCCGATCCTGGATGACCGCGGCGGCGTTCCGGTGCCCCTGGTGCGGATGGGCAAGGCGCTTTAACCGGCCTTGCGCGGGGTCTTCAGCCCGGTCTCCAGCTTGTGGCGCACCTCCCGCTTCACCCGGGGCGCCAGGCGCGCGTCCTCCCCGGCCAGGAAGGCGCGCACCGCGTCCGCGTCCCGGGCCGACAGGGCGCGCAGGGCCCAGGACAGCGCCTTGACCACCATGTCGTCGGGATCGCCCGCCAGCCGCCTGCAGATCGCCAAGGTCCGGGCCGCGTCACCCCGGCCGCCGTCGGCGGGCATGTTGAGGGCGACGGTGCTGACCAGGGCGGCGCGGCGGAGCCAGCGGTCGCCCGAGGCCGACCAGCGATCGAACAGGCTGTCGGAGCAAAGCCCATGCGCCCAGGCCGGGCCGGACAGGATTCGCCCGAAGGCGTCCACCGCGTCCCAGGACGCCAGGCCTGGCGAGAAATCGTCGAGGGTCGGATCGTCCAGCGCGGCGAAGGCCGCGGGGTGGCGCCGGATGAGCTCGTATCCCACCCAGCGCAGGGCCTGGCGCTCGTGCAGAGCCCGGGCGACGCCATGGATGAACGCTGCCGGCCGATTGCGCCATCGCCGGCTGTAGTCTCGCCGCAGGGCGCGCAAGGCCGGTGTGGTCCGGGCCGGCAAGGCCTCCGCCGCCGAGAGCAGCGCCAGGGCGGCGGCCCGCGCATTGGGATCGATCTCAACGCCCATGCCCACCT
>FTAI01000321.1_pt1 | contig 13785 bp, 15 predicted proteins | sample 1638941 | NCBI WGS metagenome assembly FTAI01 (sample SAMEA3914813, study PRJEB12502) | metagenome | biome: forest; material: soil | place: Canada | collected 2011-07-07 | depth 0.3 m | reverse complement strand
TACCTCTTTGCGGCGCGGCCCCAGCGCCTCGGCGACCAGGCTTTCCTCTAGCCCGCTCCCATGTTCGCCGGCCATGTCCAGGAAATTGATTCCGACATCCAGCGCCTTGCGCACAACTGCAATCGCCTGCCCGGCGTCTTGATAGATGCCAAAATTGTTGCAGCCCAACCCGATGACCGACGCCCGCATCCCCACGCCGCCGAATTCTCGCATTTCCATACTCGGAGTCCTTTTGGCTAGTGGGGCGTCCATCTCCACAGTTGCTTGTAGCGAAAGGGACCGATATTAACTTGAGGGCTGACTCAAGCAGCATATGTATTTGAGGATAGGCTCAACTTTGTCAAGCCAAAATCGCGCCTCCCTGGAGCCACAGCGCGACGTCGGCCGCCAGCGCGTCGCCGAACTGCTTCAGGCTGCCGCCGCTGTATTCCAGGAGCGGGGGTTCGAGGCGGCGACGATGGCGGAGATCGCCGCGCGGGCCGATGCGAAGATCGGCTCGCTCTACCGCTTCTTTCCCAACAAGGATGCCGTGGCCGATGCGCTCATGCGCCGATACGCCGAGGCTCTGCAGGCGGAGTACGACGCGATCCACGCGCGCGCCGCCGACGCCACGCCGCAAGAACTCGCCGATATCCTCATCGATCTGTTTGTGAAGCTGCGTCCGCAGGCGGGGGCATTAACCGCTTTCTTGGACTCCCACGTCGATTGGACGGAAGCCCGCCGGCGGCTCCGCACCCAGACCTTGGCCGGGATCAAGACAGCGTTGACAACGTGCGCGCCCGATCTCGATGACAAGGAGGCCGAGGATGTCGCCGCCGTGGTGCTCAGCAATATGAAGACCATGTGGGGCATGGCCAAGAAGGATGTGCCGACGACCCCCGGCGCACCTGACCAATTGCGGCTGATGAACCGGCTCTATCTGGCAGCAGTGCTTCGGCCCGGTCGGCTGACCGCGCAATAGCGGACAAGCTGAAGGGGCGATCGCGAGCGCCGGCTACCGCGCGTTCAGTAGCTGCACCCACCGCAACAGGATTTCCCGTTGGCCAGGCCGGACGGGCGAGGCGGTTTCGGCCAAGAGGCTCAGGCACCGGGCGACTTCGCCCGTGGGAACCGGTTCGGGTCGTTCGATCAGGCTGGCGATCGTGGCGAGGGCCAGGCCGGCCGCGCTGACGATGTCGTCTTCGACCATCGGGCGCACTCCATACTCGACTGTAGAGAATACTCCGTGGTGAAATACTCTACAGCGACCCTCTCTCCTGAACATGGAGATACGGGACGTGCTCGCCCTCAATCTGAAACGGTTACGCGCCGACCGGGGCCTCTCCCAGGAGGACCTGGCCGACCGCGCCGATATCGACCGGACCTACATCAGCAGTCTCGAGCGTTCCGTCTACGCCGCCGGCATCGATGTGGTGGGCCGTCTGGCGAAGGCCCTTGGCGTCACTGCGACGGACTTGCTCGCGCCGCCGGAAGACTCCGCCAAAGGCTGACGATTAACGGGAAGAAAGCCTTCCCCTGCGGCCGAGCCGTTGCCGTTTCGGCCGACCCCTTCGAGCGGGGGGTCCCCCTGCAACGCCCGCTGAACGGTGAGCGGCCGGCGGGCGTGCTCGGTTCCGCCGCTATGCGGCTCCCACGGGTCCGCCCCTTCGGGCGCCCACGGCGCTGTCGGCTGCTCATCGGCGCTTCCCGCCGGGCAGGCCCGGCTCCTCGCAGCCTTCATTGTTTGCTGGGCCGCGTGAACGCGGCCGTGACTTAGGGCTCCGCCCTCGGCGCACTTCAGAGCGGCTTCCGCCCAGCTTCCTCCACTTCGCTCCGTGCAGCCGGTTCCCCGCGAAGCCGCCCCTCCGTTTGCACACCCGGTCTCGCCGACGGGCAAGGTTGCAGCGCGGCGCTGCGCCCCAGGAAAAAGGAAGCCGGACATGACCACGACCCTCACCCGCACGAGATCGACGTGGTGCGGGAGCGGCTCAGGAGGTTGAAGGAGGCGTTGAAGTGAGATCCGCCGACGACATGGAGCTGTTTCACGGCAGCGGAAACGTCTTTCGCGACCTCGGCCTTCCTAATCCGAACCTCGAACAGCTACGCGCCATTCTGGCGGCGAGGATCATCGGCGTGCTCGACGACCGCCACCTCACCATTCGCAGGGCGCAGGAACTGACCGGGATCGCTGCGGCTGATTTCTCGCGCATCCGGCAAGTGAAGCTGGAGCGTTTCACCGTCGAGCGGCTGATGAACCGTCTGGCTTGAACGGCACGGTGGGATAGCGGCGCCGGTTGCTTGGGCCAGGCACGGGCCGCGATCGTGGCGTCGTCCGGCAATTCCATCGTCGCCAACGTGCGAACATGGTCTCTGGGCGCTGCGTAGCCAAATACGGCGGCTCCCTTGGGAGCCTTGGCCTTAGAGGCGCCGGTTTTCTTAGGCTTAGCGGGCATGTCGAGTCTCCGGGTGACAACATGGGGCCGGCCCGCGATCATGGACCCTTGCCACCTTTGCGGCCAGGATCGACGGCGCTATCGTGCCGCGTCATCGCCTTTGGGGGGGTCGAGCTTGCGCGTTGTGCGAGGGGTATTGGGTTGCGTGGCCGCGTTAGTCGCCGCCGCGAGCATGAACGCGCCCGCGGCGCAGGCCGCCAGTCGGCCGTTCACGGCCAAGGACATGGCCATGCTCGACCGGGTCAGCGATCCGCGACTGTCCCCCGACGGGCGGTTCCTGGTCTATGACGTGCGCGCCACCGATTGGACGGCGAACAAGGGCGTCCACGCCCTCTGGCTGCTGGACAGCCGCACCCCGGCCATGCCCCCGCGCAAGCTGGCCATCTCCGACAAGGGCGCCACCTCGCCGCGCTGGTCGGCGGACGGCAAGCGGCTCTACTTCCTCTCCTCCCGGGCCGGGTCACAACAGGTCTGGCGCACCGACGCCGATGGCCTGGAGGTCGTGCAGGTGACCAACCTGCCCGTGGATGTCGCCGCCTTCCGCCCCTCGCCGGACGGCAAGACCCTGGTCATCGCCGCCGAGGTCTTCGCCGACTGCGCGGACCTGGCCTGCACCAAGACGCGGATTGACGCGCGCAAGGCCGGCGGCGTCTCCGGCGCCACCTACGACCACCTGCCCTTCGTGGTCTGGGACAACTGGATGGCGGGGACGCAGGCGCATCTCTATGCCCTGACCCTCGACGCCAGCGGCGCGGCCTCCGCGGCGCCGGTGGCCCTGATGAAGGGTTTCGAGACGGACTCGCCGACCCGGCCATTCGGCGATGACGGCGACTTCGCCTTCGTGGACGGCGGCCGTGGCGTGGTCTTCGCCGCCCTGGCGCCGGGCGACGCCTGGGGCGTGAGCGAGGAAACCCACCTCTACCAGGCGCCCATCGACGGCTCGGCCGCGCCGAAGATGATCAGCCCCTCGGCGGCCGGCTCCTACGGATCCCCGACCGCCTCGCCGGACGGGACGAAAATCGCCTACATCGGCAAGAAGGGCCGCGGCGGCGAAGACGTCCGCGCCGGCGTCTTCGTGCTCGACCTGAAGACCGGCGCGGTCCAGGAGGCCGATCCCGGCTACGACCGCTCGGCGGAAAAGCTGGCCTGGTCGCCCGACGGCAAGTCCCTCTACGCCATCTTCGGCGACACCGGCCTGGAGCGGCTGGCGGCCATCGACCTGGCCTCGAACAAGGTCACATCCCTGACCCACGTCGGCCATGTCGGCGACGTGATCGTCGCCGGCGCTCGCGTGGTCTACGGCCAGGACAGCCTGGTCTCCGGCGAGCAGCTGTTCGAACTGGCCAAGAGCGCCGCACCCCGCCAGCTTACCAACGCCAACGCCGCCGCCCTGGCCGACACGTCCATGTCGCCCTACGAGGCCTTCAGCTTTGCCGGCTGGAACGGCGAGACCGTGCACGGCTACGTGGTCAAGCCCTACGGCTGGCAGGCCGGCGCCAAGTACCCGGTGGCTTTCCTGATCCACGGCGGTCCGCACGGCTCCTTCGGCGACGCCTGGAGCTACCGCTGGAACCCGCAGGTCTGGGCCGGCATGGGCTATGCCGTGGTGATGGTCGATTTCCACGGCTCCTCCGGCTACGGCGAGGCCTTCGCCCAGTCCATCGTCGAGCATTGGGGCGACCGTCCGCTGGAGGATCTGCAGAAGGGCTGGGCGGCGGCCCTGGCGAAATATCCCTGGTTGGACGCCAGCCGCGCCTGCGCGCTGGGCGGCTCCTACGGCGGCTACATGATCGCCTGGATCGCCGGGTCCTGGAACCAGCCCTGGAAGTGCCTGGTCGACCACGACGGCGTCTTCGACACCCGCTCCATGGCCTACTCCACCGACATTCCGGGCTTCGCCGAACACGAGACCGGCGGCTTTGGCTGGGAGCACGCGGCGCAGTACGAGCTCTTCAACCCCGCCGCCAGGATCAGCGCCTGGACCAAGCCCATTCTGGTGGTGCACGGCGGCCGTGACTACCGGGTGCCCATCGACCAGGGTCTGGCCGCCTTCACCGCCGCCCAGCGCAAGGGCGCACCCAGCCAACTGCTCTACTTCCCCGACGAGAACCACTGGGTGCTCAAGCCCCAGAACTCGGTGGAGTGGTATCGCGTGGTCGGCGCCTGGATGGGCCGCTGGACCGGCGTCGCCGCGGCAAAGGCCGACGCGGCGACGCTGTCAGAGGCTTCCGGCAGGCCCTAGTGACGGTCGATCCGCGCCGCATAGCAGCCGCGCGCCGCGTTGTGGGCGTGCAGGTAGGCGGCGCCCGGCTCAGCCAGGCCGCGCCCGATCGCCGCCTCGATGTCCTGGCCCGGAAGGACCAGCTCGGCCCAGAGCATCATGCCGGCGGCGTCATAGGCCCGCAGCGCGATCGGCCGGTCCCTGAGCACCGGCGGGATCTGGTCGGTCGCGACGCGGGGCGCCAGCGCCGCCTCGTTGACGAAGATCGCGTGGTTGGAGCGATACGGCGTGGCCGCATCGTGGTGCGCATAGTTGAGCAGCAGCAGGCTCTCGCCCGGCGCCGCGTCCTCCAGGGTGACGCGGCAAGGATAGCGACCGTCGTCCTTGGCGATGCAGCGCACCACGCCGCGCTCGGCCAAGGCCTCCTCGCTGAGGCCGAACAGGGATTGGAACGGCTCGACGGCCAGGCCTGAGACGGTGAAGGACATGGGGGACTCCTCGTTTGGTCTTGAGAAAATCCCACGCCGCCCAACGCCGCGGCCACCCGCTTCTTGCGCCGCCTGACGCCACGTCCCCGTATCCCTGCGCCCGACCCGGCGCCACAATCGTCGGCGACCGCCACAGCAGGGGAGAGCGCGACCATGACCGCCGCCGCCGACGAAATCATCCTGCACCACTATGACACCTCGCCCTTCTCCGAGAAGGTGCGGCTGATGTTCGGGCTCAAGGGGCTGGCGTGGCGGTCGGTGATCCAGCCGAACATCATGCCCAAACCCGATCTGCTGCCGCTCACCGGCGGCTACCGCCGCGCCCCGGTGATGCAGATCGGCGCCGACGTCTTCTGCGACAGCCAGGTCATCCTGGCGGAGCTGGAGCGCCGCTCGCCCGGTGGGCCCGCGGGGCGGGGGCCGGCCTTCGCCGTGAACCTCTGGGCCGATCGCCTGTTCTTCGGCGCCACGGTGCCGATCATCTTCGGCGAGATCGGCGACAAGGTGCCCAAGTCCTTCATCGAGGACCGCGAGAAGCTGGCCGGGCGGCCCTTCGATGTGAAGGCCATGCGCGCCGTGTCCCAGACCATGCGCGGGCAGTGGCGCGCCCAGGCCGGCTGGATCGAGCACGCCCTGGAAACCTGCGGCGAGTACCTGGGCGGCGAGACGCCTGGCCTGGCTGACCTATCCGCCTACATGAACATCTGGTTCCTGGCCGGCGCCGTTCCGGCCATCGCCGACGATCTGCTGACCGGGCTTGACCGGGTGAAGGCCTGGCGCAAACGGGTCGCGGCCATCGGCCACGGAACCCGGATGGAGCTGTCCTCCGGTGAGGCGCTGGAGATCGCCCGGAACGCGGAGCCCTGCGTCTGCCTGGCCCACGATGACGGTGATCCCTTGAGCCTGGCGCCCGGAGCCGATGTGACCGTGATGGCGGACGACTATGGCCGCGATCCGGTCTGCGGCGTGCTGGTGGCCTCCAACCATGAGCGGGTGACTTTGCTGCGCCAGGATGAGCGGCTCGGGAGGCTGCACGCCCACTTCCCGCGCGCCGGCTACATGGTGACCCCCGGACGCCACCCCTGAGGCTGCCCTTGCGCCGCGAAGCGACGGCGCCTAGGATTTCACTGTTTTCAGCAGGAGGCCACGATGGAACGCGCGAACGAAACCCGCTTCGCCCAGCCCGTTCTCGTCGCCAAGGCCTCCCATGCCCGCCATCGTCACCCTCGATCACCTCGGCTTCGCCAGCCCTGACGGCCGTTCTCTCTTCGACAACCTGACCCTCGCCCTGGGCGCCGAGCGCACCGGCCTGGTCGGCCGCAACGGCGTTGGCAAGACCACCCTGCTGCGCCTGATCCTGGGCGAGCTCGCGCCGGCCGCGGGCGAGATCGCCGTCACCGGCAGGCTGGCCCTGCTGCGCCAGGTCGCCTCGCATCCGCCTGGAGCGACCTTGGCCGACATCCTCGGCGTTCGGGACGCCCTCGAACGGCTGGACCGCATCGAACGGGGGCAGGGCGACCACGACGACCTCGAGGCGGCCGACTGGCTGCTGCCCCAGCGCCTGGCCGAAGCGCTGGGGCAGATGGGTCTCGAGGCGATCCCCCTGGACCGTCCCGCGGCGGAGATGAGCGGTGGCCAGGCGACGCGCGCGGCGCTGGCGGCGCTGTTGATCCAGGAGCCGGACCTGCTGCTGCTGGATGAGCCCACCAACAACCTCGACGCTGAGGGGCGGGAGGCGGTGTCGGACCTGCTGGGCCGTTGGAAGGGCGGCGCCCTGGTGATCAGTCACGACCGCGCCCCGCTGCGCCGCATGGACCGGATCGTCGAGCTCTCGGGCCTGGGCGCCAAGGTCTACGGCGGCGACTTCGACCTCTACGCCGCGCGCAAGGCCGAGGCGCTGGCCGCCGCGGCGCGGGACCTGGACGAGGCGCAGCGGGCCGCCGCCCGCATCGATCGCGACATCCAGGCCACTCGCGAGCGCAAGGCCCGCAAGGACGCTGCCGGTCGGCGCGCACGGGCCAGGGGGGATGCGCCCAAGATCCTCCTGGACGCCAAGGCCGACCGGGCCGAGCGCACCGGAGGGGCGCAGAACCGCCTGGCGGACCGCCTACGCGCCTTGGCCGGGGCGGACCTGGCGGCCGCCGAGGCCAAGGTCGAGCGGCTCCGCGCCTTCGGCTTCGACCTGCCGCCCTGCGGCCTCGCCGCGGGCAAGCTGGTCCTGGCGCTCGAGGATGTGGCGTTCGCCTGGCCAGACGCGGCGCCCGTCGTGAAGGACCTGTCCTTCCGCCTGACCGGAGCGGAGCGACTGGCCGTGACCGGCGCGAACGGCTCGGGCAAGACGACCCTGATCCGCCTGGCGACCGGCGATCTGGCGCCCATGCGCGGGCGCGTGATCCGCGGCGTCGACGCCGTCTTGCTGGATCAGGGGACTGGCGCCCTTCGCCAGGATGAGACCTTGCTGGAGGCGTTCCTGCGGCTCAATCGCGGCGCCACGCCCAACCAGGCGCACGCGGCCCTGGCCCGCTTTCTGTTCCGCAACGACGCCGCGCGCAGATCCGTCGCCTCCCTGAGCGGCGGCGAGCGGCTGCGGGCGGCGCTGGCCTGCGCCCTGATGGGGACCCGGCCGCCGCAACTGATCATCCTGGACGAGCCCACCAACCACCTGGATCTGGACTCCATCGCCGCCGTGGAGTCAGCGCTGCTGGCGTACGACGGCGCCCTGATCGTGGTCAGCCACGACCAGGACTTCCTGGGTGCAATCGGCGCCGAGCGGGAGGTGCGGCTTGGCTAGGCCTGCCGGTCGAGGGCGATGGCGGTCGCCGCCGGCTGCGTCGAGTTCGCACCGGGGCCGTAGCCGCGCCCGTTGGAGCGATGAGAGGCCACCTCTTCGGCAACGGCTCGGACCAGACCCTCGGTCACCGTCTTGGAGGCCATCACGGCGCGGCCATGGCGGCCCAGAACGGCCTCGAAGGCTTCGGTGGACTGGACCAGGCGCTTGCGTCGGTCGGGCGAAGCGGACGCCACCAGACCCGGCTGGAGCCGGATCTCGGCGGATTCGCGCCGGTAGACGTTGGCCAGCCTGCTGACCTCCTCCATCGAGGCTGCGGCGTCCTGGGGCCTGTGCGCCTCGAAGGACCTGCACTGCTGGGCGATCGCCGCCGTCAGCCGATCGGTGAGGATGATCAGGGCTTCGACGCGGGTGTCGGTGTCGGCGGCTGGCTGGCTCATGTCACGCACTCAGACCCTGAAGTTTCAACATTTCCTTGGCGATCGTGTCGGACAGGCCGATGCCGCCGCGCTTCACCGTCTGCTTGGCCATGGCGTCGGTGAGGAAGGACTTCCACATCTCCTCGCCCTGGCCGCCGCCGAAGGGCTCGGAGGTGTTCACGTCCTTGAACATCGACTGGTACATGATGTTCAGGAACGAGGTCTCGAAGTCCTTGGCGGTCTTCTGAATGGCGCCGCGCTTGGCAAGGTCGGCGGCGTTGGCGGCCGTTGGGGCGCCAGTGAGGACGCCCAGTGGAACGGAGATCGCGGAGAGGTCGGACACTACATCACCTCGATGTCGGCTTGGAGCGCGCCGGCGGCCTTGATGGTCTGCAGGATGGAGATCATGTCGCGCGGCGTGACGCCCAGGGCGTTCAGGCCCGCCACCAGGCTGGCGAGGGAGGCGCTGTCCTTGAGCATGATCAGCTTGCGACCCTTTTCCTCATCCACCTTCAGCGTCGTCTGCGGCACGGTCGTGGTCTGGCCCTGGCTGAAGGGCGCCGGCTGGCTGACCTTGGGCGTCTCCTGCACCGAGATGGTCAGGTTGCCCTGGGCGATGGCTACGGTGGAGATGCGAACGGTGTCGCCCATGACCACCACGCCGGCCACCTCGTCGATCACCACCTTGGCCGGGGCGTCGGGCTGGACCGACAGGTTCTCGACCGCCGTGACGAAGCTGACCATGTCCTGGCCATCGGGGGGGCGAATGGTGACGATGGTCGGATTGCTCTCCACGGCGGTGCCCGGATAGGCGGTGTTGATAGCGGCAGCGATGCGCTGGGCGGTGGTGAAGTCGGGATTGCGCAGGGTCAGGCGAAGCTGGCTCATGCTGGCGAGCTGGAAGCCCACCTCGCGCTCGACGATGGCGCCGGCGGCGATGCGGCCGGCCGTGGGCACGCCCTTGGTGATGGAGGAGCCGGACGCGCCGCTGGCGGAGATCGCGCCGGTCTGCACCGTGCCTTGGGACACCGCGTAGGCCTGGCCGTCCGCGCCCAGCAGGGGCGTGACCAGCAGCGTGCCGCCCAGCAGGCTCTTGGCGTCGCCCATGGCCGAGACGGTGGCGTCGATCTGGGATCCGGCGGCGGAGAAGGCCGGCAGCCGCGCGGTGACCATCACCGCGGCGACGTTCTTGGTGTTCAGGGTCGCCTGGGCGTCACGGGTGTTGACGCCGAGACGCTCGAGCATGGCCACCAGGCTCTGCTGGGTAAAGGCGGCGTTGCGCAGGGAATCGCCGGTGCCGTTGAGGCCGACCACGAGGCCGTAGCCCACCAGCATGTTGTCCCGCACGCCTTCGAACGCGACGATGTCCTTGATGCGGGACGCGGCCGCGGCCGGGCCGGCGCCAAGTCCCAGCGCGATCAGAAGGGAAAGGACGAAACGGAAGAGAGAACTGCGCATCATGACGTTACCAAGAGCCCCCCAGGGTCATGCGCGGCCATGCGAGATTGGCGCCAGGCGCGGCGCTCACAAAACGTCAATCAAAACAGTCAATTGTTGGCTGACGGGTTTTGTGCGTTCCGCCGTCGGCAGAAATTGCCCGGCATTAACCATACCGCAATCCCGCGGGGCCCATCCTCGCGGCATGGGGAGTTCGGATATGAAGGTCACCGGTCCGGGCGGCGCCAGTTCTGCCAGCGGACCACGCGCGTCCCGTCCATCGACGGGCGGGGCCAGCTTCACACCGATGGCGCCCGGCGGCGCCTCGGACGTGGCGCGCGCCTCGGCGAGCGCCGGAGTGAGCACCGTTTCGTCCCTGGAGGCCTTGATGGCCTTGCAGGACATCGGCGGCCCGCTGGAACGGCGCCGGCGCGCCACCGCCAGGGGCGGCCGGCTCCTGGACGCCCTCGACGATCTCAAGGTCGGGCTGCTGGACGGCAGCCTGCCGCGTCAGGCCGTTGAACGGCTGGCCAGCGAGGCGCGTGAACAGCGGATGCTCACGGACGATCCCGGACTCGACGCCATTCTGGGCGAGATCGAGACCCGCGCCGCCGTCGAACTGGCCAAGTTGGAAGTCAATGGCCTGGCGGCCTGACCGCCGCCGCGCGGCCCCCGCGGACCGGACGGGCGGCCGCTGTCTGTCGGCGGGTCGACATAGGAATCATTCGGTGAAACCGACGTTTGCGTTCAACGTTTCAAGGTCCACGGAACGCTTTTTCGTGAGTCTTTGTCGCGTTGCCCGTAACGGTGGTTTTGCTATAAGCGCGGCTCCCGCCATCGATGCGGGGCTTTAAGGGGGTGTGAGGCGTTTATGCACGCAACTTCCGTGTTGTTGAAAGACTCCGACTATCGTCCCAGCGAGGACGAGCCCTTCATGAATGATCGGCAGCTTGAGTATTTCAAGCAAAAGCTGCTGAACTGGAAAGAAGACATCCTGAAAGAGTCGCGTGAGACAGTGACTCACCTGCAGGCCGAGACGGAGAATCATCCTGATCTGGCTGACCGGGCGTCATCTGAAACCGATCGCGCTCTTGAATTGCGTACAAGAGACAGGCAACGCAAGCTGATCTCGAAGATCGACGAGGCCCTGCGCCGAATCGAAGAAGGCAACTACGGCTATTGCGAAGAGACGGGCGAACCCATTGGCATCGCCCGCTTGGAAGCGCGACCGATCGCAACCCTGAGCCTCGAAGCCCAGGAGCGGCACGAACGGCGCGAACGTGTCCATCGCGATGATTGAGTCCTGATCGGCGTCGCCCGGTTCCGAACGGAGCCGGGCGACGCGCCTTTTTCAGGTCACCTGTTCCATGCCAGGCGGCGTCATGAAGGCGCCGGTGGGCATGTTCCGGATCGCCGGCATGACGGCGTCGATGTCTTCCACCGACCGCCAGGTCTCGCTGAACTCCGGCGGGATCAGCCGCTCGTCGATGAATTGCTGGAAAAGCTCGAACAGGCGATCATAGAACCGGTCGGGGTTGTAGAAGACGATCGGCTTGGCGTGCAGCGACAGGCGCCGCCAGGACAGCAACTCGATCACCTCTTCGAGCGTGCCGATTCCGCCCGGCAGGATGGCGAAGGCGTCGGACTCCTCGAACATCATCATCTTCCGCTGATGCATGGACTGGACGACGATGGTTTCCACGGTCGTGAGGGGCCGCTCATGCGATGTCAGGAACTCGGGGATGATTCCCAGGACACGTCCGCCCGCTTCGTGCGCCGCCGTGGCCGTGGCGCCCATGAGTCCGACGCCGCCGCCGCCATAGACCAGGCGCAAGCCTTCGCCCGCGATCGTGCGGCCAAGCCGGGCGGCCGCGGCCAAATATTGGGGGCGCGCCGCATTCGATGAACCGCAATAGACGCACACGGAGTCCAGGCGCCTGGACTGGATCGACATCCTTGGAAATCTCCAGCAAAAAAACAGCGCGCCGTAGCGCGCTTCGTTGTGCAACGATCTGCGCAGATAATCGGGTGAAAGCCGAAGGGATTCAAGCTGCGGTGCAGGTGAGATATATGGCGGTCCTGGGCGCGGCCTTGTTGCTGACCGCCTGCGACGGCAAGGGCGCGAGCAGTGTCGCCGCCCATTCCACAGGCTCGGGGCAGGAGGGCGCGTACATTCCGCCGCCGGCGCTGACGGCCGCGACAACGGCGCCGGGCGGGCGATTGAGCCTGTCGGGGCGGGCGGCGCCGAACATGCGCGTGCGCCTGGCGACACCGGCCGGGGAGGCCATGTTCGCTCCCGTGGATGACCAGGGTCGCTGGCGCCTGGACCTTTCGGCCGTGCCCACGCCTCGGCTCTTCGGGCTGTCGATGGCCGACGCCTCGGGCAAGCGGATCGTCCAGGCGGAGGGCTATCTGGCGGTCCTGCCGGATGGCCGCGCGGCGCAACTGCGCTCCGGCGCCGGGGCGGAAGTGTTCGCCGGCGCGGCGCCCAGCGTGCAGATATTGGCGGTGGACTATGACCGTCAGGGCGGGGCCGTGATCTCCGGCGTGACGTCTCCAGGGGCCCCCGTGACCATCCGTGTCGATGGCGTCCAGCGCGGCCAGGGCGCGGCTGACGCCGACGGACGATTCGATGTCCCCCTCAGCGAGCCCCTGGTCAAGGGCGACCACCAGATCGATGCCTCAGATGGTGAGCATCAGGTCCGTACGCTTGCGCCTGTCTCGCCAGCCCCCACCTTGACCCAAGGACCCTATCGCGCCGAGCGGGCGCCGCTCGGCTGGCGGATCGACTGGGTGACCCCTGGAGGCGGCGTGCAGAGCACCATCATCGTGGATCGATCGGAGCCGGTCAGTTGACGATGGCGCACGAATTGGCGGGCCGACCGCCGGCCACCACCGCCGTGACCACGAAGTTCAGCTTCTGGACCTCCATGGCCGACCTGGTGGGCCTGGTGCTGCGGTCCCGGGCCAGGGGTCTGAAGACAAGGCTGGGCCTGGCCCTGGCGCTGGTCCTGCTGGGCAAGTGGACGGGCGTGACCGCGCCGCTGCTGATCCAGAGCGCCATCGATCACCTGAACCGTGGGCGCGGCGGGGTCGAAGCGGTCTTCACCGGCTTTGCCGGCTTCGCCCTGGGCTGGGTGCTGCTGCGGTTCATCGCCAATACGGCGCCGTACATGCGCGATTCCATCTTCACGCCGGTGTCGCAGACGGCCTTCGCGCGCTCGGCGACCGAGACCTTCGCCCACGCCCTGTCGCTGTCGCTCAATTTCCACCAGGGCAAGCAGACCGGCGGCCTGGCGCGGATCATCGACCGGGGCGCCCGCTCGACGGACTTCCTGCTGCGCAGCGTGGTGTTCAACCTCGGCCCCACGGTGCTCGAGCTCTTGATGGCGTCCTATGTGCTGACCACGCATTTCAGCTGGCGGCTGGCCGCCGTGGCGATCGCCACCATCATCGTCTACATCGCCTTCACCTTCGGCATCTCCAACTGGCGCATCAGGCATCGCCGGCTGCTGAACGAGGCCGACAGCGAGGCGGCGGGCCTGGCGGTGGACGGGCTGATGAACTTCGAGACGCTCAAGACCTTCGGCGCCGAAGATCGCATGGTGGGCCAGTACGAGACGGCCATGCTGGGCTACGCCCACGCGGCGGTGAAGGCGAACACCTCCCTGCAACTGCTGAACGCGGTCCAGTCGGTGGTGATGAGTCTGGGGCTCGCCCTGATCACCATCCTGGCGGGCCTGGACTACCTGCACGGCCAGGGCCATCCGGGCGCCATGACCATTGGCGGGGTGACCGCCTGCATCCTGATCCTGCAACAGGTCTATGGTCCGCTGAACGTGCTGGGCATGAACTACCGCGAAATCCGGCAGGCGTTCATCGACATGGAGCAGATGCTGGAGCTGCGCGCCGTGGCGCCGGACATCACCGACGCCCCGCAGGCCGTGCCGTTGCCGCCGGCGTCGGGGCAGGGCGCGGCGCTGGTGTTCGAGGACGTGGC
>FTAI01001381.1_pt1 | contig 13796 bp, 12 predicted proteins | sample 1638941 | NCBI WGS metagenome assembly FTAI01 (sample SAMEA3914813, study PRJEB12502) | metagenome | biome: forest; material: soil | place: Canada | collected 2011-07-07 | depth 0.3 m | reverse complement strand
GGCATGGAAGGGGTGCGGTTCTACACCAAGGTCAAGACCGTCACCGCCCGCTGGCCGGAAGGCCTCAGCGAGGACAGCGCCTTCGTCATTCCGACGATGAATTGAGTTTCCTCCCCGCTTCGAGATTTCTGGGCGGAGCCTTTTTCCGGAGAGCGAGATGCCAAAACTCCATGAGGGCCTCACCGCGAAGCTCCTCAAACTGCCAGTCGGCAAGTCCTGTGTCGTCGGGGCCCCGAAACTGAACTTCAAGGCCGCGCGCCGACAAGCGCCGGGCGCCGCCTGGCGATCGGAAACGGTGGAAGGTGGAGTGGTCGTCACCCGTGTCCGTTGATATCCATCCGCCAGAGCCGACGCTAGCTGCCCGCACCGAAGGCGCCGCGGCCGGATCGCGTCTGGCCCGCACCCATGCGATGGCCTGGGGCGTCACGATCGGGCGGCTCTGCAGCCTCTTCAACCTGACGCCGCGGGCCATCCGCTTCTATGAGGAGCGCGGACTCGTGAGCCCCACCCGGGATGGCCGGAACCGGCGCATCTTCGACCACCATGCCGGCCGCAGGCTGCAACTCATCGCGGACCTCCGGCGCGCCGGCCTGTCACTAAACGAAATCCGCGACGTCCTGGATGAGGTCGACGGCGACGAAGCGCAGCTGAAGCGACAGGTGCTGGTGAAACTCGCCGCGCAGCTTCAGGCGCTCGACGCCACCCGTAGGGATCTCGTCCGCACCATCGAGCACTTTGCGCGCGAGCCCGCTGCCAGTCGGGTCAATCGTTGACCACAACGATAGATCGTCGATGAAAAGCTGACGGTTCAGCGTCCAGCGCCGCGCGAGGCGCCTATCAGGACTACCGCGCACTCCCCTGCCCATTCCACCCGCGGTACGCTACGAAACGCAACGAAGCGGCTGAGCGCCGCTGAGGCGGCGCTGACCGAAGGCCGCTCCCTTCTCGAAGTCCTATGGTCCCTTCCCGACGATCTTTAGGTCTTTCAGCAGCCGGGCGCGTGCTGGCTCGCCACTCTCTTCGGCCTGTCGGGCTTCGCAAAGATCGCCACTGATTCTTGGTCAGCGGCTCCCTTCAGCGGTCAGTCCAGGCTGTTGGTACATTTGTTGGTATGAGGCTCGCACATGGGCGGTTTCAATCGCGACAATTCGAGTCCTGCCGGGCCGCCCGCTCAAAGGTCCGACTAGTGGCAGACGCGACTGGCCGCTGCTGGCGCGATTCGAACGGTTGGGTACCGACTTGCCGAAGGTGCTGGCGCCGAAAAATCTTTGGACTCAACCCGCTCGGAGCACTCAACTAACATCAGCTTCCCAAGCTGAATGTCGGGGTTCGATTCCCCCCGGCCGCTCCAAAGCCTCGACGCTCTGTCGGATTTCAGTGAAATCGATTCAGATTTCACAGGATCGGTTCCGTCCGTTCGTCCTACCTCAGAGCGTTGGACCGAGGCGTTGGGTCAGGTCGTGGCGATCTTCGCGCCAGCTTCGACGGCGGACTCCGTGAGTGGCACCTAGTCGCAGAAAAACTCCTCGGGCGAGGCCGGTTTCGTGTCACGGGATTCAGCCAGGAACTCGTACCCTCCGCTGGCATAGGCGTTCATCGCCTTCATGCCCTCCTCAGTGAGGTTCGCCCCCTTCGTGTTGGCCGGTGGGATCCTATGCGTCATGACGGCTGGCCAGGCGGCGGCACAGCGCCGACTTGGACGAAGATGTCGAGAGTGTTGATCTCGTCCCAGTGCTCGACGAAGCGTCCGTTCTCAACCCGCCAGATATCGATGGAGCGCATGGCGAATGCGTTGCCCGTCGCGAGATAGCCGAGGAAGTTTCCCGTGTGCGCGCCCTCGTAGCGGTAGCGGCCCACCACGCGCGTCCCATCCGCTGAGACGAAGACGTCCTCGGCGAAAACCTTGAGGTCGGGCACGCCCGCGAGGATCGCGCCGAAGACCTTCTTGACGCCCTCCAGACCGGGCTCGGCGAAGGCATTGTGGTTCACATATCCGGGCGCGACGATTTCATCGAAGCGCGACACATCGTGACCGGACACGATCTCGGCGAAGAGGTGGCCGAGCTTGACTTGATCGGTTGACATCAGAAGCTCCTGCGTTAGACGAGACTACTCGGTCTCGTATATCCGCGTAGCGAGACTGACTAGTCTCGTCAAGGATCACCTATGAAAAAGGCGGCCTCACCGCGACCCGGACGCGAGCTCGACCCGGCCAAGCGTGCGGCGATCTTGGAAGGCGCGCGCGCGGTGTTCATGCGCGAAGGGTTCGCGCAGGGTTCGATGGACGCCGTCGCCGCCGAAGCCGGCGTGGGCAAGCAGACCATCTATCGCCATTTCCGATCGAAGGAGGTGCTGGTGCAGGCGCTGGTCGAGGCGATGTGCGCGCCCGAGGTCGTCCAACCGCCGCCAGGGTCGCTACCGGCCGGTGAGCAGCTACGCGAGCTGTTGCTGGCGTTCGCGGCTGGCGTCACAACGCCGGACAGCGTGCGCCTCTACCGCGCCCTCGTCGCGGAGGCCGACCGTATGCCGGGGCTGGGGCGCCTGTTTTGGGAGGCGGGCCCGCGCCAGGTCCGTGCCGCCATCGCGCAGCTGTGGACGGAAGAGCATGGCGCCGCAGGTGCGCCGGTCGTCGCCGAGCAGCTCGTCCAGCTCGCGCTGGGCGATGCGTACCAGGAACTGATCCTTGGGATCGGGTCGCCCGGGCCCGAGGTCTTCGAGGGCCAGATCGACGCGGCGCTCGCCCGTCTGGGGCTTGCCGTCTCCGACTGAACGCCATTCGACGAACCCTCACAAACAACAGAGTCGGGCCCGGGTCCGATCCTTATTCGTCGCGAACTTCCAGGAAGTCCGCGCGCGGGCGCAGATCCAGTGTCGGCGCCCGATTCAGACGGCCTTACCTATCGAGCAACGCCACCGCGTCGGGCCCGGCTGGGAAGCGTAGTTGACCGGTCCGGTCGTTCGCCGCCCGCCAGACCGCTTCGGCCACGTCCGACTCGACCGTCACCAGCGCCGGGTGCGCAAAGGCCGCGAGGATCGGCTGCGCGAAGGACCGGTACGGCTCCGGAATGACGTCCTCGAGGCGCGTGTCGGTGTTCTGCGTGAAGCGCGTCGTGGGGCCATAGCCCGGCTCGACCAGCTTGACCCACACGCCGAAGGCGCGGAGTTCGTGCTCCAGCGAGCCGGTGAAGCCCTCGATGGCCATCTTGCTGGCCGTGTAGACCGAGGCGAGCGGCATCGGCGCCAGGGTCACGCTCGACGTCACGTTCACCACCACGCCGGACCGGCGCTCGCGGAACTGCGGCACGAAGGCCTGGGTCATGGCGATCACCCCGAAGGTGTTGGTCTCGAACACCTCCCGGGCCTTGGACATCGGCGTGGCTTCCAGCGCGCCGATCACGCCGATGCCGGCGTTGTTGACCAGCACATCGATGGGGCCGGCCCGCTCCACGGCGGCGGCGATGCTCGCGGCGCTGGTGACGTCGAGCGCCAGCAGCTTCAGGCGCTCGGAGTTCGGCAGCAGGTCGCCGCGGGGCGTCCGCATCGTGGCGATGACGTTCCAGCCCTTGGCCAGGAAATGGCGCGCGGTTTCCAGGCCATAGCCCGACGAGCAGCCGGTGATCAGCACGGTCTTCATAGCGGTCTCCTTCAAGGTTGATGAGGTGACCGTAGCGACCGATAGGCGGACGATCTGCGATAGAAAGTCCTTATTTAGTTTGCTATAGTCCAACAAGTGACAGATCCGCTCTCCGAGATCATCGCCCTGCTGAGGCCGCGGACGGTCTTCACCAAGGGCATCAGCGGCGCCGGCGCCTGGGGCGTCCGCTATGCCGATTTCGGACAGCCCAGTTTCTGCACCGTGCTGGAGGGCCGCTGTCGCCTGCATGTCGACGGCCAGGCGCCGATCACGCTCGACGCGGGCGACTTCGTGCTCCTGCCGGCCACGCCGGGCTTCGTCGTGTCCGGCTTCGAGCGGGTGACGCCAACCTTCATCGACCCCAAGGTGACCCCGGCGCCGGTGGACGAAGTCCGCCACGGAAGGCCGGACGGCGATCCCGACGTGCGGCTGCTCGGCGGCTATTTCATCTTCGACTCCCCGGACGCCGACCTGCTGGTGTCGCTGTTGCCGCCGCTTGTCCGCCTGCGCGCCGCCGACCGCCTGGCGACCGTGACGCGTCTCGTGGGCGAGGAAGCCCGCGAACACAGGGACGGCCGCGATCTGGTGCTTTCGCGGCTCGTGGAAGTGCTGCTGATCGAGGCGCTACGCGCGCTGCAGGGCGAGGACACGCCGGCTGGGCTGCTGCGCGGCTTGGCGGACGCCCGGGTGTCGGCGGCGATCCGGCTGATGCATGGCGATCCCGCCCGGTCCTGGACGGTGGCTGAGCTGGCCGGGGAAGTCGCGCTCTCCCGCTCCTCCTTCTTCGACCGCTTCACGCGCATCGTGGGCGTGCCGCCGATGGAATACCTTCTCGGCTGGCGCATGGCCGTCGCCAAGGACCTGCTCCGCCGCCGCGACGTGCCGCTGGCCGAGATCGCCGAACGGGTCGGCTATAGCTCGGCGAGCACCTTCAGCACGGCCTTCAGCCGGACCGTCGGCCGGGCGCCGGGCCGCTTCGCGCGGGCGCTAGCTACATAGCGCCACTGCAATCTCGGCCCTGCGCCCCTAGCGGACGCGTCACTCTTTCGATGTCGCGTCAACGTCCGCTCTCGGCGCAAGCCGCCCAAGTCAGACACGAGCGTGATCTGAATCGGGAGCTGCGAAATTCTATCTCTCTTGAATCGCCCGGCGTGAAATCGGAATCGGAACATCGAACGACTGTTCGGAAAAGACCTTTTCGATCAACATGTTCTCAATCCGCGTGAATCGCTCTCCACGTAATCCGACACGCTCGCTGTCAAAAACAATTCACACGCCAAGTGGCCCCGGGGCTGTCCCCGCTCGGCCGCGCCAACGCTCCCCCGCAGGACAGCTGAGCCGACCGATCGCGGCCGGCGAATTGCTGCAGCGTGGGGGACTAGGGCATGGCGAGATCTTCGAAATCGAACTGGATGGCCACGACGGCGCTGGCCGTGAGCCTGGCCATCGGCCTGTCGGCGGAGGCCCGGGCCGCCGACACCCTGGCGAACGGCGCGGCGAGCGTCGATGAAGTGGTGGTCACCGGCTTCCGCGACAGCCTGGCCCACGCGCGCGACATCAAGCGGGACGCGACGGGATCGGTGGACGTCATCGTCGCCGAGGACATCGCCGCCTTTCCGGACCTCAACCTTGCCGAGTCGCTGCAGCGCATCCCGGGGATCACCATCTCGCGGGATTCCGGCGAGGGCCGTCAGATCACGCTTCGCGGCCTCGGTCCCGACTTCACCCGCACCCAGCTCAACGGCATGGAGGTGCTGGGCAACACCGCCTCGGGGATGGACAACCGCGGCGGCGTGAGCCGGACCCGCAGCTTCGACTACAGCCTGTTCGCCTCGGAGCTGTTCAACAAGGTGACGGTGCAGAAGTCCTATGCGGCCGAGCTGGACGAGGGCGGCATCGGCGGCACCGTGCAGCTGGATACGGCCAGGCCCTTCGACTACCCGGGCTTCAAGGCCGTGTTCTCCGCCAAGGCCCAGACCAACAGCAACGCCGACAAGCCCACGCCGCGGCTGGTCGGACTGATCTCCAACCGCTGGGGCGACTTCGGCGCCCTGCTCTCGGTGGCCTATGGCGAGACCAACTCCAACGAGTTCGGCTACCGCAGCTTCAGCTGGGGCCAGATCCACATCAATCCGGCCAACATCGGCCCCGGCGTCAGCGCAGCCGACGCGGCGCGGCTGACCGCCACCGACTCCACCCGCGTGTTCGCCCCGCAGGCCGACACCTATTCCACCTGGTACGACCACCGCTCCCGGCTCGGGACCACCCTGTCCCTGCAATACGACCCCGGCGAGCGGCTGAAGCTCGGCTTCGACGCCCTCTACAGCGAGCTGAAGAACAGCCGCAAGGACTACGCCCTGGCGGCGTCGGGGACCAACAGCCTGACCGGCAACGTCACCGGCACCCAGGTGCTGCAGTCGGCGGTCATCCAGGGAAACAGCCTCATCCAGGCCAGCTACACCGGCGTCGACCTGCGCAGCGAGTTCAACGTGGAGGAGGACTCCACCAAGTTCTACCAGCTGGGCCTGCACGGGTCCTACCAGCTCACCGACCGGCTGCTTGTGAAGGGCTTCGCAGGCTATTCGAAGTCGGACTACGCCCTGCCGGTCTTCGACAAGGTGTTCCTGGAGTCGAAGAACCGCAACTTCAGCTTCGACAATCGGCCCACGATGCCGGTCAACACCTACGGCTTCGACACCACCGACCCGAACCTCTGGAACCTCATGCGGATGGACACGCAGGAGACCTACGTCAGTTCGGAGTACACCAACGGACGGCTGGATGCGGCGTTCGCCATCAACCCCCAGTCCACGCTGAAGGGGGGCGTCGACTACAAGAAGTTCGTCAACAGCGGGAGCTCCTTCAGCAACAAGGTCTTCCGCAACGTCCCGACCGACACGGTGATCCCCAACAGCCTCAAGGGCACGGTGCCCTATGACACCCTCGGCAACTACATCGTCGGCGACGTCGACCAGACCTACGCCCTGATCGGACAGACCCGCGACATCCGCACGACCGCCTTCGCCACGCCCGGGACCAACTTCACGGTGACCGAGGAAACCGCCGCGGCCTATCTGCAGTACGACCTGGACACCACGGTCGCGGACCACCGGGTCCGCGCCAACGCGGGCCTTCGCTACTACTCGACGCAGCTGACCTCGGCCGGCACGCTGAACACCGGGACCAGCCTGCAGCCGGTTTCCATCAGCCACCGCTACAACGGCGTGCTGCCGGCGATCAACGTGGCCGTGAACCTCACGGACCAGGTGGTGGCGCGGTTCAGCGCCAACCGCGACATCAGCCGCCCGGCGCTGTCCGACCTGGCGGCGGCGGGTTCGCTGACGACCGCGCCGTTCGGCGGCACCATCAGCACCGGCAACCCCAACCTGAGGCCCTTCACCTCCGACGCCGCCGAGGGTTCGATCGAGTTCTACCAGGGGCGCGTCGGCTTCTTCTCAGTCGGGGTCTTCTACAAGAAGCTGGCCTCCTTCATCACCAGCCAGACGAGCGTGGTGCCCTATTCGTCGACGGGCTTCCCGCTGTCCTTCCTGCTGCCGGGCCAGGACGGCACGATCCTCTACAACGTCAGCCACCCGGTGAACGGCCCCGGCGCGACGATCAAGGGGGTAGAGGTCGCCTTCCAGCGGGACTTCAACTTCCTGCCCGCGCCGTTCGACCACCTCGGCGTCGTGGCCAACGCCACCTACGCCGACGGCTCCTCGCCGGTGATCTTCAGCGGCGTGCCGGTCAGCCTGCCGCTGTTCAACCTGTCGAAATATACGGTCAACGCCACGCTCTACTACGAGACCGACCAGTGGGGCGTGCGGGTGTCCGACGCCTACCGGGACAAGTACCTGCTGGGCGCCGGCGGCAACGGCAACTTCGGGGAGGGGATCAAGGCGACCAACAACGTCGACTTCGCCGCGCACTACAACCTGACCGACCACCTGAAGCTGACCCTGGAGGGGATCAACCTCACCGACGAGCACACCATCCAGTTCAGCGACATCTCGGCCAAGCGCACCCTGGTCAACACCAGCAGCGGACGCACCTTCCTGTTCGGCGCGACCTACGAGTTCTAGGTCTCGCCAGGGGCCGCCGCCTTTCCCCATCGGGCGGCGGCCCCAAATCCTCTCCCGACCCCGGCCCCGGCGCCTTTAAAATTGTGACACGAGACCGCCGTAGGGATGCCATGCGGGTAGTGGCAATCGATCGACAGCCGACATGGCAAGGGAAGAGTCGGCGTCGCTCGCCCGATGGTCGCGTTCGGCGCTGGCGCTGGGCCTGGTCCTGTGGTGCGCCGCCCTCGGCCCCGCCGCCGCGGAGACCGCGGCCCGCAAGCGCTTCGACATCCAGAAGGGCGACCTGACCCAGTCGCTGAAGGTCTTCTCGCAGCAGGCCGACGCCCCGGTGATGACCTTCGCGGACATCAGCGGCAAGACGGCGCGCCGGGTCTCGGGCCTGTTGCCGCCGCAGCAGGCCCTGACGGCCCTGATCAGTGGCCAGGGCCTGAGGGCGCGGCCGGTGGCGGGCGGCTTCGTCCTCGAGGCGGCGGCTGCGCCGGCCGCACCGCGTGCCCATCCGGCCGCCGCGCCGACGGATGCGGCGGCCACCGAGATCGCCGCCCTGGTGGTCACCGGCTTCCGCGAGAGCCAGCTGCAGGCGCGTGACTTCAAGCGGCAGGCGACCGGGTCAGAGGACGTCATCCTGGCGGAGGACATCGCGGCCTTCCCGGACCTGAACCTCGCCGAATCCCTGCAGCGCATTCCCGGCCTGACCATCTCCCGCGATGCGGGCGAGGGGCGGCAGATCGCGCTCCGCGGCCTCGGCCCCGACTTCACCCGCGCCCAGATCAACGGCATGGAGGTCTCCGCCTCCACCTCGTCCGGCTTCGACAACCGCGGCTCGGCCAGCCGCACGCGGGCCTTCGACTACAGCATCTTCGCCTCGGAGCTGTTCAACCGGGTGAGCGTGCGCAAGTCCTACGCGGCCGACCAGGACGAGGGCGGCATCGGCGGGACCGTCGAACTGCGCACCGCCAAGCCGTTCGACTATCCGGGGTTCAAGCTCGCCCTGTCGGCGAAGGGGCTCAGCAACAGCATCACCGGCGGGCTCTCGCCGCGGGTCGCCGGCCTGGTTTCCAACCGCTGGGGTGACTTCGGCGTGCTGGTTTCCGGCGCCTACAGCCAGGCCGACATCAACGAATACGGCTATCGCAACTGGGGTTGGGCGCCGATCAAGGTCGCCGCCGCCAACGTCGGCTCCGGGGTTTCGGCGACCGACGCCGCGCGGCTGGTCAACGCCACCGGGACGAACAGGATCGTCGCCCCCCAGGCCGAGACCTATTCCACCTGGCTGGACCATCGGACTCGGCTGGGGATCACGGCCAGCGTGCAGTATCGGCCTCAGGGGCCCCTGAGCCTGGGGCTGGACCTGCTCGTCGGCCGGTTGAGCAACGACCGCAACGAGTTCTCCCTGGCCGCCGCCGGCAATAACCCCCTGACCGGCGACATCGTCGGGACGCAGCGGCTGAATGCCGCGACGATCCGCGGGAACACCCTGGTCTACGCGGATTTCACCGGCGTCGACCTGCGCACCGAGCACAAGCATTCGGTGGACTCGACGCTGTTCGTGCAAGGCGCGCTCAACGCCGCCTATCAGTTGAGCCCCAGGCTCGGCCTGACGGCGATGTTGGGCTATTCGGACTCCGACTTCGAGGAGCCGGTGTTCGACAAGATCTTCCTGCAGGCGACCAACAAGGCCGTCAGCTACGACTTCCGCGGCTCCGGCCGCGCCGGCGTCAACACCTACGGGTTCGATGTGACCGATCCGGCGCAGTGGAGCCTGATGCGCGCCGACACCCGCGAGAGCGCCATCGTCAACCAGTTCACCACCGGCCGGCTGGACCTCGCCTACCAGGCCGGCACGGGCTCGAGCCTGAGGGCAGGGGCGCTCTACAAGGTGTTCCGCAACGAGGGCTATCAGCGCCGCGGCCAGGTCAACTATCCCGGCGGCGGGCCGGTGGTGAAGGAGGTGTTCGACGGCCGCTCGCTCGCGCCCTATGTGGTCGGCGACGTCGAGGCGACCTTCCCGCTGCTGGGGCAGAACCGCAATTTGACGGTGGCCGACGACCAGCCGGGCGCGGACTATTCGCTGACCGAGAAGACCCTCGCGGCCTATCTGCAATACCGGTTCGATGGTCTGGCCTGGGGCCGGCCCCTGAAGGCCGACCTCGGCCTGCGCTACTACCGCACGGCCCTGACCTCGGCGGGCATGGTCAGCACCGGCGTCCGCCTCGAGCCGGCGGTCATCGCCCACCTCTACGACGGCGTCCTGCCGGCGCTGAACGTGGCGGTGGACCTCACCGACAACCTGGTCGCCCGCTTCAGCGCCAACCGCAACGTCAGTCGCCCGAGCCTCTCGGACCTGCGCGCGGCCGCCAATGTCGACTCCAACCCCTTCGGCGGCACCATCTCGGCCGGCAACCCCGACCTGAGGCCGTTCCTCGCCGATTCCGTCGAGGGCTCGATCGAGCTCTATCAGGGCCGCGCCGGCTACCTGGCGCTCAGCGTCTTCTACAAGCGGATGGACTCCTTCATCGTCTCGGAGACCTCCACCGTGCCCTACAGCTCCACGGGCTATCCCCTGCAATTCCTCTTTCAGGGCCAGTCGCCCTCGGCGATCTACAACTTCAACCGGCCGGTGAACGGGAAGGGGGCCACGATCGGCGGCGTGGAGCTGGCCTTGCAGAGGGATTTCGACTTCCTGCCGGCGCCGTTCGACCGGTTCGGCCTCATCGCCAACGTCACCTATGCGCAGGGCAAGTCCTCGGCGACCATCGACGGCGCGGTCGTCACCCTCGACCTGCTTCAGCTCTCCCGCTGGTCGTCGAACGCCACGCTCTACTACGAGACGGAGCGCTGGGGCGCGCGGGTCTCCAGCGCCTACCGCAGCGGCTATCTCAACGGGATCGGCGGCGACGGCGACATCGGCTCCGGCTATCACGCCAGCAACAACGTCGACGTCGCCGCCCATTACAATCTCGCCGACGGGCTGAAGGTCGTCGTCGAGGGCATCAACCTCACGGACCAGCCCATCGACCAATATACCGACACCGCCGCCGACCGGGTGCTCGCCTACACCCGCAGCGGCCGCACCTTCACCTTCGGCGTGACCTATCAATTTTGACGGCGTGGTGACGGCACAGCTGTCACATCGGCGTCGCATGAGGACGTCGTGCAGAAATATGCCAGCCGCGCGACGTCCCCGGTGGACCCTCTGGAGCCTCTACCCATTGCGGAGACGGGGTCGGCCGGCCGGCGCCTTCGTCGCGGCGAGGCGCCGTCCCGCTCTGTGGAAACGCGATGAGAGACGTCCTGGCGGAGCTGAGGCCCCATGAACGCAAGCTGCTCAGCTACATCAGCCGGCGCCACGGCGACCCGTCGCGGGCCGAGGACATCCTGCAGGAAACCCTGCTGACGGTCATGCAGCAGAGCCGCAAGCAGGAGATCGCCAGCCCGCTCGCCTACGCCTACCGCGTGGCCGACTCCCTGATCTATGCGCAGGTCCGCAAGGATCGGCGCGAGGAGCGCCTGGGCGATGCGGACTACGGGTGCGACCTGCCGATCGCCGACGAGATCCTCGAACACAAGCAGCGGGTGGCCATTTTCGAGACCGCCCTGTTGCGCCTGTCGCCCGTGCGCCGCGACATCTTCATTCGCCGCCACATGGACGGACAATCTCGCCAGGACATCGCCGCCGCCCTCGGGATGAACGTCGAGTCGGTGAAGAAGCATCTGGTGCGCGCCATGGCGGAGCTGGCGGGCGTGATGGACGAGGCGACGAACGAAGCGCCGGAACGGAGGCCGCTCCATGCGCGCCAATGACAACGCCGCCGCCCCCGGCCCGGCCGAGCTGGAGCAGGCGGCGGACTGGATCGATCGGCTGGACGAGCTGTCGGAGGCGGACCGGCAGGCGCTGACGGCCTGGCTGCAGGCGTCCGGCGCGAACGCTGCGGCCTTCGACCGGATACGGCGAACGGTGCTCGACCCCGCCCTGTTACAGGCTGCGGCGCGGGTGCGACCCGAGACCATTTCCGAGGCGCCGCGGCCGGCGCCGGCGGTCCGGCGGGCCCCGCCTGCGGCCCGGCGGTTCGGCCTCCTCGCCGCCAGCCTCGTGGGCGTGGGCGTGGCCGCCGCGGTGATCGGCGTAAGGGTCGGGGACTGGCTTCCCGAGCCCGCGATCCAGTTCGCCACGGCGGTCGGCGCCCGGTCCGACTATGGGCTCAGCGACGCCTCGGTGGTCCATCTGAACGCCGACTCGAAGGTGAGCATCCGATTCACCCGCGGCGTTCGTGACGTGACCCTTCAGAAGGGTGACGCCATGTTCGACGTAGCGAAGAACCCGCACCGTCCGTTCGTCGTCAGCGCCGGAACCGCCACGGTCACCGCCGTCGGCACCAGCTTCGAGGTCGACCGGCTGGACGACGCGGTGGAGGTGCGGGTGTTCGAGGGCGTGGTGCGCGTGGCGCCTCCCCAGGGCCCGGCCTATCTGGCGCGCAAGGGCGAATGGATGCGGCTGGCCGCCGATCGGCTGCCGGTGGGCGGCCGGTTCGCGCCGGAGCTCGACCAGACCTGGCGGTCGGACTGGCTGGTCGCCGACCAGATGCCGCTGAAGTACGTGGTCGCCCGGCTGAACCGCTACAGCCAGGACCAGATCGCGGTGCGTGACCCGGCGGCAGGAAACCTCAAGGTCACCGGCCGGTTTCGCCTGAGCCGGACGGCCGACGCCCTGGCGATGCTCTCGGCCCTGCTCGACGTGGACGCCAGGCGGAGCGGCCGGTCCCTCGATCTCGCCCCGCGCCATCCGACCCGCCCCGCGGCGCCGACCCCGCCGGCTCATCCGTCCTAGGGCGCCTGCCCGGCCACCCCAAGACCCCGCGCAGGACCCCGTCAGGACTCGCTGGCTTCCTCCATGTCCCGCATGTGTTCCGGCGGGACTCCCTCGGAGGGCGCGGCGTCGAGGGCGGCGGGCGTAAGCGTCGTCACGACGTCGGAGCCGCGGTCGAGCGTGCGGTGCACGGGGCACCGCTGGGCGATCGCCAGCAACTGCTCCAGCTGCGCGGCGTCCAGCGGTCCCTCGACGCTGATCGTGCGCTCGAAGAGGTCGCGGGCCTCGAGCGAGGGGCGGTGATGCCGGACGCTCACCTGCACCCGGCCCAGCGGCCAGCCCTTGCGTTCGGCGTAGAGCCGCAGGGTCATGGCCGTGCAAGAGCCCAGCGCGGCGCTGAGCAGCTCGTAGGGGTTGGGTCCGGACCCCAGGCCGCCCACCGAGACCGGCTCGTCGACCAGGAAGGCGGAAGATGCGCTGCGCGCCACGAGCTGAAGCCGGCCAAGGCCGGTCTCGGCGACCAGGACAGTGTCCCCCGGAATCGGGTCGACGAGGTCTTCGGGCATGGCGGCGCCCTCCTTCATGAGGTTGGACGGCTTTCGATGGACGAGACCGCGAGCGGGCCCGATCCGACGTCCGGCCGCGGCTTGACCCTGCGATTTGGCGACAGGCAAGGTCGCGCGCAAGAGGAGCCTTGAATGGCCGGTCGTCTGTTCGCGCTGTCGTTGACCCTGCTGGCGGGCGCCCTCCCGGCCTACGCGGCGCCGCCGGCCCGCAGCGAGGCGCCGATCCGTCAGACGGTGCTCAGCAACGGCGGCTTGCGCTACGCCGTGCCCATCCGGGTCGGCCGGACCGAGCTGATGGCCAGCCTCGACACCGGTTCCACCGGCCTGCGCATCCTGCCGGGCGCGCTGCGCCCCGCCGACGCCGTGGTCAGCGCCGAGCCGGAGACCTACGGCTACGCCTCGGGCTCCCGGTACGAGGGTGTCGTCGGCGAGGCCACGGTGGCCATCGGGGCCGCCGAGGGGACCGCGCCTGTGCACCTGATCCGGACCATCGGCTGCTTCGCCTATCTGCCCCGCTGTCCGGCGTCGCGCACGACCCTCGCCCAATACGGCATCGCCAGCGACGGCCTGCCGGGCGAGGGCTTCAAGGCGATCGTCGGCATCGACATGGCGCCCGGCCGGGTCGGCAATCCGCTCCGCTCGCTCGGCGTGCGCCGCTGGATCGTCGAGCTGCCGCGGCCGGGCGAGGGCGACGGCCGGCTGATCCT
>FTAI01001261.1_pt1 | contig 13819 bp, 8 predicted proteins | sample 1638941 | NCBI WGS metagenome assembly FTAI01 (sample SAMEA3914813, study PRJEB12502) | metagenome | biome: forest; material: soil | place: Canada | collected 2011-07-07 | depth 0.3 m | reverse complement strand
CACACGCTTCATCGGGACTCCGGAACTGTGGTCTGGGGCTGGGCGGCGGCGCTGGCGGCCAGCCGCTTGAGGATGGCGGCCACATAGGCGCGGGTTTCGGGGTAGGGCGGGGTTCCGCCGAACCGGTCCACGGCGGCGGGGCCGGCGTTGTAGGCGGCCAGGGCTTTGATCACGTCGCCGTCGTAGCGGCGCAGGAGTTGCGCCAGATAGGCGGTCCCACCGTCGAGGTTGGCCGACAGGTTCCCGGCGTCGACGCCGAGGTCGCGCGACGTCGCCGGCATCAGCTGCATGACCCCCCGGGCGCCCTTGGGCGAGACGCGGCTCTGGTCGAGATGCGATTCCTGCCAGGCTACCGCTTCGACCAGTTTGTCGCTGAGACCCTGGCGGGCGGAGGCGGTGCGGATTTGCGCGACCACCGCCTCGGGGCGGGCCGGGTAGTCGGTCTCGGGCGGGGCGACTGGGCGGACGCCCTCTGTGGAGGATATCACCGGGCCGGCGTAGGTGACCGCCGCGCCGTCGTCGCCGACGGCGATCACCTGGGCCCGCGCGGGCAGGGCCATGAGGAGGGCGAGGCTCAGGCCGAGCGCCAGCGGCAGGCGTCTATCGCCTCGCCACGCCATCCGCCTGATCTGGTTGAGCCGCAAGCCGCCGTCTCCCCCCGGAACACTGATGGAGCATAGTACACCGCACCCGGCGCGTCTTGTCCGCGAGATTCGTGCCTGAGGGCGCGCCGACTGGCGGTAAGGCGGACCAGTGCCGGCTTAGGGGCACTGGAATAGCCACCCCAATCTCGTCCTCCCGGCCGCAGCGAAGCGGAGAGCCGGAACCCAGGAGACTGGACGCCGGCCCCTGCGAATCCCCTGGGTCCCGGCTCTCCGCGCAAGGGCGCTCCGGCCGGGATGACGAGCTGTGGGGGAAGCAAGATCAACGGGCTTTACGCCGCGACCGGGGTCAGCCTCGGCGAGGCCAGGTGGATGACCAGCAGGGCCAGCAGATAGGCGCTGGCGGCGACGATGAAGATCGGGGTGTAGGAGCCGACCCGCTCCAGCACCCAGCCTGCGTACTTGGCCATGGCCATGCCGCCTACGGCGCCGAGGGCCCCGCCGATGCCCACCACCGAGCCAACCGAGCGCCGGGGGAAGAGGTCGGACGGCAGGGTGAAGAGGTTGACTGAGAAGGCCTGGTGGGCGGCGGTGGCGAGGCCGATAATCCCGACGGCGACCCACAGCTGCCGTGCCTCGCCGGCGAAGGCCACCGGCAAGGCAAGGACCGCGCAGGCCAGCATGGTGATCTTGCGCGCCCAGTTCACGCTGAGGCCGCGCCGGATGAGGGCGGACGAGGCCCAGCCGCCGATCAGGTTGCCGGCGTCGGACATCAGGTAGATCACCACCAGGGGCGGGCCGAAGGTCTTCAGGTCCAGGCCGTGCCGCTTGGCCAGAAAATCCGGCAACCAGAACAGGAACATCCACCAGATCGGATCGATGATGAATTTCCCGGCCGCGTAAGCCCAGGCCTCGCGCAGGGTCAGAAGCTTCAGCCAGGGAATGGCCGGGCCGCCGTCGATCGGATCGGCCTGGATGTAGGCGCGTTCGCCCGCGCCCAATCCCTTGTGCCGCTCGGGGGCGCGGTAGAAGACCAGCCACAGGGCGAGCCACACGAGGCTGAACAGGCCGGTCATCACGAAGGCCGCGCGCCAGCCGAAGGCCAGCACGACCATCGGCGCCACCAGGGGCGTGACGACGGCGCCGATATTGACCCCGGCGTTGAACAGGCCCGTGGCGAAGGCGCGCTCCTTCTGCGGAAACCACTCAGCGATGGCGGTCAGGCCGGAGGGATAGGCGCCGCCTTCGCCAACGCCGAGAAGGGCGCGGGCAAGGATGAAGTCGGTCACGCCGCGCGCCGCGCCATGGCCGATCTGGGCGATCGACCAGATCAGATAGGTCGCCGCCATGCCCCAGCGGGCGCCGATCCAGCCGACGATGCGGCCGAAACACAGGTAGCTGACCGCATAGGCGGCCTGGAACCAGAACACCATGTCGGCGTACTGGGTCTCGCGCCAATGCATCTCGGCGGACAAGGTCGGCTTGAGCACGGCCAGCATCTGGCGGTCGAAATAGTTGAACACCATGGCGCTGAACAGCAGGCCGGCGACGATCCAGCGGGTGCGCCCGATTCGCACGGCGGTGTCGGGGACGGGAGGGGTCGGTGCGCTCAACCCAGCCAATCTTGGCCCGGTCGCGGGCGCTCGACATAGGCGAACCGGATGCGGGTGACCTGGCGGCCGTAATCGTCGATCGGCCGGCCGTAGATGTCCCGCAGGTGCGTCAGCAGGCTTTCGATATCGGTCACGTCGGGTGACGACCCGGCGAAATCCGCCGCCGACAGCGCCTCCACCGGCAGCACCGTGACGGCCAGCAGCCGGATCCCAACCCGGACCGAATTGAAGCGCGGCGCAATCCGCAGGGCGTCGTCGCCGCAGCGTTCGATCACCCGCGCGGTGACCGTCTCGCCGGCGAGGTAGCCGCGCCAATGGGGCCAGGTGCGGTTTCCTGGCCGGAACACCGTGCTGATCGCCTGCGCCAGCAACAGGTTTTCATAGCGCGGTCTGAACGCCATTTCGTCCCGCGGCAGATCGAACGTCGGGCTGGGCGCCGAGGCGAGGCTGTGCAGGTCGCCCGCGCTCACGCCACGGCCCCGCGCATGATTTTCAGCAGCTGCCGATCTGGCTTGTTCAATCCGGTCAGAATCTTGAACGCAGGCACCGCCTGGTAGAGGTTCATGTGGCGGCCGCTGTGGGTGCGATGACCGGCTTCGCGTGCCAGTTTCAGGGTCAGCGGCAGGTCTTCCAGCAGGATGTCGGCGACAATGGCCTTCTTCGGCAGGCGTTTCAGATTGGCTTTGGATTTGGCCAGATCGCCGGCGACGTCACCGGTCATCTCGGCGAAGGCGCTGAATTTCTCATTGGGCTGGGCGCCCTTGTTGGAGGTGTTGACCACTAGGCCCGCGTCCGCCAGTTCGTCGCCAAGCACGTCCTCGCCCACCGCCCGCGCCTTCACCAGCGGCGCGATCAGATCGGCGATGGTCTCGCCCTTGGCCACGGTGCGGTTGACGATCACCACCTCGCGGGGCCCGGCCTTGGCGAGTTCGTAGGCGATGGGCAGGGCCGTGCCGCCGGCGCCGAGGATGACCACCTTCTGGCCGGCGATGGCCTTGGGAAATTCGCCCTGCAGGCCGGCCACGAAGCCGACGCCGTCCGTATTGTGCCCGATCAGGCGGCCAGCCTCGCGGGCGATAACATTGACGCTGCCGATGGTCCGGGCCGACGGCGCGAGATCGTCCAGCCAGGGCGCGATTTTGTCTTTGAAGCCCGACCCGGCCCCGCCTCCGGCGTAGATATCGCATCGGCGCAGGCCGGCGATGATCTCGGCCGTCCGCGCCGGGTCGCCGATCATGAAACAGCTGCGGTAGGGCAGGCGGAACCTGGCGAAGACGGCATTGTGCATGGCCGCCGACCCGCCCGGGTAGTCGTGATCGATCAGGAAGACGTAAAGCCGCTTCAAGCGCCGATCGCTGAGCGACAGCGTATTGTCCCGCGGCTGCGCCGCAACGGCGACCAGCCCGGTTGCGATGAAATCGGCGACGGCCGACAGCGGACTGGGCGATGATGGTCGGCCAAACGTTCGGTTGAAAAACGTCATGCCTACCCCCTGGCGAGTTCGCCTGTGATCGGTGGCTGGCCGTGAGCCTACACAGAACGTCGGTATGCCTCAACCTGGGCGCCGCGCCGGTCACATCGGGGGCCTCCGGCGGGCGCGGGGCGCGCCGATTGCGAATATGGCGCTCGCCATGATGTCGTCCCTGCTGAGCGGCGATAGGCCCGCGTCCAGCCAGCCGTCGAAGTTCGGCAGGGCCGCGCCTCCGGCCGCTGTCGCCAAGGCGCCGTAAGCGCCGGTGGTCGCACTTGGCCAAGCTGGCGGAGTCCTCCAGGGTCACCCAGCCCGTGCGTCCGCCGCGAAGGCGCCCGCCGCGCCGAGCAGGCCGGGTTGCGAATGGGTGATCAGCTTGACCGGCATATCGGCCATCATCCGCTCGAACCGGCCCTTGGCCACGAACCGTTCTGGAAAGCCGAAGTCGCCCAGGATGGGCGCCAGCCGGCGGGCCAGGGCGCCGGCCAGCACCACCGCCCGTGCGCCCTGGGCAAGAGCGATGTCGCCGGCGACGGCGCCGAAGATCAGGCAGAACCGCTCAAGCGCCGCGGCCGCCAGGGCGTCGACGCCTTCGATCGCGGCCGCCCAGACCGCCTGGTCGGTCACGTAGCGAAGCGGCCGCTTCTCGATCGTGGCCAGGGCCTCGTAGATGGCCGAAAGGCCCGGCCCCGACACGAGGCGTTCAATCGAGACCCGCCGGTGGCGTTGGCGAAGGCTCTGAGCGATCGCGTCCTCGATGGGGTCGAGCGGTGCGAAGTCGACGTGACCGCCCTCCGTCTCGCAGACCAAGGGCTTGCCCGCGCCACGCACCGCATAGGCCACGCCCAGGCCCGTGCCCGGACCGATCACGCTGACAACGCCGTGCGCCGGCAACGGCCGATCCGGGCCGCAGACGTGTTCGATCTGCGCCGCCTCCAGGTGGGCCAGGGCGTGGCCGACCGCGCCGAAGTCGTTGATCAGGACGAACCGGTCCACGGCCAGATCCTCCGCGATCGAAGCCGGGCGAATGGTCCAGGGGTTGTTGGTCAGTTTCAGCGAGGGCTGATCCACCGGGCAGGCGACGGCGACCCCCGCGGCAGTTGGGAGCCGATGGCCGAGATGCTCGCCGAACGCCTGCCAAGCGGTGCGCAGGCTGGCGTGTTCGGCGGTCCGCATGGTCAACGCCTCGCCCAGATGGACGACCTGGCCGTCCGCGACCTCGGCGAGGGCGAAGCGGGCGTGGGTTCCGCCAATGTCGACGGCTACGATGTCCATGATCGCCGTCCAGCCGTCGGGGGCAAGCCGCTCACCTCGGCGCTCCGGGGCAGGGAACGCCCGCCGCCGGGGCCAGCCTGGCTTCGCGGATCGACAGGGTGAACGCGCCGGTGGTCTGCAGGATCACTGGGTCCTCGATCCGCGTCAGGTCCACCCCCGCCTCCGCGAAGCAGGACAGCGGCGTCACCAGCGTCCGCCAGCGATGCGGGGGGGCGGCGCGGAGGCTGCTTGTCACGTCGATGCCGCGTCCGCAGTCCTTGTCGCATCCCATGCGTAACAAGACGTTTCCGGTCGGCGACCGATCGACGCGATAGGCGAGGGCCAGGGCATGCCCGGCCTTGGCGGCCGCCGCCAGGTCCACCGTGCGGGCGCCGCCGCCGATCCGCCATGCGCCGGTCCCGCGACCGCTCCAGACAGCGGTGACGGCGTCGCCCTGGTGGAAGGTGTCGAGCTGGCCGGAGGGGCTGCGCTGTTCGCGCATGGTCAGGCGGACCTCCGCCAGATCGTCGCGGACGTAGATGGACCAGGGCGCCGTCACATGGCCGGCGTGGAAAAACGCGTCCTTCACCATTCGATCAGGCGGAACCCGGGGGTCCATGCTCAGCGGCGGGACTCGCGCGGGCGCCGCATAGCTGAGGCCATAGCCGCGGGCGAAGATCGCACCGCTGACATGGCCAGCGCCATCGAAGGTGACCGGCATGCCGGTCTCCGGCCAGGAGAAGGCCAATCGTCCCGTAAAGTCGAACGGCGTCTTTCCGGCCTGATCGCGGAACAGGACGTCGGCGACCCCCTCGCCTTCGCTCCCGGGCAGCCAGGCCGCCACGAAGGCGTCCGAGGCGTTGATCTCCGGATTCACCCATAATGGGCGGCCGGACAGGAAGATCGCCACGACGGGGATTTTTTGCGCCCTCAGCCGATCGAGCAGGCGAAGGGCGGTGCGGTCGCCGGGCGCGAATTGTACGGTTTCCCGATCGCCGACGAACTCGGCGTAGGGCGTCTCGCCAAACACCACGATCGCCGCGTCGGGCCGCTCGGAAAAGGTGCCGTCGGGGCTGAGCACCGCCGTGCCGCCCGCGCGCTCGACCGCGGCCTTGACCCCCGCGAAGATGGAGGTGGCGCCGGGCAGATCAGCGGCGGTGTTGTGCGCGCCCTGCCAGTCCACGGTCCAGCCGCCGGCCTGGGTTCCGACATTGTCGGCCGCGGGCCCGGCGACGAGGATACGGCTGTGCGGATTGAGTGGCAGCAGGCCGTTCTCGTTCTTCAGCAGCACCAGTGATTCACGGACCGCCCGGCGCGCCAGGTCGCGGTGGTCGGCGTCGCCTACGACGTCGATGCCGATAGCGGCGGACCGCGCCGCCGGCGACGGCCGGTCGAAAAGCCCCGCCAGGGCCTTTACGCGCAAAATGCGCCGCACGGCGTCGTCGATGCGCTCGGCGGGAATGATTCCTCGGCGCGCCTGATCGAGCGTGTTTCTGTAGAGATCCCTCCAGCTATCGGGCGCCATCAGCATGTCGACGCCGGCCAGGTAGGCGGCGGGGCAGGAATATTTGGTGCAGCCGGGGATCTCCTCCTGGGCGTTCCAGTCGCCAACCACAAAGCCGTTGAATCCCAGGCGATCCTTCAGGACGCCGGTCAGCAGGCTGGCGTTGCCGTGCATCTTGACGCCCTGCCAGCCGTTGTAGGAGGCCATCACGATGGTGGCGCCGGCGTCTATGGCGGCGCGATAACCGGCCAGGTGAACGTCACGCAAGACCGATTCGGGCGCGCGGTTGTCGGCCTGATCGCGGCCGTCCAGCGTTCCACCATCGCCGAGAAAATGTTTGACCGAGGCCAGGGTGTGACCGGGCCCCAGAAATTCCGATGACGTTTGGCCGCCCTGCAGGCCGGTGACCATGGCCGCCGCATAGCGGCCCACAACCGCCGGATCCTCGGAATAGCTTTCGTAGCTGCGGCCCCAACGCACGTCGCGAGCGACGGCGACGGTTGGCGCAAAGGTCCAGTCGATGCCCGTCGCCGCCACCTCCTGCGCCGTCGCCGCACCAATTTTCCCAATTAATTCAGAGTCATGTGCCGCGCCCAGTCCAACGTTGTGGGGATAGATGGTCGCGCCGCGGACCTTGGCGTGGCCGTGCACCGCATCGACGCCGAACAGGATCGGGATCGGCGGATGGGCCGCCGAAGGGTCCGCGATCGAGGCCTTGTAGTAGGCGTCCACCATGTCGCGCCAGGTCGCCGGCCCGGCGTGGACGTCGCCGGCGGGGGCGGCGTTGCCCCCGGCGAGGACGGACCCAAGCCGGTAGCGTCGGACATCGTCGGGCGTCAGCGAGGCGATGTCCCCCTGGATCATCTGGCCGACCTTTTCCTCAAGGGTCATGGCCTTGAGCAGGTGGTCGATAAACCGCTCCGTATCCGGATGAATAAGCCGGTCCTTCCGCCCTTCGGGCCAGGCCTGAGGGTGAGCCAGCCCGGGCGTATCGGCGGCGCGGCCGGCGGGCGCGCCCGCACAGGTCAGCATCGCGGCGAACAGCACGCCCGCCGCCCTGCCAGCCACACGATCCTTGGGCCTTGGTTTTGACGAACTGGTCGCCATGAAAATCCTCCCGACGGTCTTTGTGCTTGGAAGCAGAGGGACCGTCCCCGCCTGCTCCGTTTCCACCGCCGACGCCGACTTGGCTCGGCCGGCCCCAGGTCGCCTCTTGTGGAGACCGCGCAGGGTCGCCTTGCCGGATTCCGGGGTCGGCGAGGCCGCGCTATTGGCCTCGCGGCCGAGCCGATTTCCGTCCTATCGAGGGTTGTGCCCCCGTCCGCGTCATGACTAAGGCCAGGAATGGCAGCGCTGTCAATGCGGCGCGGAAGGCCAATTTACCCGCGGAAACTTTCGCATTGACAGCGCTGTCTCAATTGGGCATTTTCGCTACTCGAAATAAAACGCGAGCAAACTTCGTGTGTCGGGAGAGGGGGAGGTGGTGTGTCTGTGCGCACCATTTGAATGTACGCGTCACGTCGAGAAACCATCGAATGATCGTCTCGCGCTACCGACTGCCTGATCAGTAAACTGTCGCACTCTGGCGGGTTTTCCACCGCCCAAATGGTTCCACGCACTCGACGCGTCTATCGGCATGTCGATTGACAATATAAACACGGGGAGAGGGGTTAACATGTCTGCAATCAGAGGTTATTCGCGCGTTATCGCCATGGGCGGCGCGTCCATTCTGGCGCTGACGGCCTATTCGGCCGCCCAGGCGCAATCGACCACGTCGGACTCGTCCACGGAGGTCGTGGTCACCGGCTTTCGCGCTTCGCTGCAATCGGCGTTGAACGCCAAACGCATATCCATTCTGCCGATCGAGTCGGTGGCGCCGGAAGATATCGGCAAGATGCCGGACCAGAACGTGGCCGAGTCGCTGCAACGGCTTCCCGGCGTACAGATCGACCGGGCCGCCAACGGCCAGGGCACGGCGGTGCTGATCGACGGCCTGCGGCAGAACCTCACCACGCTGAACGGCGACATCTTCCTGACCGGCAAGGAATTCTACGTGTCGGGGGAAGCTGCCGGCAACGGCGCCGGGGCCAACACGCAGTACGGCTCGCTCGAAGGCGTTCCCAGCGAAGAGATCGGCGGCATCGACGTCTACAAGAACCCGCAGGCCTCGATGACCGAGGGCGGTCTGGGCGGCACCATCGATCTGAAGACCCGTGACCCCCTGGCCGGGCCCATGGGCCTGTCCCTCGGCGGCAACCTGCGCTTCGCCTACAACGACGGGGAAAGCGGCGGGCCGTATACGGGCTGGACCCCGGTCGGGACCCTGGTCGGGACCTACAAGGTCAGCGACCGTCTGGCCTTCACCGGCAGCGTCTCCTACGACGAGGAAAATACCCACACCAAGGAATTCCAGGACCAGAACCGGAACCAGTGGCTGATCACCGACTCCGTGACGGCGCCCTACGTCGGTCCGATGACCGCGGCGGCCCTTTCGCACTCAGGGAATTTCTATATCGATCCACAGCTTGCCTACTTCACCGACGTCCATGATCAACGTAAGACGCTTGGCGGCTCGGTGGGGGTTGCGTTCCAGGTCACGGACGCGATCAAGACCAGCTTCAACTGGTTCTACACCCGCGAAGACGACACCAGCCTCAGCTACAGCGACAAGGTCTGGTTCAACGGCGAAGGCGCCAGCCCCGGAACCCTGCTTCCCGGCATTGCCTCGAATGATCCGAGCTCGATCGACGGCAACGGCGTCGTGCAAAGCGCGACGTTCAACGCCAATGGGGCGGAAACCGCGACGCTCTACCAGCACAATATTTCGGAAGCCAACAACTTCCAGTGGCTCACCAAGTTCGACAACGGCGGACCGTTGCACGGCTCGGTCGACCTGGCCTACGCCCATGCGACGTCCAACCTGCAGGCCGACCAGGCTGACATCGAGCATGGCCTCTATGAAACCAGCAGCGGCGTGGCCACCTCGCCAGCGGCGCCCGGCTGCAACAATGGCGCGCAGACCTGCGGCGGCGATCCCAACGCCAGCCACGGCTATCTGTTCTCATACAGCAATGGCGGAACATCCGGCCTGCCCAGCGTCAGCTATCTGGCGCCGCTCGCCAACATCCTGAACAACCCCGCCTTCACCACCTTCAAGTCCAACTGGGCGTGGGCGAACCTGACCGACGAAAAGCAGTTCTCGGCCAAGGCGGACGCGGTCTACGACGTGCCGTACCTGAGCGAAGTCAGCGGCAAGATCAGCGCCGGCCTGCGGTACGGAACCCGGGACGTCGACCAGACCTTCGGCAAGTACCTGATCGACGGAACGGAGGCCCCTGGCGTTGTGGCCGGCAACGTCGGCAACACCTTCGGCCCCGGCCATCTGGGCGGACCCTATGATTTCTACCAGGACCCGGGGTTCGGCACGCCGAACATCCCCTATTCGACGGCGACCACCAATCCGGCGCTGGCTCAGATGGTCAACAACTTCGCCGTCGGCAATATCATCGTCAAGAATGCGGCGACGATGTCCAACCCTTCGACCTATCTTGAACAGATCTGGGCTGGCGCGGGCGTACCCAATACGACCGAGAAACTGTTCACGGACACCCTCAGTTCGTTCTCGGTCAGGGAGAAGACCACCGCCGGCTACGTGATGGTCGATCTGGGTAACAAGGGCGACCGCTTCCACGCCAATTTCGGCGTGCGCCTGGTGGCCACCGATTTGACGATCAACAACGCCGCCGCAGCCCCGGTGCCGACCTATTACGGCACCGCCTCATGGAACGGGGTCAACAGCAACAACATTCCGGAAACCCACAAGCGCGACTACATCGACGTGCTGCCCTCGTTCAACTTCGTCCTCGACATCACCGAGGACCAAATCGTCCGGGTGGGCGGGGCCCGCGTGGTTGCGCCGCAGGATCTGTTCTCGCTTGGCCTGGGAAATTCCTACAACTTCACCCGGCAGGTCGGCGCGCGGGTGAACACCAATCCGCAGTCCACATCCTTCGGGCTCAAGGACGGTTTCGCCTTCGACGGCGGCTCATCGGGCAACCCGGAACTCGACCCTTACCGGGCGTCGCAGTTCAACCTGTCTTACGAGAACTATTTCACCAAGGGCGGCCTGATCAGCATCGCGGGTTTCTATAAGCAGGTCGACAACTTCGTCGAGATCCAGAACGTCGCCACGACGGTTCAGGATGATTTCGGCGGCACCACCGCCGCCGTGACCACCCCCGTCAACGCCGGCAAGGGCAGCATCTACGGCCTGGAACTCGGCGGACAGTACGTCTTCGACGAGCATATCTCGCCCTGGCTCAAGGGCTTCGGCGTGGCGGCGAACTACACCCGTTCGCAATCCTACTCGGACCAGCCCACCAACTACAGCAGCCAGGGCCCGATCCCCGGCGTCTCCCAGAACGCCGTGACCGCCACGGGCTACTACGAGCGCGGCGGCTTCTCGGCCAGGGTTTCCTACTCCTGGCGCGACAAGGCGGTGAACGACTCGGTGGTCGGCTCGAACTTCTCGTTCAAGGACCAGAACGGGGTCACCCGGGTCTATCAGGTCTTCGCCGCGCCCTACGGTCAGGTCGACGCGCAAATCGGCTACGACATCAACAAGCGGGTCGGCGTCGTCTTCTCGGTGCAGAACCTCACCGACCAGGCCCAACACACCTATCTGCAGTGGCCTAACCTGCCGTTCACCTACGACGACAGCGGCCGGCGTTACTTCCTCGGCGTCAAGGCCAAGTTCTAGGCGCGGGCCAGGGCGACGGAGAGGCGGACCTCGGGTCCGCCTCTCCTGCTTTTTTGACGGGTGAGGGCAGGGAGCCGATGCTCCCGCCGAAGGTTGCTCGGTTTGGTTCGAGGTCGTGGACGACATGGTGGACATCCCAAGCGCCGCCGAGAACGCGATCCGAAGTCCGGGCGACCAGCGGATCAGGCACATTGCCATCGTCGGCGGCGGAACCGCCGGTTGGGTCGCCGCCAGCATGCTGGCCCGCGCGCTGCCCGGATACGGATGCGCCATCACCGTGATTGAATCGCCGGACATCGGCACGATCGGCGTCGGGGAGGCGACCATCCCGCCGATTATCGACCTGTTGCGTTTTCTGGGCGTCAACGAGGCCGATTTCGTCAAACACACCCAGTCGACCTACAAGCTCGGAATCAAGTTCGTCGATTGGCGTCGGGTCGGCGAGACCTACTGGCACCCGTTCGGGACCTTCGGCGCATCGATAAACCGGCGGCCGTTCTTCCATTCCTGGCACAGGGCCAAGGCTCAGGGACTGGATCCGCAATTCAATGACTACAGCCTGTGCGCGGCGTTGGGTGATGCTGGCCGGTTCCGGTTTCCGGACGCGGGCGCCCAGGGGCCGGTCTCGGGCCTCCGCTACGCCCTGCACTTCGACGCGGGCCTTGTCGCCCAGTATCTGCGCGCCTATGCCGAGCGCCTGGGCGTGGTCCGTCTGGAGCGGACGGTGGCGTCGGCCGATCAGCATTCGGACGGATCTCTCGATGCGCTGGTCTTCACCGACGGCTCGCGGCTTGAGGCCGACCTCTTCATCGATTGCAGCGGCTTTCGCGGCGTCCTGATCGAACAGGTGCTGAAAACCGGCTATGTCGACTGGAGCCACCTCCTGCCCTGCGACCGCGCCGTCGCGGTTCCAACGGCGCTGGCCGGCCCCCGCGCGCCCTACACCCAGGCCCGGGCCCGGACCGCCGGCTGGCAGTGGCGCATTCCCCTGCAGCATCGGGTCGGCAACGGCTATGTCTACGCCAGCGTCCACATCGACGACACCGCGGCCCTGGACGAGCTGCTGGCGACGGTGGGCGAGACCCCGTTGGCCGAACCGCGGTTCCTGCGTTTCAACACCGGGCGGCGAAAGCTGTTCTGGAACCGCAACTGCCTGGCCCTCGGTCTGGCCTCAGGCTTCATGGAGCCGTTGGAGTCGACCAGCATCCACCTGGTGATCAGCGGGGTCTACAACCTGCTCGACCGCTTCCCCGACCGGGACTTCGACCAGAGCAACATCGACGCCTACAACGCCGAAGTGACGCAAGAGGTGGAGCGAATCCGGGACTTTATCGTCCTGCACTATTGCACCACCCAGCGTGAGGACTCGCCGCTCTGGACCCATTGCCGGTCGATGACGCTTCCCGACAGCCTGTTGCAGCGCATCGAGATCTACAAGGCGACGGGACGGGTCCGGCCAAGTCCCGGCGAGCTCTTCACCGACACGAGCTGGTTCTACATCTTCGAAGGCATGGGCGTCGCGCCCGCCGCCCATGATCCGCTCGCCGATATCGCCGCGGACGGCGCGTTCGGCGAGATCATGTCGGGTCTCGCCCGGGCGACGGCCGCGGCCGCGCAAGGCGCGCCATCCCACGACAGCTATTTTCCGCCCCGCCCCGTCGCCTCATGACCCGATGACCGGACTGATCCCACGATCTGGAGCGCGGCGATGAGCGGCAAGCCCAAGAGCCTGGCGGCCTCGTTCGCCACGGTCACCACCCTGTTCTTCACCTGGGGCTTCATCACCTCGGTGATCGATCCGCTCATCCCGTCGGTGCGGGCGATCTTCAGCCTGAACTACGCCGAGTCCATGCTGACCCAGTTCGCCTTCTTCCTGGCCTACGGAGTCGTCTCTCTGCCGGGCGGCCTGATCGTCGCCCGGCTGGGCTACGCCAGGTCGATCATCTTCGCCCTGCTGGCGATGCTGGCGGGGTGCCTGTTCGTGCCGGTGGCGACCTATTTCGACACCTATGCCCTGGTCCTCGTCGCCCTGTTCGTCATCGCGGGCGGGATCACCGTTCTGCAGGTGGCGGCCAATCCCCTGGCGGCGGCCCTCGGCAAGCCGGAGGGGTCGCACTTTCGCCTGACCCTGTCGCAGGCGTTCAATTCCCTGGGCACGGTGATCGGCCCCTTCTTCGGGACCATGGTGATGCTGCGCGGGGGCGTCTTCACCGGCGCGGCCGGCGCCGCCGGACGGACTCAATCCCTGCGCAACATCGACACCTCGTTCCTGATCGTGGCCGGGCTGATCCTGTTGCTGGCCTGCTTCATCTGGCTGTTGCGCCGACGGCTCAGCGACGCCGCGCCCCCGGCCGGCGACCAGGCCAAGGCGTCGCTGGCGAGCGCGCTTGCGTCGCCGTGGGCGGTGTTCGGCGCGATCGCTATCTTTGTCTACGTCGGCTCCGAGGTCTCGATCGGTAGCCTGATGATCAACTTCCTGCACCAGAAGGACGTGCTTGGGGTCAGCCTCGAGCAGGCGGGCAAGCTGGTGTCCTTCTATTGGCTGGGCGCCATGGTCGGCCGCTTCGTCGGCAGCGCGCTCCTGACCCGGATCGCGGCGCACAGGCTGCTGAGCGT
>FTAI01001385.1_pt1 | contig 13859 bp, 12 predicted proteins | sample 1638941 | NCBI WGS metagenome assembly FTAI01 (sample SAMEA3914813, study PRJEB12502) | metagenome | biome: forest; material: soil | place: Canada | collected 2011-07-07 | depth 0.3 m | reverse complement strand
GAAGTCATGCGACCTCAGGAACAGCAGATTCCAGCCTTTGACCATGAAACGGATGTTCAGGGGGAAGGGCAGGCGGTTGTTCGGCGGCGTGTAGTCCACCGCCGGCGTGGGCTTCAGATAGGCCAGGATCGCGTCGTCGTCAGCCCGGCTGGACCGGCGGAACCAGGGATATGGAAAGGCGGGATAGAGGTTCTGGCCCTGGTCATCGATGCCATCGTGCATGGCGCGGTGGAACTGCTCGCTCGTCCAGCCGCCGATGCCAGTCTTCTGATCGGGCGTGATGTTCGAGGAATAGATCACGCCGAACGGGGTCCTCAGTCCCAGTCCGCCGGCCAAGGGCCGGCCGCCCTCGCGCAGGTGGCAGGACATGCAGTCGCCCGCCACCACCAGCGCCTGGCCGCGCCGCAGCTGGGCCGCGTTCAGGGTGCTGTCGGGGATCGGCTGGGACAGGAAGCTCACCGGCGTGACCATCCCCGCGCCGTGCAAAGGCAGGGGCGCCGGCGCGATCTGGCTGACCGCGAGCCCGGCGAGTCCCAGCAACGCCGCTGCTCCGCCGGCGGCGAGGACGGCCGTGCGCCACTTGGAGGGGCCGGCCATCGCCCTAGGCCTGCACCAGGCGGCCAGGCGCCTTCAGATACTGCGACTTGATGGCGTCCGCCGCCAAATAGGTCAGCGCCGCGACGGTGCCGGTGGGGTTGTAGCCGGCGTTCTGGGGGAACGCCCCGGCGCCCAGGGAGAAGACGTTGGGCGCGTCCCAGACCTGCAGGTACTTGTTGACGACGCTGGTCTTGGGGTTGTCGCCCATGATCGCGCCGCCGGTGTTGTGCGTGGTCTGGTAGGGCGTGACGCTCCAGCTGCCGGTGCGGCGGTTCAGCTTGATCTCGCGGGGGTTCATGGCCTTGGCCACCTCGGCCGCGCGGTCGGTCAGGTAGTCCGACATCTTGTGCTCGTTGTCGGTGAAATCGAAGGTCATGCGCAGCATCGGGCGGCCGTGGATGTCGCGGTAGGTCGGGTCCAGGTCCAGGTAGTTGCCCCGGTGGCTCATGCACGAGCCGTGGACGCTGATGGAGAACGATCGCAGGTAGTTCTTGGCCGCCGCGTGCTTCCAGTCCAGGCCCCAGGCCGGCGTGCCCTGCGGGGTGTAGATCATCTCGATCGGCCGCCCGCCGGTGACCATGCCGGCGATGTAGGCGCCGCCGATGAAACCCAGGCCCGAGTGGTCGAAGTTGTCACCGTTGAAGTCGTCGATGACGGTGGCCAGGGCGCCGGCGCCGATGAAGGTGTTCAGGATCTTGTCGTCGAAGAACACGTTGACCGACGACATCGTCTGGTAGGCGTAGTTGCGGCCCACCACCCCTTCCCCGGTCTTGGGATCGTAGGGCTGGCCGATGCCCGACAGCAGCAGCAGCCGCACGTTCTGCAGGATGTAGGCCGACAGGATCACCATCTCCGCCGGCTGGAAGAACGCCTCGCCGGCGCTGTTCACATAGGTGACGCCCGTAGCCCGCTTGCGGTCGGCGCTCAGCTCCACCTTCAGGACCTCGCACTCGGTCTTCAGAGTAAAGTTCGGCTTGGCCATCAGATAGGGCAGTACGGTGGTCTGCGGACTGGCCTTGGAGTAGTTGCCGCAGCCGAACTTCTCGCAGAACCCGCAGTAGGTGCAGGCGCCCAGCTGCGCCCCCAGCGGATTGGTGTAGGCCTGCGAAAGGTTGCCCGTGGGATGTGGGAAGGGATGGCGCCCCAGGCTGGCCGCCGCCTGGCCGAACAGGGTCGGCGCATAGGTCTGGAGCATCGGCGGCGTGGGATACTCGGCCGATCTGGGCCCTTCGAACGGATTGCCGCCCGGCTGAATCTTGCCCATCAGGTTCCCAGCCTTGCCGCTGGTCCCGCACAGCTTGTCGAAGGCGTCGTAGTGGCGTTCGAGCTCGTCGTAGGTCACGCCCCAGTCCTGGACGGTCAGGTCGTAGTCGGTGACCGACTTGGCGCCGTAGCGCTGCTGGTTGTGGCTCTTGGTCAGGAAGTCGCTGGGCAGGAACCGCCAGATCTGGCCGTTCCAGTGCACGCCGCCGCTGCCCACGCCCGTGCCCAACAAGAATGAGCCGAGGTGGCGCATGGGCAGCGCCTCCTGGTTGACGTTGTTGCGGATCGTCAGGGTGTCGTCGGCGACGTTCTGGAACAGGTGGTGGCGCCACATGTAGCGCAGCTCGTCCTGAGCGAAGCCGGTGGCGAAGTCGGTGGAGGTGTCGCGCCAGGGACCCCGCTCCAGCGCCAGCACGTTCAGGCCCGCGTCGCACAGTTGCTGGCCCATGATCGCGCCGGTCCAGCCAAAGCCCACCAGCACCGCGTCGACGGGTTTGAGGGTCGTGACCACGGTTCAGCTCTCCGTCCAGCCGGGGCGACCCTTGAAGCCAACGGGCGGGTAGGGGACGCGCTCGCCGTGGCGCGTGACCCATTCCTTGTAGTCATAGTGGGCGCCGGGGAAGCCGATCATCTTCCAGGCGCCCATGTCCTTGTTGCCGCCGTAGATCGGGTCGGACAGGTACCCCTCCTTGGTGTTCTGCAGCAGCATGCCGAAGAAGGTCTTGGCCTCGACGCCGCCGTCCAGCGTCACCTGTCCGCTCTCCAGGCCTTTGAGGACCCTGTCCTGGTCGGCCCCCGCCAGCTTGCTGAACGCCGCGCCGTTGAAGTTCGCGCCGACGTACCGGTCGATGGCGGCGATGGCGGCGCGATAGAGCTGGGCGGGGCTGAAGCGGCTCTGATAGCCCTGCTCGGGAAGGCCCTTGGGCCAGGGCCCGCCCAGGAAATAGTGGTCGCCGCGCCCGTACGGCCCGGACAGCTGCCGATCCAGGAAGAACGGCACCCCGGCCTCCACGGCGCCTGGGCCCACCGGATCGTTCGGGATCAGCCGGCCCACCGCCGCCTCGATGAAGGCGCGCTCGGCGGCGGTGAAGAACTTGAAGTCGGTTCCGGCGGCTTGCGGCGGCGCGTCCGCCGTTCCTTCCTGCCAGGGAACGGCGCCGCTGTAGGTCTGCGGCGGCGCGCCCAGCTCGCCGTCGTGGATGGCCGCCGCGGCCGCCGCCCCGGCTGTTCCGACGACCGCCCCCCCGATCAGAAAGCGACGGCGATCAACGGCGTCCTTGACCATGGCGGCTCCTCCGACGATCCGCGCGGGCGGACAACGATGCAACTGAACGTCACGGCCGATACGCGCTGAAATCAGCCCAGGCTTGCATGATCTGGCCGTGTTTCAGCCACGAAGCGCCGCCGATCGGAAGATTGTGCAAATCGCCGCGGCCGATGTTCTCGCCTTCCGGGCAGCCCGAGTGGCCCCAAGGGTCGGCCGGATCGATACGGGGCCAGGAAACGCACCTGGCCCGGAAGTCGGCTGGCTCACCAGGCGTTGCTGACGAGATCGACGATGTAGCCGTCGGAGAGATCCACAAGGGCGACGTCGCCGTCGAGCCAGATCCAGCTGCAGCCGTCGGGCGGCGTGGGCAGACCGTAGCGCCAGTACTGGCTCACCCTGTAGCGCCAGAACCAGCTGGGCAGGTCGTCGCCGGCGCGCCAGTAGTGGTTCCGGTACTGCGGCGGGGCGGCGATGTAGCCGAAGCCCGGGAAGAAGAAGAACCCGATCCGGGGGCCGGAGAATTGTCCGAAGGCCGAGTCGCCGCGCCACCAGTTGCGATTGCTGCGCCACGGGGCGCTGCGATCCCAGTCGTGATGTTGCGAGCGCCATTGCTGGCCAAGCTCGGCCCGCGCGGGGCCGCGTGCGTTCCTGTCCCAGCCGGTCAACGGCGGCGGGGCCTGTGAGCCTCGACCTCCGCCGGCCTGGCGGCCCTGGAACGTCGTGGCGGGTGGGCCGGCGGGACGGGTGACCGTCGGGGCCGAGGTTTCTGCGCCGCCCATCCGGCCGGTCACGCTCCTGCGGTTGTCGCCCCCGGCGTGACCGGCTCCTGGCGCGCCGCCGGGGCCCTGGCCGCCTCGGGTGGGTGGCGAGGGTTGTGCGGGCGGGGGCTGCTCGGCCGCCTGGCCGGAATGCCGGCCCTGGTCGCCCCCCTGGCTGTGCTGGGGGCCGGCCGGGCTTGGCGCGCCGCTCGCACCGGACTGACCGCGGCCGTGTCCGCCGCCCTGATCCTGAGGTCCGCCCTGAGGCCCAGCTTGAGGTCCGCTCTGAGGCCCACGTTGGGGCGCCTCTTGGCGCCCGCGCTGAGGTCCGCCCTTGGCGGCCGGTTCGGCGGGCTGGTCGGCGCCCTTGTGTTCCTTCTTGGGCTGCTGGTCGGATTGGTCACCCTGGTCGGCGGACCCGCGATCACCCGGTGGAGCGGCGAGGGCGCCGAGCGGCCATGTCAGGCAGATCGCGGCGCAGGTGGTGAGGAGGAAGGGGGCCAAGCGCATGTCGATAGTCTCCATCGGAGATCCAGGCGGAGCGGCGTCCAGGTCCTCGATGCAATGAGAACGCATAAGCTTCACAAGAGCTCCGACAAGCCCGCCACAATCAGCCGTGATCAGGAAGCCGCGGCGTCTGCTAGGTTGCGTGGAGTGACGGCATGCAGGGAGGACATCCATGCCCGCGTCGGCTGGGCGCACCGCGCCGTTCACAACGCCGCAGGGCCGTCCCGCGCCGGACTCGGTCTCCGAGACCGCCTTCCTCACCCTGGGCGGCGTGGCGCAATGGGTGATGATCCGGGGTCGGAGCGTTCGGAACCCGGTCCTGATCCTCCTGCATGGCGGCCCAGGCATGAGCGCGACCGGCCTGTTCCGGGCCAGCAACGCCGCGCTCGAGGACGCTTTCACGGTGGTTTACTGGGATCAGCGCGCCGCCGGACGCTCCTTCGATCCGCGCGCCGATCCCGCCAGCCTGACCATCGAGCGCTTCCCCGGCGATCTCGATCAGCTCGTCGATATCGTCCGCACGCGTCTGGGCCACGCCAAGGTGACGCTGCTCGGCCACTCCTGGGGTTCGGTGCTGGGGGTCCTCTACAGCGAGCGCTTTGCCGCCAAGGTCGCCGCCCATGTCGGCGTCGGCCAGGTCGCCGACATGGCCGCTAGCGAGGCGGCCTCCTACGCCTTCACCCTTGCCGAGGCGGAGCGTCGCGGGCGGGACGCGGCGGTGCGGGCGCTGAAGGCCATCGGCCCGCCGCCGCACGAGCCCAAGGCGCTGCAGGTCCAGCGCCGCTGGCTGATGGCGCTTGGCGGCGCCTTCGGGCCGAACTTCAGCGTGCCGCGCCTGATCTGGCGGACGATCTCGGCGCCGGAGGGCTCGCCCCTGGATCTGGTGCGGCTCCTGCGCGGCGCGGCGTTCAGCCTGGCGCCCTTGTGGCCCCAGCTAATGGCCGTGGACATCATGAGCCGCCGCGCCTTCGAGGTTCCGGTGTTCCTGATCCTCGGCCGACACGACATGCAGGTCGTCGCGCAGGTCGCCGCGGACTGGTTCGACCTCATTTCGGCGCCGGAAAAGCAGCTCTTCTGGCTGGAGGCGAGCGGCCACTTCGCCCCCTTCGAGGAGCCGGCCGCCTTCAACCGCATCCTGATCGACAAGGTCCGCCCGGTCGCCGTCGCCGGAAGGTGAGCCCTGACAAGTCAGGGACACACGCCCGCGGCGTGTGTCCCCGTCTTCACGACCGTTTCGACGCTCCTTATGGAGCGTCTGGGCCTTAGCCGCGCGCCCGCAGCGTCATGCCGCCAATGCCCGCGGCCACGTTGAGGCCGGTCTTGCCCTCAATGCTGAGCGGCTGCAGGGCGATGCTCCTGTCCGAGCCGCCGACCAGGGCGTTGGCGCCCAGCCCGACGCCTACAGCCGCCCCGGCGGTCGCGCCGCCGTAGTGGCCGGCCAGGGCCCCGTGGGCCGGACGGTCATGCGGCGCAACCACTGCCCAGACCAGGGTGCTCGAATGCTGGTAGCCGAGGTCCACGCCCATCCTGGAGATGCTGCCCTCGTAGCGCTCGACCCGCTCGCCGTCCGAGAACGTGCAGCGGACCGGGTGCGAAGAGCCCACGATCAGGCCCCACCCCCCGCGCTCGTTGCATGAAAGGGTGCCGACCTTGACGCCGCCGGAGCCATTGTGTGCTTGCGCCGGCGCGCCCAATCCAAACGCGCCGACGATCGCGGCGCACGCTAGTAGCCTTTTCATAGTCTCACTCCTTGGCGGTTACTGACGATATCAGAGGGGTCTCGGCCCCCTTGAAACTGCCTTTGGCAAGTCGTGCCAGGACTGATGGTTGCAACGCCGGGCGATGGCGATGTGTTCCAAACGCCATGGCCGGAAATCGCGGAATGGAGCCGGAAGTGAAGACAGAAATCTGGCTGGCGCATTGCATTCAATCCAAATGATTTACCGGACCAACCAGGATGATGACATGGGGTGGCCGCATCGAATTGATGCGTCTGCCTGGATCATATTTTGATGCAGGTTCCGATGGACCCAGACTGCAACAATGTCGGAACCGGCGCTAGCCCAGGGACTGGCCGGCGCGGCGGAAGGCGCCCGCCGCCAGGGCGGACCAGTCCTTGTCGCCATCCCCGGCGGCGACGGCTTCGATGAAGTGATCCCTCAGCAGCGAGGCGAGGGGCAGAGGCGTGTGCGCCGCCTCGCCCGCCGCCAGCGCCAGCCGCACATCCTTCTGGCCCAGCGGCAGCTTGAAGGCGGCCGGGGTGAAGCGCCCTTGCGCGATCAGCGGCGCATAGGTCTGATACGCCGGCGCGGCGAACAGGGTCCCGGTCATCAATTCGAACAGGGCCGCGGGCGGCACGTCATAGGCGTTGGTTAGGGCGCCCGCCTCGCCCAGGGTCTCGATCATGCTGGCCAGGGAGAAGTTGCAGGCCAGCTTGACCACGTTCGCCTTGTGGGGCGCCTCGCCCATCGGCCAGACCTTGGCCGCGAAGGTTTCGATCAGGGGCGTCGCCCGCGCCACGGCGTCCGCCGCGCCGGCGCAGATCACGTTCAGCTCGCCCCGCGCCGCCACGTCCGGCCGGCCCATCACCGGCGCCGCCACATAGCCAAGGCCGCGCCGCGCATGCTCCGCCTCCAGCCTCTGGACGAAGGCCACCGACAGCGTGGCGAGGTTCACGTGGACCATTCCCGGCCGCGCCGCGTCCAGGGCGCCGCTGTCCAGCAGGACCTCGGTCACCGTCTCGTCCTGCGCCAGCATCGAGAAGGCGATGTCCGCATCCAGAGCCTCGGCCGCTGTCTTGGCCGCCCGCGCGCCCTTCTCGACCATCGCCGCCACCGGCCCTGGCGAGCGGTTCCAGACCCGTACGTCGTGGCCGGCCTTCAACAAATTGGCCGCGATCCCCGAACCCATGTGGCCCAGCCCGATGAAACCGATCTGCATCGCCGTATGCTCCGTGCCGCCAACCCCGGCTGATATGGGCGCCCGCCTGGACCCATCAACGCACCAAAACCTCGATCTTGGTCATACGAAGGTATCCCCCGGCGTGGGCTCAAGGGGCGGGCGTCGTGCGGCGCCTGGTGTGGTTGCAAGCCGCTATTGCCCAGCGGGGAAGGCGGCGGCGACGGCAGCCGCGTTCGCAAGGTCGTCCTCCTTCTTGAACCCCGCCACGCCGATGGCGCCGACCGTCTCTGCGCCGACCTTCAGGGGCGCCCCGCCCCCGAGCGCCGTGAGCCCCGCCGTCGCCAGGCCGACGCGCCCGCCGGCGACGTTGGCTTCCAACTCCGCGGTGGGTCGCTGCATCAGGGCTGCGCTGCGCGCCTTGCCGATGGCGAGCTCGACGCTGCCCGGCCGGACCCCGTCCATGCGAACGAACGCCATCAGCAGGCCGTCCGTGTCGACCACCGCTATGGCGGCCGGATCGTTCGCCTGTCGGGCGAAGCGCTCGGCCGCCTGCAGCGCCGCCTCCGCCCCGGCCTGGGTCAGGGCGGCCGAGGGGCGGGTCGCGGGCTCGCCCACGGCGAGGGCCGGGACGGCGAGCGCCACCGCGATGAGGGCGCCAACGCGGGCTTTGAGGAACATGGCTGAAGCTTTCTGGCGGCCGTCGAGGGCGCCAACGTAACAGGCCGCTGTCAGACCAGCTTTCCCCCATTTGCCCCGTTGGGGACTCGGCATCGCGCGCGCCAGCGCCCAGAACGGCGACTTGTCGGCCTGGGGCGAATGGCGAAATCGAGCCATTGCGGACGCTCGTCGCGGGACCGATACGTGAGCGATGTCAGCAGTGCCGGAGGGGTGGGGATGTGAGCCAAGCTATGGACTTGAGGCTCGCGCGCGAGACGGACGTCGAGGCCATTCGCGACCTGACACGCGCCGCGTACGCCAAATGGGTCGCGGTGATCGGGCGTGAGCCTAAGCCGATGGGAGCCGACTACGAGGCTGCGGTTCGCAAGCATCGCTTCGATCTTCTATACGTCGACGATGTGCTTGCCGGGCTTATTGAAACTGTCGACGAGATGACTCAACTCCTCATCGAGAATGTCGCGGTCTCCCCCGACTTCCAAGGGCTAGGGCTGGGCTCGAAGCTGATGGCGCACGCCGAGACCATCGCCACCTCCCTGGGCCACAGCCGAATATGGCTCTACACCAACCAGCGATTCACCGAGAACGTGAGGCTCTACCTCAAGCTTGGCTATCTGATTGACCGCGAGGAAGATGTAGGGGGTGGGACGGTAAGGGTCGACATGAGCAAGACCCTCGCTTCGAGCTAAGGCCCGGAGCTTCGCGGAGTCTGCTTGCGGGCCTTGCGGGCCAAGCGACAACCGCCTCATTCGTGTGACTGGTGGTCCAAATCTGAACCAACCCCTCACGCCGGATCGTACTCGCTCACCAGATGCCCCGGCGCAATCTCCCGCAGTTCCGGCACATAGATCGGCGCCAGGGGGTCCAGGGTCAGCTTGGAGGGCATGAAGCGTAGGGCCGACCGCGGATCCATCGGGCTCGGCGGCTCGCCGTCCAGCCGCACCCGCACCCGGCCGCGTTCACGCACCGGGTCGGGGATCGGGGCGGCCGACAGCAGGGCCTTGGTGTAGGGGTGCTGGGGGTTGGCGTAGATCTGCTCGCGGTCGGCCAGCTCCATCACCCGGCCCAAATACAGCACCATCACCCGGTGGCTGATCTCGCGCACCACCGCCAGGTCGTGGCTGATGAACATCATCGCCAGGCCCATGCTGCGTTGAAGCTGAATGAGCAGGTCGATGATCTGGGCGCGGATCGAGACGTCCAGCGCCGAGACCGCCTCGTCGCAGATCACCAGCTTGGGCTTCAGGATCATGGCCCGCGCGATGCCCACCCGCTGGTTCTGGCCGCCGGAGAGCTCGTGGGGATAGCGGTTGATCAGCTCCGGCGACAGGCCCGCCTGCAGCATCATCTTCACCACCTCGGCCTCGCGCTCTTCGCGGTCCAGGTCCGGCCGGAACACGGTCAGCGGTTCGGCGATGCTCTCGCCCACGGTGGTGCGCGGGTCCAGGCTGGCCAGGGGGTCCTGGAAGACGATCTGCAGGTCCTTGCGCGCTTCGCGCATGACCTTCTGGTCGGCGTGGGTGATGTCGCGGCCCATCAGGGTCACCACGCCGGCGCTGGCGGGCAGCAGGTTCAGCACCGCCCGCGACAGGGTGGACTTGCCGCAGCCGCTTTCGCCCACCACGCCCAGGGTCTCGCCCTGGCGGATGTGGAAGCTGACCCCGTCCACGGCCCGCAGTTCCATCTTGGCGCCCAGGAAGCCCTCGCGGATCGGGAACCAGACCTTGATGTCATTGCCCTCGACCACGATCGGCGCTTCGGGCGGCGGCGGGGTCGGCATCGGCCGGCCGCCCCGGTCGGCGCGGTCCAGGCGCGGGATCGCCTCCAGCAGGGCGCGGGTGTAGGCCTGCTGGGGATTGGAGAACAGGCTCTCGGCCTCGCCCTCCTCGACGTAGGCGCCGTCCTTCATCACGCAGACGCGGTCGGCCAGGCGGGCTATGACGCCCATGTCGTGGGTGATCAGCACCATGGCCGCCCCGGTCTCGTCGCGCAGCTCGGCCATCAGGTCGAGGATCTCCGCCTGGACGGTCACGTCGAGAGCGGTGGTCGGCTCGTCGGCGATCAGCAGTTGCGGACCGCAGGCCATGGCGGCGGCGATCATCACGCGCTGGCGCATGCCGCCGGACAGCTCGTGCGGATATTGCCGCATCCGGCGGGCCGCGTCGGGCATGCGCACCCGGTCCAGCCAGTCGCGCGCCCGGGCCGCGGCCTCGGCGGCGGAGAGGCCCAGATGCCGGCGCAGCGGCTCGGCGATCTGATCGCCGACGCGCATGTGCGGGGTCAGCGCCGTCAGCGGATCCTGGAAGATCATGGTCATTTGCGAGCCGCGCAGCCGGTTTAGCTCGCGCGGCTTCAGGCCCAGCAACTCGCGCCCGCGAAACCGGATCGAGCCTTGGGCGCGGCCGTTCTGGGCCAGAAGGCCCATGACGGTCATGAAGGTCTGGCTCTTGCCGGACCCGCTTTCGCCGACCACCCCCAGGCACTCGCCCGGCGAAACGCTGAGCGAGACGCTCCGCACGGCCTGGACTAGGCCGTCATGCAGGCTGAAATCGACCTTCAGATCATCGATGGACAGGAGGGGCTCTTCCGGCGAACTCAGCGGGTGGCCCTCGGCTGTTGTGGCGCACGGACTGTAGCGCGCCGGCCGTACGCCGCAATGGGTTGAATTCAGGCCGCCGAGGTCAGACTTCCGGCGCCACGGTGGCGTGGCTGAACCCTGCCGCGCCGGCTAAATCGACCATGCAGGCCGAGGCCAGGCCATGCACCTGGATGTCGGGCCCGATATCGCGCACGGCGCCGGCGAAGGCGCTCAGCCGGCCGGTGGGGTCGGATATCCGAAGGCCGAGCCATTGAGCGTCGACCGAGACCCCCCGCAGGCCGCAGCCCCGCACGGCCTCCAGCGCCGCGCGGCTCGGCCGCACCCGCCCGATCACGGCGGCGCAAAGGCCGCGGATCAGACCGGCCACTTCCGTCAGACGGCTCGACGGCACCGCGTCCAGGTCGCGAATCTCGATCACAGCCGCCGTCCGCATGGTTTCACGAACCGAGTGGGTCAGCCTGAGCAGCCGCTCGCGGGCGCGCTGGGTGGCCAGGGTCACGAAGCTGACCGGGATCTGCAGGCGCTCGTCGCCATCTTCTTCGAGAATGGCCGCCGCGTAGGCGAAGCTCGCCACGTCGATCTCCTCCAGATCGGCGGCCTCGGTCTCGGCCGGCGCGCCCAGCCGGTAGATTACCGACCCGTCGATCAGGCCGGTTTCGAGGTCCCAGACGGGGGTCAGGCTGAGCCGGAGGTCAAACGGCTCCCGCTTGAGCGGCTCCAGGGCGATCACGCTGGACCGCCAGGCGGCGGGGCCGTTGGGCGTCAGGTTCAGGACCGAGGCGGAGGCTATCGACATGCGGACGGCCAATTCTGGCTCTGGCGGGGCGTCCTTGCATAATCGTCGCTTAACCTTAGCCCAGCGTTAACGAATATGGCCTCAATGCGGCGAGCGTGCGGCCTCGAACGCGGCGACGGTGCGGATCAGGGTCAGCGGGTCCGAGCGGGTCGGGGTCCAGCCGAAGGCGGCCTTGGCCGCCGCGGGGTCCGCCACCAGGCTGGGCGGATCGCCGGCGCGCCGCCCAGCCATGGCGAAGGGCGGTCTCTTACCGAGGGCTTCTTCGGTGGCGGCGACGATCTGAAGGTTCGACAAGCCCTGGCCGGTCCCCAGATTGAAGGCGCGGCTGGCCCCGCCCGCCTTCAGCCAGGCCAGGGCCGCGACGTGGGCGTCGGCCAGGTCGGTCACATGCACATAGTCGCGCACCGCCGATCCGTCGGGGGTCGGATAGTCGCTTCCGAAGATCTTCAAGGCCGGCCCGGTCCCCAGCGTCGCGCGCACGACATTGGGGATCAGGTGCGTCTCCGGATCGTGGCGCTCGCCGATCTCGCCGTCCTCGTCGGCGCCGGCTGCGTTGAAATAGCGCAGCGCCGCCCAAGTGAACCCCTTGGCCTCGCCGATCCAGCGCAGGGCGGATTCGATGACCCGCTTGGTCTCGCCGTAAGGATTGGTCGGCGAAAGCGGCGTGGCCTCACCAATCAGTCCGGGCTCGACCGCGCCATAGACCGCCGCCGAGGAGGAGAACACGATGTGCCGAACGGCGCGGCTGGTCAGCGCCTCGATCAGGCGCAGCGTCGCGATCACGTTGTTGGCGTAATAGACGTCGGGCTTGGCCACCGATTCAGCCACCAGGCTGGAGGCGGCGAAATGCATCGCCGCTTTGATGTCGTACTGGTCGAGCGCGGCCAGCACAGCGTTCGCATCGCCGATATCGGCCTGGATCAGCGGCCCCCACTTGACCGCGTCGGCGTGGCCGGTGGCCAAATTGTCGATGGTGACCGGCAGATAGCCCGCCCGCGCCAGGGCCTTGCAGGCGTGCGAACCGACATAGCCCGCGCCGCCGGCGACCAATATGCTTTCCACGCGGCGACGCTCCCGGCCAAGGTTGAGGCGCGCACCTTAGAGGCTGGCAAAGCTTCGAGAAACAGTCGGTTACAGGGTTTGTGTCGCGAAACCCGCCGGCGCGCCCTAAGAGGCGTCCGCCAACGAAAGCCTCGCCGCATGACCATCGCCTTCATCGACCTTGCCGCTCAGCAGCGGCGGATCAAACCCCGGATCGACGCGGCGATCGCCCGCGTGCTGGCGCACGGCGCCTACGTGATGGGGCCAGAGGTCAAGGCGTTCGAGGAGCAGCTCGCGGCCTTTGCCGGCGCCAAGCACGCCATCTCCTGCGCCAACGGCACGGACGCCCTGATCCTGCCGCTGATGGCCTGGGGCGTGGGGCCGGGCGATGCGGTGTTCTGCCCGAGCTTCACCTTCGCCGCCACCGGCGAGGTGATGCCGCTGGTCGGCGCATCGCCGGTGTTCGTCGACATCCGGCCCGACACCTACAATCTCGACCCGGAGAAGCTGGAAGCGGCCATTGCGGCCACCAAGGCGGAGGGCCGGCTGGTCCCACGCGCCATCATCGCCGTCGACCTGTTCGGCCAACCGGCGGATTATCCAGCCATCGCCTCTATCACCAAGAAGCACGACCTGAAGCTGATCGCCGACAGCGCCCAGGGCTTTGGCTGCACGCTGAACGGCCGCCATCCGGGCGCTTGGGCCGACGTCACCACCACCAGCTTCTTTCCAGCCAAGCCGTTGGGCTGCTACGGCGACGGCGGCGCGGTGCTGACCGACGACGCCTGGCTGGCCGAGCGGATCGATTCGCTGCGGGTGCACGGCAAGGCGGTGGCCAGCGACATCAATGGCGCGGCCCTGCAGCACGACCCGAAATACCTCAACATGCGGGTCGGCCTGAACAGCCGTCTGGACACGCTGCAGGCGGCGATCCTGATCGAGAAGCTGGCGGTGTTCGCCGACGAGCTCGACCGCCGCGACGTGATTGCGGGCCGCTACGCCGACGGCCTCAGCGGAACCTCGGCGCGCACGCCGATCGTGATCGAGACCGGCCGCTCGACCTGGGCCCAGTACACCATCGAACACGACAACCGCGACGGCCTGGCCACCCACCTGAAGACCCTGGGCGTGCCGACCGCGGCCTATTACCCGATGCCGATGCACAAACAGGACTGCTACGCGGTGTATCCCCATCCGGGCGGATTGCCGGTCAGCGAGGCCAAGGCCCAGACGGTGCTGAGCCTGCCGATGCACCCGTATCTGGAGCCCGACGTGCAGGACCGCATCATCGAGGGGGTGCGCAGTTTCAACGGGTAAGAACGGACGCTGCTCCCGCGCTTGGGGAAGCTGGCGCCCGCCGCCCACCTCATCAGATCGGTTAAGCCCGCCGCGCGGCTTTCGCCGCCAGGTCGCCTTGGGCCTCCACCGAAAGGTCGTTCCACTTCTCCCAGGTCT
>FTAI01000594.1_pt1 | contig 13931 bp, 12 predicted proteins | sample 1638941 | NCBI WGS metagenome assembly FTAI01 (sample SAMEA3914813, study PRJEB12502) | metagenome | biome: forest; material: soil | place: Canada | collected 2011-07-07 | depth 0.3 m | reverse complement strand
CTCGATGCCCGGGGTCTTCATGGAAAAGATCAGGTAGCTGATCCCATGGTGCTGCGGCTTGTCGGCCTCGGTGCGCACCAGGCAGAAGATCATGTCGGCGAACTGGGCCGAGGAGGTCCAGATCTTCTGGCCGTTGATCAGGAAGTCGTCCCCGTCCTCGGTGGCGCGGGTGGCCAGGGACGCGAGGTCCGAGCCGGATCCCGGTTCGGAATAGCCCTGACACCAGAAGATTTCGCCGCGGATGGTCGGCGCGATCCACCGCTTGCGCTGTTCCTCCGCGCCCATCTCCAGCAGGGTGGGGACCAGCATGGAGATGCCCTGGTTGGCCATGCCCATGGGCAGGCCGGCTGCGATAAACTCCTCGGCGATGATCCGGCTTTCCAGGATGTCCGGCTCGGCGCCATAGCCGCCGTAGTCGCGCGGGATGGTGCGGGCGGCGTAGCCGTGCTCGATCAGGCGGCGCTGCCATTCGCGCATCGCCGCCAGGGTCTGGCCGCCGGTCCTGGGCGCCTCGGCGCCGTGGGCGGCGATGAAGGCTTTGACCTCGCTCCGGAACGTCTCGTACCGGGGGCCGTAAGTCAGATCCATCTTCCCCTCCGTTATCGGCCAAGCCTATGACGCATCGCGCTTGGCCGTGGCATGTTGAGCCCACGCTAGCCCAACAGGGGCGGCCGGCCATGCAAAAAGACGCGCCGCACGGGAGACGACGATGACACCAGGCCTGATGCAGACCACTCCGCTCTCGACGACATCGATCCTGAAATACGCCGCCCTCAACCACGGCGACCGCGAAATCGTCTCGCGCACCCTGGAGGGACCGATCTGGCGCTACGACTATGCGGGCCTGGCGCGGCGCACGGAGAAGCTGGCCAAGGTGCTGCTCGGTCTGGACGTCAAACCCGGTGACCGGGTCGCGACCCTGGCCTGGAACACCTACCGACATCTGGAGCTGTTCTACGCCGTTCCCGGGATCGGCGCGGTGCTACACACGGTCAATCCGCGCCTCTTCGAAGACCAGATCCGCTTCATCCTCGAGCACGCCGGCTCGACGGTGCTGTTCTTCGACGCAAGCTTCACAGACATGGTCGAGCGCATGGCCCTGCACCTGCCGGCGCTGACCACCTATGTCCTGCTTACCGACGAGGCCCACGGTGCGCCCGGGTCGGTCGCGGCAATGTGCTACGAGATGTTGCTGGCGGACGAGGATCCGGGCTTTGACTGGCCGGTCGTCGACGAGAACGCCGGGGCTGTGCTCTGCTACACTTCCGGCACCACGGGCGACCCCAAGGGGGTGCTCTACAGCCACCGCTCCATCGTCCTGCACGCCATGGCCGGCAGCCTCAACTCGGCCTTCGGCTTCACCGCCCACGACGGCATCCTGGTCTGCACTTCCATGTTCCACGCCACCGCCTGGGGCCTGCCGTTCATGGCCCCGATCAACGGCTGCAAGCTGATTTTGCCTTGCGAGAAGTTCGATGGCGCCAGCCTGCACGAACTGATCGAGGGCGAGGACGTGACCTTCAGCGGCGGGGTGCCGACCATCTGGACCATGTACCTGGCCTATCTCGCCCAGCACGGCGCGCGGCCGGGCAGGCTGAAGACCCTGATCATCGGTGGCTCCGCCGTGCCCCGGGTGATGGCCCAGACCTTCAAGGAAACCTACGGCGTCTTCGTCACCCAGATTTGGGGCATGACCGAGACCAGCCCCCTTGGGGTCACTTCCACACCGACGCCGGCCCTCGACGCTCTGGGGGACGAGGCGCGGCAGGAGGCTTTGTGGACCAAGCAGGGGCGGCTGCAGTTCGGCATCGAGCTGAAGATCGTCGGCGAGGATGGGGTGGAATGTCCTCGGGACGGCCAGACGTCCGGCGCCCTGATGGTGCGCGGCCCCTGGGTGCTGCGCCGCTACTATCGCGGGGCGGCGGACGTCACCGAGGCGGACGGCTGGTTCGACACCGGCGATATCTCCACCATCGACGCCCTCGGCTATATGCGCATCACCGACCGGACCAAGGACGTCATCAAGTCCGGCGGTGAATGGATCAGCTCCATCGACATCGAGAACGTCGCCGTCGGCTGTCCGGGGGTGAAGATCGCCGCGGTGATCGGGGTCGCCCATCCCAAGTGGGAGGAGCGGCCGCTGCTGGTCATCGAACCCCACGCCGGGGTCACGGTGACCCGCGAGGCGGTGCTCGACTATCTGAAACCCCACATCGCCAAATGGTGGACGCCGGACGATGTGATCTTCGCCGCCGTTCCCCTCACCGCCACGGGCAAGATCGACAAGAAGGTCCTGCGCGACGCCTACCGCGACCACCTGATGGGGGCCGGGTAGGACCCCCCTGGGATCTACTGGATCCCAAGTTCCAGAGTCGGAATGGCGCGGGCCTCCTGCACGTCCAACTGGGTCCTGCGGAAGTGCTGCTCCAGGTGCGGCGTCTGGTCGAACTCCATCAGGGTGGCCGTCGCCGGCGTATAGGCCGGCCATTCCGGGCCGCCGGCGCATTCCGGCCGGCCGGTTTTGGCGAAACCGACCCAGCACGAGTGCACGCGCTTAGTAATCGCATCGTCAGCTTCGCTCACCGGCACGCCAACGCCGTTCGGGCCCAGCTTGTCCCAACTGTCGAAGACGTAAGGGATTTCCGAGGCGTGCCCGGCGCCCTTGGACGTCGGGCGCTGGGCGTCCAGCACATAGGAGAAGTGATAGAGGTAGCTCGGCGCGCCGGAGGACTCCCGCACCGCAACCCAACGCGCCGGCCCGCCCATCACCGCGTCGGTGAAGATGGCGCTGGCCTTGGCCGTGGGGTCGGGAAGGTCGGCGTAGGCGGCGAGGACCTGGGCGGGCACGGTGGCCAGCATCATCCTCGGCGGAATGCCGAAGGCCTTCATCAGCGAGGCCTCGTAGCTGTTTGAGCCGATCATCAGCGGCACGTCCGCCGCGCGGCCCCTGCCGATGGCCTGGCTGGGTGATTCGAACAGCAGCCGCCCGTCGACGATGGGTCCGAACCGGCCTCCGGCCGCCACCAGGGCGTCGGCGCTCAGGCCGCGGATCTGCGCCAGGCTGGCGTCCGCCGGCGCGCCGGCCTTGCGGGTCAGGGCGTCGCCCTCGGCCTGCGCCTTGGCCAGGTAGAGAGGCGGCGACCAGCCGCCGCCGGATTCGACGATGGCCTTGGCGAACAATCCCTTGGCGCCTGGGGCGCCCAGCAGGGTCAGGGTGTCGGCGCCGCCCGCGGACTCCCCGAACACCGTGACGTTGTTCGGATCGCCGCCGAAGGCCGCGATATTGCGGCGGACCCACTTCAGCGCCGCGATCTGATCCATGATCGCATAGTTGCCCAAGGGCTCGTCCGCCTTCGCGGCCCCGGTCACCGCCGGATGGGCGAAGAAGCCGAGAATGCCCAGGCGATAGTTGATCGAGACCAGGATCACCCCGTCGCGCACGAAGGCGGAGCCGTCGTAGGCGCTGAGGGATCCCGCGCCATATTCGTTCGCCCCGCCGTGAATCCACAGCATGACCGGCGCGTGGTGCGCCTTCTTCCAGGTCCAGACATTGAGGAACAGGCAGTCCTCGCTGGACTTGCCCATGGCGCCGCCGGCGTTGGGGTGGTCCGCATAAAGGGTCTGTGGGCAGACCGGGCCATAGGCGTCCGCCGCACGCTCGCCGGTCCAGGGCGCGACGCCAGCGGGCGGCGCCCACCGCAGATCGCCCACCGGGGCCGCCACATAGGGAACGCCCTTGAAGGAAACCACGTCGCCAGTGTCGGTCCCGACCAGGACGCCGCTGTCGATCTTCACCCGCACCGGATCGGCCACGGCCGAGGTCGCCAGCGCCAACACGCCCAGGCCGATCGCGGCGAACGCCGCGCCCCATTGCCTCTTCATCGACGTCCCCCTCGCTCTTGCGGGCGCATCACCCGCCTTGTTGATCCACACCCTCGGCCCGGGCCGGCGATGCGGTCAGGGCGGCCGACGTCGCTGACGCCGACCGCCTCAAGGCGTATGCGCTGTCGTCGCGGGTTAGGCCAGGGCTCGTTCCGCATAGGCCTTGATCGCCGCCGCCACATACTCCGCCAGCCCCGGCTCGACCGCGTCGTAGTGGGCGCGAAAGTCGTCGTGGCCGAGATAGAGGTCCGCCAGGCCCGCATAGGCCGCAGCGGTGGGCGGCTTCTTCCAGCTCAGGGCCACCCAGGCGTGGTGCCGGCGCAGCAGAGCATCGAGGGCGGACGAGTCCGCCGGCGTTCCCTGGACCAGGGCGTCGCCGAGGCCCCGCTCGATGGCGACCATCTCGGCCTGATGGGCCTCGTGGTCGGCCTTGCTCCAGGCCCCCATCTTCTGCTTGGCGAATTCGATGTGCTGGGTCATCTCGTCGCCGTAGCGGTCGACCAGCCAGGTCTCGTATTCCGCCTGCCGCTCGGGGGCGAAGCCCTTGTAGATTTCCTTGTCGTTCATCTCGGTCTCTCCGTTGAGGGCGGCGAGGGTGTCGTCCAGCGTCTTGAGGAGACGGCGGTATCGGCGGGCCTCGGCGGCGAGCTTGGTCCGGTGGCGGCGCAGGGCCTCCACCCGGTCGAAGTCGGGCGCCTTCAGCACCGCGGCGATGGCCTCCAGGGGGAACTCCAGCTCCCGATGAAAGAGGATCTGCTGCAGGCGCAGCAACTCCTCGCGGCCGTAGTAGCGATAGCCGTTCTCCCCGACGCAGGCGGGTTTGAGCAGGCCGATCTCGTCGTAGTGATGCAGCGCGCGCACGGAGACGCCCGACAGCTTCGCCACTTCCTTGACCGTATACTGCGTCATCACCCGACCTCGCCGATGGAGACCAGGGTATGAGGTCTCACGGGACGTGAGGGTCAAGCGGCCTATTTCGCGCCTTGCGCCCCCGCCTTCACCCAGGCGTCGAAGGCCAGCATGAAGCCCGCCAGGAACCCCCGCGTCGACTCATTGGTCAGCTTGCCAGCCTCGTCGAACAGGGCCGCCGCGCCGCCGACATAGGCCTCCGGCTGCGGCATGGTCGGCACGTTCAGGAACACCAGTGACTGGCGCAGATGGTGATTGGCGCCGAAGGCCCCCATGGCCCCCGGCGAGACGCTGACCACGGCCCCCGGCTTGCCGTTCCAGACGCTGTGGCCATAGGGACGCGAGCCGATGTCGATGGCGTTCTTCAGGACGCCTGGGACCGAGCGGTTGTACTCGGGGGTGACGAACAGCGCCGCGTCGCACGCCTTCACCGCCTCGCGGAATCTGGTCCAGGCGGGTGGCGGCGTCGCCTCAAGATCCTGGTTGAAGCCGGTGAGGTCGCCGATCTCGACGATCTTGAGTTTGAGGTCGGCCGGGGCGAGGTCGGCCAGGGCCATGGCGACCTTGCGCGAGAACGACTCCTTGCGAAGGCTACCGACGAGGACAGCGACGGTGTGCGCGGTCATGTGGCGTCTCCAGTAGTGGGGGCCTCGGTTGTGGCCTCGACCTGCGGCGTTCGGGGGCGCTGGGCCGCCCGGTGCATGAGCCGGCCGATCAGAATGACCACCGGGATGAGCGCCCAGCAGAATTGGGACACGATCACCCGCCCTTCGCTGGCCCCCCAGAAGCCGACGCTGAAGGCGACGGCCGGCGCGGATGCGCGCACCACGCGGGCCACCACCTCGAGCGCGCTCACCCCGCCCACCAGCCGCCCGCCGCCGCGGTTGACCATCAGCACCAGCAGGATGTTGCTGACCGAGGCGCAGATCAGGGCGCCGCAATAGACCTGCCAGATCAGCGGGCTGTTGAAGTCCTCGCCAAGGAGGCGGGAGGCGAAGGGCATCAGCGTCATGATCAGCAGGAACAGCATGTTCGAAATCGCCACCAGAGGATCGAACTTCACCAGCCGCCGGGTGGTGGTCGCGTGGGCGAACCAGAACACCCCGGTCAGGGCGAAGCTCATCAGGAAGGCCCCGAAGGTGGGGGCCAGCGCGATCAACCCCTCGCGCAGCGCCGCCTCGCTGGTCGCGGCCGGCGGGCGCAAGTCCAGCACCAGCAGGGTCATGACGATGGCGAAGACGGCGTCGCTGAAGAACACCATCCGGTGCAGCATCCGCGTGTCGGCCTCCCGGTCGGCGCGAATCTCGGTGTCAGACATGGCCCCTCCGAACCTCGATGACCCCAGCAGATAGCCAATGATGCGGCCCCCTTGGCAAGCCCGCGCCGCCCGTCCACCGCGTGAAAGTCCGGATAGCCGGCCGGCCTCAGTTCGGCCAAAATGGCCAGCGGGATCGCACACCGCGCCTCACCGCCAGAATCGATCGGCTCTCGTCTTGACCACGTCTCCGCCCTCGATCGACGCCCTGCGCCAAGGCGCGCGCGGGGGAGGACCCCAGGCTCAGTTGGCCCTTGGCGAGGCCCTGTTGCGCGCCGGGGCCAGCCTGGCCGACTACCGCGAGGCTGAAGCCGCCATCCGCGCCGCCCACGCCGCCGGCGAGGCCGAGGCCACGACCCGGCTGGCCATGCTGAGCACCATGGGCGTCACCGCCCCCGCCGACTGGCGTAAGGCTCTGGCCCTGCTCGCCGAAGCCGCCGCGGGTGGATCGGCCAGCGCTCAGGGCCAGTTGCGCGCGCTCGGGGCCGACGCGGTCCAGCCGGGCGCCCCTCAGCACGGCGCTGACTGGGCCGCCCTGGCCGCCGCCGTCGACCTCGCCCGCTGGACCCAGGCGCCGCCTAAACAGGTGCTCTCCGTCTCTCCCCGCGTGGCCACCATCGCCGGCCTCCTGACCCGTCCGGTCTGTGACTGGATCATCGCTCGGGCCGCCGACCGGGTAACGCCGGCCCAGGTGTTCGACCTCGAGACCGGCGCCCCTGCCGTGGCCGACGCCCGCACCAACAGCGCCGTGGAGTTCAACTTCGCCGATGTCGATGTGGTCTTGGCGCTGACCCGCGCCTACATCGCCGCCGCCATCGATGTACCCCTGGCCGGTCTGGAGCCGACCCAGGTGCTGCACTACGACGTGGGCCAATCCTTCGCGCCCCACTACGACTTCATGGACCCCCTGGTCCCCGGCTACGCCCTGGAGGCCCAGCGGGGCGGCCAGCGGGTGGCGACCTTCCTGGTCTATCTCAACGACGCCTTCGAGGGTGGCGAGACCGACTTCCCCCTGCTCCAGCTTCGGGCCAAGGCCCCGCCGGGCGGCGCCCTCTACTTCGCCAATGTGGACGCCGCCGGCGCCCCCGACCGCCGCACCCTCCACGCCGGCCTCGCGCCGACGTCGGGGGAGAAGTGGCTGCTGTCGCAGTGGGTGCGCAATCGAGGGGGCGGTTAGGCGGCCTTTCGCCACTTTCCCCGTGCGTTTGTCGCGTGGCTGATCAATGATCACCTCAAAACGCATCCAGGAAACGTGAGGGCCTCCATGCACCCGTCGATCCATGCCGCAACCCATCCCGACAAGCCCGCCCTGATCATGGCTGGCTCCGGCGAGGTGACCACCTATGGCCAGATGGACGCCCGCTCCAACCAGGGCGCCCAACTCTTCCGGTCCCTGGGGCTGAAGGCCGGCGACGCCATCGCCCTCTTCATCGACAACCACCCCCGCTACTACGAGATCCTCTGGGCCGCCCAGCGTTCGGGCCTGCGCTTCACCTGCATCTCGTCGAAGCTGACCACCAGCGAGGTCGAATACATCGTGGGGGACTGCGCGGCGAAGGTGTTCATCGCCTCGCGCAGCCTCGCCGAGGTCGCCGGCCAGGTCGCGCCGCTGATCGGCGGTGTGAAGCTCTACATGATCGACGGCGCCATCCCGCCATTCGCCAGCTGGGAAGAGGCGGCCGCCACCATGCCGACCACCCCCATCGCTGATCAGTCCAACGGCGGCGCCATGCTCTACTCCTCCGGCACCACCGGCCGCCCCAAGGGGGTGCGCCGCGCCGGAGTGGGCGAGCAGCCCATCGACGCTCCCAATCCCCTGATGATGCTCGGCCAGATGCTCTACGGCTGGAACACAGGCACCATCTATCTCTCCCCCGCGCCCCTCTATCACGCCGCCCCCCTGGGCTGGTCGATGGCGGTGATGGCCATGGGCGGCACGGTGGTGATGATGGAGCGGTTCGATCCGGAGGAGGCCCTGGCCCTGATCGAGCGCTACAAGGTCACCTCCGCCCAATGGGTGCCGACCCACTTCGTGCGCATGCTGAAACTGCCGCCCGAGACCCGCGCCAAGTACGACCTGTCCTCCCTCACCGGGGTCTTCCACGCCGCGGCGCCATGCCCGGTGCCGGTCAAGGAGCAGATGATCGAATGGTGGGGTCCGATCATCAACGAGTACTACGCGGGCACCGAGGGCAACGGTTTCTGCGTCATCAATTCCGAGGAGTGGCTGGCCCACAAGGGCTCGGTGGGAAAGGGCCTCGCCGCCGAGGTCAAGATCTGCGACGACGCCGGCGAGCCTTTGCCGCCGCGCACCGAAGGCCTGGTCTTCTTCTCCGGCGGCGGCCAGTTCGAGTACCACGGCGACCCGGCCAAGACCGCCGAGAGCCGCAACCAGCACGGCTGGACCACCCTGGGCGACGTGGGCTGGCTGGACGAAGAGGGCTATCTCTACCTCACCGATCGCAAGAGCTTCATGATCATCTCCGGCGGGGTGAACATCTACCCGCAGGAGATCGAGAACCTGCTGATCACCCACCCCGCCGTCGCCGATGTCGCCGTGGTCGGCGCCCCGCACGAGGAGATGGGCGAGCAGGTGGTCGCCGTGATCCAGCCCGTCGATTGGTCCGCCGCTGGCCCGGCCCTGGCCGAGGAACTCGGCGCCTGGACCCGCCAGCGCCTCTCCCACGTCAAGGCGCCTCGCCGCATCGACTTCATGGCCGAACTGCCCCGCCACGCCACCGGCAAACTCTACAAGCGCCTGATCCGTGACGCCTATTGGGGCAAGGGGGATGGCAAGATCGTCTAGGCTGGGGCCTCAGCCCTCCTGCACAACGGTCGGCGGCTGGTTGGGCCCGGCGAAGGCGCCATCGGCGCGCAGGGCGATGGTCTGGGTGAAGGCGGCCCTCTGTTTGCCTGGGTGAGGAATCACCAGCCGCAGCGGCCCGGCGATCCCTCCGCTGGTGCGATAGTCCAGCAGGGCCGCGGCGGCGCCGCCGTGCGGGCCGTCCAGCAGGAAGACCTCGCAGTTTGGAAAGCTGTCTCCCCGCATCACCCCCGCCACGATCATGGCGTCGGCGCTGAGGCTCGCCTTGAAGTCGAGATAGGTGTCGATGTTCGGCGCGCCCTGCGGATTGGGCGAGCCGGGGCGCGCCCACTGGTTGGCCTTGTCGATGGCGCCGGCGATGGTCGGATGCAGGGCCACATCCTTCAGCGGCAGATTGCCCGAGGTCTCCATGGTGAAGCCGATCTGCCCGCCGCCGCTGGAGATGCCGGTCACCATCACCCGCACCTGTCCCACGGACTTGCCGACGGCGCCCAGGGGGTAGGTTTTGCGCACCGCCCAGGGGCCGATATAGGTCGACCCGCTGGTGGATCCCTCCGTGGACTGGACGCCCCCGTCCAGGGGACTGAAACTCACCATGCCGGTGGTCCGCGCGGTCGCCTGCAGGCTGGTGGAAAACCCGCGATTGTCCCCCTCAAATCCGCCGCCAAAGCTTTCGAACGGCGCATAGCGCCGCACCACCAGTGTGTAGGTTCTGCCCATGGTCCTCCCCTCCGGCTATTGGAGAAACATGAACCGCTCGCCGCGCCGGGTCGAGGTATAAACGGCGGACCTTCCCCGGCTGGTTGCGCCGCGCCGTCCGCCGCCTCGGCCCGGTCCGTCAGCCGGCCGCCGCGAGGTCCCCGATCCCCAGCCAGCGCACGGCGTCGGACTGGGTCGTCTGGCCCAGGAACCGGTCGAGGAACCGCCAGGCCGCCTCGTCGTGATCCAGGTGGTGGGTGAGCAGGCCGATCGGCTGGTCCCAGCGGCCGGTTCGCCGGCGCGCGCGGGCCAGGCGCGCCGCGCGGGCCAGGAAGGCGTCGGCGCCGCGGAAACGCGCCCCGCCCCGCCAGCGCATCAGGTCCAGATGCACGTTCATCCGCGGCAGGCCGACGGGTTTGCCGTCCCCGTCGCCCTGGGCGGAGAGGCCGATGAAGCCGCCGGCCAGCAGGGCCGTCGGCAGGTCGGGATGGACGGCGTTCCAGGGCGGCGCGAAGACCGGGACGAAGCCCGGCAGGCCCGCGATCCGCGACCGCGCGGCCACCAGCCGGCCGGCCATCTGATAGCGGGTGCAGTGGGCCTCGAACTCGGTGGACGGCGCCCCCGCCGGGCTGACGTTGAAATGGTCGACCCCGTGCTGGATCACGCTCACCGGCCGCTCCCCCACCTGGTGCTCGAGGGCCAGCCTCGCCCCCAGGGCCGAGCGGTCGCCGTCGGGAATCACCGCCAGGGTCAGGGGCGCGCCATGCCGGTGCGCCAGGCCGAGCAGCCGGTCCAGGGCCGGGTCGGGCTCGCGGGCGTCGTCGTCCCGCCACCACAGGGGCAGGCTGCGGCCGGCGACCGACCATCGCGCCAACTCCCGGCGAAAGGTCCAGGCCCCGATCATTCGCCGGCGACGATCCGCGGCAGGAACAGCCCCGGCGCCGCCGGCGCGGCCCCAGCCTCCGCCGCCTGCCGCACCTCCAGCCGGGCGCGCAGGGTCGACAGCAGGGGATAGAGCCCCGCCATCACCGCGATCAGCACCCCCCAGCCGCCCTCGCGATAGCCCTTGCGCGAGATGTAGCACTTCAGGAACCGGCGAAACCCGCGAAAGGCGTTGTCGGCGATCCCGCCCACCTGGCCCCGCTCCACCAGATCCAGCGCCCGCTGGTGGGTGTAGCGATCCAGCCGGTGGATCATGTCGGAGATGTCGGCGTCCACCTCGTGGCGGATCGGATTGACCAGGGACGGGCCCCGCTCGCCCTCGAACCGCACCGTGGGGTGGATGCGCTCCAGGCCCCAGCGCTTGGCGTCGCGCCGGAACAGCCGCGCCACGCTGCTGGTGCCGAACGAGCCGCCCCAGCCATGGCGCACCAGCCGCTGGCCCACATAGTTGTCCACGGGAACCTGGAAATAGGTGAAGGCGCCGGCGCTGTTGATCCGCTCGCGGATCTCCGTCGCCAGGGCCACGGAGATCTGCTCGTCCGCGTCGACCTCGATGATCCATTCGCCCTTGGCGGCGGCTAGGGCGGCGGCCTTGCGGGCGCCCTCCTGCGGATAGGCGCCCTTGATCACCGTGTGGGCGTAGCCCCGGGCGATCTCCTCGGACCGGTCGCGGCAGCGGTCCAGCACCACGATGATCTCGTCGGCGAAGGACAGGCGCCGAAGGCAGGCCTCCAGCCGCGCCTCCTCGTCATGTACGCAGATCACGGCCGATAACTGTACGCGCGCCAATGGAACCCCCGGAAGACGACCTTTGATGGGAAGACGCCGCCGATGCGGGTCCGCCCCCATCGGAGACCCCCCGCCAAACTGTCGCAGCCCGTCCGCGCCCGGACGATCAGGACCGTTGCAATGCGAGCGTGCGTGGTTCGAGACGCTCCCTCCGGTCGCCCTCACCATGACTAAGGTATTGGATTGCAAAGATAATAGTCATGGTGAGGAGCGCGCCCTTCGCGCGCGTCTCGAACCACGCACGGTGTCGCGGCCCGGACGATCAGCGCGCCGCGTCCCGCGCCTCGATCACGACCGCGTCGCCCTTGGCGTCCCGGGTCTTCAGCGGCAGCAGGGCCGTCAGCCGGGCCAGGGTCCGGGTCTCGTCGTCCACGGCCAGCACCCCGGAAAACCGCAGGGCCGCCGCCCCGGCGTCCAGGCGGATCGGCCGGTCGAAATAGTGGTTCAGATCCGCCACCACGTCGCCCAGGGCCGCGTCGCGATAGATCAGCCGCCCCTCGCGCCAGGCGAAGGCGTCGTCGGCCGCGACCGCCTCGACGATGGTGGAGTCCGCCGCCCCCTCCCGATGCCGCAGCTGCAGCCCCGGGGTCAGCGACACCGGCCCGGCGCCGCTGGCGGGCAGCACCTGCACCACCCCGCGCCGCACGGTCACCGCGATCCGCCCGTCCCGCCGCGCCACGTCGAACTGGGTGCCCACCACCCGCACGGTCTGGTCGCCGCTGTGGATGACGAAGGGCCGCGCCGGATCGTGGGTCACGTCGAAGGCGGCCTCGGCCCCCTCCATCGTCACCTCCCGCCGTCCCGCGGCCATCCGCACGCTCAGGTGGGAGTCGCTGTTCATGTCCACCCGGGTGCCGTCGGCCAGCCACAGGGTGCGCCGCTCGCCCTTGGCGGTGGCGTAGACGGCGGCCTTGGGCGCGGTCAGCCCGCCCGCCAGATTCGCACCGAGGGGCGCCAGCAGGGCCACCCCCGCCGCCACGGCCAGGGCGGCGAACGCCGCCGGCCGCCAGGTCCGGGCCGCGGACCGCCGCGCCGCGCCGCGGTCGCCGCCGGCCTCCAGCACCGTCGCCAGGTCCTCGCGCCGGGCGTCCACCTCCATCCACAGCCGCTGGGCCGCGTCGAAGGCCTCCCGGTTCGGCGGGGCGGCGGCCAGCCAAGCCTCGAAGGCCAGCCAGTCGCTCTCGCCCGCTTCCGGCGCGCGCAGCCGCACCACCCAGTCGGCCGCCGCCGCCGGGGCCTCGTCGGCCTGCACTGTGTAGAACCGGTCAGTCATGGGTCATCATCGACGGGCGGAAATCGCCGCCCCCTCGACCCATAGACGCCGCCGCGCGGCGGCTCACCCCATAGGCGCAGCCCATCAATCGCCCCGCCCCAGTTTCGCCAGCAGCAGGCGCAGGGCCGCGCTGACCTGTTTTTCCACTGTCTTGCGCGAAATCCCCAGCCTGTCGGCGGCCTCCGCCTGGCTCAGCCCCTCCAGCTTGTGCAGCTCGAAAGCCCGCCGGGTCTGGGCCGGCAGACCCTTCACCGCCTCGGCCAGCCGCCGCAGCCGCTCCCGCGCCGCCGCCGCCTGTTCGGGCGAGGCCTCGTCCGCGGCGTCGATCCCGCCGATCCTCTGCCCCCGGGAGAGCCGCCAGGCGTCGTCCCGCGCCGCGCTGCGCCGCTGGCCCCGCGCCCGATCCAGCATCAGGTTCACCGTCATCCGGTAGAGAAAGGCCGAGGCGTCCTCCACCGGCGGCCCCGGCGGCATGGCGGCCAGCTTCAGATAGAGGTCCTGGATCAGGTCCTCCGCCTCCGCGGCCGAGCCCGTCCGGGCGGTGAAAAACCGCACCAGATCCCCCCGCTTGGCCGCATAGGCGTCCAGCAGGCCGGTCGTCCCCGCGCCGCCCCCGCCGGGGGCCGCGCCGTCCGATTTCGGCGGAATTGGCGGTGTGAAACTCAAACCATCATCCATGCGACGCACCGAGTCATCCCATCCGCGCCGGCCCGATCAGTGGCGCCCTTCGGGAGTGGAATCCAGGGGGAGGGGCTTGACCGGGGACACACACCACTTTCCCGCTCCACGAAGTCGCGGGCCTTCGGCGCCGGTCTGTCGGCGGGAAAGTGGTGTGTGTCCCCAGCGCGTCCGCGATGTCGGGAGGAGGGAAGCCTCAAGGCGATGAACCCGGCGGATCATCCCCATCCTCATCCCCAAACCCCCGCGCCAGAATCTCCAGCGTCCCCGCATCCGGATGCGGCGTCGCAACCCCGGCGCACCAGGACAGCGGTGAAATCTCCGGATTGCCGAAGGGCGAGCCCTCCGCCTTCCGTTCCGCCTCCTCCACCGCCCAGTCCCGATCCGCGAACATCGACCAGTCCGGCTTGACCCGCATCTGCAACAGATACCGCGCCACCATCCGGCCGATGGGCATGTTGAAGGTGTCCGACGCCTCCCAATCCAAAAGCCGCACCCCCAGAATCTCGCCCACCTCGTCCACGGTCTCCTCGTCCTGCCCGTCGGCCTCCAGCACCTCGCGGATCACGCCGACGATGGTGTTCTTGTTGCGCACCATGATCAGCAGCCGGCGGTTCAGG
>FTAI01001567.1_pt1 | contig 13934 bp, 15 predicted proteins | sample 1638941 | NCBI WGS metagenome assembly FTAI01 (sample SAMEA3914813, study PRJEB12502) | metagenome | biome: forest; material: soil | place: Canada | collected 2011-07-07 | depth 0.3 m | reverse complement strand
GCAAAGCTGGGGTATGCAGAAGGGCGCCGTTCCTGAGTCAGGGCAAGCCGCTCACTCGCCTACCACCGGTTGGCATCGTTGTTCCGCGCCCAGCGGATCTGACGGGAGAGCGTGTTCAGCCGGTCATTGATGAACTGCCGGTCCGTGGGCGTGAGGCTGCCGTCGCGGGTGGACAGCTCGTTGGACTGGGTCTTGATGTTGGCCAGTTCCTCGAGGACCCGGTGCGCCTCGACGCGGTTCAGGGAGCCGTCGGCGGCGCCATTGTTGATCCGCTGTTCGGCGCGGTCCATGCGGGCGCTGATCTCCTCGACCGTGGGCACGGCGTCCGGCGATGGGGCGCTAGGGGCCAGGGAAGCGGGCGGCGCGTCCTGAGCGTCAGCGACAGGGGCGTTCAGCGCCAGGCCGGCCCCACAGCTCAGCGCCACGACGACGATGAAGGCCAGGGGCGATTTTCGATCGAGCTGGGTGGCCATGTTGTTTTTTCTCTCCAAAGTCGTAACCCGACCGACGCCTCAAACGCGCGAAACGCGCCCTCGGATGCATCAGGGCGTTGACTCATCCGTTAGCAATCGCTTACGGTAAGTAATGACTTACAACAATGCCGCCTTCGCCGCCCTGGCCGACCCGACCCGCCTCGCGGTGTTCGAGCGGCTGGCCGACGGCCCCCGGGCAGTGGGCGATCTGGCGCGGGGCCTGCCGGTCAGCCGGCCTGCCGTCTCGCAGCACCTGAAGGTGCTGAAGGACGCCGGCCTGGTCACCGACCGCGCGGAAGGGGCCCGGCGGGTGTACCAGATCGATCCGCAAGGCCTGGGCGCTATGCGCGCCTGGCTGGACCGTTTCTGGACCGTCGCCCTGGACGCCTTCGCCGCGGAAATCGAGCGCCAGAACGGCTTGCCGCCAGAACCGAAACCGGAGGAGCCGCCGAAATGAGCGCCACCATCAAGCCTGCGCCGGTGCGCAAGTCCGTGACCGTGGCGGCCGACCCGGCCCGCGCCTTCAAGGTGTTCACCAGCGACATCGGCCTGTGGTGGCCCAAGACCCACACCATCGGGTCCACGCCGCTGAAGACCTCGGTGATCGAGCCGCGGGTTGGCGGGCGCTGCTACGGTGTCGGCGAGGATGAGGCCGAGGCGCACTGGGGCGACGTGCTGGTCTGGTCGCCCCCGGACCGGGTGGTGATCGCCTGGCGCGTGACCGCCAGGTGGGCCTACGACCCGGACCTCACCACCGAGGTCGACGTCACCTTCACGGCAGTGGAGGACGGCCGGACCCGGGTGGACCTGGAGCACCGCCACCTCGAACGCCTGGGCGAGGGCGCGGAGGGTGCGCGGGCCACGTTCGACAGTCCCGGCGGCTGGGGCGGCATCCTGGACTCCTACCGGTCTGTGGTCGAAGCCGCGTAAATACAAACTCTTGGAAGAGGAGGTTCACGTCATGCCCCCAGTGATCATTCACGGCGTTCCCGGCAGCCCCTATGTGCGCAAGGTGCTGCTGGCCTGCGAGGAGAAGGGCGCGCCCTACCAGTTGGCGGCCATGGCCTTCGGCGCCGGCAAGAGTCCGGAGCACCTGGCCAATCAGCCGTTCGGCCGCATCCCCTGGATCGAGCACGACGGGTTCTGGCTCTACGAGGCCGACGCCATCATCCGGTATGTCGACGAGGCGTTCGAGGGGCCGGCGCTGCAGCCAAAGGACGCCAGGGCCCGGGCGCGGATGAACCAGGTGATGGGCATCGTCGACTGGTACGTGATGCCGAGCATGACCGCCGGCATCGGCTGGAACCGGCTGATGTGCCCGCGCTTCGGACTTCCGGTGGACGAGGCCGCGATTGCAGCGGCCATCGAGCCGTCGAAGGTCTGCATCAAGGCCCTGGAGGACATCCTGGGCGACCAGACCTTCATGGCCGGCGAGCAGCTCTCGCTGGCGGATCTCATGCTGTTGCCGCATCTGGATTTCTTCCCGTCGTCGCCGGAGGGTGCGGCGATCATCGCCGGCTCGCCGCTGCTGGCGTGGCTGGAGCGGATGCGCTCGCGGCCGAGCGCCCGGGCCACCGACGCCGAGCGGCTGATGGCGGCGGCCTGATTACCCGCCGGGTAATCGTGCGGCCCCGTCAAGGGGCGTATGAGGAGCGCAGTCCGATGGAGCGCTTCTCATGCAAACCCTTGTGGAACAGCAGGCTTTTGGATCGCTGCTGAAGGCGTGGCGGGCCCGGCGACGGGTCAGCCAGCTCGACCTGGCGCTGGATGCTGAGCTCTCGCAACGGCATGTATCCTTTCTGGAATCCGGCCGATCCAGGCCGACGCGGTCGTCGATCGAGAAGCTGGCGGACGCCCTGACCATCCCGCGGGGCGACAGGGACCGGCTGTTCGCGGCGGCGGGCTTCGTGCCGCCGACGGCAATGGCGCCCTGGACCCCGGAGGCGCGAGCCGCGATCGACGAGTCGCTGCAGTTCATCATCGACCGCCACGACCCGTTTCCGGCCATGGTCGTGGACCGGCTGTGGACCCTGCAGCGGGCGAACGCGGCGGCGTCGCGGTTCTTCTCACTGTTCGGCAGTCCGTCTAGCGTCAACGTCGTGGCGGCCCTGCTGCATCCGGAAGGACCGCGCCGCGCCCTGGTGAACTGGCGCGAGGTGGCGGCCCGGCTGGTGGGGCTGATCGAGGTGGAGGTGGCCCGGCGGCTGGACGACGGCGAGGGCCGGGCCCTGCTGCTGGAGATCTTCGAGCTGCCGGGGGTGGCCGACGCCTGCGCCAAGGCGCCGGACGTTGGCCTGGGCGCCCCGGTGATCAGCCTGCATTTCCACATCGACGGCCGCGACCTGCGGCTTTTTTCGCTGGTCGCGACCGTGGGGATGAGTGTCGACCCGGGCCTCGAGGACCTGAAGCTGGAGACCCTGCTTCCGGCGGACCCCGAGACCCGGGACTGGTTCCTGAACTAGCCTGCGCCAGCACGGCTCGGTGGAGGAGCGCGGCGGGCTCGCGGAACGCCGGCCCCGGCGCTCCGATGTCCCGTCACGCTCCCCCACCCTGTCCGCCGTGCGGACGTCCCGTCATCGCTAGTGTGCGTGCGCCTCCGCTTGCTGGCGCATCCGCAGCAGGGCCGTTTCGCTGAGGCGGCTGGGGATGCGGTGCTCGGGCAGGATGGTGCGGCGTTCGCGGCGGCTGCCCTCGGGCGGCCGGGCGCGGACATTGATCTTGTCCTTGGCGGCGATCTCCTGCGCCCAGCCCAGGCCGCTGGCGATATCGTTGACGCCGATGTAGCCGCCGCGGAGCAGCCGCAGCGGGGCGTCGATCTGGTTGCGGAAGTCGAAGGCGGTGCTGCCCGGCGCGCGGAAGCTCTCGAACCAGGCCGGCAGCACGAAGTCCGACATCAGCTTGCCGTCGATCTCATAGCCGAAATCGTCGGCCTCGCAGGCGTCGCAGATCTCGTAGGCGTAGAGCCGCGCGCCCGTCGGCCCCTGCTCGAAGACCGTCAGGTTGATGTTCGGGTCGACCAGCATTTCCAGCAACTCGTGCGAGGCTGTGACGGTCCAGCTGACGCCGTAGGTCTGGTCGGCGCCGGCGAACACCTTGCTCAGGGGCAGGCCCTGGTCGGTGAGGTCGTGGTAGCCGAGGGCGCTGGCGGTGTCGGAGTTGTCGAGGATGACCAGCCACCACTCCTCGGCCGCCGGCTTCTGCCCCATGGGCACGAAGCGGATCTCGGCCGGCACGCCCCAGGAGGGGGCGAAATCCCGGGTGACCTGGGTCTGAAGCGCCGGGACAGCGGCGGCGACCTCGGCGTCGGTCAGGACCGAGCTCGCATTGATCACTGCAACCTTGATGTCAGCCATGGCGGCAATCTCCGCCGGCGTCCGGGCCGATCCCGAAAGGCCGGCGGCGGGAGTCGAAACACAGCTACTCCTAGTTGTCGAATGACGCTTTCGCGATTGGAGGCGACATATGCAACCGCGCTGCCCGGGCTGTTCCTTGGGCCTGGTGGCCCGGTTAGAGCCGCGATGACCCGATTGTGAAGCGGGTCGACCACCGTACAGACCCGCCCACACCTTTTCCACAGACCGTGCACAGCCCCATCTGGCAGACCGAAGTTATGCGAACAAATCGTGACTCCAAGCTTGGCCAATTGGACCAAGATGCCTGGAAATAGCCCGCCCGAGTCAAGTGGTAAATCTAGCGTCACCTTAAGAATGCGAACAGCCAGCCTATCCCCACGCGTCGGTTGAATACTGTCGTAATGCTTTAATTTTCGGAAGATCAACCCGACGAAGATTGTTCTTGCCAAATTTTCGAGCTGGGCATTAACTTTTTTGACAGGTTGCTTAACAGGCAAGACCGCACGCCCCGTGCGGTCACTGAGGGAACTTGGGGGTTAAGCTATGAAGAGGCTGTTAGTCGCAGGCGCCGCCCTGGCGGTGTTGGGATTCGCGAGTCCCGCGGCCGCTGTTGTATGGCCCGGTTTCGGCGCCGACACCTTGGGTCCGGCGCTGATCATCACCCTGAACGCCAACGGCACGGCGAGCGTCAGCGCCGGTCCGGGGAGCGCCCAGGGACCTTATGACTCCGTCGAGGACACCTACATCGGCGTGGTCAACAACTTCGCCAGCACCGTGAATGCGATCACCATCTCCTCGCCGACGGCGAACGACGTGTTCGGCTTCGACGGTGATGGCATCGACACCTTCGGTGCGCCCGGCAACGCTTCCGACAGTGGCGGCTATGGTGGACCGCTGGGCTTCTTCTCCAACGTCACTTCCGCGGCCGGAACCGACAAGGGCGTGGTCAACTTCCTCGGCGGCCTAGCCTCCGGCGGAAACACCTACTTCTCGCTCGAAGGGCCGCTCACCACGAGCAGCTTCACCGGCGTGACGTTAGGCGGCGTGCCTGAACCGGCCAGCTGGGCGCTCATGATTCTGGGCGTGTTCAGCATCGGGGCGGGCCTGCGCCTGCGCCGCCGCGAAGACACCGCGCCAGCCTGACGGCTGTCGAACTGACGATGGACGCCCGGCCTAGCGCCGGGCGTTTTTCGTGGGCTATTCCGCCGGCGCCCCCCGCGGCGGGGGACCTGGGCCTCGATGACGGCCTCGACGGCTAAGCGGACCTCGGTCTTGCGGTTGTCGATGGTCTCGCGGCGCGCGACGGCCTTGGCGGCGTGTTCGGCCTGGGCCTTCAGCGCCGCGGTCAGGCGGTGCTCGTCGATGAGGTTGAGAGGTTGAGGGTGTGGCGCACGGCCCGGGCGATGCGGTCGAAGGCCAGACCCTGGTGGACGTTGGACGCGGGGCATCGGCGCGGTCTCGTCGCCGCTGGCGCGGCGGGCCTTGAATTCCGCCAGCATCGCCTCGTCCAGCACCGCCTGGGCGGTGGCCTGGCGGCCGAGGGCGCGGGCCATCTCCATGCCGATTTGCGCCAAGACCGAGCCCAGCGCCGAACGCGCGCCGTGGCAGTTGGCGATGCTGCAGGAGCTGGCGTTGTCGGGGGCGGGCGGGCTGTTGGGCATGAACAAAAGAAGAGCATCATACTTGTAATTTGTTAGGTCCGCGCATTCTTGCTCGCCCGGCCTGCGCCGCCGGTTCAGGCGCACCCACCGTTCCTGAGGGGCTGGCCTGGACAGCCGGCTTTGGGCATAGGAGCGTTCGGTGACGAGCTTGGGAGCGCGCCGATGGAGACCTATGATCCGATGCGGGCGCCGGACCCCAAAGCGTGGCTGGCGCTGGACGAGCGCGAGCGGATCGAGCTCGCCGCCGCCTATCACCGTCGGGCGCGCATTCCCCTGCCCCAGGCGCGCAGGCCGGTGCATGCCGCCGCGCACGCGACCGTAGAGACCCAGATCGCCCTGGCCGACGAGACGCCGGTGGCGGCGCACGCCGCGCGGCTGATGGCCGAGGGCCTGGACCGGCACGAGACGATCCACGCCATTGGCGCCGTGCTCACGGGCGTTGTGTACGACGTGACGAAGGAAAACGTGACCGAGCAGGATGATGTGTCGGAGATCTACTACGCGCGCCTGGCGGCCCTGACCGCGGCGGGGTGGCGGCGCGGGGAATGGTGACGGATTCCGCGCTGCCGGTTCTGGGGACCGTCATGTTTCCCGCAACACATGCGTCATCCTCGGGACTGCCCGAGGATGATGGGTGGTGTGGGGGGGTGCGACGGACCACAGCCCCTAAGGCAGGGCGGCCATCAGGGCGGCGGTGTCGAAGGACTCGTAGTAGTCCACGGCGTGGCCGTTCTCGAAGCGCCAGACGTCCACCTTGGGCGAGACAAACACCTTGCCGCTGACCCGGTGGCGGAAGGACATTTCGCCCTTCACCGCCAGGCGGTCGCCGTCGGCGATGAAGTCGTCCATGGTGTAGTAGAGCATCTCCCAGTCGGCCATCAGCTGTTCCAGGTAACGGCGCAGCTGGGCGCGGTTGTGCACCGGGGCGCTGAACTCCACGCCCGGCCGGCCGCCGGCGATGGAGACCAGATGGCCGTCCTCGGCGAACAGCTGCAGCCAGGTGTCGATGCTGCCGCCCTTGGTGTCGTTCCAGGCCTGGCAGGCGGCGCGCACGCGGCGCTGGATCTCGGTTTCCTGTCCCATGGTTGTCTCCCCGCCGGCTAGCCTTCGCGTTCTGCAGTGGGCGGCGAGGGGAGGTTACGCCACTTGGGCGGGAACGTCATGGGGCTGCAACCGGAGTTCAGGTGGCGCGTGGGGCGTGCAGGGCGCAGAGTGGCCGGAAAGGACTATGGGAGGCTGCGCATGATGGGTCGAACGCCCTGGCGCGCGCTCGCCGCGCTCGGCCTAGCCCTGGCCGGAGGCTTGGGCGGGGGCCTGGCGTCGGGTCTCGCCCGGGCGCAGCCCCCGACCGCGCCGGCCTCGGCAGGTTGGGTGTGGGGGCCCTCGACCACCGACCAGATCAGCGCCCAGGCGCCCGCGCAGGAATCGGGGTTGTCGGGGGCGGGGGCGACGCACTTGCGCCTGGCCTGCATCCGCAAGGGCGCGCGCAACCTGCGCCTGACGTTCAGCCGGCCGCTGGACGGGCTCTCGCCGGATGAGGTCAAGGCGGCCAGGGCTGGGATCGCCTCGGCGATGTTGATGCCCGCCGACGGCGGCCCCTTCGGCATGTTCGCCGGCGATGTGGGCGCCGCCCAGGTAGGGGCGGAAGAGGGTCGCATCAGCGTCACCCTGGACGTCGCTCGCGCCACCCTGACTCAACTGGCCGCCGCCGGAGAGGGCGCGACGCTGCGGCTCAATGCGTCGGAGCTGTGGGAAGATCGCCTGGGCGGGCGGGAGCTGGCGTTTCCGACCGGGCGGCTGGCGGAGGGGCTGGGGGTGCTGGCGAAGGGGTGTGGGTGAGGGGCTGCTGGCGGCGAGGGCCTGGCCGTGGCGGCTGATGCGGCGGCGCGCCCAGCCGCCGTGCAGCGGTCGCCGGCCAGGCACACCACGCCGGACGTGTGCGCCACGCCGGTGTTGGCGCTGGTGTCGAAGCGGCCAGGCGCGAGGCTGGGGGGCGCCGCGAGGCGCTCGGATGGCGCGCAGGCGGCCAGGAGCAGGGCGGCAGCGAGCGCTGTGGGGCGGCGGGGCGTGCCTATGTGTCCGTCGTGACCTCGTCCCAATCGGCGCCGCCGTAGCCGATCAGCCTCTCACGCCGCGACCAGGAGGGCCAGGGCGTGAACGGAGACCCCCCGGATCGGCCCGCGATCAGAATACGTCGACGAAGGGGTCGCCGTTCAGGGGGATGTGTTCGGTGCGGCCGACCCTGGCGATGGCGGCGCGGACGTCGGGGCGGGCGGCGACCGCGGCCAGGCGGCTCGCCAGCAGGGCCGCCCGGGCCGTGTGGTGAGGGCGTACGTCGAAGTCGCAGAGAATGATGAGGGCGTTGTCGCGCCGCGCCGGGTCCTGCAGATCGGCCGTCACGCTGGCCGCCGCCCCGTCGAGGTCACCCACGCATAGAAGCGCCTTCAGCCGGGCGCTGGGGTTGTCGGTCTGGTGGGCGGCGAGCCAGGCCAATTCGACCGCAAGGTCGGCCGCCCGGCCCAGTCCCTCATCGGCGCAGGCGCGCTCGGCGTGGACCCAGGCGAAACCGTAGGGGCTGGCGGTGAGGCTTTTGTCGAAGGGCGTCAGGACCTTCAACGCCTCCGCCGGCTTGTCGGCGACGTTGAGGAACCCGGCCAGGTTGATGGTCTGGCTGACGTTCTTGCCGCCCTCCTCGCCGAGGGCGGCGGCGGCGCGCTCCACCGCGAGCGCCTCGTCCACGCGGCCGACTTCAAGCAGGATGTAGCCCTTGTCGTCCGTGATCCAGTTGAGGTGTTGCGCCTGGTCCGTGAAGGCGGGCTTGCCCTTGGGGGCCCGGGCCGCGCGGTCGAGGGGGGGCTGGGCCAGGGCCAGGGCCTCATCGAAGCGTCCGAGGGCCCGAAGGTCGGTCACCGTCTCATGCACAGCCTGGAGGAGTTCCGCATGGGCGTCCATCACGGCGCGGTCCTTGGCCAGACCCCGATCGGCGGCGGCCTTCAGGTCATAGCGCGCGGGGTCGGCGGCGACGATGGCGGAAAAGCGGGCGTCGAGTCTAATCTGGATGAGACGCTTGACGCTGGTAATCCGCCGGACCAGCGCCCCGGCGTGCTCGGTGTCGCCAGCGTCGAGCGCCATCCGCGCCGAAGCCAGCCACAGCCAGTCGGCGGACTCCAGCACGGCCTTGGGCTTGTAGTCCGCCTTCTCCAGGGCGGCGAGGACACGGCGCAGGGCGTCCGGAGGCCGGTGCTCCTGCTGGCGCTGGAAGTCGTAGAAGGTTCGGACCGGCACGGCGTTGAGCGTTGCGGGACGCACGATCCCAAGCATCTCTACGGCCTCGGCGACGTCGTCGGGGCGGTCGAGATCGACGCCCGCCTGGATGCGGAAGATCCACAGCCAGTCGTCGGCCGTCTGGAACCGGGTGGCGTGGCGGGCATCGGCGAAGGCTTCCTCGACAAGGTGCTGGTTCACCGCGCAGGCGGCGGTCGCGGACCACACCGCCAGCTTCACGTTGTCGGGCAGGGGCTCAAAGCGCGGGCTGGCGATGAGCCGACGCCCGAAGGGCAGGCCCGCGACGCAGTCGTTCTTCGCCATGGCCGCGTCGAAGCCCTCGGCGTCCTGCTCGAACGTATCGGCGGGCGCCGCGGGACGGGAGGTGTCGGGGCCGGACGTCATGGGGTCGGCCGCCGTGGGGCCTGAAGCCATGGCGGCCGACGGCAAGGCGAGGCCGGCCATCGCCAGCACCGCAATCAGGAATCGTCGCATGAGCCCCCCCTGGGGCGACGTGAGCATGGCGCGGGGGCGGATGCAACCGGGAGGGGTAGGCTCCCCACGCACCTACGGGATGGGTCCATCCGCCGGTATTCCTCGGCCACCCAGTCCATTACCTGTTCCTCGTGGGCGGCCAGAAACGCCGTCATGGCACTCGACGCCCTGCGGCGCATCCTCCCAGAAGTTTCCGGCCTCGGCGACCAGGCGACCGAGCTTGCCGTCCCAGCAGCGGGCGACCACGGCCTGCAGCGCCGTCTCGTGGCCGGGCGTCTCCAGGCGGGCGAGATAGGGCGCCAGCGGCAGTCCGGCCCTGGCCGGGCCGCAGAGCAGTTCGTCGATGTGGAAGGCGAACGGTTCCGGATCGGTCAGGGCGTCCTCGAACATGGCCATCAGGATCGCCTCGATCGCCTCGCGCTCGGGGGGCGGCCAGTCGCTCCAGCCGCCCAGCCGCAACTTGTCCAGGGCGACCTCCGGCAATGGCCACCAATGCGGCTCGGTCGCGACGATCTCCAGGATGCGCGGCAGGAAGTAGCGGAAGTCGTCGACCTCGCCGACGGTGTGGAACAGGGACGAGGCGTAGGAGCCCAGCTGCTGCGGGGTCAGGGCGCGCAGGGGCGTGCCGAGGAGGGTCGCGATGTCCTTGTGGTCGATGCAGCAAGGGCAACCGACGATCGTCCGCGGCCCGGGGGGCGGCGAAGGTCTCGTAGAGGGTGGCGAGGGCGGCGGCGAGGGTCATGCCGGCATTGTCGATGCCGACGGACGGGAATGCCATAGGTTGTAGGAAGGCAGATAACCTGTCAGCCTGTTCTCATTCGCTCACCCCAACCCGAACGCCTGCCGAAGCATCCCGACAGCGCGGCCGTCGAGGTAGTCGTCTTAAGAGGGATCATCTCTTCCCCCGCTTTCTGAACCGCTCCGCGTCCTCCGCCCGCACCTCGCCCTTCAGCCGCTTCACCACCCCCCGGTCCGCCGTCTCGCCGTCGGCCGTGAGCGCATCGTTGGCGAATTCCAGGTCCAGGAGCTTCAACCGCTTGATCTCATCGCGCAGTCTCGCGGCTTCCTCGAATTCCAGGTTGGAGGCGGCGGTCCTCATGCGGTTTTCGAGGTCGCGGAGGGTGCTCTTGAAGTTGTCGCCCAGGAAGGGGGTGGCGCCGCCCTCGGAGACGCCGGCGTCGACGGTGACGCGGTCGCCGCGTTCGTAGGGGCTGGCGAGGATGTCCTTGATCTGGCTCTTGATGCTCTCGGGGGTGATGCCGTGCTCGAGGTTGTACTCCTCCTGCTTGGCGCGGCGGCGGTTGGTCTCGGCGATGGCGCGCTCCATGGAGCCGGTCATCTGGTCGGCGTAGAGGATGACGCGGCCGTCGATGTTGCGGGCGGCGCGGCCAATCGTCTGGATGAGCGAGGTTTCCGATCTGAGGAAGCCCTCCTTGTCGGCGTCGAGGATGGCGACCAGGCCGCACTCGGGGATGTCGAGGCCTTCGCGGAGGAGGTTGATGCCCACCAGGACGTCGAAGGCGCCCAGGCGCAGGTCGCGGATGATCTCGATGCGCTCGAGGGTGTCGATGTCGGAGTGCATGTAGCGCACGCGCAGGCCCTGCTCGTGCATGTACTCGGTGAGGTCCTCCGCCATCTTCTTGGTGAGCACGGTGACCAGGGTGCGGTAGCCCTGCAAGGCCACGTCGCGGCACTCGGCGATGACGTCATCCACCTGGCTGAAGAAGGCGCCGTCGGGGGTCTTGGAGACCGGGCGGATGATCACCGGCGGGTCGATCAGGCCGGTGGGTCGGATCACCTGCTCGGTGAAGACGCCGCCGGCCTTTTCCAGCTCCCACTTGGCAGGGGTGGCGGAGACGAAGACGCTGTCGGGGCGCATGGCCTCCCACTCGTCGAACTTGAGCGGCCGGTTGTCGAGGCAGGAGGGGAGGCGGAAGCCGTACTCCGCCAGGGTGAATTTGCGGTTGTAGTCGCCTTTGTACATGGCCCCGATCTGGGGGACGCTCTGGTGGCTCTCGTCGACGAACAGCAGGGCGTTGTCGGGGATGTATTCGAAGAAGGTGGGGGGCGGCTCGCCGGGGCGGCGGCCGGTGAGGTAGCGGCTGTAGTTCTCGATGCCGGCGCAGGAGCCGGTGGCCTCGATCATCTCGATGTCGAAGGTGGTGCGCTGTTCCAGGCGCTGGGCTTCCAGGAGCTTGCCGTTCTTGACCAGCCAGTCGAGGCGCTCCTTGAGCTCGGCCTTGATGGAGGTGACGGCCTGGCGAAGGGTCGGGCGCGGGGTGACGTAGTGGCTGTTGGCGTAGATCTTCACCGCGTCCAGGTCGGCGGTCTTCTTGCCGGTGAGCGGGTCGAACTCGGCGATGGCTTCGACCTCGTCGCCGAACATGGCGATGCGCCAGGCGCGATCCTCGTAGTGGGCGGGGAAGATCTCCAGGGTGTCGCCGCGGCGGCGGAAGGAGCCGCGCTCGAAGGACTGGTCGTTGCGCTTGTATTGCTGGGCCACCAGGTCGGCCATCAGCTTCTTCTCGTCGATGCGGTCGCCGACCTTCAGGGTGAAGGTCATGGCGGTGTAGGTCTCCACCGAGCCGATGCCGTAGATGCAGGAGACGGAGGCGACCACGATGACATCGTCCCGCTCCAGGATGGCGCGGGTGGCCGAGTGGCGCATGCGGTCGATCTGCTCGTTCCGGCTGGAGTCCTTTTCGATGTAGGTGTCGGTGCGGGCGACGTAGGCTTCCGGCTGGTAGTAGTCGTAGTAGGAGACGAAGTACTCGACCGCATTGTCGGGGAAGAAGCTCTTGAATTCGCTGTAGAGCTGGGCGGCCAGGGTCTTGTTGTGGGCCAGGATCAGGGCCGGGCGCTGGGTGGCCTCGATGATCTTGGCCATGGTGAAGGTCTTGCCCGAGCCGGTGACGCCCAGCAGGACCTGGTCGTGCTCGCGGGCCTGGATGCCGTCCACCAGTTCGGCGATGGCGGCGGGCTGGTCGCCGGCCGGCTCGTAGGCGCTGGCGATCTTGAAGCGGCCCCCGCCTTCGGACTTGGGCGGCCGCGCGGGGCGGTGCGGCGTCCACAGGGCGGGGACGGCGTCCATGTCGTAGGTGAAGGTTCCCGAAGCGTCCGAGACGCCGGGGTTCGCGGGCGAGCGGGGCATGGCGCAAAGGTAGGCGCGTGGGCGGCGCCTGGCTAGGGCCGGTGCTGACAGGGCCGTGGCAGCAGCGTTCGCTAGGTGATGACGCCTTAACCGACGCACGGCATGATGGGCGTCGGCGGGGGCGCCGTGAGGGACTGGGTCTTGATTCGACGCACGCTCCTGTTCGCCCTGCCGATGGCCGCCGCCAGTCTGTGCGCGGGGCGGGCGCTGGCCGCCGCATCCCCCGCGCCGCCGCTGGTCCTGCCGCCGGACGACACCTTCGGCTTTTCCTCGACCCTGCGCGCCGAGGGCGTGGGCGGGCCGGAGGCGCGGGACCTGTCGAGCTGGATCAAGACCCTGAAGGTGCTGGGCGAGGCGCCGCTGCTGACCGCCGACGTGCCAGCGGGCGGGCCGGCGTTCCGGCTGACGGTGCTGAGCGCCCAGCGGCCGGCGACCACGGCGCGGGTGACCTGGAACGTCGAGCGGACCTTCGCAACCGCCATGATCAGCACCGGCGACGGCCTGGGCGTGCCGGGCGCGCGGACCGCGACGGTGCGGCGGGACTTCCGCGGCGCGGCGGCGATGAGCCTGCTGGGGATCATGGACACGCGGGAGGGGTTCTGGGACGCCGCGCCCCTGCCGCCCGACTGGGAGGCGATCCAGAAGCTGGCCGACTGCCCCAGCTGCCCGGTCGTGGCGCCGGCGGGGGACGAGGTGCTGCTGGAGGGCCGGGTCGGGGCGCGGCGGCACCTGATCGTGCGGTTCAATCCGGCGGCGGGCACCGCGGCGCAGCGCTTCCAGACCCTGGTGCTGGCCCCCGACCCGCCGCCGAGGCCGCCGAAAAAGCCCAGGCCGCGGCGCGCCTGAGACGCTGGATTGGCGCTGGGTCACCGCTGTAGGCTGTCTCCAGGATGGAGGACGCCATGAAGGTCGAAGAGATCGCATACGAGGTCGGCGGGACCCGCTTCGTGGGCACGCTGTTCGTAGATGACGCGCGGGCCGGGACCCGCCCCGGCGTGCTGCTGGCGCACGAGGGACCGGGCGTGAGCGAGGTCTGCAAGGGCTTCGCCCGGCAGCTGGCGGAGCTGGGCTACGTCGCCTACGCCATGGACTACCACGGCGGCGGCAAGGCCATGGAGCTGAACGACGCCATGCCGCGGATCATGGCCTTCATGGCCGATCCCACTGGCATCCGTGACATCGCCGCCGCGGCGCTGAAGGTGCTGACCGACCAGCCGCAGACCGACGCTTCGCGGCTGGCGGCGATCGGCTACTGCTTCGGGGGCACCACGGCGCTGGAGCTGGCGCGGTCGGGGGCGGACATCAAGGCGGCTGTGGGCTTCCACTCCGGCCTGGCCACGGCCCGGCCGCAGGACGCGGCCAACATCAAGGGCAAGGTGCTGGTGCTGATCGGCGCCGACGACCCGATCATCCCCAATGAGCAGCGGCTGGCCTTCGAGCAGGAGATGACGGCGGCCAAGGCCGACTGGCGGATGGTCCTCTACGGCGGGGCGGGGGCCAGCTTCACCAACCCCGACGGGGGCCCGCTGGGGGGGGG
>FTAI01001005.1_pt1 | contig 13968 bp, 13 predicted proteins | sample 1638941 | NCBI WGS metagenome assembly FTAI01 (sample SAMEA3914813, study PRJEB12502) | metagenome | biome: forest; material: soil | place: Canada | collected 2011-07-07 | depth 0.3 m | reverse complement strand
GCGATATCCTGGCCGTCCACCAGGATGCGGCCCCCCTGCAGGTCGTAAAGCCGCTGGACCAGCTTGACGAACGTCGACTTGCCCGACCCCGTCGGCCCCACCAGGGCCAGCCGCTCGCCCGGCGTGATGCGCAGCGAGAAGTCGTCGTAGATCGGCTTGTCCGCTGACTTGTAGCGGAAGGTGACGTGCTCGAAGACGATCTCGCCCACCTGGCCCAAGAACGCCGGGGCGTCCGGCGCGTCGGCCACCTGGGGCGCGGTGCGGGCGTAACGCGCCACGTCCTCGGTGTCGGCCAGGCCCCGTTGGGTCATGCGGATGTTCTCGCCGATGTTGCGCAGGTAGCCGCTCATGATCAGGAAGGCAGTGATCACCTGGCCGACGTTGCCGGCGGTGGCCCGCCCGGCCGCCCACTCGCGCAGCATCAGGCCGCTCAGGCCCGCGGCCATGATCGCCAGCAGCAGGTTGTGCAGCACCCAGACGTTCAGATAGCGGTTCCAGGTGATGATCGTCGCCACGCGCCAGTCGCGCGTCACCGTGGCGATGCGGGCCTCTTCCCGCGCCTCGGCGCCGAAGCCCTTGACCGTCGGGTTCGAGGAGATGGCGTCCGACAGCGCCCCGCCGATGCGGGAGTCCAGGGCCACCGACAGCATGTTGGCTTTGCGGACATAGAAGTTCGAGAACAGGATGTTCGAGGCGATGTAGAGCGCCACCACGGCCAGGGAGAAGATCCCCACCGGCGCCGACAACAGCATCAGCTCCACCGACAGGCCCACCAGCACCACCAGCGCCGGCCCGATCCAGGCAATCACCGAGTCGGAGACCACGTCGTAGCCCCACATGGCGCGCGACAGCCGCCGCACCGTGGCGCCGGCGAAGGTGTCGCCGTGCCAGTCGGCCGAGAACGACTGCACGCGGCGGAAGCCCTCGTTGGTCATCTCCTCCATGTTGTGGGCCGCCAGCGGGTTCCAGAACCGGAACGCGATGTTCCGGATCACGGCGAAGCCGGTATAGACGCCCACGAACACGGCCCAGGCCCGCCAGGCCTCGCCGGCGTAGGAGGGGCCCTGGCCGATGGTGTCGATCAGGCGCGAGGACGCCGGCGGCACCAGCAGCTCGCACCCGATCGCCGCCAGCGTCAGCACCACCGTGCCGGCCAGCAGCCCGGCCCGCCGCGCCCAGAACCGCGCGATGAAGCCCAGCACCTGGCCGTTGGACAGGACGCGCTCGCGGGTCACTTCATCGTCGTCGTACTGGTCCATGGCTCCGTCTCGCGCACGGGCCGGCGCAAGGACGACGGATCGCCAGGCCAGAACGCGCGCTCACAGTGAAAAAGATCCGGCGGCGGACCCGGCCCATCGGCCGGACGCTCTGGCGGCGTCCACATAACCCCGTTTTACCAAAGTCGGGAGGGCGCCGAAGAAACTTAGGCGCGGACTGGCGCCAATGCCACAGACCTTGCTCCCCGCCAGGCAGGATTCTGGCAGGAATGGCTGAGACATGCGCCTCCAATAGCTCTCGCCCCGTCCAAGGATGGGGGAAGGGTTGGGTGAGGGGTCCGTCCGCGTGATGGACCTGCCTCGATAGGCTCTGCGAGTTGCTGCGCCCCCTCACCCAACCCTCTCCCCCGCTCACGTCCGCTTCACGGGGGCGAGGGCTTGACGGCGTCGTCCCGCGCGCAGCTATCAGTTCCCCGGCGCCTTATGGATCGGGTCCACCCAGGCCACGCCCTCCGGCTTTTCCACCGGCTCGATGTCCAGGTTCACCACCACCGCCTCGTTGTCGCTGCGCACCAGCACGCACTCCAGGATCTCGTCGGGTGAGGCGTTGATCTCCTGGTGGGGGACGAAGGGGGGGATGTAGATGAAGTCGCCAGGGGCGGCCTCGGCGGTGAATTCCAGGTGTTCGCCCCAGCGCATCCGGGCGCGGCCGCGGACCACATAGATGACGCTTTCCAGCGTCCCGTGGTGGTGGGCGCCGGTCTTGGCGTCGGGGTGAATGTGGACGGTGCCGGCCCAGATTTTTTGCGCTCCAACACGAGCGAGGTTGATCGCCGCGGCGCGGGTCATGCCCGGGGTCTGGGCGGTGTTGGTGTCCAGGTGGTCGCCGGGGATCACCCGAACGCCGGAGTGCTTCCAGCCGTCCTGCGGAACATCATCCGGGCCGGCGGCGTGGTGGGGGTGGTCAGGCTGGTCGGCCATGGCGCGGTCTCCTTCAGGGCAGGGGCAGGGCCGCGCACGGTCATCCACTGGGGCAAGAGGATTGACCACGGGCGTGTCCCGTCCCAGTGAGGTAGGCATCCTGTCGCCCTATCGGAAGCCGCCATGAAACGCGCCGCCATCGTCTCCCCCATCCGCACCCCCGTGGGCAAGTTCCTGGGCGCGCTCTCCAGCATCCCGGCCGGCGAGCTGGGGGCGGTGATCCTGAAGGAGCTGGTGGCGCGCACCAAGATCGACCCGAACAAGATCGACGACGTGATCTTCGCCCAGGGCTATGGCTCGGGCGAGGCGCCCTGCATCGCCCGCTGGTCGGCCCTGGCGGCGGACCTGCCGATCACCGTCCCCGGCTACCAGCTCGACCGCCGCTGCGGCTCGGGCCTCCAGGCGGTGATCGACGCGGCCATGATGGTCCAGACCGGCGCCGCCGACGTGGTGGTGGCCGGCGGCGTGGAGAGCATGAGCCAGGCCGAGTACTACACCACCGACATGCGCGGCGGGGCCCGCATGGGCTCTGTGACGATGCACGACCGCCTGGCTCGGGGCCGGGTGATGAGCCAGCCGATCGCCCGTTTTGGCGTCATCAGCGGCATGATCGAGACGGCCGACAACCTGGCCCGCGACTACCAGATCAGCCGCGAGGAATGCGACGAATACGCCGCCATGAGCCACCAGCGCGCCGCGGCCGCCTGGGCCGCCGGCAAGTTCGACGACGAGTTGGTCCCCGTTGCCGTGCCCCAGAAGCGCGGCGAGGCCGTGGTCTTCGCCAAGGACGAGGGCGTGCGCGCCGACGCCACGGCCGAGAGCCTGGCCAAGCTGCCGGCCCTGGAGAAGGGCGGCGTGGTCACCGCCGGCAACGCCAGCCAGCAGAATGACGCCGCCGCCGCCTGCCTGGTGGTCTCCGAGGACAAGCTGGCGGAACTGGGCCTGGAGCCCATGGGCTGGTTCGTCGGCTGGGCCGCCGCCGGCTGCGAGCCTTCGCGCATGGGCATCGGCCCGGTGCCGGCGGTAGAGCGCCTGTTCGCCCGCACCGGCATGAGCTGGGACGACATCGACCTGGTGGAGCTGAACGAAGCCTTCGCGCCCCAGGTGCTGGCGGTGCTCAAGGGTTGGGGCTGGGACGAGCGGGACCGCCTGAACGTCAACGGCTCGGGCATCTCGCTGGGCCACCCCATCGGCGCCACCGGCGGCCGCATCCTGGCCAACCTGCTGCGCGAGTTGCAGCGCCGGGACGGCCGCTACGGCCTGGAGACCATGTGCATCGGCGGCGGCCAGGGCATCGCCGCGGTGTTCGAGCGGGCTTAGGACTCTTCGGAGAGGCCTGGACCCTCCCACGCCTTTCAGGCGCAGGCCCCTTCTCCCTCCCGGGAGAAGGGGAAGACCGATCGCCGCGCGGAGCTGGGAACACTCTTCGGTGGGGAGAGGCTGCCGACGCCCGCGGCGAAGCCGTGGGAGAGTGCGGGGTTCAGGCCTCTCAAGCAGACAACCAACACCGGAGCGACCACATGGATCTGGGTCTCAAGGGCAAGAAGGCGCTGGTCACCAGCGGCACGCGCGGCATCGGCCGGGCCATCGTCGATCTGCTGGTGGCGGAAGGCTGCGACGTCGCCGTCTGCGCGCGCACGCCCGAACAGGTCACCGACGCCGTCGCGGCCTTCGTGGACAAGGCGGCTGATGCGCTCGGCGACCTCGACATCTTCGTCTCCAACATCTCCGGCGCCATCGGCGGGGGCAACGACCCGGCCAGCTGGCGCCATGCGGTCGGCCACGCCCGAGGTGACGGAAAGTTGGCGTGGTGCGTGAGGTTCGTGGTTTGAATCATATGCCCGCGACGAGACCATGACCGACACGCCCCTCCCCGACGCCGCGCCCAGCAACTGGGTCGACCGCTACGCCCCGGCCCCGCTGCGGCCGTGGCTGAAGCTCGGCCGCTTCGACCGGCCGACGGGGATCTGGCTGCTGATGCTGCCGGGCTGGCAGGGGATCGCCCTGGCCTACGCCATGCGCGGGGAGTGGCCCGATCCGCGGCTGCTGGGCCTGTTCTTCGTGGGCGCGGCGCTGATGCGGGCGGCCGGCTGCGCCTTCAACGACATCGTCGATGCCGACATCGACGCCAAGGTCGCCCGCACCGCCCTGCGCCCGATCCCGTCCGGCCAGATCAGCAAGGCCGGCGCCTGGGCGTTCCTCATCGCCTGCAGCCTGGCCAGCCTCGCCATCCTGCTCTGGCTGAACTACCTCAGCGTCCTCTTGGGCCTGATCTCGCTGGGCCTGGTGGCCGCCTATCCGTTCATGAAGCGGATCACCTGGTGGCCGCAGGCGTGGCTGGGACTGACCTTCAACTGGGGCGCCCTGTTGGGCTTCGCCGCGGCCCAGGGCGGCCAGCCGATGCTCATCAGCCTGCAGCTCCTGGCCGGCGCCTGGAGCCACGGCGTCAACATCACCCTGGTCCTGACGAACGCCCTGCAGCTTCCCGCCTTCCTGCTCTATGCCGGCGGCATCGCCTGGACCCTGGGCTACGACACCATCTACGCCGTGCAGGACATCGAGGACGACGCCCTGGCCGGGGTGAAGTCCTCCGCCCGGCGCCTGGGCGCCCGCGCGCCCATGGCCGTGCTGGGCTTCTATGTCGCCGCCGCCTTCCTGGCCCTGTGCGCCTGGTGGACCGGAGGGCTAGGCCCCCTCTCCGTCCCCCTGATCGCCATCTACGCCGCCCACCTCGCCCGCCAGCCGACCAGGCTGAACCTGCGCGACAGCCCCGGCGCCCTCAAGCTCTTCAAATCCAACACCCTGGCCGGCCTGATCCTCTTCGCCGCGCTGCTGGCGGGGCGGTGGCATGTGGGGTTGCTGCCGGGACCGCATTGATCCGTTTCTCTTGCCCCGAACGAAGTGGTGGGGGAAGAGGATCAGCTCCCCGCCCGGCGTCGGCCGGCAGGAACAAGAAATTGGGGGCGCCGAGACGATGGGGGCTCCAGCGGAGAACCAATTTTCGCGTCAAGCTGGAGTCCCCTCCCCCGCTTCGCGGCAACTTCCCCCACGCGTCGCCAGACTGGGGGGATGAGAACGCTCACCGCTCGCGCCCCAATCGCTCCAGCGCCGCCTTCGCCGCGTCCTTGTGCTTCGGCTTGAGGTTTCGCCCCACGATGGCCAGCACCGCGGCGATCACCGCGGCGTCGTCGGTGTAGCCGATGGCCGGCAGGATGTCGGGGATGGCGTCAATGGGCATGACGAAATAGGCCAGCGCCGCCATGATCATCGCCTTGGCGGTGGCCGGGGTCTCCGGATCGCGGGCGCAGTACCAGACCGACAGCACGTCCGCCGCGAACGGAATCCGCGCCGCCGCGCGCCGCAGCTTGGGCCACAGGCCGGCGTCGACGATCCGCTCGTTCACCCGCGCCACCGCCGGAACCAGCGCCCGCGCCGGATCCAGCGCGGCCCTGGGATCGAAACCGTGGCCGTTGACGTGGGGTGACGCTTTTGAGTCGCCGCTCATGAGTCTAAACCGCGCTCCAGGTTCATCTATTACGACATAAGACAGGGATACGTTCCATGAAGCTCGACAGCTCCGTCGCCGCGGTGGTCACCGGCGGCGCATCCGGCCTCGGCGAAGCCACCGTGCGCGCGCTCGCAGCCCAGGGGGTGAAGATCGCCATCTTCGACATGAACGAGGAGAAAGGCGAAGCCGTCGCCAAGGAAGTCGGCGGCGTCTACTGCAAGTGCAACGTCACGTCCGACGAGGAAGTCGACGCCGCCTTCGCCAAGGCCCGGGCCGCCAACGGCCAGGAGCGCATCCTGGTCAACTGCGCAGGCACCGGCAACGCCGCAAAGACCGCCGGCCGCGACCGCAACACCGGGGAAATCAAGCACTTCCCCCTGGACGCCTTCAACAGGATCATCCAGATCAACCTGGTCGGCACCTTCCGCTGCATCGCCAAGAGCGCCGCCGGCATGCTCACCCTTGAGCCGGTGGACGGCGAGCGCGGCGCCATCGTCAACACCGCCTCGGTGGCGGCGGAAGACGGCCAGATGGGCCAGGCGGCCTATTCGGCGTCCAAGGGCGGCGTGGTCGGCATGACCCTGCCCATCGCCCGCGACCTCGCCTCCGAAGGCATCCGCGTCAACACCATCCTGCCGGGCATCTTCGAGACCCCCCTGATGATGGGCGCCCCGCCCCAGGTCAAGGAAGCCCTGGCCGCCAGCGTCCCCTTCCCCAAGCGCCTGGGCGCCGCGCCGGAATACGCCTCCCTGGCCCTGCAGATGATCACCAACAGCTACTTCAACGGCGAAGATGTCCGCCTGGACGGCGCGATCCGGATGGCGCCGCGGTAGGGGCGCAAAGCGCGCACGCCAAAAGCCCGCGCCCCGTCCGAAGGATGGGGAGAGGGGTGGGGTGAGGGGTCCGTCCGCGTGAGGGGCCTCTCCGATGAGGTCAGCGAGCCGAAACACCCCTCACCCTTTGGGGTTGGGGTGTCAGCGCCAAGGTCCGCCGTCCCTCTGACGATTTCGCCACCCCGCCAACGCCGGCGTTTCACCCCCATCCACTGCCCCTTCCCCGCAGCGGGGAAGGGGTTCTCGTGGGAACCCTACTTCGACTCAGGCCGCTGGATCTTCGGCCCCAGGTTCGCCAGCACCTGGCGTGCATCGTACCCGTGCGAGCCCTCGGGCTTGGGCCCGTGGCGCATGACGATCTCGGCCTCGGCGGCGAAGCGTTCCACCGTGGTCACCGTGTCGCCCCAGAAGGGGTCGCCCCAGAACGGGTCCCAGCCGCGCCAGCCATAGCCGCGGCCATAGTAGCGCCAGTACGGCCGCCAGTAGCCGTAGGCATAGCCCGGACCGTAGAAGGGGTCGGGGTCGTAGTAGGTGCGCCGGTCGCGATCGGTGTGCCGGTCGGCCATCTCGAACCAGTCATAGCCCTGCTGGGCCGTCAGCTCGGCGGCGCGGTACAGCAGATAGGTCTCTACCGTCTGGCGCGAGGTCAGACTGTTGCCCGAGAAGGTGACCTTGAAGCGCCCCTCCTCCAGCTTCTGGTCGGTGAAGCCGCCGGACGTGGCGTTGCCGTGCGCCAGCGGCTGATAGGGCGTCGCCGTCTCGCAGGCCGCCAGGCCCAAGCAGGCCAGGCCCAGAGCCGCGATCACGGCCGCCGTCTTGATCTTCATGGTCGTTCCAACCCTCAAGGACCGCACGCACAAGCGCGGCCACATCCCTCTCGGGATGAACGTCCCACGCCCGCGTTCGTTTCGCAAACGAACCGGATCAATTTTACGGCGAAACAAGCGTGAGTTTATTGCACCGATGAGAAAAGGGGGCCCTGCTGGGGTCAGCCCTTGAGGCAAGGCGCCCGGCTTGAAAGAGAAGGCCCCGGAGCGGCGCTCGCCGAGCCCTGTGACGGGCGACCTCGGGGGGCAACATCGCGACGTCTATCCCTGAACTCTCCAACCGACTTTAGGTTGCATGGTGCGCGGCGATTCGCGCCGGGACGCCGCAAGGGTGATGGTGTGTAGGTGCGGGGCGGCGCGCACCGCTCCCCAGCGCGCGCCGCGCACGGAACGCCCGCGGTCGATGGCCGGGGGCGTTTTGCGATGGGGCACCGCGGCGCAGCCCTAGCGGCGTAAGATTTCCTCACGGAGTCCTGGAAGTCGGCCGTGCGGGCGAGGCTGGCCCAGGCCCGCGCCACCTCTTGCCAATCGAGTTGGCCTTGGTTGCACGTCTCGTTTCCCGCGACAACAAGAGCGGCGTCGGCCCTGGCCCGACATTCTGAAGCGCCAATCATCGTGAGCGCTGGCCAATCGTCTTTGGAAGACTTCGACATGTAGTCATCAACGCCCGCTCCTGGCGCCCGTTCCGGCTTTTCCGCTGGGAGAGGGAGGCCCTCGGCCGGGTCAGCCGCGCCCTGCGCCGCACCCCGGGCAAGAGCGAAAGTGTGGCCCCCTAGTGGATAATCCCAACCTCCCGCGCGATATCCAGGCGCGCGGGGGCGACGATGCCCGCAGCGCTCACCGTCACGGAGTGGATGACCGCGTCGATCTCGGTGCGCCAGAAGTCCAGGAACTTGTGAATCCGGGGAAAGCCCGGGGCCAGGTCCAGGGTCTGCCACAGGAACCGCTGCAGCAAGGCCGGGTGGTCGGGCATGTAGTAGAGCACCTCGGCGGTTGTCAGGCGCTCACCGCCAAGCTGGCGGGCAAAGTCGGACGAGGTCATCGCGCATCCCTTGCGGTCGGCGGCGGTGCGCCACCGATTCGACAGGATAACGCGCGAGTTTGTAAAAGTGTCGTAACTTCAGGTTCTTAGCAGCATGGGGCGGTGACTGCTGATAGCGCCGCACTCGATGATCCCGGTGAAGGGTTCATGCAAATCATCTGTCATCCCGGCCGAAGCGAAGCGCCGAGCCGGGACCGCCGCAAACGCCGACGCCTGTTGCGGTCACCGATAGGCCGCTACGCGGCCTTCCGGAATGTGTTTGAGGCTACGCCCGGGGTGCGGAGTGAAGGCTACACCCCTGTCTGCATCGCCACCCAGATGATCCTGCCCAACGCGCCGAACAGCAGCACGCCGGTAGCCAGGGTCTGGACGGCGAAGCCGGGGCCGCGGGACTGGGCGGCCTTGGAATAGCCGGTCATGTAGAGGATGCGGCCGACGATCCAGACCATGCCGATCGCCGCGGCGATGCGGTCGTTCCAGAAGATGGCGAACAGCCACAGGGACGGCAGGAAGATCGGCAGCCATTCGAGGGTGTTGGCCTGGACGCGGAACACGCGCTCGAAGTCCGGATTGCCGCTGGTGGCCGGCGCGGCGATCTTGAACTCGGTTCGCGCCCGCGCCACCCCCAGGCTCATGGTGAAGTAGAGGATCAGCGCCAGGAGCGTCACGATCGCCACGAGGCTGTGCATGCCAGTCATTGAATTTCCCCCCAACGAGCGACTCCGCGCCCGGATGGCGGGACGGTGACATGCTTCGCCGCCTTTGGCGAAGGCCCCAGTCCGAACGGCGCCCGCGCCGTCGCCCGCCCCCCAGCCGTCATCCTCGGCCGTCAGCGCCGAGGATCCAACGCATTGTAGAGGTGGTCGCGCCGCCTGTATCGATCTTAGTCCGCCTGGGCCTCCAGGGCGTCGATGTCGTCGTCGGAGAGGCCCATGTGGTGGCCGATCTCGTGGACCAGGATGTGGCTGATCAGTTCGCCCAAGGTCACGTTGCCGCGCTCGGCCCACTCGTCCAGGATCGGGCGGCGGAACAGGAAGATGCGCGAGGGCTCCGGCGCCGCGTCCCAGACCGAGCGGTGGATGCGGTCGACGCCCTGGTAGAGGCCGGTCAGGTCGAAGGCGTCCTCGATGCCCAGCGCGTCCAGCATGTCGTCGGCGGGGAAGTCGTCGACGCGGAACACCACCTCGCCGGCGGCGCGGCGGACGGCCGCCGGCAGGGCGGCGAAGGCGGCCTCGGCCAGCGCCGCCAGGTCGTCCAGCGACGGGGCGGCCGCGGCGGTCCAGGAAGAGGAAGGTGGGTTCATTCGTCCGGTATCACCGTGTCGGGCGCCTCGGGCGGGCGGGTCTCGAACAGGCCGATGTCCAGGGGCTGCTGGGGCCGCACCGGGCGCAGGGGCTGGGCGGCCATGGTGCGCAGCTCCTCGCTGTTGGCGCTGGCCGCCGCCGTCTTCTTGCGGGCCAGGCGCGCCTGTTCGGCCACATCCTGGGCGCTCTGCACCCGCCAGTAGCTGACTGACAGCCTCCAGCCGGTGGGCAGGCCCGCCTGGCGCTCCGGCGCGGGCCAGCGGCGGCCGTTCTCGAAGGTGGGGGTGAGTGGGGTGAGCACCGGCCAGCGGCCAGGGGCGCCCTTGACCACCTCCCGCAGCTGGCAGAACCGGTCCTCGGGCGCCAGGGATACGCCGCGGCCCGGTCGTTCGTCCTCCACCCGCCCGGCGTTGGCGTCCAGGGCCGCCTCGCGGGTCTCGAAGATCGGGCCCACCGGTTCGGAGACGAAGCTCACCGGCCCGCCCGCCAGGTCCAGCGCCTGGCGCTCGCGCTCCGCCCGCCCGATGGGGGCGGCCAGGGCGGCTTCGGCGGTGGCGGCGACAGGATAGAGGATGGCGGTCATGTGCGCCCATTGTGCGCCAGCGGCGAAGCCAGCGGAATCGTCTTTGAGGAGAAGATCAAATTGACACCGCACGCGACCAGATGACGTCCCCATTTTCACTTGCGCTCGCCTATGGTGAACCGGGGTTCTGATTCGGACTGGGACTGGATGACGCCGCAAGACCTGATCCTGGCAGCCGCCCTCGGGTCGGTGAGCCTGGCGATCTGCGCGACGCTATGGGCGCTCGCGAGCCGGCGCGCGTCCGACGCCCGCCTGGCCAGCCAGGGCGCGCGGCTGTCGGCGGCCGAGCGGCGCTCGACGGCGACCCAGGCCTCCTCCGAAGCCTTCGACACCGCCGTGGTGGCCATCGAGGGCGGCCGCGCCGTGCTGATCGCCGGCGAGGACAGCCTGGCCGCCTGCGCCGCGGTGCTGGGCCTGGCGAGCCCCGATCCCCAGGGGGTCACCGACGCCCTGGCCCGCAGCGACCCCGAGCACGCCCGGCGCCTCAAGGGTCTCTTCACTCGCGGCGAGCCCTGCGCCTTCGAGACCCGCGGCCTGAAGGGCGGCGTCTCCGTGGAGGGCCGCTCGGCCGGCGCGATCGCCTGGCTGCGCCTCTCGCCCATCGCCGCCTCCGAGGCCGGCCTGCCCACGGCGGCGCGCCTGGCCGCCTTCATCGACGCACGCAAGGACCCGGCCTGGGTCGGCGCGGCCGACGGCTCGCCCCTGTGGGTGAACAAAGCCTGGCTCAAGGCCGTCGGCGCCGAGAGCCTGGAAGGCGCCATCGCCAAGGGCCAGACCTTCGACAGCGGCATCGCCGCCTCCGCCCGCGAGGCGGTCGCCACCGGCGAGCGGCGCGAGGGCGTGCGCTGGATCAACCACCCCGCCGGCCGCCGCGCCTTCCGCGTCACCGTCCAGCCCCTGGAGGCAGGCGGCGTCGGGGTGTGGACCGAGGACGTCACCGAGGCGGAGGAGTCCGGCGATGTTCTGCGCCGCCACACCGCCTCGCAGGACCAGACGCTGAACCTGATCGCCGACGCCGTGGTGGTGTTCAGCCGCGACAAGCGCCTGGCGTTCAGCAACCCCGCCTTCGCCGAGCTCTGGGGCCTGGAGCCCGCCTTCCTGTCCGAGCGGCCCACCCACGCCGAGCTGCTGGACCGCCTGCGACTGCGCCGCCGCCTGCCCGAGACGGTGGACTACGCCCTCTTCAAGGCAGCGGAACTGGCCCGCTACGAGCAGCTGGCCCCCAGCGACCAGCAGATCTGGCATCTGCCCGGCGAGCGCACGCTGCGGGTGATGAGCCAGCCACACCCCATGGGCGGCCTCTTGATGATCTTCAGCGACATCACACCGGAACTTCGCCTCAAGACCCAGTTCAACCAGCTGATCCAGGTGCAGCAGGCGACCCTGGACAAGCTCACCGACGCGGTGGCGGTGTTCGGCTCAGACGGACGGCGCAAGCTGCACAACGAGGCCTTCCAGCGGTTCTGGAACGTCACCCCCGAGCAGCTCCTGAACGCCGCCGACTTCGACGCCGTGGTCGACCTGTGCGTGCCGCGCCTGCACGACATGCAGTTCTGGCGCGACCTGAAGGCCCGCATCACCGACCCCGACCCCAAGTCCAGGGCCCCGGTGGAGGACGAGGTGGTGACGGCGGACCGGCGCATCGTCGCCTACCAGTCCCGCCCCCTGCCCGACGGCGCCACCCTGATCAGCTTCGCCGACGTCACCGACACGCGCCGCCTGGAGGGCGCCCTGCGCGACCGTGAGGCGGCCTTGGCCGAGACCGAACGGCTGAAGCGCGAGTTCGTGGGCAGCGTCTCCTACGAACTGCGCACGCCGCTCACCACCATCATCGGCTACTCCGAGCTGCTGGAGCGCGGGACCGAGGGGCTGAGCGACCGCGCCCGCGGCCACGTGGCGGCAGTGCGGGCGGCGGCGACGCAGCTGGCCCGCTCGATCAACGACGTGCTCGACATGGCCGAGATCGACGCCGGCGAACTGGCGCTGGATGTCGAGGACGTCGACGTCACCGGCCTGATGGCCGAGGTCACGGCCCGCTGGGCCCCTCAGGCGGAGGTCGGCCGCGTGGCCCTCTCCGTCGACCCGGAGGCCGACGCCGGCCTGATCCGCGGCGACGCCCGGCGCCTGGCGCAGGTGCTGGACCATCTGGTGGAGAACGCCATCCGCCACACGCCGCCGGGCGGCGCCGTCACCCTGTCGGCGCGGCAGGCGGTGGGCGAGGTGCGGCTGCAGGTGTCGGACACCGGGCGCGGCATCCCCTTCCACGTCCAGGCCCACATCTTCGACCGCTTCGTGGGCCAGGAGCGCGGCGGGCCGGGCCTGGGCCTGGCGCTGGTGAAGTCCCTGGTGGAGCTGCACGGTGGCTGGGTCGCCCTGGAGAGCGAGCCCGGCGCCGGCGCCTCGTTCACCTGCCACCTTCCCGAAGCCGCCCAGTCCACCGGGCGGCCGGAGCTGTTCTGAGGGTCTTCGCTAGCCCCCGCCCAGCATGGCGGGCAGAGAGCTCTGGACGAGCAAGACGGTCCAGACCCTAGTGCTGGCTTTCCGGCATGGTCACGACCAGGCCGTCCAGTTCGTCGGTGACCTTGATCTGGCAGGACAGGCGAGAGTTGGGTTCGACGTTCTCGGCGAAGTCCAGCATGGACTCCTCCATGGCCGAAGGCGTGCCGGTCTTGTCCTTCCAGGCGGCGTCCACATAGACGTGGCAGGTGGCGCAGGCGCAGGCGCCGCCGCAGTCGGCGTCGATGCCCGGGATGTTGTTCTTGATCGCGCCTTCCATGACGGAAAGACCGTTCTTCACGTCGATGACATGCTGAGTGCCGTTGTGTTCGATGTAGGTGATCTTAGCCATGGACTCCCCGCACCGCCGACCTCAGGCGGCGACCTCTTTCATGGAAACGGCCGGGTCGGCAAGTCTCTCGAGCGAGACCGGCTTCCTTTGGCCAATGAGTTGCCGCCCGGCCATGAACTCGGCCGGAGCGTTGACGGCTTCCACCGCCTGGATGACGTCGCCCTTCAGGTGGAAGACGGCGAACTTGGCCTGCGCCGGATCGCCGCGCACCAGGGTGGCGTCGACATCGAAGGGCATGCCGGCGATCTGGAGCTTGAGGTCGTACTGGTCCGACCAGTTCCAAGTCACTTCGTGCGGCGGCGGCGGGCGTCCGACGATGGCGCTGGCGGCCTGCCTGGCCTGTTCCAGAGCGTTGGCCACGCTTTCGAGCCAGAACATGCGGCCGTCGTAGTGGGGCATGGGCCGGTGGGCCACGTCGCCGATGGCGAAGACGGCCGGATCGCTGGTGCGGGCGTGCTCGTCGACGACGACGCCGTTGTTGGTGGCCAGGCCCGCCGCCTTGGCGATCTCGTCGTTGCGGATCAGACCCACCGCCACCAGGGCGACGTCGCAGGCGATGCTGCGGCCGCCGGCCAGCTTGACGGCCGTGACCTTGCCGTCCGCGCCCTCGAAGCCTTCGACGGCGGCGTTGACCTCGAAGGTGACGCCGCGGGCCTTGTGGTAGTCGGCGAAGAAAGAGCAGAGCGGCTCCTGGGCCACCCGCGCCAGGATGCGGCCTTCGCGCTCCAGCACCACCGCCTCGGCGCCCAGCGCCCGGGCGGACGCGGCGGCCTCCAGGCCGATGTAGCCGCCGCCGATCACGGCCAGGCGCTTGCCGGGGCCGAG
>FTAI01001778.1_pt1 | contig 14014 bp, 8 predicted proteins | sample 1638941 | NCBI WGS metagenome assembly FTAI01 (sample SAMEA3914813, study PRJEB12502) | metagenome | biome: forest; material: soil | place: Canada | collected 2011-07-07 | depth 0.3 m | reverse complement strand
GGGGACCTCGGCCATCAGCCGGGGCAGGGACCGCGCGAAGATATGGATGCCGCGAAGCGGCTCCAGGTGGTTGTTGATGTGGGTGATCACCGGCGCGCCTGGGGCGATGACCCGGCCGTCGGGGAGGACGAACGGCTCGGCCGGGGCGGGCCGGATCGCGTCCACGTCGACGCCCTCGTGGATCACCCGCACCCGCGGGCGGAAGATGGGCGGCAGGGCGGCGGCCTGGAATTCGGTGGGGGCGACGATCGCCTCGGCGTCGGTGAGCGCCAGGGTCATGACCGCGTTCTTCGCCTTGCCCCGCAGGACCGCGTCTTCGGTGGTCTCGAAGAACTCGTTGTCGAAATCGATGTCGAGGCCGCGGCCGCGGTAGAAGAATTCCGAGAACACGACCTGGCGCGCGTCCGGCCAGACCTCGTCGAGGAGGACGGTCTCGCCCCAGCCGGGGTGCCCCACGATGACCGCCGGGTCGAAGCCCTCCGCCTTCAGGGCCTTGGCCATGCGCAGCGCGGCCGACCCGCGAATCAGGTCGGCCTCGGCGCGGATCGCGAAGGGGAGGATGCCCGGCGTCGTGCCGCGGTCCAGGCCGTAGCGCCCGATTCGCATGCCGGGCAGGCCCGGCGCCTGAGCGCCCCCGATCGCGGCGCACGGCACGCCGCGGGCCAGCAGCGTCTCCGCGAGGTCCCGGAACTGGGCCGGGAAGTTGGTGTGGACGAAGAGGACCCCCGCAGGCATGGCCGTCTTCTGCCCGCCCGTGCGCCGCCTGTCACCTGCCGCGGAGGCCGTCGCAGCTAGTAATTGTCCGGCGGCTGCGGGCCGCGCCGCCAGCTCGGGCGCGCGCCGAGGGCCACGGTGTAGCTGTCGGCCTGGGTGCTGTACCAGATGTGGCTGCTGCCCGGCTGGTCATAGAAGGCGAAGTAGAGGTCGGCGTCGTGCTGGCGCAGGCCGTCGGCGATGCAGTCCCACTCGTACATCCCCTGGGAATGCGGGCCGGGCTGCGGCTCGCGCCGGGCCTCGTAGATCGAGGCCACCGTCTGGTCGCGGCCGAACACCGAGCGGCCGGGATGGTGCGGCACATAGTCCTCGGCGCGGACGTAGTGGGTGATGAAGTGCGAAGCGTCCGGCGAGGGGGTGAGATGGCGCGCCGCGGCCAGCGCCTCGGCGGCGTGGGCGAAGCCGGCCGAGGCGACGCCGACGACCCGCAGCGGCGGGCAGGTCAGGGAATTGGCGGCGAACAGCGACTGGGCCAGCGCGCCCTGGGCGTCGGCCAGGGCGCCCCCCAAGGAATGTCCGGTGATCAGCAGTTGCTTGACGGCGGTCTGGTCCACCTTCCGCAAAGCGTCGAGCAGCAGCTGGAGGGCGCTGTCCATCTGTGGGCCCGGCGCGTTGAACAGCGCGGCCCCGATGTTCTCCATCCAGTCGGCGTAGGAATGCAGCCCCTCGGTGCCGCGGTTGACGACCACCAGCGAGCCGCTGGCGGCGTGGAAGAGGGCGATGCCATCATAGCCGCCCTCGGCGTCCAGGCGCTCGATCTCGTTCCAGCCCGGACCGAAGGTCACCACCGTCTGGCCGGTCGTGTAGTCCTTGTAGAAACCCCCGGCGAGGGCGACGGCCGTCTTGTCGTCCAGCGCCTCGGCGGTGGCGGCCGCATCGATCGCGGCCTGCATCGCGGCCTTGTAGGAGTCGGCCATCGAGGATCCTCCCAACCCAGGGTGGAATTTGCGCCCGACGGCGAAGCCTGTCACCCACGGCGGCGCGCATGGCCGCCGGCAGGCGGCCTCGAGGGGTGACGCGGTCGCATCCTGGATCGTCGGAAATCTGGAGTCGAGCTAAGCGACGCCCGCGACGTCCGCTTCCGGGGTGACCCTGATCGACGGGAGCGGCCGTTCGCGCCGTCTCAGGAAATAGATCGCCGCGGCCGCCGACAGCAGGGCGCCCACCGAACTCGTCGCGTAGGCGCTGAGGATGAAGAACTGCAGCCAGTCCATCTTCAGCTCGCCGAAGTTGCGCCAGACCAGCAGGGCGGCGCTGCCCAGGTAGCCGGAGGCGTCGGCGACGTAGATCAAGAATCCCGCTGTCGCGACCCGGCCGCTATAGGCCACAAGCCGGTCAAATAGCATCGCGTTGAAGGGCGTATAGGCCATGTAGAGCCCGGCGCCCGCCGCGATCATGAACGCGAGCGGGGAGATCAGATGCGCCTGGAACGCCCAGGCGCTGGCGCCCAACAGCAGGAAGCCGGCGACGACGATCGCGTGGATCACCATCAGCGCCTTGAGGTTGTCGCGCACCACCATGACCGCGGCCAGGGCGACGAGCGCGATGGCCGCCACGGGCAACTCGCTCTGGGTGAAGACGCCGGACTCACGGCCGTAGCCCAGTGCGGTCCAGATCTCGGCGGCGAAGTTGTCGCGGAAGTCGCGGAAGGCGGTCAGCAGGACATAGGCCGCGGTCAGCAGGACGATCCCCGGCCAATAGATCGCCACGAAGGCGCGGCGCTCGGCGGCGTTCATCGGGGCGCGGCGCACCCTCAGGGCCTCGTCCGCGGGACTGGGTGGCGGCAACTGGCCCAGCAGCCAGACGGAAATCAGCAGCAGGGGGAAGAAGACGCCCCCGGACGCCGCGGGCATCCAGAAGCGGTCGACGTGGGCGGAGTTCATCAGCCAGGCGCCGACGGACTTCACCACGCCGGACGACAGGATGAAGCTGGCGCAGAGGATGGCGCCCAGGGCCTCTGACAGCCGCCGACCCTCCATGTAGCCGAACACCAGGCCCCAGATCATCCCGAGCGGCAGGCCGTTGAAGAACAGCGCCGCCACGTTCCAGGGGGCCGGGGTGACGGCGAAGGCGACCAGCGCCAGCCACGAGGCGCCGATCAGCAGCAGGATCGCGCCGCCGCGCTTTGCGGGGCTCAGCTCGGAGACCACCTTGATCCCGATCAACTTGGAGAGCGCGTAGCCGGCGACCTGGGCCAGGACGAGGGCGATCTTGTAGTCGAGGGCGAAGCGCCAGCCCGGCACGGCCTCGAAGGTCGCCGCGGTAAACGGCTTCCTGAACGCATACATCGAGAAATAGGCGCAGAAGCCCGCCAGCCCGACCACGGCGGTGAACAGGACCGGATTGGCCCGCGCCAGTCGCTGCTGCAGCTTGCCGGCCAAGTCGCGCCCTTTGAACGATCTTCCGCCCGGAGGTGTGCGGGCGTCCCGACCATTGGAGAGATTGGTGACGGTCTGGTGACGCTTGGCCTTGTCGGGCTGTCACACGTCCGGGGTAGGCGAGGACGATCGACGCTGACTTGGAGAGGTGCGCATGCCTGCGGCCGGCCGGTACGATCTTGCGGTGGTGGGCGCGGGCATTGTCGGCCTGGCCTGCGCCCTGGCGGCCGCGCGGCACGGCAGGCGGGTGGTGGTGATCGACCGCGACACCCAGGCCAACGGCGCCTCGATCCGCAACTTCGGCTTCGTGACGGTGACCGGCCAGGCGCGGGGCGAGATGTGGAAGCGCGCCCGGCGCAGCCGCGAAATCTGGGCCGAGACAGCTCCGCAGGCCGGCGTTCCGATCCTGCACCGCGGCCTCCTGATGACCGCCCGCCGGCCCGAGGCCGTCGAGCTGCTCGAGGCGTTCCTGGAGACCGAAATGGGCGAAGGCTGCCGCCTGCTCGCGCCCGGCGAGGTTCGCCGCGACCACCCGTACCTGGCCGGCGATGGGCTGCAGGCCGGCCTCTGGAGTCCGCACGACCTGCGGGTGGAATCGCGCGAGGCGATCCCCCGCCTGATCGCCTGGCTGCAGGCGCGCCACGGCGTCAGCTTTCGGTGGGGCGAGGCGGTGCAGGCGGTGGAAACCGGCAAGGTCGCGACGACCCATGGCGTGATCGAAGCGGATGCGGTGGCGGTCTGTCCGGGCGACGACCTCTTCACCCTGTTCCCCGAGCGGATTGCGGCGGCGGGCGTGACCCGCTGCAAGCTGCAGATGCTGCGGCTGGCCGATCCGGGCTTCCGGCTGTCGGCGGCGGTGATGTCCGATCTCGGCCTGGCGCGCTACGCCGGCTATGCGGTCCTGCCGCAGGCGCAGGCCCTGGCCGCGCGCCTCGCCGCCGAGCAGCCGGACCACCTGGCCCACGGCGTCCACCTGATCGTGGTGCAGAGCGCTGACGGAAGCCTGGTGGTCGGCGACAGCCACCACTATGCGCCGACGCCCGACCCCTTTTCGCGCCAGCGGATCGACGACCTGATCCTGGACGAATTCGCCGCGGTGTTCGGCCCGGTCACCGCGTCGGTCGTCGAACGGTGGACCGGGACCTATGCGTCGGCGCCGGACCGAACGGCGCTGATCGACGCGCCGATGGACGGCGTGCGGCTGGTCATGGTCACCACCGGGGCCGGGGCCTCGACGGGCTTCGCGCTGGGTGAGGAAGTCGTGGCCGGTCTCATGGGCCAAAGAGCAACGGCATGACCGACAGGCGCGCGTACGACCTGGTGATCTTCGACTGGGCGGGGACCATGGTCGACTTCGGCTGCTGCGCGCCGATCGAGGCCTATGTGGAGGCCTTCGCCCGGCGCGGCGTGACCCTCGCCGAAGCCGCCGCGCGGGCCGACATGGGCATCGCCAAGGTCGATCACGTGCGCGCCCTGCTGGCGCGGCCAGAGGTGGCGGCGGACTGGACGGCGGCGCAGGGCCAGGCGCCCGGCGAGGCTGACGTCGCCGCGCTGATGGCCGACCTCGGCCCCTTGATGCGCGACGCGGCGGCGGTGGCCTCCGAGCTGATCCCCGGCGCCGCGGCGACGGTGCGGACGCTGCGCCACCGCGGCCTCAAGATCGCGTCCTCGACCGGCTACACGCGTGAGATGATGGGGCCGGTGCTGGAACGGGCGGCGGCGCAGGGCTACGCCCCCGACCATTTGGTCTGCGCCGGCGAGACCCTGCAGGGCCGCCCGTCGCCGCTGATGATCTACAAGGCGTGCGCGGAACTCGGCGTCTGGCCGTTTGGCCGGGTGGTCAAGGTGGACGATTCCGAATCCGGGATCGCCGAGGGCCGCGCCGCCGGCTGCTTCACCGTGGGCGTGGCCGCCTCCGGCAACGCGGTCGGCCTGTCGCTGGCGGCGTTCCAGGCGCTGGAGGCCGCCGACCGCGACCGCCGCCTGGCCGGGGCGCGCGCATCCCTCATGGCCGCCGGCGCCGATGTGGTGATCGGCAGCGTCGCCGACCTGCCGGCCGTCCTTTAGTCCCGATAGCGCTGCAGCGCGTCGCCGAGCGCCGCCTTCAGCGGCTCCAGCCAGGGCGCGTAGGCCTTCCACTGGTCGAGGCCGTCGCGAAAGATCGGCTGGCGGACCTGTTCCGAGCTGGGCGTACGCACGCTGCGCTGCGTCTTGTGGAAGTCCACGCAGGCCGGCTCGAACGGCAGGCCGCAATAGTCCAGCATCCGTCGCACGCTGCCCTCCAGGTCGTCGACGACGTCTTCGTGATGCACCCGCAGCACCCGGCCGGGGAGCGCTTCGTCCCAATGGTTCATCAGCTCGAGATAGGTCCGGTAGTAACGGGCGATGTCGTCGCTGCTGTAGGCGAACTCCTGGCCCTGGGCGAACAGCTGCTTGAGGTTCGAGAAACAGCAGGCCATCGGCTCGCGCCGCGCGTCGATGATCCGCGCGTTGGGCAGCATCAGGTGGATCAGGCCGATGTGGCGGAAGTTGTTCGGCATCTTGTCGATGAAGCGCGGCTTGTCCGACCGGTAGACCCGTGTGTCGGCCATGTAGGTTTCGCCCAGCTGAGCGAAATCGGTCGCCGCCATCTGCGCCAGGGTCTTGGGATAGCGCGCGTTGTCGGCGCCCGGATCGTGGCCCTGGATGTCCAGGGCGACCCGCTGAATGTTGGCAAGCTCCTGGGTGCCCTCCACCTGAGAATGCGAGGCCAGGATTTGCTCGATCAGGGTCGACCCAGACCGCGGCAGGCCCAGGACGAAAATCGGATCGGGGGCCGGCGCGCCCCATCCCTTTCGCGCCTCGAAGAACGCCTTGGTGCAGACCTCGCCCTGCAGCCGGGTGTTGGTCTCGAAGACCTCGGGCCGGTAGCCCCCTTCCGAGCGCTTCAGCGCGTTCCCGCGCTCGTAGTACCGCCAGGATTCCGCTGTCTCGCCCGCATCTTCGAACGCTTTTCCGAGCGCGAAGCACAGGTGGTATCGATCGACGAGCCCCGTCGTGGGCGCCGCCTCCTCGGCGCGCATGCGCGCAATCTCGTCATCGGTGAACCGGTAGAGCTTGAGATTGGCGAGGCTCCAGTAGGCGTCGCCGAAATTGGGGCGCGCCTGCGCCGCGGCGCGGTAGGATTGGATCGCTTCCGGGACAAGCCCGACCGTCTTCAGGGCATGTCCCATCCACAACGGGACGTCCCAGGACTGCGGCATGTCCCTGAGCATGTCGCGATAGATCGCGATGGCCCGCTCGTTCTGCCCGACGCCGACCGCCGCCGTCGCCGCCAGGGTACGGTAGTCAGGATCCGCGGGCTCCATCTTCAGGAGTTGCTCGATCTGTTCGATCGCCTCGGCGTATTTCTGTCGCTTGATGAGCGTCTGGGCATAGTCGTAGCGCGCCGCCGGATAGCCGGGCGCCGCGTCCAGCACCGCCGCCAGCAGGATCTCCGCCTCGTCGAGGACGTCGTGGGCCAGGGCGATGCGCGCGAGCAGCCGCATGGCCTCCAGGTCGTGGCCTTCCCGCAGCAGAAAGGCGCGAACCATCTGCTCGGCGGGCGCCAGGTCCCCGTCCGAAAAGAAGCTGGTCGCCGTCACGACGTCCGGCGGGAGCCGCCTGAGCGTCGCGACATGGTCGGCCGCGGTCGCGGCGTTGGCCGGGTCGCCGACCATGCCGTACAGCTTCTCCAGCATGCTCCAGCTTGCCGGCAGGGCCGGGTTGAGGTTCACCGCCCGCAGCAGGGCGTCGATCGCGTTCGGCGCGTCCTTCAGTTGCACGAAGCACATGCCGCGCTCCTGGTGGAGGCGGCTGAAGCCGGGCTGCAGGCGTTCGAGCCGCTCCAGCATCGCCATGGCGTCGGGCAGGCGACGCAGGTGGCGCAAGGCGGCCGCGGCGATCAGCAGCAGGTCCCGGTTTTCCGGCAGCTCGACGAGCCACCCCTCGGCGGCCGCCAGGGCCTCGCCATGGCGGCCGTCCCGCTGCAGCGCCCGTAACCGAACGAGATCCTCTTCGACGGAGGGCGCCTGTGGAAGGTCAGCTTTGATTTGCATGAAATCCGAAGACGGGGCGGTCGAACCGACCACCCCGTCTTCCACTCCAGTCGATCGATGTCAGCCTCAGTAGGTCGCCGTGACCCTCACGCTGATCAGCCTTGGACGCAGCGGCACCTCCGACTTGATGAACTGGGCGGTGCTGGTGAAGGTGGACGCGTGGGAGTCCCCGAGGTTCGAGCCGACCAGCTGAACCGTCCAGTTGTCCCGGCTCACGCCCACGGCGGCGCCGAAGGTCGTGTAGGGGGCCAGGCGGTAGCGAAGATAGGTCGTGTCCGGAACGGGGCTCTCGCTCGGGTCGCTGCCGGGCGTGTAGTTGGCCGGCTGGGTGAACATCTCGCCCGTATAGCTGACGTCACCCGAAGCGAAGGCCTTGAAGCTGGCGACCTCCCAGTTGTAGCGCCCGTGCAGATTGGCTTGCCATTTCGGCGAGTAGGCCGAAACGCCGCCCTGCACGCCAAAGGGATTCACGAACGGCTTTCCCTTGATCTCGGTGATGCACTTGCCGAGGGTCGGCGATTTCGGCTCGTTGGCCGTCAGGCAGGGCGAATTCGACTGGGTGTTGTCGTTGTAGGTCGCCGATCCCGTCACGGTGAACTGATCGGTGACCCGGGCGGTGAATTGGGCCTCGACGCCCTTGATCGTGTAGTCGGGGCCGTTGACCAGGAAGGTCGTGTTGCCCAGGCAGCAGGGTTGGTAGAGCGCGATCTGAACGTTCTTCCACTGCATGTAGTAGGCGGAGACGTTCAGCTGCAGGCGGTGGTCGAAGAACTCCTTCTTCGCGCCGATCTCATTGTTCGTCAGGGTGTCCGGCGTATAGGCAAGCGGCGTCTTGTATTGCGGAACGCCGTTGGCGTCCGGCGCCTTGTCCCGCGCGGAGCGGCTGAAGCCACCCGGGCGGAAGCCCTCCGAGTAGGTGTAGTACAGCAGGGTGTCTTCCATCGGCTTCCACTGAGCGCCGAAGTGGCTCTTGAAGCCCGTATATTTGGCGTGGAGGTTTTCGGCGTCGATGTTGGTGTTGTGCCCGCAGACGAGCACGTTCAAGCATCCGCCGTTGGTGCTGTAGACGGACCCTGTCTCATCCTCGGTGTAGCGATAGTATCGCGTGCCGGCCGTGACGGTCAGGACGTTGGGGATGATGTCGAAGTCGACCGATCCGAACAGCGCCGTCTGCTCGTAGCCGCGCTGCACCTGCTCGCCGAACCCGGTGTTGTCGGGGCGGACGCCCGGCTCATTGGTCGTCGACCCGGGGAAGGGCTCGTCATTGCCGAAGCAGGGGGCCCCGCCGGCCAGGGCGATGGCCAGGTTGTTGCCCTGTCGGCAGGCCGGGACGGTCTTGTAGTTGAAGTCCATCGTATCGTAGATGCGGAAGTCCTCGTAGAACGCCCCGCCCACGGCGCGCAGGCGCCAGTTGTCCGGGGTGCTCAAGCGGATCTCGTGGCTGAGGTGCGTGCTGCGGACGCTGTCGTGCCAGCTCGTGACCGGCGAGTAGCAGGTCAGCGGACCCTTGCCGAGCAACCCGGCGCCGCCGCCCGTGCATTCATAGTATTGCCCGTAGAGCGTGCGTGAGTAGTTCGTGTAGTCCATCTGCTGCTTGATGTTCCGGGTCATATAGCCCCCGGTGTAGATCAGCTTCAGATCGCCAACCTTGCCGTTCACCGTCCAGGCCGTGTTCTGGAATTTGTCCTTGTCGTAGGTCGGCGAGAAGGCGGTGATCTCGAGCGGCTTGAGGTGCTGGAAGTCGGAGCCGGTCGGATAGGTCGCGGACAGGCCTTCCGCATCCAGGTCCTGCATGCTTTCCGAGATCAGCACGTCCCAGTCGTTGTTGACGCTGTAGAGCGCCGACACGCGCAGGCCTTGGTGGGTGACCGGATTCCAGTCCTTTCGCGCCAGGGCGAAGTTGTTCGCCTGCGCCGCGTTCGGAATGGTGCAGTTGCCGGTTTGCGGACCCGGAGGCAGGCCGTTGGGGCAGACACCGTTGGTGGGCTTGATGCCGAAATAGCTGTTGTTGTCCACGTTCGAGCGGGTGAACGTGCTGGCGACGTTGTCGATATAGCCGCCTTGGCGATCGTTGTAGATCACGCCGCGGACGGCCAGGCTGTCCTTGATGATCGGAATGTTGATCATCGCGCTGAAGGATGAGCTCGCGTCGCCGTGGCTCTGCAGGCCGTAGCTCGCGTCGGCGCTGCCCTCGAAGACGCCCAGCTTCGGCTTGTTGGTGATGTAGCGCACGGCGCCGGCCTCCGCGCCGCCGCCGAACAGCGTCCCTTGCGGGCCCTCCAGGACTTCCACGCGATCGATGTCGGCCAGGTAGAGATCGACGTTGCGCGCGGGAAACTGCATGGACTGTTCGTCCAGGTAGACCGCCACATTCGGGAAATTGCCGACGGTTGCGCTGGACTGGCTGCCGGCGAAGCCAGCGCTCAGGCCGCGCATGAAGATGTTGCCCTGGCCGGGGCCGTTCTTCGCGAATGTGATGTTCGGCGTGAACCTGAGGAGGTCGTCGAAACTCGTGATGTTCCGGGCGGCCAGCGCCGTGCCCGAGAACGCCTGGATCGTCATCGGCACGTCCTGGACGCTCTGGTCGCGCCGCTGGGCGGTGACGATCACTTCCTCAAGGGCGGATGACGGCGCGGCGGAGGCGGCGGCCTCGGCGGCGCAGGCCGAGGTGATGCCTCCGCCTCCGCTGAGGATCGCGGCGACGGCGCACGACACAATGTATCTGGTCTTCATGATTGGGCTCCCCCGAGCATCGCCGAACAGGCCGTACCGACGCGCTGCGGGTTGTGGGGCGCTCCCGCTCACAGGCCGAATACAGTCCACGCAAAAAAAGAAGATCGCGACGTATCCCCGGCACGCGCTTAGAGGAACTACGCTAGGAATGCCGAGTGAACCTTCGGTGAAGGTAAAATTTCAGGCCGATGAACAAAGTCGAATACTTTAGTGAATCGCCTCGGCGCATATATCTGTGTACTGAGTATTTGAAATCGCAATTCGCCTCACAGGGGAATTGCCCGGCTTCTCAAAGTTTCCGGCTGTGCCAATCTTGCCTCTTCCTGGGCCTTCGGCAGGAAACTGACCCGCGCGGAGAACCGGCATGAGCCGTTCGGCGATCGAGGCGATCTTCGAACTCTACGAACGCAACGGCGCCCGCCGCTACGGCGAAGGCGTCTCGCAGCTCGATCACGCGCTTCAATGCGCGCAGCTCGCGGCGCTGGACGGCGCCCGCGACAGCCTGGTCGCCGCGGCGCTGCTGCATGACCTCGGCCACCTCCTCGAGGACGAGGACGCGATCGCCGCCGGGACCGACGCGCGTCACGAGGTCAGGGGCGCCGCTGCGCTTCGGCCGCTGTTCGGTCCGGACGTGGTCCAGCCGATCGCCCTGCACGTAGCGGCCAAGCGCTATCTGTGCGCGACGGAAGCCGGCTACCACGACCGCCTGAGCGAGGCCTCACGGCAGTCACTCAGGCTCCAGGGCGGACCCCTTTCGGCCCGTCAGGCGCGGCGGTTCGAGGGCGTCGCCTTTTTCGCCGAGGCCCTGCGCGTGAGACGCTACGACGAGGGTGGCAAGATCGACGGGACGGCTTTCAAGCCGCTCCGCGACTACGGCGACCTCTTGGGCGACCTCTGCGCGCGCGATCTTCCGGCGATGGCCTGGCCGTAGAGAGCTGTTTGACTCAGTCGGCCAGTTGCAAAGCGCGCGATCGCCGGCGACCGCATGAGGGGCGATCCGTCAGCCCCAACCTGCATCCGGGCGCGGACGATGCTGCCATCCTTGCGTCCGTTGGCGATAGCGCGGCCTGAGTGCGGGGCGATACGCCTGCCGCCAACTCGCGGGTTTGCCGAACTGTCGCAGAGCTGAGATAGGTCCGTTAGCGACGTTTGGGGCGCCGGGCCAGCATGACCTCCGCCGAAAGTGGCTTCGATCTCGAACTCAGCCGGCGCAGGCTGTTGGCCGCCGCGGGCCTCGGAGCGGGCGCGGCCGTGGCCGGATCCTTGGCATCGCCGGGAACGGCCGGGGCCGCGGGCCTGGCGTCCGATCCCACGGCGGCGCCTCCGGTCGCCGGGCTGCATCTCCAATTCGGCTCGGACGCGTCGTCGCAGATCGTGGTCTCCTGGCACACGCTGCAGCCGGTTCGGCGTCCGCGGGTCGTGCTGGGGCGGATGGACGGCAAGCTCGAGCAGGTCGCCCCGGCCATGACGGTCAGCTACGCCGACGCCAGGTCCGGCCAGGTCGTCTACGCGCATCATGCCAAGATCGACGGGTTGCGCCCCGACGCGCTCTACCTCTACGGCGCTATGCATGATGGCGCCGCGCCGCAGTTCAGCACCTTTCGCACCGCGCCGCGTGGCCGAGCGCCGTTCACCTTCACCAGCTTTGGCGACCAGGGCACGCCGACGCTGGGTAAGACCTATGTCCCGCCCGCCGGCGTGACGCTGCCGGCCGTCCTCTACGTGAACGACAACCTCGGCTCGCCGGCGGCGGCGGACACGACGCTCGGCGTCGAGCGGCTCCAGCCCTTGTTCCACCTGTTCAACGGCGACCTCTGCTACGCCAACCTCGCCCAGGATCGGGTGCGCGCCTGGTGGGATTTCTGGGAGAACAACAGCCGCAGCGCCAGCCGGCGTCCCTGGATGCCTTCGGCCGGCAACCACGAGAACGAGCTCGGCAACGGGCCGATCGGCTATCGGGCCTATCAGACCTATTTCCAGGTGCCGGAGGCGGCCGGCCAGACGGAGGTGACGCGGGGGCTCTGGTACGCCTTCACCGTCGGCTCGGTGCGTGTGGTCAGCATCGCCAACGACGACGTCTGCTACCAGGACGGCGGAGACTCCTACGTCCGCGGCTACTCGGCAGGCGCCCAGAAGGCCTGGCTGGAAGCGGAGCTGTCGGCGTCCCGTCGGAACCCCGATGTCGACTGGATCGTGGTGTGCATGCACCAGGTCGCCGTCTCGACGGCCGACAAGTTCAACGGCGCCGACCTGGGGATCCGCGAGGAATGGGTTCCACTGTTCGACCGTTACGGCGTCGACCTGGTGTTGTGCGGGCACGAGCACCACTACGAGCGCTCGCACCCGCTGCGCGGCCGCTCGCCGAACGCCACCCTGACGCCGATCCCCGTGGTGACCGCCACCGACGTCATCGACACCACCCGGGGCACGGTTCACATGGTCATTGGCGGCGGCGGCACCTCCAAGCCCTCGAACGAGCTGTTCTTCGACCCGCCGCAGTGCCGGGTGATCACCCAGGTCGGGCTCCGCGACCCCAAGACGGGCAAGCGTCCGCCGATTTACCTGCACGAACCCGCGCCCTGGTCGGCTGTGCGCAACGCCGCCCACGCCTATGGATTTGCGGCGTTCACCGTCGATCCTGGATCGCGTCCCGGCGACGTCACCACGATCAAGGTCACCTACTACGACGTGGTGGGGCCGGACGGCCGGCTGGCTCCGTTCGAGACCTTCACCCTGCGCCGCCCCCGCCGGGACTGACCTGTAGGGATTGGCGCGCGCAGTTGGCGGCCCCGTCGGGCACGGCTATAGAACCGCCTCGCGCTGCGGGCGTGGCGGAACTGGTAGACGCACTCGGTTTAGGTCCGAACGCTTCACGGCATGGGGGTTCGAGTCCCTCCGCCCGCACCATCCTGCGTCGCCCTCCCGGGCCTCGCGGGACAGGTCCTTGCTTTGGGGCGAAGCGGGATGGCCTTCGAAGCCTTGGCGAAGAAGGGCCGGCGTGACATAACCCCCGCCCTCCGCCGACCTGTCGGCGTTCGTTTTCATCCTCAAGACGGCCGTTTGGCGCGGGTTCGCGCGGCGGCCGGACGTTCGACCTGAAAGTCCCAAGATGTCGATGCAGATCGTTGAAAAGTCTGGTGAAGGCCTGAGCCGCGTGTTCGGCGTCACGGTCCCCGCCGCGGATCTCACCCAGGCGCTGGAAGCCCGCATCGCCGAGATCACCCCCACGCTGAGCATCAAGGGCTTCCGGCCCGGCAAGGTGCCCCCCGCCCACGTACGCCGCCTCTATGGCAAGGCGCTGATGAGCGAGGTGGTGGAAAAGACTCTCACCGAGACCACCCAGAAGGTGCTCGACGACAACAAGCTGCGTCCGGCCGGCGACCCGGACCTGAAGCCGGAAGGCGACATGAACGCGGTGATGGACGGCAAGGCCGACCTTTCCTACGAGATCTCCCTCGACGTGATGCCGGACTTCGAGCCGGTCGACCCGGCGACGCTCTCGCTGAAGCGCCCGGTCTACGAGCCCACCGACAAGGAAGTCGACGAGGCGGTGGAAGGCCTCGCCAAGCAGAACCGCACCTATGAGACCAGGACCGGCAAGACCGTGAAGGCCAAGGACGGCGACATGGTGGTCATCGATTTCCTGGGCAAGCTCGACGGCGTGCCCTTCGAGGGCGGCGCGGCCGAGGGCGCGGAACTGGTCCTGGGGTCCGGCCAGTTCATTCCGGGCTTCGAGGAGCAGCTGGTCGGCGCCAAGCCCGACAGCGACGTCGAGGTCAAGGTCACCTTCCCGGAGAACTACCAGGCCGAGACCCTCAAGGGCAAAGAGGCGGTCTTCGAGGTCAAGGTGAAGGAGGTGAAGGCGCCGGTCGACGCGCCCGCCGACGACGCCTTCGCCGAACGCCTGGGTATCGAGAACCTCGAAAAGCTCCGCGAGCTCCTGAAGGGCAACCTCGAGAAGGAATACGCCGGCGCGAGCCGCTTCAAGCTGAAGCGCGCCCTGCTGGACCAGCTCGACACCAAGCATGACTTCCCGCTGCCGCCGAAGATGGT
>FTAI01001502.1_pt1 | contig 14261 bp, 10 predicted proteins | sample 1638941 | NCBI WGS metagenome assembly FTAI01 (sample SAMEA3914813, study PRJEB12502) | metagenome | biome: forest; material: soil | place: Canada | collected 2011-07-07 | depth 0.3 m | reverse complement strand
GTGATCGCGGGGCTGACCGGCTACATCACCAAGGCCCACATCGCCCGGGCGGTGCTGGAGGCCACGGCCTGGCAGGTGCGCGAAGTGGTCGACGCCATGACCGCCGATTCCGGCGTGGCCCTGACCACCCTGAAGGCCGACGGGGGCATGACCAATAACGGCCTCCTCATGCAGATCCAGTCGAACGTTCTCGACGCCCCGGTGGTGCGGCCGGTGGTGGCCGAAACCACCTGCCTGGGCGCCGCCTATGCGGCGGGCCTCGCCGTCGGCTACTGGCCGAACCAGCAAGCCTTGCGCGCCAACTGGCGGGCCTCGGCGACCTGGACGCCGGACATGCCCGCCGCCGCCCGCGACCGCGCCTTCCGCAAATGGAAGAAGGCGGTGGCGCGGTCGATGGACTGGGTCGACGAAGACGATCGGTAGCTCCAATTTCTCCTCTCCCATTCATGGGAGAGGTGGCATCGAGCAAAGCGAGATGACGGAGAGGGCAAGTGTGCACCTTCTACTTGCCCTCTCCGACGCTTCGCTACGCTCGCGCCACCTCTCCCATGAATGGGAGAGGAGAAAGTCGCGCGCTCCCTAAAACGCCAGCACGAACATCGCGATCGCCGCCGCGGCCATCACCGCCGTCGCCGCCCAGCCCCACAGCTTCAGGCCGAGGTTGGCGGTGAAGTGGCCCATCTGGCTGTGGCGGGAGACGACGATCATCATCGCCACCATGATCGGCACGGCCACGACCCCGTTGATCACCGCGCTCCAGAACAGCGCCTTGATCGGATCCAGGGGCGACCAGATGATCCCCATGCCCAGCAGGGTGCCGGCGGCGATCACGGCGTAGAAGCCGATGGCTTCCCAGGGCTGGTGCTCGAGGCCGCACTTCCAGCCCCGGGACTCCCCCACCGCATAGGCGCTGGAACCGGCCAGCACCGGAACCGCCAGCAGGCCGGTGCCGATGATGCCCAGGGCGAACAGGGCGAAGGCGAAAGGCCCGGCCACCGGCGCCAGGGCCTCGGCGGCCTGGGACGCGGTCTGGATGTCGGTCACCCCATGGGCGTTGAGGGTGGCCGCGGTGCTGATCATGATCGCGAGCGCGATCAGGTTGGAGAAGGCCATGCCGACGAAGGTGTCCAGCCGCATGCGCGCAAAAGCGCCGCGAGCCTCGGCGGGCGCCTGGGTCAGCGGATGGGCGTCGGCGTCCTTGTCGACATCCTCCACCTCCTCGGCCGCCTGCCAGAAGAAGAGGTAGGGGCTGATGGTGGTGCCGAACACCGCGACGACGGTGGTCACCGCGTCCTTGCTCCACTTCAACGGCGGGATGACGACGCTCCTGGCCACCGTCATCCAGTCGATATGGACGATGAACACCACCGCCACATAGGCGAACAGCGCCATGGTCAGCCACTTCAGGAACTTCACATAGCGGTGGTAGGGGACGAACATCTGCAGCCCCAGAGAGAAGACCGCAAAGCCCACCGCGAAGATCTTGGCCCCCTCGGGGATCGGCACGCCGCCGTGGCGGGTGACCAGATCGGCGCTGGCGCCCATGGCGGCGATATCGGCGCCGATATTGATGGTGTTGGCGATGAACAGCAGCGCCACCAGGGCGGTGACCAGCCAGCGCGGCAGCACCGCGCCCATGTTCTTGGCCAGGCCCTGCCCTGTCACCCGGCCGATAAGGGCGCTGACCAACTGGATGGCGCTCATCAGCGGATAGGTGAGAATCAGGGTCCACAGCAGGCCATAGCCGAACTGGGCGCCGGCCTGGGAATAGGTGGCGATGCCGCTGGGATCGTCGTCGGCGGCGCCGGTGATAAGGCCAGGCCCCAGCTGGCTGGCCAGGGCTATGGATCGAACGCGTCGCCGGATCGTCGCCATGAGTCGCTCCCTCGTCCGCCGGATCACCATCGCGGAAGCGAGGTCGGGAGTGAACGCCTAATCAAGGCTAAGGTTCGATTGGGAGCGGGGATACGAGAGGACACGCACCACTTTCCCGCCCCCCGCATGTGCGCGGCGCATCGACCCGATCGGCGGGAAAGTGGTGCGTGTCCCCACTCGGCCCCAGATCTCAGGGCGACGATCCGCCCGGCGGCCCGGCGCCCTCCAGCGCCAGCTCGTCATCCGCGTCATCATCCTCATCCGGCGGGTCGTTCCAGTCGGCGTAGGGCGATCCCGGCGCCCGGGTGCGGGCCTCTTCCAGCGCCCAGTCCTCCCCGGCCCACCGCTCCCAGTCGGGCGTAGCCCCCAGGTCCTTGCAGATCAGGGCGATGACCGCGCCGATGGGGCGGCGGCTGCAGTCGTATTCGCAGTCGAAGAATCGGCGGAGTGGGTCGTGACGCATCTACCGCCTTCACCTGGAGGCGGGCGCTCCCGAACGACGCTGCAATGCAAAGATCAGGTCTGACTACCGTTTCGCGTGGAAGGCTCCACTAAAGCTGCAGCCCGGACTCACGCCGATTTCCCGGTCAACCGGCGGGGGGTATCACCTCAGAGCAAAACTTTGCCTTGAAGAGGGTGTGATCGCCGACTATCGCTTCTTGCTAAGCTTCACAGTCGGGGGATCAGATGCGGCTGCATGTCTTGGCGGGCCTTGGGTTGGCCTGCACCGCCAGCACAGCATTGGCGCAGGCGCCCGCGGCGCCAGCGCCTTCCGAACCCGCGGCCGCCGCAAGCAGTCCGGTTCCCGTCAGCGCGGCGGCGCCGAACGCGCCCACGGCGGCGAGTTCACCAGCGGCGCCGCAGATCACCTATGTCTTTCACAGTAAAATGCCGGCATTCCAGGACAAGACCGCTGGCGCCACGGTTGCGATGGCTGGCCTGGGCAGCTTGGGAGGACTGGCCGGTGCGGCCGTGGCCGGGGCCGCCGGCGCGGGCCTTGGCCTGGCCGCGGGCGGCGAAGCCAGCGCCGCCGACGCCTTTCCGAACCCGGAGAATCTAATCGGCGCCGATGTCGCCAAGCGTGTCGGCGTGACCTTGGGGGCGACCCCCGCCGAGGCGCCGGCAAAGCTCGACGACGTAAAGCTGCAAGGCTCGCGCGCCCAACAGTATGTTCAGTTGGCCGGAGGCTCTCGCTACCTGGTCAATGTCCAGACCTTCATACTCAGGTCCGTCTGGGCGAGTTACGCCACCTGGCCCCTCGATTTCAATCACTATATTGTCGAATACATGGGTCAGGTGACCGTATTTGACGCTAAGGAATCGAAAGAACTGTTCAAGGGTAATTGCCTCGTCACCACAAAGCGAACGCAGAGCCTGCCGACGCATGACGAGCTGTTCGCCAATAAAGGCGCGATACTAAAGACGTTTTTCGCTCAGGCCGCGGATGATTGCGTCGCTCAACTCGCCGAAAAGAATGAACATTTTCGGGCGCTGGTCGGAACCCCGACGCCGCCTAACTGATCGCGCACGCCCGGGGCGGTTCGGCCACGAATTTGGGCACGCTTCAACCGTTGGCGGATTGGCCCCGATCGACTGCGGAACTCCACCGTTCGGCCGCAGCCACCATTCGACAATTGATATCCTGTCACCGTAATCACGCAGCTTCTGTTATGGGTGGATAGCTGAAATTGGCCAACCGGCAGTAGAACTGCGTAGCTAGTGCGGGAATTGAAATCTGAACAATAGCTCAATGGGAGTATCAACATCAGCTGCCGTCAGTTTGGTTGGGTCGGCGCAGTAATATCCAACTAGTTGCATCGCCGCGGGTCCGAATCCCCACCCGGCTGGGTCTTCAGACTTCACTACGCAATTCTCCAACCTTCCGGTTGGCAAGATGCTGCAGCTAACGACTGCCTTTCCCTCACGTTTCCCCAGATATGCGCGGAATGGGTATGCGCGCCAGAGTTCAGCGCCACTTGCCCTTGTGCGCCACTTGCCGGCCTCGAGATGGTGAGCCTGCGTGGGCTGTTGCGCCGCCGATTGATTGCTGGCCATGAGCGTGGCGAAAATGATTGCCGTAGCTTTAGTTCGCGTACAAACCATTTGGAACTCACATCCCCCGCTTAGCGCCGTGAGGCTGTGGCGAGTGGCCTAACCTCCGCTTCGGGTCGTCAGCGGAAGTTGCCACATCCGGGAAGATCCACAAGCTTCAACCGTTGCGGAGCGAGCCAGCCTCGCGGGCCCGCCCTACCCGAACCGGCCGCCAATATAGTCCGCCGTCCGCCTCGCCCGGGGGGTGCTGAACATCTGCTGGGTCGGGCCGAACTCGATCAGCCGGCCGAGGAACATGAAGGCGGTGTTGTCGGACACCCGGGTCGCCTGCTGCAGATTGTGGGTCACGATGACGATCGTGTACTCGCTCTTCAGCTCGACGATGGTCTGTTCCAGTTTGGCGGTGGACAGGGGATCGAGGGCCGAGGCCGGCTCGTCCAGCAGCAGAACCTCGGGCTTCACGGCGATGCCGCGGGCGACGCACAGGCGCTGTTGCTGGCCGCCGGAGAGACCCAGGCCCGACAGCCGCAGCTTGTCCTTGACCTCGTCCCACAGGGCCGCCTTGCGCAGGGCCTCCTCGACCCGCGCGTCCATATCGGCCTTGGAGAGGCTCTCGTAGAGCCGCACCCCGAAGGCCACATTGTCGTAGATCGACATGGGAAACGGCGTCGGCTTCTGGAACACCATGCCCACCCGGGCGCGCAGGGTGGCGACATCGACGCTGCGATCCAGAACGTTCTGCCCGTCGAGCATGACCTCGCCCGTAGCCTTCTGGCCGGGATAGAGGGCGTAGATGCGGTTCATCACCCGCAGCAGGGTGGACTTGCCGCAGCCGGACGGGCCGATCATGGCGGTGACGCCCTTGTTCAGGACCGGCAGGGTGACCCCGTAAAGCGCCTGCGACTTGCCGTAGAAGAAGTCGAGATTCCTGACGTGCATCTTCACCGAGGCCGCGGGCAGCTCCGTCGTGAAATGCTCGAAGGTCTCAGCTTGAACGGTGTCGTTCATGAGCGTTTCTGCTCCCGGGTCAAAAAGCGGGCCACGATATTGATGGCGAGGACGGCGAAGGTGACGACCAGGGCCGCGACCCAGGCCAGTTGCACCAGGTCGTCGGCGGGGCTGCCGGCCAGTTGGTTCATGACCAGGCCCAGGGCCGACATCGGGTGGGTGATGTCGAAGCTGAGCGAGGGGTTGCCGAAGGCGGTGAACAGCAGGGGCGCGGTCTCGCCGCTGATCCGCGCGAAGGCCAGCAGGCCGCCGGTGAGGATGCCGCCGCCGGCCGCCGTCCAGAGGATTTTGCGAATGGTGGTCCACATGGGAACCCCCAAGGCGACGCCGGCCTCACGCAACGCCGAGGGTTGCAGCTTGAGCACGTCCTCGGTGGTGCGGGTCACAATCGGCACCGCGATCAGCGCCAGGGCGAAGGCGCCGGCCAGGGCCGAGTAGCGATGGAAGGGCGCCACCAGAGCATTCCAGACGAACAGGCCGACCAGGATCGACGGTGCGGAGAGCAGGATGTCGTTCAGGAAGCGGATCAGGTTGGCGTAGGCCGAGTTGCGCCCGTATTCCGCCAGATAGGTCCCCGCCATCACCCCGACGGCGACCGAGACCAGCATGCCAAGGGCGCTCATGAACACCGAGCCGACAATGGCGTTGAGCAGTCCGCCGGGCGTGCCAGCGGCCGGTGTCGACAGGACGAAGGTGTTCAGGCTGAGGCCGCCGAGCCCCTTGACCAACAGGGCCCACAGGATGGCGGCGAGGGCGGTGATCGCAATCACCGCGGCGACCCAGCAAAAGCCGGTGAAGACCACGTTGGCGGTGTTTCGACGAGTCTGGCGGAAGCTGGCCACGGGCGTCGTCCTCAAACCGTCTTGTCGGCGCCGAGCATGGCCCGCGCCATGGCCAGCACGCTGAAACTGATCACGAACAGCACAAAGCCCAATGCCAGCAGCGCCGACAGGTGCATGCCCTCGGCCTCGTTGAACTCCAGGGCGATGGTGGAGGCGATGGTCGAGCCGCTGTCGAACAGGGACTTGGGCAGGTTGTGGGAATTGCCGATGATGAAGGTCACCGCCATGGTCTCCCCCAGGGCGCGGCCCAGGCCCAGCATCACCGCGCCCACGGCGCTGCGGCGCACGAAGGGCAGGCTCACCGACCAGACCACCTCCAGGGAGGTCGAGCCCATGCCGTAGCCGCTTTCGCGCAGCTGGGAGGGAACGGAGAGCAACAGCTCGCGCAGCACCGCGGCCATATAGGGCAGGATCATGATCGCCAGGATGATCGAGGCGGTCATGATGTTCAGGCCGTTGGGCACCCCTTGCGTCAGGGTGTCGAGGAGCGATCCCGGCTTGGCCGCGGTCATCAGCGGCAGCTGGACATATTGGGTGAAGACCGGGGCGAAGATGAAGAAGCCCCAGATGCCGTAGACGATCGACGGCACCCCCGCGAGCAACTCCACCGCCACCCCGATGGGCCGGCGGATGATGATCGGGCAGTACTCGACCAGAAAGACCGCGATCCCGAAGGCCACCGGCAGGGCCATGATCAGGGCCAGGACCGAGGAGACCAAGGTGCCGATGATCGGCCCCTCGGCGCCGTAGACGTCGGTCACCGGGTTCCATTCGGAGGTGGTGAAGAAGTTCAGGCCGAACTTCGAAAGCGCCGGCCAGCCGCCCAGGGCGAGGAGGATGACGATCCCCGCCAGGGCCGCCAGCAGCATGGTCGCCGACGCAAAACAGACGGCCTTGAAGATCGGATCGATGGCCGCGCCCTTCGGCGACTGCCGTTGAGGCGACGTCCTAGGGAGCGATACGCTACTCGCCTCTGTCATTCGGGCCCCCGCACAGAGCAGGCGGAAGCCGGGTTGACCGGCCTCCGCCCTCTAACTCACAGTCTACTAAAGCACGCCGAGCAGCGTGATTGGAACGCTTAGTGAGAGACGTACACCGCTTGGCCGTTGGGGCCCTTGACCTCGGCGGCCCAGCTCTTGCGAACCATGGCCTTGAGGGCGGCGGGCAGGGGGATGTAGTCAAGGCCCTCGGCTTGCGCGTCGCCATTCTTATAGGCCCAGTCGAAGAACTTCAGGACATTGGCGCCGGTCTCGGCGTTGGCCTGTTGCTTATAGACCAGGATGAAGGTGGCGGCGGTGATCGGCCAGGAGTTGGCGCCCGGCTGGTCGAGCAGCAGCATGTAGTAGCCGGGGGCGTGGGCCCAGTCGGCGTGCGAGGCCGCGGCGGCGAAGTTCGGCGCGGTGGGCTCGACGAACGAACCATCGTGGGTCTGCAGGGCCGCGTAGGTCAGGTGATTCTGCTTGGCGTAGGCGTATTCCACATAGCCGATCGCGCCGATGGTCTGCTTGACCAGGGCGGCGACGCCGTCGTTGCCCTTGCCGCCCAGGCCGGTGGGCCATTGCACGGAATCGCTGGCGCCGACCTTGGTCTTCCAGGCGCCGCTCTTGATCGACAGGTAGCTGGTGTAGACGAAGGAGGTGCCCGAACCGTCCGAACGGTGCACGACGGTGATCGGCAGGTTCGGCAGGGCCACGCCGCGGTTGAAGGCGGCGATCTGCGGGTCGTTCCACTTCTTCACGTCGCCGAGGTAGATCTGGGCCAGCAGCGAGCCGGTCAGCTTGATCTTGCCCGCGGGCACGCCCGGAACGTTCATCACCGGAACCACGCCGCCCATGACGGTGGGGAACATGAACAGGCCCGCCGCGGTCTGGTCGGCCAGGGTCAGCGGCTTGTCGGAGGCGCCGAAGTCGACGGTCTTGGCCTTGATCTGCTTGATGCCGCCGCCGGAGCCGATCGCCTGATAGTTCAGGCCGACGCCGGTCTTGGCCTTATAGGTCTCGGCCCACTTGGCGTAGATCGGGGCGGGGGAGGTCGCGCCAGCGCCGGTGATGTCGGCGGCTTGGCTCGCGCCAGCGGCGGCGATCATCATGGTCGCGCACGCCGCGGCGAAGAGTTTGTTCAACATGCATGTCTCCATCGACAGCGAACCGCAGCGGCCCGCCTTCGGCAGAGGCAGGCATAGTGCACGAGGCTTGTCAGTTTAGTGACAAGCTCGCGGTTTCGTTACCGGACCGATGGAATGTGAACAGCATCTTGCGGGCGATTTAGGCGAGAAGACGACCGTTGCGCGGGCGGCGGCGGTTCCCACTCGCCCGACGGACGAAATCCGTCCGCGCACCGCGCGACAAATGGCCCTCCTGATCGGCGTTACGCGAAACGGACTTTGCGCGCGCGGCATTCCCAAGTACCTTTCTCCTGAAGCGCGAACGATGGGGCGGTCGCGCGATCCGCCGGACGCCGCGCGGTCCAGGATATCGACGCGTATGAAGCTCAAGAGGCCGAAACCACTGGACTTTTCGGAATCGCCCGCGCCCGATTTCGTCGCCCAGCCTCTCCTTGTCGACGAGCCGTTCGAGCTGGATTTCCAGCATCTGGCCCCCATGGAGAGCGAATCGGCGCCCGCCGCCCCTTCGGCTCTCGAGGCCGCGCCAAGCGAGAGCGCCGCAACCGTCATCGATATCGCCGAACGCGCGCCCGCCCGGCGCGTGGACGCCGCCGCCCTGCCGAGGCTGGGGCCGACCAGCGCGGCCGTGTCGACCGCCCGCGCCGCGCCGCGGGTCCTGCCGATCTATGTCGGGGCGGGCGTAGCCTCGGTCCTGTGGCCCCTGGGTCTGCTGGCGTTCGCCCTGGGCTATCGACAGGACATCGCCCCCCTGCAGGACGACCTCTACGCCCTGGCCGTCTTCGTCCTCCTGGCCCTCGGCCCCATGGCCCTGGTCTGGTTCTGCGCCTATCTGCTGCACCAGAGCACCCGCCTGGCGGCGGAGGCCAAGCGGGGGCAGATCCTGGCCGACGGCATGTCGATGCCGGCCACCATCGCCGCCCGCGACACCGGCCAGGCCATCGACGAGGTCCGCACCCAGATCGAACAGGCCACCCGCGCCGCCGCCGAGGCGCGCACCGAGCTTCTGTCCCTGCGCGAAGTCCTGGCCGCCGAAAGCCAGCGGCTGGTGGAGGCGACGCAAGGCTCCAGCCGCACCGCCGCGGCTCTCACGTCCGAACTCGGCGCCGAGCGGGAGAAGATGAACGAGCTTGCCGGCGTCCTCGACGCCCAGGCCGCCAATGTCGCCACCGTGATCACCCAGCACGCCCGCATGGTCGCCGAGGCCTCCGACCTCGCCGAGACCCAGCTGCGCGAGGCCGAGGCCGCCCTCACCGCCCGCGCCGCCGACCTGGCCGCCGCCGCCGGCGAGGCCAGCGACGCCGCCCGCATCGCCACCGAAGACCTCGGCCGCCAGGCGGCGCGGCTGGAGACCGCCGGCCTCAGCGTCGGCGATCAGGTGCGCATCGTCGAGGAGGGCCTGGGCCAGCAACGCGCCGGCCTGGTCGCCGCCGCCCATGGCATGCGGGCCGACCAGGAGGCCTTCGCCGCCGAGTCCGAGACCCAGTTGGCTCAGATCACCGAGGCCCTGAACGGCGCCCGCGCCGGCGCCAGCGAACTGGGCGTGACCGCCGCCCGCGGCAGCGAGGCCCTGCGCGAACTGATCGCCTCGGCCGCCGGCCAGCTGCGCGACATGGCCGAGGCCGCCGCCCAGGAACGCGACGCCTTCACCGCCTCCACCGCCGAGACCTTCGGCGCGCTCACCACCGAGGCCGCCCGCGAACGCCAAGCCATGGAGGCCCAGACCCGCCAGGCCATCGACGGCCTGGCCCAGGCTGCCGAGGACGCCCGCGCCATCGCCGCCGCCTCCCTCAGCGCCATCGCCGAGACCGCAACCCGCGAACAGCTGGCCCTGGAGCAGCAGACCCTCCAGTCCTTCGACAGCCTGACCCAGGCCGCCGAAGACGCCCGCGCCATCGCCGCCACATCCCTGAGCGCCTTCGCCGAAACGGCCACCCGCGAACAGCTGGCCCTGGAGCAGCAGACCCTCCAGTCCTTCGACAGCCTCGGCCAGGCCGCCGAGACCGCCCAGCGCGCGGCGGCGCGGCAGGCCGAGATCGCCCGCGACCGCATCGACCAGCTGGGCGAATCCGCCTTCACCGCCGGCCAGAAGGCGGACGCGGTGTTCGAAGCCCGTCTGAACGACGCCCGCGCCCTGATCGAGCAGACGGTGGAACTGGTCGAGGAAGCCGGCCACCGCTCGGCCGAACGCCTCGTCGAAGGCGTGGCCATGGCCCGCGCCACCCTGGCCCAGCTCGAGGCGGTGATGGGCGAAGTCGACGATCGCATCTCCCGCCTGCCGAACGAGGCCCAGACCCGCACCGAGGCGGTGCGCCAGTCCATCGAGCGCGGCATGGAGGAACTGATGACCTCCGCCCGCCGGGCCGCCGAGGAAACCCAGAGCATCGACGCCGCCTTCCAGGAGCGGGTGCGCCGCAACTACGACACCCTCAGCGAAGCCGTACGCTTGATGGGCGTCGTCGCCGGCGCGGCCAGCGGCGCGACCCCCGCCCCCGAGCCGCGGTCGCGGACGTTCACCCCCTCGACCCCGGCGCCGGCGCCGCAACTTCACCTGCGCGCCTCCGCCCCGGTCGCGCGCCCGGAACCTTCGCGGATCGAACCGGCGCCGATCGAGCCGGCGGCCGTCCAACCCGTGGCCGCCGAACCGGCCGTCGTCGAACCCCAGCCTGTCCAGCCGCCGGTCGCCGAAGCGCCGGTCATCGAGGAGCCCGTCGTCGAGGCGCCTGTGGTCGAGGCGCCGCGCATCCAACTGCGCGGGCCCGCGCCGGCGCCCAGCCCCGACGACAGCCTCTTCGAAGACCCGCCCTCGCACCACGCCTCGCCTCCCGCCTCCCCCTTGTCCGCCGAGCCGACCGAACCCCACGGCCTGCGCCCGCGCCTGAAGCTCACCCCCACGTCGACCGACGAGGAGTTCAAGACGGTGTTCGAGGCCGCCGGCGGCCGCGACGCCCCGGCCGCGCCGGCTGACGGCGAGCCGAGCTGGACCTGGAAGGACCTGCTCTCCTCCATGGACGACCCCAGTCCCGCCGATGACGGCGCCCTGGCCGACGCCCTGCTGGGCGAGATCGAGGGCATGGGCATCGACGCCGGCGCCCTCCTGCCCCGCGCCCGCATCGACGAGATCGCCTCGGCCCTGGATGTCGGCGAATCCCAGGCCGGCCGCCTGGTGGTGCGCCGCCTGGCGCCCGCCGCGATCCGCCGCCTGTCCCGCCGGATGATCTCCGACGGCGCCTTCCGCGCCCAGAGCGACCGGTTCGTGGGTCACTACCGCGACATGGTGGTCGACTCGGTGCTCAGCCGCGGCGACAGCGCCATCGCCACCTCCCTGCTGGGCTCCGACCAGGGCCGCGCCTATCTGCTCCTGGACGCGGCGGCTAGCGAGGCGATGTAAAAGCTCCTCCTTCTCCGCTCCCATTCATGGGAGAGGAGAAGAGCGAGGGTCGCCCCTACACCCGCCGCATCAGCTGCGTCAGCCGCCACACCCCCGCCAGGCCCGCCACGGTGATGGCGCTCATCACCCAGTAGCCGCCGGCCCCGATGGTATCGAACAACGGCCCGGACACCGCCGTGGTCAGGCCGATCATCACCCCGCCGGAAACCGACGAGTTCAGGGTCTGGGCCGTCGTCGCGCTGGACGCCGGGCTGAGCCGCTCGATCAGCCGCAGGGACGCGAGGAACGTCGCCGTGTAGCTGAGGGCGTGCAGGGCCTGCAGCGGAAACAGCAGCCAGAGCGGCGGCGAAAACGCCAGCGCCACCCAACGAACCAGGGCCCCCACGCCGCCCAGGATCAGCAGCCGTTCCGGTCCCAGCCGCCGGCGCAGGGGTTCCATGAACCACAGGAACATCACCTCCGCGCCGACCCCGAAACCCCACAGCACCCCGATCCAGCCGTTGGCGATCCCCTGGCGGCGCCAAAGCAGGGTCGAGCAGCTGTAGTAGTAGCCGTGGGAGGCCTGGATCAGCCCGATCGAGATCACCGCCAGCATGAACACCGGATCGCGCAGCAGCCCGCCCAGCCCAGCCCAGAGCTCCCGCGGCGAGAGCGGCGGGCCGTCCTCCCGCACCGGATCCGCCGGCGCCAGCACCCGCGCCCCTACCGCCGCCAGCCCCGCCGCCGTCACCGTCCAGATCAGCACCGAGACCGGCGGCGCGCGCAGCAGCACCAGCCCCATCACCACATTGCCGAACACATAGCCGGCCGAACCCATCCCCCGCGGCAGGCCATAGGCGAAGCCGTCGATCCGCGCCCGGCGCAGGGTGATCACATCGGTCAGCGGCGAGAGGGTTCCCAGCATGGTGTAGCCGACAAACCAGGTCGCCAGCCACCACCAGAACCCGTGCCAGACCCCCATGCCGGCGAAGGCCAGGGTCGCCCCGACCCCCATCCAGATCATCGGGGTGCGGCGCAGCTTGAAGCTGTCCGCCCACAGGGCCAGCGCCGGACCCGCCACGGTGCGGGCGAACATCGGCATGGCCAGGATGACCGTCATCTCGGTCCCGCTCAGCCCCTGGGCGCGGAACCACACCGGCATGAACGGCAGGCTCGCCCCCGAGCCGACGAAGAAGGCGGCGTAGAAGAGGCCAAGGCGATAAACCACGGGCATGGCGTGGCCTAGCAGAGTCGGCGGCCCGTCGCGACGCTCGCCGGCAGAGGCGCGCCGGGCTAGGTTCCCACGGCTCAGCTCAGGAGACCGCCATGCCCAATCTCACCGCGCGCATCTTCCCCGCCCTTGCGGCCCTCAGCGCCCTGATCGCCGTGGCCGCCGGCGCCTTCGCCACCCACGGCCTGGCCGACGCCCGGGCGAAGGACCTCTTCCACATCGGCGGCCAGTACGAGCTGGCCCACGCCCTGGCGGTCTTCGCCTGCCTGGTGGTCGCCCGGCGAGGATCGGGCGTCGCAGCGGGATGTTTCCTGGTCGGCTCGGCGCTGTTCTCCTGGTCCCTCTACGCCCTGGCCATGGGCGCCGAGCGGATGGTTGGCGTCCTCACCCCCATCGGCGGCCTGATCATGATGGCCGGCTGGGCGGTGCTGGCGGCGTCGGCGATGTTCGGGCGGGCGAAGACGGCGTGAGGGGAGATCAACCTCGCCGAACACATCCGGAAACATCTCTCCCGAAGGGAGAGGGAGGGGCCCGCGCCCTTCGCGCGGGAGGGTGAGGGCTTACGGTCTATCCGAACTATCCGAACGATCCTGAACCACCGTAATCCCTCACCCTCCTGCTTCGCGGGCCCCTCCCTCTCCCTTCGGGAGAGGTGTTCCTCACCGCGCTCCCAACACGTCCTCTACCGCCCCCGCGGCTGCGCCAGGGTGTAGAGCGCCACCGCCGACCCGCTGATCGCCAGCAGCACCGTCAGCGCCATCGGCCTTGGCCCCACGTCGTGAAACGCGCTGATCATGGCCGAGGCCGCCGCCCCGAGCCCGAACGTGGTCACCCCCATCAGCGACGAGATCGACCCCGCCCGCACCGGATCCACATTCAGCCCGGCGGCCGTCGTATTCGCCCCCATGAAGCCGAACGAGCCCAGGACAAAGAACAGCGGAACCAGCACCCCATACATGCCGCCGAGCCCCGTGAAGGCGTCCAGGGTCAGCACCACCGCGAAGACCAGGGACACCATCCGCGCCATGGAGAGGATCCGCTCCGGCGTATAGTGGCGCAGCAGGTGGCCGTTCACCTGGCTCATGCCGATCAGGCCGACGGCGTTGGCCCCGAACACCCATCCGAACCGCGCCGGCGGAATGCCATAGGTGGTGATCAAGAGGCCCGGCGAGGCGGAGATGTAGGCGAAGAGGGCCGCGCTGTTGAGGCCGCCGGCCAGCATGTAGCCGACCAGCACCGGCTGGCGCAGCAGGGCCAGATAGGCGCGGAAGGGATGTTCGCTCCTGGCCTGGGCCGCCGTCTCCGCCGAGCGGCTTTCCTGCAGATAGACGATCACCGCCACGGTCATCAGCACGCCGAACCCGGTGAGGATCCAGAAGATGGCCCTCCAGCCATAGGCCGCCACCAGGGCCCCGCCGGCCAGGGGCGCCACGATCGGCGCCGCCCCCATCACCAGCATCAGCAGCGACAACACCCGGGCGGCGTTACGGTGATCGAAGAGGTCGCGCACCACCGCCCGCCCGATCACCGTCCCGGCGCAGCCGCCCAGGGCCTGGACAAACCGGGCCGCCACCAGCACCGGCAGGCTGGGGGCGGTGGCGCAGACGATGCTGGCGACGACATAGAGCGCCCCGCCGCCGATCAGCGGCCAGCGGCGGCCCCAGCGGTCGGACGCCGGACCGTAGAACAGCTGGCCGATGGCGAGCCCCGCGAGAAACGAAGCGATGGTCGCCTGGGCCGCCGCGGTCGGCACATGGAAGC
>FTAI01001328.1_pt1 | contig 14262 bp, 13 predicted proteins | sample 1638941 | NCBI WGS metagenome assembly FTAI01 (sample SAMEA3914813, study PRJEB12502) | metagenome | biome: forest; material: soil | place: Canada | collected 2011-07-07 | depth 0.3 m | reverse complement strand
CAGAGGGTGGTTGGAGGTCAGGTCGCCATTGATCGGCTGGAAGGTCCCGGGCTGGACCTCGACCTGCGGGGTGTCGGTCCAAGAGCGCCGCTGATAGAGCGCGTTAAGGCGGATCGAGAGGGCGTCGTTCGGCTTCAGCAGCAGGGAGATGCGACCGCCATAGCTGTGGAGATCGTTGATGTCCTTGCCGAGCTTGGGATTGTCGACATAGCCGGGATAGGTGGTGTCGAAGCCGACCACGCGCAGGGTCGCCTTGTCGCCCAGCGGCAGGTTGGCCATGCCATGCACGTCGCCGCCGGCCCCTCCGTGATCGACCGTGCTGACGCCCGCCTCGAGGCTCGCGCCGAAGCGGCCGAGCTCAGGCGCGTTGGTGACGTATTTCAGAAGGCCGCCCAGGGCATTGGCGCCGTAGAGGGTGCCCTGCGGGCCGCGCAGGATCTCGACACGGGCCAGGTCGAAGGTGTCGAGATTGGCTCCCTGCGAACTCGACCCGGCGAAGGGGCCGACGGCGGTGAACGGCGTCTCGTCGAGATAGGTGGCGACCGGCGCATTGATCTGGGCGGCGCCGATGGAGATGCCGCGCACCACCAGCTGGCTACCCTGCGGACCGTTGTCGATCAGGGTCACGCCGGGGACCTTTTCGACATAGTCGGCAAAGCGGAAGGCGCTTGAACGGGCCAGTTTGTCGCCGGCAAGCGCGCTCACCGCCATCGGCACGTCCAAGATGGATTCCTGACGCTTCTGCGCGGTGACGACGACCTCCGACAGCGTGCCCGTCGCCGGCGATTGATCGGCGGCGACAGCCGGCATCGCCAGAGCGAAGGCGGGAAGCGTCGCGCCCGCCAAAAGCAGAGCCAACCGCCCTGAATGAAACCGCCGCACCATGAGCTATCCCCTCATCGTCTCTAAACCGGGCATATGCCCGTTTATTTTTGACGGCAAGCGGTTTCTGGCGATGCGCGGCGCACGCAGCTGAGGGATGAGCTGCCGCGCCTTGATCGGAGCTAGAGTTCTCTGGCCCAACGGGTCCGGCGGAGTCCGCCTTCGCACCGCAGAAGAGATTTTCTAGAGATGCTTGTCGAACCACTCGATGGTGCGGCGAAGGGCGTCTTTTGGGTTCTCGGGCTTGGAGAAGCCATGCCCCTCGTCGGGGTAGAAGTGCGCGTCCACAACGCCGCCTTTTTCGCGGATGAAGTCGACGACCTGGTGCGCCTCCTCGGCGGGCGCGCGGATATCGTTCTCGCCCTGGAGCACGAGCAGCGGCGCCTTGACTTGGGCCAGACAGGTCAAGGGGCTAACTGCGTCGTAGACCTTCGGATCGATCTGCGGCGCGCCGATCAGTCCCGCCTGATAGAGACGTAGCCCCGGCGAGCCATGATCGTACATGGTGCGCCAGTTGACGATGCCGTACTCCTCGACGCCCGCCGCCCAGACGTCGGGCGTCTTCGACAAGGCGATCAGCGTCATGTCGCCGTCCGGGTCGGCGACCACGAACTGCAGATTGCCGCGCTCGATAGCGTCCGCGCGGCGCCACCGCTCTTCGAGCGGCACGAGCGGCTCATAGGCGGAGCGCCTGGGGGCCGACCCCGCCTATACGCGTACTGTGGCCCGAAAACTCACAGGAAGGTGGCTGGGAAGGACTCGCCAAGTGCGAAATGTTCTGTCTTTGTTCCGATCCATGAGGTCCAGCAACGACAACAGCCCCAAATCCGAGGCGGCGCGCATCCTGCCGATCGTCGGCAAGGTCGATCCGCGCGGCGTGATCGTCCTCTACGCGTCGGGCCCCCTCCCCTCGCCCGGCGACCGCGCGGCCGCAGTCCTCGGCTTCCCGAACGATCCGCGGGAGACCTGAGATGGTGGCGCGGAGCTACTATGGGCTGGGACCGCCGGACATCGCGGTGAGCGCGTTCGAGCGCCTGATACCCTGGGTCGTCGAGCTGCTGGCCATGCAGAGCGAGTGCCGGCCGATGGGTCCCGACTACATGGCCATGGGCGTCGCCCTCGACGGCCTGCAGACGGCGGCCTTCCACTTCACCCGCCGTCCCCACTTCTACTTCCAGCTGGAGCGCCCCGCCTACCGGGAAGGCAACAACCGCCTGGGCGACCGGGAAGCCGCAGTGGCCGCGTTCGACGCCCTGACCCCCTACGCCGACGCGCTGGGGCTGATGAAGGGCGGGTGCCGACCGTTCGGCCGCGACTACATGGCGATCACCATCCCCCTGCAATGCCTGGAGACCGCCGCCTTCCACTTCACCCCCGTGGCGCACTTCTATGGGGCAAAGGCCGACTCCGCGGGGCCCATCGGCCCGCCGAGATGACCTGGCGCGCCGTCCACACCGACAGGGACACGGCGATGAGCGACCATCGCCGCTTCCCAGGGTGCCGGCTACTGCTCACCTGCACCGAGTGCGGCTGGGCGAAGGGCTATGCGCCCGAACGGGTCATCGATCGGCTGGGCGAGCTGCGCGTGGGCGGCCATCGCACGCCGATCGCCCAGGTGGCGCGCCAGGCCCGGGCCTGCCCGCGCTGCCGAAAGACGACCTGGCAAGCCGACTTCGCCTGGCCGGCGGCCATGACCGACAGCGAGATCAAACGAGTCGCCAACCTCTACCGGAATTGAGGCGTGGCCCATGACCATGTTCCAGAAACTGCGACGGATGATGGGCGGCGCGCGTCCCGGGTGGCAGTCGGGCGAGGCCGACGTCGGGTCCAGGCTAGGCCGTCTTGGCCGCGACGATGGTCCTGGCGTTGGTGTATTCCAACAGGCCGTGCAGGCCGTTCTCCACGCCGACACCCGACTGTTTGTGACCGCCGAACGGCTGTCCAGGCGTCACCTTATGGATCTCGTTGACCCAGACGGTGCCGGCGTCCAGTTGCTCGGCCACCGCGAGCGCCTGCGCTGCAGGCCCCCAGACCGAGGCGCCCAGCCCGTAGTCGGTGCTGTTCGCGAGCTCTATGGCCGTATCGATGTCGGCGTAGCGGAGCAGCGGCAGGACCGGACCGAACTGCTCTTCCTGCACGATGCGAGAATCGAGCGGCGGATTGTCCAGGATCGTCAGCGGCAGGAAGTAACCCTTGGCCGGGACGCTCGCCTCATCGCCGATGAGGAACCTGTGCCCCTGCGCGCGCGAGTCGGCTATCAGGTCCTTGACCCGATCATACTGCGGCTTGTTCTGGATCGGCCCGAAGGTCGTCCCCTGCTCGGCGCCGTCGCCGATCTTCGCCGCGCGGGCCAGCTGAACCATCGCCTCGGCGAAGGGCTCGTAGATGTCCTCGTGGACAAAGAGACGCTTGGTGGCGACGCAGATCTGACCGGTGTTGGCGAAGGCCGCCTTGAAGAGCTTGGCCGAGACTTCGGCGATGTCCGCGCCGGGCAGGACAATCGCCGCGTCGTTGCCGCCGAGCTCCAGGGTCACGCGCTTCAGGGTTTTTGCAGCGCTCTCCATCACTTTGCGGCCGGTGGCGGTCGAGCCCGTGAAGCTGATCTTGTCGATGCCGGGGTGACTGGTCAGCCAGGGTCCCAAGGCGTCTCCGCCCGAGATCACATTGAGCACGCCCGGCGGAAGCCGACCGCGCAGCAGTTCGCCGAGCCTGAGCGTGGTGAGCGGAGTGAAGGGCGACGGCTTGAGCACCACGGTGTTGCCCGCGACGAGGGCGGGGGCGACCTTCCAGAAGGCCAAGCCAATGGGCACGTTCCAGGGTGCGATCGCGGCGACCACGCCGAGGGGCACGTGATGGGTTTCGCTCCGGCGTTCGGCGCTGTCCTCGTGCACCTCCACCGGCGGCGTCAGGTCGGCGCTCACCGTGCAGAAATAGGAGCCGCCGAGCACGTCGCCCTGGGCCTCGGCCAGCGGCTTGCCCTGCTCCGCGGTGAGGAGTCGCTTCAACTCCTCGAGGTTCTCGGTGAAAACAGCCGCCAAGGCGCGGACGCGCGCCTGCCGCTCCGCAATGGGCGTCGCCTTCCAGAACTTGAAGGCGCGACGTGCGGCGGCGACCGCGGCGTCGAGTTGTTCCGGCGTGGTGTCGGGCGCGCGTCCCACGATCTCTTCGGTGGCAGGGTTGATCACGTCGAAATAGGCCGCGCCGGCAACGCCTGCGCCGTCGATGGTGAGCTCGAAAACCTGAGGGTCGGCCATTTACTCCACCTGTTCTGCGCCTGGGGACGGCGCCGCGCTTTGCGGCGCTCTCGCGTCCGGGCGATCGCGCCCAATTCTTGGACTTTATCTTGGACGGTTCGCCGACCCGGTCCCGTCCCTTGGCGCCCGGCGCCATCTCAGAAGCGGATAATGGTTGGACCTTTCTGCGGTGTCAATCGCGCGCGGCGGTCGCGAACGGTCGGGGCGACCGGCCTCATGGGCCTAGAGCGGGTTGCGATTGGGCTGAATCGGCGGATTCCCAAATCAGCGCGTGTCTGATTCAAAGTGTTGGCTGGGAGGAGGCCAGCCCGGATGGGCAAGCCGTGTTCGTTGGATCTTCGTGAGCGGGTGGTGGCGGCCGTCGAGACGGAAGGGCTTTCGCGCAACCAGGCGGCGGCCAGGTTTGGGGTCGCGCCCAGTTCGGCGATCAAGTGGGTGGCGCGGTTCCGGGCGACGGGCAGCGCGGCGCCGGCCCGGATGGGCGGCCACAAGCCGCGCACCCTGCGGGGCGAGCACGCCGAGTGGCTGATCGCCCGCTGCCGGGCGAAGGACTTCACGATCAGCCAGCTGGTGGCGGAGCTGCTTGAGGTCCGCGGTTTGAAGGTGGACCGCCGCTCGGTCTGGGAGTTCCTGCATGCCGAGGGGCTCAGCTTCAAAAAAAAGCCTGTTCGCCAAGGAGCAGGACCGGGCTGACGTCGCGCGCCGGCGCGAGCAGTGGCGCAGGTATCAGGGGCGGATCGACGCTGAGCGCCTGGTCTTCATCGACGAGACCTGGACGCGCACCAACATGGCGCCCTTGCGCGGCTGGGGCCCTTGCGGCGCCCGGGTGAGAGCCACGGCTCCCTTCGGACGCTGGCGGACCATGACCTTCATCGCCGCGCTGCGGCGCGACCGCATCGATGCGCCCTGTCTCTTCGACGGGCCGATCAACGGCGAGGCCTTCCTCGCCTACGTCCGCACCTTCCTGGTCCCGACGCTCAGCCCCGGCGACGTCGTCATCATGGACAACCTCGGCAGCCACCGCGGCCGCCTCGTCCGACGCGCCATCCGCAACGCCGGAGCGCGCCTGCTCTTCCTGCCCAAATACTCCCCCGACCTGAACCCCATCGAACAGGTCTTCGCCAAGCTGAAGCATCTCCTGCGCAAGGCCCAGGCGCGCTCCTACGACGCCATCCTCGAAACCCTCGCCCAACTCCTCGACGCCTTCACCCAGAGGAGTGCGCCAACTATCTCAGGAACTCAGGCTATGCCGCTTAATCTCAACACGCTCTAGCGGCGGCCACCGGCTTCGTGTTCGACGATCAGCTGGGAGACCCGCCAGGCCAGGGCCATGGCCATGGCGTTGGTGTTCCCGGAGATCAGTTCCGGCGCGATGGAGGTGTCTACCACTCTGAGGCCGCGCACGCCGCGTACGCGCGCTTCGCAGTCGACGACGGCCGCGGCGTCCGAGCCCATGCGGCATGTGCCTGAGGCGTGGTAGGCGGTGGCGCCGATCTGCGAGGCGAGTTGGAGGATGGCGTCGTCATCGACCACCCCCTTCCAAGGGGCCAGCTCGTCGACCACGAAGGCTTCCAACGGCGGCTGGCTGACGAGCCGGCGGATCGTGTGAATGAGCGCCACGGCCTTCAGCCGATCTTCCTCGGCGTCCAAGTAATTGACGTCGACCAGCATGGGCGCGGCGGGATCGGCCGACTGGATCCGCGCCACACCCTGACTCTGGGGGTGCATGAAATAGCCGCCGATGCTCATGCCTTCGGCCTTCTCCACGCCGATCCGGTTGTTCTTCATGAAGAGGGTGTGGAGCGAGACGAAGAGCTGCATGTCGGGGCGGCCAAGGTCTGGCCGGCTCTTCACATAAGCGACCAATTCGGCGGCAGCGTTGGTGAGCGGGCCGGTCCCCAGGAAGACGTAGCGCAAGGCGTTTCGCGCCAGCCGCCAGCCGGCGTACTCCCGGTTCAGGCTGCCGCGGGTCACCCGGAACTTCATCTGCAGGTGGAAATGCTCCCGGAGATTTCGCCCGACGCTGGGCGAATCCGCCACCACGTCGATGCTGAGGTCTTGGAGCAGGTCGGCCGGGCCGACGCCCGAAAGCTGCAGCAGCTTGGGCGACTGCAGCGCGCCCGCCGACAGGATGACCTCGCGGGTCGCGGCGATGGTCCGCTGGCCTGAGGCGTCGCGGACCTCGACGCCGCTGGCCCGGCGCCCCTCGAAGACGACGCGCAGGACCTCGGTGTCGGTCACGATGTCCAGATTCCGCCGCGCCCGGGCCGGCGCCAGGAAGGCCGTAGCCGCGCTCTGGCGCCGGCCGCGCCAGACGGTGCGTGGCTGGTATCCGATGCCGCCCTCGGGGGCATAATTCGTGTCGAGGCGATAGGGAATCCCCGACGAGGCCGCAGCGCCGATGACGGCCTCGTGGAGTACGCTTCGTCCCGGGTGCACGGTCACGCGCAAGGGCCCGCCGACGCCGCGCATGTCGCTCGGCCCCAACTCGTGGTCCTCCATCGCGATCATGGCGGACTTGACCGTCGGCCAGCCCCAGCCCGTGCAGCCTGCGGCCTGCCAGCGGTCATAATCGCTGGGATGGCCGCGGGCGTAGATCATCCCGTTGATCGAACTCGAGCCCCCCAGCACCCTGCCCCGCTGCCAGACATCCGTCCCGCGATTGCCCCCTCGGGACACCTCGTCGTAGCGCGAGCCGCGGTGGCCGGGCCCGATGATCCGCGCCAAACCGCGCGGCATGTGCAGGAGCCAATCGGTGTCGGCGGGCCCGCTCTCCACCAGCAGGACCGAGCGGGCGGGATCCTCCGAGAGGCGGTTGGCGAGCACGCACCCCGACGACCCCGCGCCGACGATGATGTAATCGTAGATCCTGTTCATCGCGCCGCCGGAGTCGCTAAGGCTCAGGCCGCCGCCGCGTCGAGCAGGACGGTCTTGGATTCCAGATAGGACATCAGCCCCGCGCGACCGCCCTCGCGCCCGACCCCCGACTGCTTGAAACCGCCGAAGCCGATGTTGAAATCCACGCGGAAGCGGTTCTGGGCGACATTGCCGGTGCGGATCTGGCGCGCGATCTCATAGGCCTTGCGGCTGTCGTGGGTCATGACCGCGCCATTCAGGCCGTAGATCGAGTCGTTGGCGATCCGGACGGCGTCGGCTTCCCCGTCGGCGGCGATCAGGCTGATCACGGGGCCGAAGATTTCCTCCTGAGCGACGACCATGCTGTTGTCGACGTTGGCGAAGAGCGTTGGCGCGAAGTAGTAGCCCCGATCCAGTCCGGGCGGTCGGCCGCCGCCCACAATCAGGCGGGCACCCTCGGCCTTACCCTTGTCCACATAGCCCTGCACCCGTTCAAACTGGCGCGCCATGGCGAGCGGCCCGAGGTTCGAGGCGGGGTCATAGGGATCGCCGGGCTTCAGGGCCGCGAGGACGGCGGCGAAGCTGTCCACGAACTCGTCGTGCCGATGGCGCGGTACGATCACCCGCGTCAATGCAGCGCACGCCTGGCCGCTCAGCATGCACAGGCCGCCCGCGAGGCTCTTGACGGCGGTCTCGACATCCATGTCGTCGAGGACAATGGCGGCCGACTTTCCGCCGAGTTCCATGGTGTAGCGGCCCATGCGTTCGGCGACGATGGAGGCGATCTTTCGACCGGCCACGGAGGAGCCCGTGAACGCCACCTTGTCGACGCCGGGATTGCGCACCAGGTGCTCGGACGCCGGACGGTGGGCGACCACCACATTGAAAACGCCAGGCGGTAGACCGATCTCCTCGGCGACCTCCGCCATGATGTAGGCGTCGAGCGGGGTCTCCGGAGCCGCTTTCAAGATGACCGTGCAGCCTGCGAGCAGGGCCGGCGCAACCTTGAAGGTCGCCAGGCCCAACGGTCCGTTCCAGGGGACGATCGCGGCGACCACGCCGACCGGCTCGCGCACCAGCATCCCCGCCCCGGACCCGTCCGACGGCGTGTAGGGCTCCTCGAACGGGAAGGTGGCCGCCATCGCGGCGTAGGTATCGAAAGTCCCGGCGGCCGAGCGGCCGGCATACTGGGAGATGGCGCGCACGACGCCCATCTGATTGGTCCAGGCGTGGCCGAGCGGCTCGCTGCGGGCCAGTAAGCCTGCGCCGAAGCGGGTGAGATAGTCCGCCCGCTCCACCGGGCTGAGACGCGGCCAGGGCCCTTGGTCGAAGGCCTCGCGGGCGGCCCCGACGGCGCGATCGACATCGGCCTCCCGGGCTTCGGCGACCGATATGAAGGGCGTCTCGGTCATGGGTGAGACAACCTCGATCTTGCCGTCTGACGAGGGCTCCACCCAAGCTCCGCCGATGAACAGCTTGTCCAGGTGACGGATGGGGATGTTCTTCAAGATGTCGGCGGAGCTCACGGTGGCCTCTCCCGGCTTGTGGGTTGGAACGGACGGGCGCAGGCGTAGAGCCTGCGCTCGCGGTTGGCGCGTCCGCGCGGACGATCAGGCGGCGTCTTTGCGCAGGGTGTAACGAATGGGCAGGGTCTTCAGTCCACTGACGACATTGGCGACAAGCCAGGCCGGCTCGCCGGCGAGCTCCAACGCGTCCAGGCGTGGCAGCAATTCGCGGTAGAGCGCCTTCAACTCCAGCTTGGCCAGGTGCATGCCCAGACAGACGTGCGCGCCATAGCCGAAGGCCAGATGCCGATTTGGCGTGCGGTCCACGCGGAACTGGAAGGGGTCCTCGAAGACCTCCTCGTCGCGGTTGGCGGAAGGGTAGCACATCATCAGGCCGTCCCCGGCCCGGATGTGTTGGTCCCGCAGGGTGTAGTCCTCGGTGGCGGTGCGCACGAAGTGCTTCACCGGCGTGACCCAGCGCAGCATTTCCTCGACCGCGCCGGCGATCAGGCCGGGGTTCGCGCGCAGCTTGGCCAGCTCGGCGGGGTTCTGGATCAGGGCGAGCAGGCCGCCGGAGACCGTGGCGCTCGTGGTGTCGTGACCCGCCGCGGCGATGATCATGTAGTAGGACATCTGTTCGAAGGTCGCGATCGGCTCGTCGTTGATCTGCGCGTTGGCGATCACGGTCGCCAGGTCGTCCGTGGGATTGCGGCGCCGCTCGGCGGAGAGTTCGCCGAAGAAGCGGAAGAACTCCTGGATCGCCAGGTCGCGGGTCTCGTAGGGACTGCGTCCGCCGGAGATCTCCGGGTCGTGCGCGCCCAGCAGCCCCTGCGTGAGCTCCAACATCTTGCGGTCGTCTTCGCGCGGCACGCCCAGGATGGTCATGATCGCGCGAAGCGGGAACCAGACCCCCACGTCCTTCACGAAGTCGCAGGCGCCCCCGCGGGCGGCCATGCGGTCGACGAACTCCTTGGCGAGCGCGGCCAGCCGATCCTCCAGCTTCCGCAAATTGACCGGCATGAACCAAGCCTGGGTGAGACCCCGGTAGAGCCGGTGCTCGGCGCCGTCCATATTGATGACCTGGCGCACGGCGCTGGTCCCTGCGTTGCCCCCGGTCTTGGCGCGGGTCCTCTCCTCCGTCTCGATGGTGTTGAGGGTCAGGCGCGGCGCATTGATGAACCGCTCGTTCTGACCTTCGACCTCCATGATGTCGCTGTATTTGGACACCGTCCAAAACGGCCGATAGCCCGCCGGTTGCGTCCAACGCACCGGCGTGTCGCGCCGAAGTTGCGTGAACAGCGCGTCGCAGAGGTCAGGGTGAGCGTAGGTGACCGGATCTACGATCGCCTCATCGAAGGAACGGGTCATAACCTTGGCGCTCCCTGCAAGCCTATGCCGGCCTGCCAGGCGTCGGCTTGGCGATCATCTCGGGCAGTTCGTCGGTATGTTCGCCAAGTCTTGGCGCGCGACGGGCCACGTCGACGGGCGTGCGCCCGAACACGGCCGGGTAGTTCAGGTGCCGGATGCCCCCCAACTCCGGATCCTCGAATTCGACATAGGCCTGCGAGGCCTTCACGTGCGGGTCCTCGAGGAAATCCTCCACGGAATTGACCTTGGCGAAGGGGACGCCGGCCGCCGTGGAGAGTGCGAGGAAGGCGGCAGTCGTGAGTTTCCGGACGTCCTGGCCAAGTTCGGCATAGAGGTCCCGGACGTTCTCGACGAGCTGCGGACCCGTCAGGAAACGGGCATCCTCGAGGAGATCGGCCCGACCGAGGGCCTCGGCGATCCGTTCGAACTGCTGGCGCTGCAGGAGGAGTCCGATGACATAGCCGTCCGCGGTGGCGAGGTATTCATAGACCCCTGAGCGCTTGGTCGAATCCGGCGGCGGCTGGTCACGGAAGGTGTAGCCGCCCATCTTGCCGGGCAGGATGAAGGACGCGTAGGCCGTCAGCATGCTGACCACGACCTTCTGTCCCAGGCCCGTGCGGTCGCGGTTGACGAGTGCGGCCAGTGCGGCGTTCGAGGCCCAGATGGCCGTGATCCGGTCGGCGACCATGCTGCGGACGGCCTTGGGCGGCCCGCCGTCGCCTTGTTCCGGCATAAACCCCGCCATGCCCTGGATCACCATGTCGTAAGCCGGTCGGTCGGCGTAGGGACCCACCTCTCCGAAGCCGGAGACCGAGAGGTAGATCAGCTTGTCGTTGGTGCGGCGCAGATCGTCGTAGCCCAGGCCCAGCCGCTCCATCACGCCAGGTCGGCTGTTCTGCAGGAAGATGTCGGCGGTCCTGGCCAACTGGCGGACGGTCTCCCGGCCGGCGTCGGTCTTCACGTCGACGACCACGCTCTTCTTGCCGCGGTTGTGCTGCTCGAACCCGGCCGCTTCCCCTTGGAAGAATGGCGGGGTGACGCGCATGGAGTCGCTGCCCGGCGATTCGATCTTGATCACCTCCGCCCCGAGGTCGGCGAGGATCTGACCGCAGTAAGGCCCTGAGATCAGGGACGACATGTCGATTACACGCACGCCGGCGCAGGGGCCGGCCGTCGCTTCAGACGTCATGGTCCGGGTCCTTTGTCGTCGTGGGCGGAGAGGCTGCTGCGGACATCGCGACGGCTCAGACGGCGCCGGCCGGCCGGCCGTACTCGGCCCGACCGATGGCGATCCGGTGGGAATTCCCCGTGCCCTCGATGATGTCGTAGAACTTGATGTCCCGGTACCACTTCTCCATCAGGTGTTCTTTCGACCAGGCCTCAGGTCCCATCAGCTGCATGGCCCGGAAAGCCACCGCCTGGAAGATCGGGGCGGCGTAGGCCTTGCACTTGTGCGCCAGGAGCGCGTCGGCCTGCCCCTGATCGTGCACCCAGCCGGCTTCCAAGATCATGCGCCGCGCTCGGCCGAGCGCGGCGTGCATCTCGGCGACCACGTCTTCGAAGCGGCCCCGCCGGCGCGGCGACAACGGCATGTCATGCTGGCGGACCCTCTCCTCGGCATATTCCAGCATGCCGCGCGCGGTGCCGACGCCGCCGGCGGCGCAGAAGGGGCGGGTCTCGTTCATGACCCCCATCAGCGGACCGAAGCCCCGCGCCAGCACCCGGTTCTCGTCCAGCACGATATTGTTGAACTCGATGGCGGACTGCTTGAAGTAGCGGGTTCCCATCTTCTCAAGGTTGGTGTTGGTGACGCCCAGGCCTTCGTCGCCGCGTTCGACGATGAACGCGCGGATGCCCTTCAGCCCCGAGCCCGGTTCGGTCTGCGCGGCGACCACCAAGTAGTCGGCGTTGACGCCGTAGGAGATGAAATACTTCGACCCGTTGAGGATCCACTTGTCGCCGGACTGTGTCGCGGTCGTCCGGACCTGCGCCAAGTCCAGCCCACAGTGCTCCTCGGTCATGCAGATGGCGGTCTGCTTGTAGTCGCCGCGGTAGATTCCTTCCGCCCAACGCTCGATCTGGTAGGCGTCGCCGAGCAGGCGGATCGCGCGTTCGCCCAGGTTGTTGCCGGGAAGGCAACGGGTGCCCCAGCCGTCAGCGGACTGGATTTCCTCGCTGCAGAGGAGGCCGAGGAATGAGCGGCCGCCGTTCAGGGACAGGTTGTAGGCCGTGTCCGTCTCGTGACCGCGCACGCCGGGTCCGGTGTACCAGAACTCCAGTGGGCAGTGCGTGATCGGCGCTCTCGCCGCCACCACGTCCTGGTCATCCGGACAGTCGTAGTTGTCGTCGGTCTGGCGGGCGCGGGGGCGCACCTCGGTGCGGCCCCAGTGACGCAGGTCCGCCAGCAGGTCCCGCGTGTTCTTCGTGATTTCGAAATCCAGCATGGGTCCGATCTCCAGCGGCGTCAGGGTAAGTCCGGCTCAGCGCAGGACGAGTTCACAGTTCAAGGGGTCGAAATCGATCGAAGCGAGCACTGCGGCGCTTCGATAGAAGCCCTCCTGCGGGTGCAACTCGAGGACACCATGGACGCCCATCATCTGGATGCCCTCGCGCCCGGCGTCTGAAATCAGCTGGTTGGCGTGCGCCACCACCTGGTTGGTTTGTCGCTCAAGGTCGGGGGCTTCCAGCTTGGCGCGCGTTAGGTCGACGATGCTCAGCCGCGCGGCGTCGGCATCCATCACCAGGTTAACCAGCGGAAACGCGACGGCCTGGTAGGAGATGATCGGTTTGCCGAACGCCACACGTTTGAGCGCCCACTCCCCGGCGTAACGCGTCGCGGCGGCCGCGGCGCCCACGCAAACCGCGGCATGGGCGAGCCGGCAGATGGTGACGGCGCGGAGCAGGCCCTCGGGCCGAAGCGCGGCCTCGGCGGGTGCGCGCAGGTTCGAGATCCGGGCTTCGATGGCGTTAGGACAGGCGCGCAGGGCCAGGCGGCGGCCGCCCGCGTCCTTGAAAGCGACGCCTTCCGGCGGGCCCTCGACCACAAGGGCGGCCAATGCGCCCGCTTCGTCGCGGCCCACGACGACGGACACAACCGCAGTCTGGGGATACATGACCGGTGACTTGTAGCCGTTGACCAGGAAACCTTCACCGTCGCGGCGGACCTGTGTCTCGAACTCGCTGGGGGTCAAGCCCCTGCCCTCATGCAGATAGAGGCTGGCTGGCAGGAAGGGGTCGCTTGCAAGGCGCGGAAGCCACTTTGCCTTTTGGGCCTCCGTGCCGCAGCTGGCGATGACCCAGGCGACCTGCCGCGACGCGAGCCAGGCGTAAGCGATGCCCGGGTCGCCCCAGGCCAGGGCCTCGGCCGTCGCGCAAAAGGCGGCGGCGTCATCGACGCCGGCGGCGAAGCCGTCGGCGCCGGGCAAATCGAGAGCTTCCACGGCGGCGCGAACCGCCGCCGGAATCCCCCCCATCTTGTCCGCCTCCCAGGCGTAAGGGCGCAGGAGCTCGACGGCGGCCGCTTTCGCGTCCTGGCTGGCGGGCGTATCAGGCTTATCAAGGACCAAGCTCGACATTCCGACTCCTCGGATCTTTCGGTTCGCGGCGGGTTGCGATGGCTAGCGGCCCGCGACGCGCGGACCACCCAGCCAGGCCGTGGACCCGTCAGTTCAGTTCGTTCTTCTTCAGGCCAAAGAGCCAGCGTGCGATATAGAGGCGCAGCACCTCGCCGGAGCCCTCGTAGATGTCGCAGATCCGGGCGTCGCGCAGTGCCTGCTCCAGGAAGTAGGCGTCGGACGTCGCGTCCTGCCCCAGCAGAACGATGCACTCGCGGATGATGCGCCGGGCCGCGCCGGCGCAGACGAACTTGCAAAGCGTCGGATACTGGTTCGCGTTGCCTTTGCTCTTGTGCCACTCGGCGTTGACCAGGGTCAGCCAGGAGGACTCGTAGAGTTCCTCGAGCTTGATGAAGCGGTCCACGATCGCCGGTTGCGCGGACAGCGGCAGGCTGTAGTCGATCGCCACACCCTGGGCGGCGAGGGTTCCGCGCACGATGTCGATCGCCGCCCGGGCGAGGCCCAGGGCCTGAGCGCCGATCAACCCACGCGTGCTGTTGAAGATCTCCAGGGCGTTGCGAAGGCCGCCCAACAGCCGGTCATCGTCACGGACGCGGCAGTCGATGAGCGCCAAGCCTGCCGTATCCCAGCTGCGAAGCCCCAGCTTGTGCAATTGCTTGCCGACCGAAAGGCCGGGGTTCTGCCGCGAGACGATGAAGGGGGTGACTACGCCGTCCAGTTCCTTCCCAAACGCGCGCGCCATCACGACGATGTCGGCCGATTGCGACGGCCCGGAGATGAACATCTTCTCGCCGTTGATCACCCACTCCGACGTCGCCTCGT
>FTAI01000782.1_pt1 | contig 14275 bp, 11 predicted proteins | sample 1638941 | NCBI WGS metagenome assembly FTAI01 (sample SAMEA3914813, study PRJEB12502) | metagenome | biome: forest; material: soil | place: Canada | collected 2011-07-07 | depth 0.3 m | reverse complement strand
TTGGCGGCCAGATCCCGATCCTGGGAGAAGCTGCGCTTTTCGTCGGGCACGCTGGCGCCGCCCTTGCGGGCGATTTCGCGCTGGCGGTCCTTGTCCATGGCGGCGAATCCCCGCCGGGCGGGCTTCTTGGTGCGGCTTTCGTCGGTGGTCATGTTGTTGTTCCTGATACGGGGGAAGGGGTCCGCTCGTCGGGGGACGGGCGGGGCGGGGAGGGCCCTATCCATTGAAGGGCGAGATCAGATCGCGGGGGCGATCGTCGGCAGGGTCCGGAGAAAGAGGGACGGTCGGCGGCAATTCCTCGGGCGACTGGACCGGATCGATTTCCGGGGGCGGCGAGGACATTGGCGTCGGTGTCGGCAGGTCGGGGTCGGGTGCGTTCACAATCAACTCTCTGCGGCGGCTGTTTTGGTAACTCGCCAACGTCTCGCTTGGTTCTCCGGATGTGTCCGATTGATTTCACAGTCGATTGACCGGGTTCGGGCGCCCCGAGCTCGCGGTCAGTCGCCGGCCACCGCCTGGGCGCTGCGCGCGAGATCGGCGGCCAGATAAGGCTTGGCGAGGACGACCGTGCGCTCGTCGTCGCCGAACCCCGCGCGGAGCGAGACCGCATCGTGGCCCGTGGCGAGGATGACGCCCAGTTCGGGTCGATCGCGCCGGATCCGCCGCGCCAGATCGTCGCCCCGCATGTCCGGCAGGCCCACGTCGATGACGGCCAGAACCAGGGCCGCATCGCTGCGCAGAAACTTCAAAGCCTCGGCGGCCGTGGCCACCCAGACCGGCTCGAAGCCGAGGTCGCGCAGATTGTCCTCGGTGAGCATCGCCACGAGGGGCTCATCTTCAACCAGCAACGCCCCCCGCGTCAGTCCCGTTGGGGCCGCATCGACCTGTGGATTGTCTGTCGTTTCGATCAAGGCCCGACCTCCGCTCCCTGCACACGGCGCGGCTTCTACTCGCGTATCTGGCGAACCATAGACCCGACTAAATGCAAGCGCGACCATGAATGGGCCGGCGCACAAACTTGTGTGCGCCCGCTCGCGCCCGCCCCTCAGATGCGGCCGCGCGCCTCCAGGGCGGCGATCACCTGGGCGGCCGACTCCTCGGGCGCGAGGGCCCCCGCGTTCAGGGTCAGCTCCGCCGTCTCCGGCGCCTCATAGGGGGAGGAGACCCCGGTGAAGTTGGCGATCTGGCCGGCGATGGCCTTGGCGTAGAGGCCCTTGGGATCGCGCTGGACGCAGTCGTCGAGCGGCGTGTCGACGAAGATCTCCAGGAACTCGTCCTCGGCGAACAGTTCGCGCACCATCCGCCGCTCGGCGCGGAAGGGGGAGATGAAGGAGCAGAGGACGATGGTCCCCGCCTCGACGAACAGCTTGGCCACCTCGCCCACCCGGCGAATATTCTCCACCCGCTCGGCGTCGGAGAAGCCCAGGTCGCGGTTGAGGCCATGGCGCACATTGTCGCCGTCGAGCAGGAAGGTGCGCACGCCCCGATCGTGCAGTTCGCGCTCGACCAGGTTGGCGATGGTCGACTTGCCGGAGCCGGACAGGCCGGTGAACCACAGCACCGCCGGCTTGTGGCCGTTCAGCCGCTCGTGATCGGCTCTACTGACCAGCAGGGCCTGGCGATGGATATTGGCCGCCCGGCGCAGGCCGAAGTCGATCATCCCCGCGCCGACGGTGGCGTTGGTGTAGCGGTCGATGAGGATAAAGGCGCCGGTCTCGCGATTATCCGCATAGGGATCGAAGGCCACCGGGCTGGTGGTCGAAAGATTGCAGACCCCGATCTCGTTCAGGGCCAGGGTGCGCCCGGCAAGATGTTCCAGGGTGTCGACGTCGATCCGGTGCTTCAGGTGGGTGACCTTGGCCGGCACGTAGCGGGCGCCGATCTTCATCAGATAGGGTCGGCCAGGCAGCAGGGGCTCGTCGCCCATCCACAGCAGGTGGGCGGCAAACTGGTCGGCGACCTCGGGCCGCTCGGTGCGCAAGGTGAGCACGTCACCCCGGGCGATGTCGACCTCGTCGGTCAGGGTCAGGGTCACCGCCTCCCCGGCGCGGGCCTCGGGCAGGTCGCCGTCATAGGTGACGATGCGCGCGATCTTGGTCTCGCGCCCCGACGCGGCCACGGCGACCGCGTCCCCCGGCCGGATGACGCCGGAGGCGATGGTGCCGGAAAACCCGCGGAAATCGAGGTTGGGCCGGTTCACCCACTGCACGGGGAAGCGGAAGGGCTTGGCCGCCGCGTCCGATTCCACGTCGATGGTCTCCAGATGCTCGACCAGGGTCGGCCCCTCGTACCAAGGGGTGTGGGCGGACCGCACGGTGACATTGTCGCCGTGGCGCGCGGACAGGGGGATCGGCGTGATCGTCGCAAACCCCAGGGTCTCGGCGAACACCCGATATTCGGCGACGATGCCGTCGAACACCGCCTGGTCATAGGCGGCCAGATCGATCTTGTTCACCGCCAGCACCACATGCCGCACCCCCAGCAGGGAGCAGATGTAGCTGTGCCGCTTGGTCTGGGTCAGCACCCCCTTGCGCGCGTCGATCAGGATGACGGCGAGGTCGGCGTTGGAGGCGCCGGTGGCCATGTTGCGGGTGTACTGCTCGTGCCCGGGGGTGTCGGCGACGATGAAGGCGCGCCGATGGGTCGAGAAGAACCGGTAGGCGACGTCGATGGTGATCCCCTGCTGTCGCTCGGCCTCCAGGCCGTCGACGAGCAGGGCCAGGTCCAGGTCCTCGCCGGTGGTGCCGTGCCGGGCGCTGTCGCGGGTCAGGGCCGCCAGCTGGTCGTCCAGGATCAGCTTGGAATCGTACAGCAGCCGACCGATCAGGGTCGACTTGCCGTCGTCCACAGAGCCGCAGGTGAGGAACCGCAGCAGGCTCTTCTGGTCGTTGGGCAGGGTGATGGCGGCCTCGGGGCGAGTCTTGGTGGTGGCGTCGGCCATCAGAAATACCCCTCGCGCTTCTTCTTCTCCATCGACGCCGATTCATCGGAATCGATCAGCCGCCCCTGGCGCTCGGAGGTGCGGGACGCGCGCATCTCCGCAATGATGTCGTCCAGGGTCTCGGCATGGGATTCCACCGCCGCGCTCAGGGGATAGCAGCCCAGGGAGCGGAACCGCACCCACCGGGTCTGCTCGGTCTCGCCGGGCAGCAGCGGCATGCGATCGTCGTCGCGCAGGATCAGCATGCCATCGCGCTCGACCACGGGCCGGGGGGCGGCGAAATAGAGCGGCACCACGGGGATCTGTTCGGCCTGGGTGTATTCCCAGATGTCGAGCTCGGTCCAGTTGGACAGGGGAAAGACCCGGATGGTCTCGCCCTTGTTCACCCGGGTGTTGTAGAGCCGCCAAAGCTCCGGCCGCTGGTTGCGCGGATCCCAGGTGTGGCCCGCCGAGCGGAAGGAGAAGATGCGCTCCTTGGCCCGGCTCTTTTCCTCGTCCCGCCGCGCGCCGCCGAAGGCTGCGTCAAAGCCGTACTTGTCCAAGGCCTGCTTCAGCCCGTCGGTCTTCATCACCTGGGTGTGCAGGGAGGAGCCCGAGGCGATGGGGTTGATCCCCCGGGCCAAGCCGTCCTCGTTGATATGCACCAGCAGCTTGACGCCATAGCGCTCGGCCACCGTGTCCCGGTGGCGGATCATGTCGGCGAACTTCCAGGTGGTGTCCACGTGCAGCAGGGGGAAGGGCGGCTTGGACGGATAGAAGGCCTTCACCGCCAGGTGCAGCATCACGCCCGAGTCCTTGCCGATGGAATACAGCATCACCGGGTTGTCGAAGGCGGCGGCCACCTCGCGGATGATCTCGATCGATTCCGCCTCCAGCCTCTTCAGATGGGCTGACAGCGCCGGCCGCGTCGCCGCGGCGGCTGAGGTGGAGCGGGAAGCAGCAGGCATCAACGAAAACTCCGGCCCGGCATGGACCTTCCGGGCAATAGGTGGACGCTGACTACGCTATCGCAACAGACGAAGCAGTCCATCTTATCTCGCCGGGGGGTTAGAGAAGCTGATGGGCGGGGCTGGTTCCATCGTGCGTGGTTCGAGACGCGCGCGAAGAGCGCGCTCCTCACCATGACTAAGACTTACGCAATCCAATATCCTAGTCATGGTGAGGAGTGACCGAAGGGAGCGTCTCGAACCACGCACGCTCGTGGTGCAACCCTCAATGCTGCGCCCTCAAACCGGCAGCGTCACCCGCGCCCGCAGCCCACCCTCTGGCCGATTGCTCAGCCCGGCGTCGCCCCCATGCGCCCGCGCCACCGACCGCACCACGGCCAGGCCCAGCCCGATCCCGCCGGTCTCGCGGCATCGCGACGAATCGTGGCGGTGAAAGGGCTCGAACACCCGCTCCAGTTCGCGCTCGGGGAGGCCTGGCCCCTTGTCGTCGATCTCGACCACGGCCTGACCGTCCGTTCCGCTCACCCGCACCCGCGCCTCGCCGCCGTATTTCACCGCGTTTTCCAGCAGGTTGTTGAACAGCCGCCGCAGGGCGATGGGATCGCCGTTGATCACCACCCGGTCCGCCTGATCGACACCCACGTCCAGCCCGGTCTCGTGCATCTCATCGGCCAGGCTCTCCAGCAGCGACGACAACTCCAGCCGGGTCCGCGCCGACGGCGAGGTCGCGTCGCGCACAAAGGCCAGGGCGCCGGAAATCATCGCCTCCATCTCGGCGATGTCGTCGGCCATCTTGCCGCGCACCTCCTCGGGGGCCGACTCCACCCGAAACCGCAGGCGGGTGAGCGGCGTGCGCAGATCATGGGCGATGGCGCCGACCATGGCCACCCGATCGTCCACATAACGCGCCAACCGCTCCTGCATGCCATTGAAGGCCCGCGCGGCGACGGCGATCTCGGCGGGGCCATCGGTGGGCAGGGGCGGGGCGCCGGGATCGCGGCCCAGCCGTTCGGAGGCCGCCGCGAAGAGGGCGATCGGCGCCGCCAGGCGGCGGGCGAACAGATAGGCGATCGGCGCCAGCGCCAGGGTGCTCAGCACGACCGAGAGGATAATGCGAATCTGCCAGGCGGTCGGCGCCAGGGAGGGTTTGGGCTCGACCACCAGCCATTGGCCGTTCGCCGTGGGAATGGCCACCTTGAACGGCGCCAGCATGAACCGCTCCTCGCCCGCGCGGCCCCGGCGGGCCATTTCGCTGCGCACCAGGCGGAAGGCCCGGGTGTCGGTGAAGCGCGGGGTCTCGGAGGCGACGATGATCCGGCGGGCGTCAATGCCCAGCTGGGCGCCCAGGTCCTCGCGCATCTTCTGCATGCCGCGGGATTCCGGCTGCGGATCAGCGACAGGCGGTGTCGTGGTGGTCTGCAGGATCAGCGGACGCCGCTCGGCCGCCGAAACGAACGGATGGCCCTTCAGCGCCTGGGCGATCTCGCCGACTCTGTAGAAGTCCGGCATCGGCGGGGGCAGGTTGACCAGCACCAGGGTGTTGATCGCCACCGACCCCACCAGGCTGAGCACGATCAGCGCCAGCAGCTGGGCGAACAGGCTGGCGGTGGGCAGCAGCCGGGTGGGCGAGGGGGCAGGCGGCTGTGGCGGGGCCGCGTTCAAACCCGCTGCACCTTGGCGGTAAAGACGTAACCCTCGTTGCGCACGGTGCGGATCAGTTCCTGGCCGCCGGAGCCGTCGTCCAGCTTCTTGCGCAGGCGGCTGATCTGCACGTCGATGGCTCGGTCATAGGCGTCGCTGTCCGGGCCGCGGGCCAGGTCCAGCAGCCGGTCGCGGGTCAGCACCCGCTGGGGCCGTTCAACGAAGGCGCGCAGCAGGGAGAACTCCCCGCTCGACAGGCCCACGATCACCTCCTGCGGCGAGCGAAGCTCACGTCGGACCAGATCCAGCCGCCAGCCGGCGAATTCGCACCCCGCGCCCAGGGCGTCGTCGGCGCCCTTCGGCTCCTGCCGGCGGCGCAGCACGGCGCGCACCCGCGCCAACAGTTCGCGGGGATTGCACGGCTTGGGCAGGTAGTCGTCGGCGCCGATCTCCAGGCCGACGATCCGGTCGGTCTCCTCGCCCATGGCGCTGAGCATGATGATCGCCGGCCCATCGGGGCCCGCCAGCCGGCGGCAGACCGCCAGGCCGTCCTCGCCGGGCATCATGATGTCCAGCACGACTAGGTCCACGGGACCTCGGTTCAGCCGGGCCTGCATCTCGATGGCGTTGGCGGCGGCGTCGACCTCATAGCCGTGGCGGGTCAAAAATTCGCACACAACATCACGGATGCCCGGATCGTCGTCGACCATCAGGATGCGTTGCAGCGGGGCGCCTTCGGGGCGCGTCTCGGCGCGGTCTATCGTCAGTTCCATGGCTGATTATCCCAGCGGCCTGTGGCGCGGCGATTTCAACGGTGAAACAGCCCGCGCCATAACCGCGCTTAGCCCTTCAAATCTCTGGTGATCTCCAGCGCCTCGTCCGAGACGAAGGGGTTGGTCGCCCGCTCGCGGCCAAAGGTGGACATCGGCCCGTGCCCGGGCACGAAGGCCACATCGTCGCCCAGGGGCCAGAGCTTGCCGGTGATCGAGGCGATCAGCTGGCCGAAATCCCCGCGGGGGAAGTCGGTGCGCCCGATCGAGCCCTGGAACAGCACGTCGCCGACCTGGGCGAAGCGGGCCTCTCGATGGAAGAAGATGATGTGCCCGGGGGTGTGTCCCGGGCAGTGGCGCACCTCGAACTGCGTCTCCCCCAGGGTCACCACGTCGCCGTCGAACAGCCAGCGATCGGGGGTGAAGGCCTCGGCCCCCGGCACGCCATAGCGCCGGCCGGCCTCGGGAATGCCGTCGATCCAGAACTGGTCGTCCGGGTGCGGCCCCTCGATGGGAACCCCGGTGGCCTTCTTCAGCGCCGCCGTGCCGCCCGCGTGATCCATATGGCCATGGGTGATCCAGATCTTCTCCAGGGTCAGCCCCTGGCTCTTGATGGCGCCGAGCAGGCGATCGACCTCACCGCCGGGATCGATGATCGCCGCCTTCTTGGTCGCCTCGCACCAGACGATGGTGCAGTTCTGCTGCAACGGCGTCACCGGCGCGATCATGGCGCGGATCGGATTGGGATTGGGCTGCGAGCCATCCATCGAAAACTCCGGGCGCGGCGGGGAGGCGCGCGAGACCCTTAGAATAGGGGAGGGCGGGGCGAATTCAAATTTCCATCATCTGGTGCCGCCTGACTAACCTTCTCCCGAAGGGAGAAGGAGGGGCCCGCGCAGCGAAGCGGAGTGGGAGGATGAGGGGTTACGGTGGTTCAGGATAGGTCGGATGAGCCGTAATCCCTCACCCTCCCGCGCTAAGGGCGCGGGCCCCTCCCTCTCCCTTCGGGAGAGGTGTTTCGTGTGCGTTACACCCGATGTCTGATATGGGGATTGAGATGACCCTGACACGTTCATTCAAGGAAACCCTGCAAGCGCGTGTCCAACGGGACGCCGCCTTTCGAATAGCGCTGCTAATGGAATGCGTGGAGGCCTTCCTGGCGGATGACATCGACTTGGGCGAAGCCGTGCTCGGCGAACTGCAAAAGCAGTCCGGCGTCCAACTCCACGCGCAAACCAGCAAGGCGTGACCGCGCCGCCACGGTCTTCTGGTCCGGAAGCCCTGCTTCCCATCCACGACGCCCTGCCGGCCCTGAAGGCGGCCCTCGCCGACAGAAACGCCGCCGTCCTGGTCGCCCCGCCGGGCGCGGGCAAGACCACGGTCACCCCCCTCGAACTGCTGAACGAGCCCTGGACCGCCGGCGGCAAGCTGATCGTGCTCGAGCCCCGGCGCCTCGCCGCCCGCGCCGCGGCGACCCGCATGGCCGCCACCCTCGGCGAGTCGGTGGGCGAAACGGTCGGCTATCGCGTGCGCCTGGAATCCCGCATCTCCGCCCGCACCCGCATCGAGGTGGTCACCGAAGGCGTCTTCTCCCGGATGATCCTCGACGATCCGGGCCTCGACGGCGTCGCCGCAGTGCTGTTCGACGAGTTCCACGAGCGCAGTCTCGACGCCGACATGGGTCTCGCCTTCGCCCGCGACAGCCAGTCAGTGCTGCGCCCAGACCTGCGCATCCTGGTCATGTCCGCCACCATCGACGGCGCCCGGGTCGCGGCCCTCCTGGACGATGCGCCCGTCATCGAGAGCGCCGGCCGCATGTTCGACGTGCGCACCGACTACCTCAGCCGCGACCAGCGCCTCTCCATCGAGGACCAGACCGTCCGCGCCGTCCGCAAAGCCCTGGAGCAGGAGACGGGCAGTATTCTTGTTTTCCTACCCGGCCAGGGCGAGATCTTGCGCACCGCCGAGCGTCTCGCCGAACAGGTTCGCGACCCCGCTGTCGACATCGCGCCCCTCTACGGCGCCCTCGACGCCCGCGACCAGGACCGGGCAATCGAACCCTCGCCATCCGGCCGTCGCAAGGTGGTGCTGGCCAGCGCCATCGCCGAGACCAGCCTGACCATCCAGGGCGTCCGTGTGGTCATCGATGCCGGCCAGGCCCGGGTTCCGCGGTTCGATCCCGCCAGCGGCCTGACCCGCCTGGTCACCGTCCGCGTCTCCCGCGCCTCCGCCGACCAGCGCCGGGGCCGGGCGGGGCGCACCGAGCCCGGGGTCTGCTACCGCCTGTGGGACGAGGCCGAAACCCGAGCTTTGATCGCTTTCGAACGCCCGGAGATCCTGGAGACCGATCTTTCCCGCCTGACCCTCGATCTGGCCCGCTGGGGCGCGCGAGACGCCGGCGATCTCGCCTTCCTCGACCGCCCGCCCCAGGCCGCCATGGCCGAGGCCCGCACCCTGCTCACCGACCTCGGCGCCCTGGATGCGGCTGGCGGCCTGACCCCCCACGGCCGGGCGATGAGCGACCTGCCTCTGCCGCCCCGCCTGGCGCACATGGTGCTCATCGGCGTGGCCAGGGGCGCCGGCCGCCGGGCCGCCCAGATCGCCGCCCTGCTGACGGAGCGGGGCCTTGGCGGGCGGGGCGTCGACCTGTCGAGCCGCCTCGAAGCCGCCGCCCGCGACCGCAACCCCCGCGCCAAGGCCGCCCTGGGCCAGGCCGACCGCTGGGCGCGCCAGGCGGGCCAGCGCGGCGACGATGCGCCCGCCAACGACGGCCTGCTGCTTGCCGAAGCCTTCCCCGAACGCATCGCCAAGGCCCGCGGCAAGCCTGGCGAATACCTGCTGGCCAGCGGCCGGGGGGTGATGATGGACGCCGTCGAGGCCTTGTCCCGCGAGCCCTGGCTGGCGGTGGCCGAACTCGGCGGCGGCGCGGCGCGGGACCGCATCCTGCTCGCCGCCCGCCTCGACGAGGCCGACCTGCGCTCGGCCTTCGGGCCCCGTTTGCGCCGGGAAGAGCGCCTGGAGACCGGCCCCACCGGCGCCCTGCGCGCCCGCGAAACCCTGTGGCTGGGCAAGCTGGCGGTGGAGGAGCGGCTGATCGCCAACCCCGACAGGGCCCTGATCGCCGCCGCCCTGCTGGACGAGGTCCGCGCCCGGGGCGTCGGCATCCTGCCCTGGGGGGAAGCCTCCGCGTCCCTGCGCGCCCGCGCCGGCTTCCTCCGCGCCGCCGATCCGGCCTGGCCCGATCTCGGCGACGACGCCCTCACCGAAACCCTCGACGATTGGCTCGCCCCCCTGCTGACCGGCAAGACCAGCCTCGCCGCCCTCAAGGACGTCGACCTCGAATCAGCCCTGCGCGAGCGCATCCCTTGGGACCTGCAGCGCCGCCTCGACGCCGAGGCGCCCCGCCGCTGGACCGCGCCCACCGGCGACACCTTCGCCATTGACTACGCCGCCGAGGGCGGTCCCCGGGTGGACGTCCGCGTCCAGGCCCTCTTCGGCCTGACCACTCACCCCACCGTCGGCCCCGGCGTTCCCCTGACCCTGTCGCTGCTCTCCCCCGCCCACCGCCCGATCCAGCTGACCAAGGACCTGCCCGGCTTCTGGCGCGGCTCCTGGAGCGACGTGCGCAAGGACATGCGCGGGCGTTATCCCAAGCATCCCTGGCCCGAGGATCCGGCCGGCGCGGCGCCGACGACGCGGGTCAAGCCGCGGGGGTAGGGGGTCTGCAGCAACGAGAGGACCCTCACTCTCTCCTCCGTCGTCGCCGGGCTTGTCCCGGCGACCCAGGAACACTGGCCAAACCGCAGAAGCCCGCATGTCCGCCACGAGCCTATTGTTCGGGCAGATCGCTGATCGTTTTCCGACCGCCGGTGTTCCTGGATCGCCGGGACAAGCCCGGCGATGACGGATTTATTATTGGGCGGGCGCGCACCCCGGCCAATCCATCCCCCCGCCGCCCACAACCGGGGCATGAAGCTTCCGAACGCACCTAGATCGTTGGTCGTCATTGCCCAATCGCGATCTCCCGGCTAGCGTGCCGCAAGGCCGGGGAACCGGCTCAAGTTTTGTTGGGGCGAGGGGACTGCCATATGGCGAACGCAGCGGGCGCAAGCCGCGGCATCGGACGGATTTTCGGGCGCAAAACGGTTGCGCAGATTCAATCCGAGCATGAACACGGTGAACTGAAGCGGTCGTTGGGAGCGCTGAACCTCGTTCTTCTGGGCATCGGCTGCATCATCGGCGCCGGTATCTTTGTGCTCACCGGCCGCGCCGCCGCCCAGTTCGCCGGCCCGGCGATCATGGTCTCCTTCGTCATCACCGGCCTGCTCTGCGCCTTCGTGGCCCTCTGCTACGCCGAACTCGCCTCGGCCCTGCCGGTCTCCGGATCGGCCTATTCCTACACCTACGCCTCCATGGGCGAGGGCGCGGCTTGGGTTATGGGTCTGTTGCTCTTGTTGGAATACGGCCTGGCGGCCTCCACCGTGGCGGTCAGCTGGTCAGGCTATTTCAGCAGCCTGCTTGCCGACATGCACCTGACCATACCGCCGGAACTCATGGGCGCGCCTGGGGTGCCCATCAAGAACGCCGCCGGCGTCGTGATCGCCCACGGCATCGTGAATCTGCCGGCGGTTGTGATCATCGGCCTGGTGACCCTGCTCTTGATCCGCGGCGTGACGGAGTCGGCGACGGTCAACAACATCATCGTCGCCATCAAGGTGACTATCGTTGTGCTCTTTATCGCCATTGGCTCGCGGTATGTGCACCCGGCGCTTTGGTCACCGTTTATCCCGGCGGAAATTCCCGTTCGTCCGGTGGGCACGAACATGGACGTTTGGCACCAGATCTGGCGCGCCCTGGTCGCCTTGGTGACGGGGGACAATTCGACGAAATATGGCATCGGCGGCGTCATCCACGGCGCGGGGGTGATCTTCTTCGCCTATCTGGGCTTCGAGGCCGTCTCCACCGCCGGCGCCGAATCCCGCAACCCTGGCAAGGACATGCCGATCGGCATCCTGGGCGCCCTGATCATCTGCACGGTGCTCTACATCGCCACCTCGGCCGTGCTGGTGGGGATCGTGCCCTATACCTCCCTGGACAACGCCGCGCCGCTCGCCATCGCGGTGAACCAGATCGGCCTGCCCTGGTTCGCGGTTTTGGTGAAGGTCGGCGCCATCGCCGGCCTGACCAGCGTCATGCTGGTGCTGCTCTACGGCCAGACGCGCATCTTCTACACCATGAGCCGCGACGGCCTGCTGCCGATCTCCCTGGCGGCGGTCCACAAGACGTTCAAGACGCCCTGGATCAACACCATCATCGTGGGTATCGCGGCGATGTGCGCGGCGGGGCTCCTGTCGCTGGACACCCTTGGCGATCTCGCCAACGTCGGCTCCCTGGCGGCCTTCGCCCTGGTCTGCGTCACCGTCATCTACCTGCGGATTTCGAACCCCGAGCTGGTGCGTCCGTTCCGCACGCCCCTGTTCCCGCTGACGCCGATCCTCGGGGCGGTCATGTGCCTCGTCCTGCTGCTCAGCCTGATGACCACCCCCGACACGCGGAAGTTCTTCCTGATCTACCTGGCCGTCGGGATCGTGATCTATCTTGTCTACGGCTTCTGGTTCTCCAAACTGAACCGCGGCGAAGTGGTCCTGGGCCATGAGGCGGCGCCGATGGAACTGCCGCACAAGGGCGACTGAAGATGGCCCGCGCGGGGCGAGCGCCAAGCCGGGGGATGCAGCGGGTCCGCCTCGCCGCCCTCTGCCTGCTCGCCCTCGCGTCGCTGCCTGCGACGGCGCGAGCCCAGACCGCCGGGCCGCCGCAAATCGCCTTCGACTCCGAGCCCAACGCCCTGAAGCTGCCTGAGGGCGTCTATCTCGGAGAAGCCTCCGGGGTGGCGGTCGGCCCCAACGGTCATGTGGTGGTGTTTTCCCGGGGAAACACCACCGGCCCCGCCTACGGCGCGGCGGCGGCGCAGCTGCTGGAATTCGACGCGAACGGCCGCTTCGTCCGGGAGATCGGCCACAACCTCTATGCCTGGAGCTTCGCCCACGCGATCCGCTTCGACCCTCAGGGCAACCTGTGGGCGGCGGACAAGGGCTCTGACATGGTCATCCGCTTCGATCCGCAAGGCCGGGTGACCTGGGTCTTCGGCCGCAAACCTGAGGCCGCCGACGAGAGCGCCCATCCCCTTGGCCATCCCAAGCCGCCCCTGCCGCCGATCCCCGGGATGTTCCGCCAGGTGACCGACATGGCCTGGGACAGCACCGGCAACACCTACATCAGCGACGGCTACATCAATTCCCGCGTCGCCAAGATCGGGCCGGACGGCCAGTGGATCGGCTCCTTCGGCGAGCCGGGATCAGGACCCGGGCAGTTCAACACCCTGCACGCCATCGCCGTCGACCGTCAGGATCGCATCTACGTCGCCGACCGGGGCAATGGCCGCATCCAGGTGTTCGACACCGCCGGCAAGCTCTTGCGGATCATCACCATCAACGTGCCGGCCCCGGCGGACGCCCCGGCGGCCATCGGCTTCAAGCCCGAGGCCGGCGAGACCGGCGGCTATGGCGGCGCCAGCGCCACCATGCACCCGGGTTCGCCCTGGACCCTCTGCATCACCCCCGGCCCGGTGCAGTACATCTACACCTCCGACGCCTATCCGGGCCGCATCTATAAGCTGAGCCTCGACGGTAAGGTGCTGGGCTGGCTCGGCGGCTCGGGCAAAGAGCTCAAGCAGTTCGGCTGGATCCACGAGATCGCCTGCCCGTCGGAGAACGTGCTTTATGTGGCCGAGCTCTTGAACTGGCGTGTGCAGAAGCTGACCCTGCATCCGCGGTGAGGGGGAGACTAGGCCCTTAGAGCACGTTGAGGTTAGGTCGTATTGAACGCTTTTCTCCTCTCCCATTTATGGGAGAGGTGGACCCGAGCAACGCGAGGGGACGGAGAGGGCAAGTGTGCGCCTGCCACTTGCTTGCCACTTGCCCTCTCCGTCGCTTCGCTACGCTCGCGCCACCTCTCCCATAAATGGGAGAGGAGAAGAGGCCGTGATCGCAAGCGGCTCCAACGCCCCTAATCCGCCACCGAATAGATCATAATCCCCGTCGCCACCGACAGGTTCAAACTGTCGGCCCGCCCCCGCATGGGGATCTTCACATTCACGTCGCAGACCGCCGCCAGTTCCGGCGGCAGACCGGCCTGCTCATTGCCCATCAGGATCAGGCTGGGGCGGCGATACTCCGCCGATCGGTGATCCACCGTCGCCGTCAGGAGGGTGCCGACCACGGACCCCGGCCAGGCCGCGCGCCACGCTATGAACGCCTCCACGGTCAGCTTGAAGAGCGGCACCGCGAAGATCGAGCCCATCGTGGCCCGCACCGCCTCCACCGAATAGGGATCGCAGCAGTCGCCCACCAGGATCACCCCGCCGCAGCCGGCGGCGTCCGCCGTGCGCACGATAGTCCCCAGGTTCCCGGGATCGCGCACCGCCTGCAGCGCCACCCAGCAGCGTGAGGTCTCCGGCTTCAGCTCGGCGATGTCCCCGAACACCTGCGGAAACACCGCCACCACCATCTGCGGATTATCCCGCCGGCTGACCTTTTCCAATATGTCCCGGCTGACCTCGACCACATCGCCCCCGGCGGCTGCGGTCGCCTCCGCCACCCGCCGCAGCATGGGGATGGACGCCGCCTCCGGCCCATGGAGCAGGATGCGCGGGGTGTGGCCGATCTCCAGCGCCTCGCCGACCAGCTTCAGCCCCTCAGCCAGGAACAGCCCCGTCTCCTCCCGCGCCTTGCGCAGGTGCAGGGCCCGCACGGCCTTGACCGTGGGATTGGTCAGGGAGGTGACCTGACGAACGCTCCCCCCTTGCATGCTCAATGGCTGCTCCACCGCGCGAAGAACGACAGCCCCACGCCCCGGTCGCCGGCCTCCTCCATCAGGGCCAGTTCCCCCCAATCGATCCGACCCCCGCGATCCGCCAT
>FTAI01001317.1_pt1 | contig 14315 bp, 14 predicted proteins | sample 1638941 | NCBI WGS metagenome assembly FTAI01 (sample SAMEA3914813, study PRJEB12502) | metagenome | biome: forest; material: soil | place: Canada | collected 2011-07-07 | depth 0.3 m | reverse complement strand
GACCTGACGTCGGCGCTCCAATCTGACCAAGGGTTTCAGGGCATGCCATCATCGATGATGGCGATCCGACTAGAGTTTGGGGGCAAGCTTCTTGCGTTATATTCGCGGCCTGTTGGCCATCTCCGTCACCCTGACCCTGTCGGGCGCGGCCACTGCTCAGCCGGCCCAATCGCCCGCCGCCCCTCCTCTCGTCCTCTACCGCGACGCCACCCTCATCGACGGAACCGGCGCCCCGCCGCGCCCGCACATGTCGATCCTGACCCGCGGCGAACGCATCGAACGGGTCGCCCCGACCGCGGCCCTCCCCGCCCCCGCCGGCGCCGAGATCGTCGACGCCGAGGGCCTCTACGTCCTGCCCGGCCTGATCAACACCCACGAACACCTGGCCACCCCGCCCAACCGGCCCTACGCCGAGGCGATGATGAAGAAGGACCTCTACGGCGGGGTCACCGCCGTACGGGACATGGCCGACGATCTGCGCCAGGTAGCCGACCTCGCCCGGGCGTCCCGGGTGGGCGAAATCCCCGGCCCCGACATCTACTACGCCGCCCTGATGGCCGGCCCCGAGTTCTTCAAGGACCCCCGCACCCAGGCGGTGACCATGGGCGCCGTCGCCGGCCAGACCCCCTGGATGCGCGCTGTCGGACCGGACACGGACCTGCGTCAGGCCGTCGCCGAGGCGCGCGGCACGGGCGCCACCGCCATCAAGATCTACGCCGACGAGCCTGGCGCGACCGTCGTCGCCATCACGGCTGAGGCCCATCGCCAGGGCCTGATGGTCTGGGCCCACGCGGCGGTGTTTCCGTCCACCCCCGCCCAGGGGATCGACGCCGGGGTGAACGGCGTGTCGCACACCTGCATGCTGGCCTACCAGGCCTCGGCGGTGATGCCGGGCGCCTATCACAACCGCGCCGCCGTCGAGGCTGATCGGTTCGCCGGCGCGACGCCCGCCAGCGTCACCGCCCTCTTCGACGACATGCGCGGTCGGGGAACCCTGCTGGACGCCACTCTCTGGGTCTACGACGAGATGGCCGCCGACCACGCCGCGCACCCCGGCGGCCCGGCCCCCTACTGTTCCGATACCCTGGCTGCCCGCCTGACGCATGAAGCCTACGAGCACGGGGTGATCATCTCCGCCGGCACCGACGGTTTCTCCGCGGCGTCCGATCCCTGGCCGGCGCTGCAGGACGAGTTGATCCTGCTGCAGGACAAGGCCCACATGCCACCGATGGCGGTGATCCGCGCCGCCACCTGGGCCGGCGCCTACGCCTTCGGCCACGACGCCGAGACGGGCACGATCGCCGAGGGCAAGCTCGCAAACCTCGCCTTCACCACCGCCGACCCGTTGAAGGATGTGCGGGGGCTGAAAACCGTGACCCTGACCGTGAAGCGCGGCGTGCGGTATTGGCGGAAAGACTATAGCGCCGGTCGGTGACGGCGTTCGACCAGCGGAGACAAAGACCATGCCCACCAGCCGCCGATCCCTCATGGCCGCCGCCGGCGCCGCAGCTGCTGGAGTCGCCGTGGGCGCTCCCGCCAGCGCTCGCGCGCGGATGACCCGCGCGCCGGCTAAGCCGATCATCATCAACGCCCTCGGCGGGTTGGAGAACCCCAACCTCGCCCTCGGTCAGCCGCAGGGCCATCCCACCGACACCAGCCAACCGGACCTGGACGACCGCGCCATCCGCGACGCCCGCGCCTCGGGGCTGACGGCGATCAACATCACTCTGGGCTATGTGGCCGGGCCGGATGAGCCGTTCGAATACACCATCCGCACCATCGGGGTCTGGGACCGGATCATCCGCGAGCGGCCGAACGATCTGCTCAAGGTCAACACCGCCGCCGATATCGTCCGCGCCAGGGACACCGGCCGCATCGGGGTCATCTATGGCTTTCAGAACGCGGTGCAGATCGGCGACAAGTTGGACCGGATCGACACCTTCGGCGACCTGGGCGTGGGCGTGATCCAGCTGACCTACAACCCCGCCAACCAGATCGGCGACGGCTCCATGGCGCCGGAGAACCGCGGTCTGACGCCCTTCGGCCATCAGGTGGTGGAGCGGCTGAACGCGCAGAAGATCATGGTCGACCTGTCGCACAGCGGCGAGCACACCTGCCTGGACGCCATCGCCGCCTCCAAACGGCCGATCTCGATCAACCACACCGGCTGCCGCGCCCTGGCCGACCTGCCCCGCAACAAGACCGACGCGGAGCTGCGCGGGGTGGCGGACAAGGGCGGCTTCGCCGGAATCTATTTCATGCCCTTCCTGAACCTCTCCGGCCACGCCGAGGCCGAGGACGTGGTCGCCCATATCGAACACGCGGTGAAGGTCTGCGGCGAGGACCACGTCGGCATCGGCACCGACGGCAGCGCCACCGGCATCGACGATCTTGGCGCCTATCAGGCGCACCTGGCCAAAGAGGTCGCCGACCGCGCCGCCGCCGGCATCGGCGCCAAGGGCGAGCGGGCCGACACCTATCCCTTCGTGGTCGACCTGCGGGGGGTAGAGCAGTTTCGCAAACTGCACGGCCTGCTGAAGGCGCGCGGCTATTCCACCGGGCGGATCGAGAAGATCATGGGGCTGAACTTCCTGGCCTTCGCCAGGGAGATCTGGGGCGGCTAGGTTTCACTGCGACCGGCGGAGCCAACGCGCCTGGCCGGCGTTGCTATGAAATCCGTTCGGGCGCTCCAGAGAGCTCCCAGGCGCGCCATCGCGCGCCGGGTAGTGATGGCGTAACATGGCCGCAGATGAAATTCCGACCGGAGTCGGCCAGTTGCTCGACACGCCCGATCTCGCGATCGCCCTCGAGAGCGATCAGTTCAAACAGTTTCTGGATCAGGTTCCCGTGGCGATCGCCGTTGCCGAGCTGAACCCCAACGAGCGCATCGTCTATGTGAATCTCGAATTCGAGCGGCTCTCGGGACAGGCCGGCGACGACATCATGGACGGACCCTGGGAGCGGCTCGCTGGCGGAGGCGTGGCGCCCAACGAGACCCGCGCGCTTGGCCTGGCGGTATCGGAGGGCCGCGACTACCTCGGTTCCTTCGCCATGCCCAGGGGCGGCCAGACCATAACCGTCGACGCCTGGTCGACCGTGATCGTCAGCGACACCGACCTTCCAGTCTTTCGGCTGGTCGCCCTGGTCGAGGTCTCCTCGCCGGGAGCGGAGTCTCTGAACGACCTCCAGGCGCAGGTGTTGGAGAAGGACGGCCAGCTGCTGGAGCTGCAGCACCGGGTGAAAAACAATCTGCAGATGATCACAGCTCTGATCCGGCTGGAGGCGCGCGGCGTCGCCGACCGCACGACGGGCGACGGGTTCGACCGGCTGGCCGGACGGGTGGAAGCCCTGGGCCTGCTCTATCGTGCCATGGACCAGACCGGCGGAACCGACGGCGCAGTCGATCTTGGCGTCTATCTCAGTGAGATCGCTTCGGCGGTGATGCGCGCCCATGCGGTCGAGGGCATCCACCTGACCCTGCAGGTCGATACCTGGCCGGTGTCGATCGACGTGGCCATGCCCGCCGGCCTGGTGGTCAACGAATTGATGACCAACGCCCTGAAACACGCCTTCGTCGGCCGCGACGGCGGGATCATTACCCTTTGTTGCACCACCGAGCCGCGCGGTTGCCGGGTCGTGGTCGCCGATGACGGTGTCGGCCTTCCCGCCGGCGCGAGCTGGCCTAGGCCCGGCAAGTTGTCAGCCCTGATCGTCCGGTCCCTGGAGCAAAACGCCCGGGCGCGGATCGAGGTGCAATCGGCGCCCGGCGACGGCATGCGCGTGACCATCGCGTTTCGCCAGGTCGACGCCGCGCCGGAGGGCTGACGGCCGGTCCCTAGAGATTACGCCCCAGGTACTTCTCCACCTCCCGCCGCTCCCATTCCCCGTTCAGGAATGGCAGGCTGCCGAACACCTTCAGGGCTTCGAAGATCAGGCCCAGGCCCCAGCCGAAGGCGACCCAAAGCACCCAGGGATAGCCGGGCCAGGTGAAGAGGTTGACCAGCACCAGGGCGCCGACGATGCCGACATACTGCAGGGCGTGCATGTAGAACCGCTTGACGCGGCGCACGTGCGCGAGGGCCAGGGCCTCATCGGCGGGCAGGTCGCGTGGGGAGTCGCCGGCGGGGGTGGCGTTAGGTGTGTCCATAACGGGTTCCTTGAGCTGCGAGAAGTCGATCTCGAAGACCGACGCGATGGCTTTCAGGGACTCCGTGCTGGCGGCCCGCCCGCGCTCCAGGCGCTGGATGGTGCGCACGCTCAGGCCGCTGAGTTCGGCCAGCTGTTCCTGGGACCAGCCCCGCTGCAGCCTGAGTTTCTGGATCAGCATCGTCGTTCCCTGAATCATCGCGTGCACCGTGGAACCAACTGGAGCAAACGCGGAACGACACGCCCCCGTCAACCGCCTGACTTTTCGGCGACAGCCGGGCGACAGACGGGCTGTCGGGCCGCCAATCCTGGCCGAATTCGTCGGATCAATGTCATTACGGCCAAGCCGGCTTACGGTTAAGCTCGCGGACCTAGCCCCTCGGAAGGATGTCCCCGATGAAGCCGCCGCGTCCCGCCAGCCTCGCCTTTGCCGCACTGAGCGGCGCCCTGGTCATCACCTTAATCGGCGGCGGCGCGGCCAGCCTCGCCGCCCCGGCGGCCGATGATGGCGACCAGCCGCACTATGACGGCGCCGGGCGGATGATCCCGCCCGCCGACTATCGCGACTGGGTGTTCCTCTCGTCTGGCGTGGACATGAGCTATAGCGCCACCCCAGCCATGGCCGGCGGGCACATGTTCGACAATGTCTTCGCCCCCCGCGCCGCCTACCTCGCCTTCAAACGCACGGGGGTGTGGCCGGACAAGACCGTGCTGTTGCTGGAAAATCGCGGTGGGGCCACGAAGGGCTCTATCAACAAACAGGGCCTGTTCCAGACCGGCGAGGTGATGGGCATGGAGGCGCATGTGAAGGACACGTCGCGCTTCGAGGGCGGCTGGGCCTTCTTCGCCTTCGACGGCCAGGGCCCCGCCAAGCAGATCCCCTACTCAGCCTCCTGCTATGCCTGCCACAAGGCCCACGCTGCGGCGGACACCACCTTCGTGCAGTTCTACCCGACCCTGCTGCCCATCGCGACGAAGCTGGGGACGCTGAACCCGGCGTACGTGGCGGAAACGGCGGGGAAGTAGGCGACGACGAATCCCGAGTTCGGAGCGCGGAGAAAATCTTACTTCGGCGTCCGCCTCACACTGATGATCCCCACCACCGGGCTGAGCATCTGGCCGCGCATGACGCCGACCCCCGCGGTCGGCGAGGTCGGGGCGGCGAGGATGGCGCGGACCACGTCCATGCCGTCGCTCACCTGGCCGAAGGCGGCGAAGCCGAGGCCGTCGCCGCCGGGATAATCGGCGTCGAGGCTGGGCTGGTCGCCGAGGCAGATGAAGAAGTCGCCGGCGGCCGTGCCCGGGGCGCGGCGGGCCATGGAGATGGTCCCGTCCTTGTGCTTCAGCCCGGTCTTGGCGGTGCTCTCGTGGGCGATGGGCCGGAACATCTTCGCCGGATCGTTCTTCAGCCCGCCCTCGATCAGGCCGGTGGTCTCGGCGGTCTTGGTGCGTGAGGCGCGATAGAAGCTGGCGCCGTCGAACCGGTGGGCGTCGACATAGCGCAGGAAGTTGTTCGCGGTGATCGGCGCGTGGCCCCGGTCGAGGTCGATGACGATGAGGCCCTTGGCGGTTTTCATCGAGACCCGGATGAGGCCGTCATCGTCGGCGGCGAAAGCCGGCGCGGCGGCCAGGGCGAGGCCGGTGGCCAGGAGGGCGCGGCGATGGAGGGATTGGGTCATAGGCGCGAGGTTAGCGGATGATGGGGGGACACACACCACTTTCCCGCTCCACAATTGTCGCCGAACTCGCCGGGTCGCTCAGCGGGAAAGTGGTGTGTGTCCCCGGCGGGGCCGCTACCGCTTGATCGAGGCGTCCATGAACTTCCTGAACGCCTCCGTATAGGGCGGGCGCATCTGCTTCAGCTGCGGCAGGTCCTTGGCCAGCTGGGTATAGACGGCCTTGCGGTGGCTGAATTCGCGGAAGCCATCGACCCCGTGATAGCTGCCCATGCCGGAGGGGCCAACGCCGCCGAAGGGCAGCTCTTCCTGGGCCACATGGAAGACCACGTCGTTGATGGTGACGCCCCCGGCGGTCGTGGCGCCGAGCACCTTTTCCTTCTCGGCCTCATCGGTCCCAAAGTAGTAGAGGCCCAGGGGTCGGTCGTGGGCGTTCACATAGGCGATGGCTTCGTCCACGCCCTTGTAGGTCTTCACCGGCAGGACGGGACCGAAGATCTCCTCCTGCATCACCGTCATGTCATCGGTGGGGTCGATGATCAGGGTGGGGGCGATCTTGCGGTGCTCCTGCTGGCTGAGATCCTCCCCCTCCGGCTTCAGCTCCACGATCCGCGCCCCCTTGGCCCGGGCGTCGTCGATATAGCCGGTGATCCGGTCGAAATGGCGCTGGGCGATGATGGCCGTGTAGTCGGGGTTGTCCTTCATCGTCGGGAACATGCGGGAAACCGAGCCCCGCGCCTCGTCGATGAAGGTCTCCAGCTTGTCGTCCGGGGCCATCACATAGTCCGGCGCCAGGCAGATCTGGCCCGCGTTGAGGGTCTTGCCGTTCATGATCCGCGCCGCCGCGGTGGCATAGTCAGCCGAGCGCGACAGGATCACCGGGCTCTTGCCGCCCAGCTCCAGGGTCAGCGGCACGAGGTTCTCCGCCGCCGCCCGCATCACATGCCGAGCGATGGAGGTGGCGCCAGTGAAGATCAGGTGGTCGAAGGCGAGGCCCGCGAAGGCCTGGCCGATCTCCGGCCCGCCGGTGATCACAGCGATCTCGTCCTCGCCGAACTTGCCGGCGAACATGGTCGCCATCAGCGCCGAGGTGGCCGGGGTGAATTCCGAGGGCTTGATCATCGCCCGGTTGCCCGCCGCCAGCACCCCCGCCAGGGGCGCGAAGGTCAGGTTCACCGGGAAGTTCCAGGGGCTGATGATCCCCACCACCCCCTTGGGCTGAAACCGCACCTCCGCCCGGGCGCCGAAGAGGCCCAGGATCGGGGGCGTCGTCTTGCGCCGTTCCGGGCGCATCCAGCGTCGCACATGATCCTTGGCGTGCTTCAGCGGGCCGATCGAGGCCATGACGTCGGTGAAGGCGGTGGCGTCGCGGGAGCGTGAGCCGAAATCGGTGTTCAACGCGTCCTCGATGGCGGCGCGATTGTCGATCAGCAGGGCGATGCACTTATCGATCCGCGCGATGCGCTGCTCCGCCGTCGGCGTCCCGGCGCTGAGGTGTGCGGCCTTCTGCTTCTGCAAGATGGCCTGCATCGCCTCCGCGGTCATCGGAGCGGTGCTGGGGGCTTTTTTCTTGGCGGCGGCCATGGGGTTGAATCTCCTCCGTTCGTTGCGTTTGAGGATGGTCCGCCCCGCCGTATTCGGCAACCCGCGTAAAGCGCGGCCTTAACCGCTCGTTTCACGTTGTGGCGTTAGATATGCCACGAATTGAGACGGGCCGACGAAGGCGGGGTTCACTATGTCCGGGGACGTGGACACAACATTACGCGGCCCGACGGCTTTTGAGCTGTCGCGGCGGGTCATGGACGACCTGGAGCGACGGGGCATGGCGCCCACGCCGGTCAACTACGAACTGTGGACCCACTACCTGGGTCACCCCGGCTGCGCCCTGGCTCAGGAGATCGAGCGCCTGCTCGGCGAGGGCGAGACGATCACCGACACCATGGCCGAATCCCTGGCCTCCACCCACCTGCCCCGCGCCCGCCTGACCGACCAGATCCGCGAGGCCGGCGAGAAGTTGAACCGCGAGTTGGACGCCGTCGCCGTGGCGATCAAGCAGGCGCAGAAGTCCAGCGAAGTCTATGGCGAGACCCTGGCCGTCGCCGGAAACGACCTGGACGCCCGCCTCGATCCGGCGGACGTGAAACAGCTGGTGCAGACCCTGTCGGCCGCCACCCGCATCATTCAGCGGGAGAACCAGTCCCTGGAAACCCGCCTGGACGCCTCCACCGCCGAGGTCGGCCGCCTGCGCGACCGTCTCGAGCAGGTGCGCCGCGACGCCTCCACCGACGCCCTGACCAAGCTGGCCAACCGCAAGGGCTTCGACAACGAGCTGGAGCGGGTGTGCATGGACGCCGAGGCCGACGGCGCACCCCTGTGCCTGGCGGTGATCGACATCGACCACTTCAAGAAGTTCAACGACACCTGGGGCCACCAGACCGGCGACCAGGTTCTGCGCTATGTCGCCGGGGTAATCGCCCGCATGGCGCCCAGCCCCCGCTTCGCGGCCCGCTACGGCGGCGAGGAATTCGCCATGATCTTCCCGCGCGAAGACACAGCCGCCGTGCTGAAGACCCTGGAGTCCATCCGCGAGGAGGTGGCGTCCCGCCAGCTCAAGCGCAGGTCCACCAACGACGACCTGGGCGCCATCACCATCTCATCGGGCCTGGCTGAATGGCGGGTGGGCGAAAGCGCCGACGACCTCGTGGGCCGCGCGGACGCGGCGCTCTATGAGTCCAAGCACGCCGGACGCAATCGGGTGACCGTAGCGGAGAAAACGGCGAAGGCGGCTTAGGACCACCTTCTCAGAGGACTCGCAGAACCGCCCCTGCGTCCGTCGACACGGTCGCCGCGTTCCCTACTCAGGATGACGTGGAGGGGGTGGGCTGCAAAGGTCTTCGTCATGCTGAGTAGCGCGCTCTTCGCGCGCGTGTCGAAGCACGCACGCTGCCGCAGCCCGCCTACGCCCCAAACGCCTTGTTCAATTCACCCCCCGGCGCCCCACCCGCCAGCGGTGATAAATCCCCCGCCGCCAACGCCCGCGCCGCCTTCAGGAACCCGCCGAACGCGGCCCGCGTCAGGGCGCCGCCGACGCTGGCGCGGCGCACGCCGAGATCAGCGAGCAGGCCGAGGTCCGGCCCGCTCCCGCCGACCAGCACATTCACCGGCAACGGCGCCACCGCCTTCACCACCGCCGTAATTTCCTCGGCCGTCGATATCCCCGGCGCATAGAGGCAATCCGCCCCGGCCTCCGCGAAGGCGGTCAGGCGGCCAATGGTGCGCGGGAGGTTTCGCTCGCCGACCAGAAAACCCTCGCAGCGAGCGATCAGCATCGTCTCGCCCCCGGCCGCGTCGATGGCGGCCTTGGCGGCGCGGACGCGCTCGACGCCCTGGACGTCGTCATAGAGGGGCGTGGCCGCCCCCCGGCGGCTGTTTTCGATGGAGAGCCCCGCGACACCGGCCGCCACCGCCTTGGCGACATTGGCGGCGACGCCTTCCGGCGCATCGGCGAACCCGCCCTCGAAGTCGGCGTTGATCGGCAGGTCGGTGGCGGCGTTCAAGGCCGCCAGATGGGCGAGCACATCGTCCAGGGTGATCTGGTTGTCGGCCTTGCCCAGGGACCAGGCCAGGCCTGCGCTGGTGGAGGCCAGGGCCTTGAAACCGAGCTGGGCCAGCAGTTTCGCCGTGCCCGCGTCCCAGGGATTGGGGATGACGAAAAAGCCTTCGGCGTGCAGGGCGCGGAAGGTTTTGCGCTTGTCGGAGACGGTGGCGATCATGGCGGGGCTCCTGGGCTGGGAAGTGGCAGGATACGCAGGGAAGCGGGGTACGGCTCGCTGAATCCGGCCTCTTACTTCGGGGGCGAGCGAAGCAGGCCTCCGCCGGAAAGGGGCCGTTGCAACATCGTGCGTGGTTCGAGACGCGCGCGAAGGGCGCGCTCCTCACCATGACTAAGACTTATGCAGCCCATTCTCCTAGTCATGGTGAGGGCGACCGAAGGGAGCGTCTCGAACCACGCACAGACGGTGATGCAGAGGTCGCCCCCGGAAGATGGCCTGGGTATTACTCCGCCGCCCCAGCCGGCACGATCGTCACGCTCTCCCCACACCCGCAGGCGTCCGTCTCATTGGGATTATGAAAAACGAACCGGCTGGCCAGCTTGGTGGTCTCGTAGTCGATCTCCGAGCCGATCAGGAACAGCACCGCCTTGGGCTCGACCAGTATGGTCACCCCCTTGTCCTCAACCACCTCGTCCAGGGGCGCGGCGGCCTCGGCGTATTCGAGGATGTACTCCTGGCCGGCGCAGCCGCCGTTCTTCACCCCGACGCGCAGGGCCATATAGGGCCGGTCGGCCTTGGCCATGATCTCGCGCACGCGCTCGGCGGCCCGCTCGGTCAGGGTGACGACCTTGGGGCGCGGGCGGCGGGCGCGGGGTGCGGGGGCGGCTTGAATATCCATGGTCAGAACATGTTCAGCTGCAGCTTGGCCTCGTCGGACATCCGCGAGGGATCCCACGGCGGCTCGAACACCAGGGCGACCGTGCAGGACTTGATGTCCGGAATGGTCAGCACCGCGTCGCGCACCCAGTCGGGCATCTCGCCGGCCACCGGGCAGCCCGGGGCGGTCAGGGTCATGTCGATGGCCACGTCCTTGTCGTCGGAAACGTCGACCTTGTAGATCAGGCCGAGCTCGTAGATGTCGACCGGGATCTCCGGGTCGAACACGGTCTTGAGCGCGTCGACCAGCTTGTCGGTCAGCACGTTCAGCTCGTCCTGGCTGAGGGCGCTGGCTTCGGCTGGTATGGTGGCGGGGCTGGCGTCGTCCATGGCGATCTTGAGACTATCCGAAAAAGGTTTGCGCCCGGGTCAAGGCGTCGACGAACACGTCGGCCTCCTCCAGGGTGTTATATAGGGCGAATGAGGCGCGAACGCTCGCGGTTACGCCAAACCGTCGCATCAGCGGCTCGGCGCAGTGGGTTCCGGCGCGCACGGCGACGCCATAGCGGTCCAGCACCTGGGCGATGTCGTGCGGATGGGCGCCGGCGACGCTGAAGCTGAAGATGGCGCCCTTGCCCGGCGCGGTCCCGATCTCGGCGACGCCGTTCACCCCGGCCAGGCGTTCCTTCACCCGGTCATAGAGGGCGTGTTCGTGGGCGGCGATGGCGGCACGATCCAGCCCCGACAGCCAGTCGATGGCCGCGCCCAGGCCGATGGCCTCCAAGATGGGCGGCGTGCCCGCCTCGAACCGGTGGGGCGGATCGGCATAGGTAATGGTGTCCAAGGTGACGGTGTCGATCATCTCCCCGCCCCCCTGGTAGGGCGGCAGGGCGGCCAGGCGCTCGGCCTTGCCGTAGAGGACGCCGACGCCGGTGGGGCCGTAGAGCTTGTGCGCGGAAAAGACATAGAAGTCGGCGTCCAGGGCCCGCACATCGACCGTTTGGTGGACCACCGCCTGGCAACCGTCGAGCAGCACCGGAGCCCCCGCCGCGTGGGCGATGGCGATGATCTCAGCGGCCGGGTTCACCGTGCCCAGGACGTTGGACATGTGGCTGACCGCGACCATTTTGGTGCGCGGCCCAAGCAGGTCGGCGTACGCCGCCATGTCCAGCCGTCCATCGTCGGTGACGGGAATGAACTTCAGGATGACGCCCTTGCGCTCGCGGAGGAAATGCCAGGGAACGATGTTGGCGTGATGCTCCATCTCGGAGAGCACGATCTCGTCGCCGGAGTTCAGGGACTGGCCGAAGGACGCGGCCACGAGGTTGATCGCCTCGGTGCCGCCCTTGGTGAAGACGATCTCGGCGGTGCTTTCGGCATTGATGAGTGTGCGTACGCTTTCACGGGCCTTTTCATAGGCTTCCGTCGTTTCGTTCGCGAGGCTGTGCAGGCCGCGGTGGACGTTGGCGTAGCTGTTCTCCATCGCCCACCGCATCGCCTCGATCACCGCCCGCGGCTTCTGGGCGGAGGCGGCGCTGTCGAGATAGACCAGCGGCTTGTCGTGGATCCGGCGGGAGAGGATGGGGAACTGTTCGCGGATTTCGGCGACGTCGAAGGTCATGGAGCCGCCCTCCCCAACCGCGCCGCGACCCAGGCGCGGGCCACGTCGCGCGCGCCCTCATGCTCGATGCGGTCGACCACCGCCCCGACGAAGGCCTCGGTGAGCATCGCCCGGGCCTCGGCCTCGGGCAGGCCGCGGGCCTGGGCGTAGAACAGCGCCTCCTCGTCCAGCGCGCCCACCGTATTGCCGTGGGCGCAGGCCACGTCGTCGGCGTAGATCTCCAGCTCCGGCTTGGCGTCCACCTCGGCGCGATCGGAAAGCAGCAGGGCGTGGTGGCCCATGCGGGCGTCGGTCTGGTCGGCGCCCTCGCGCACGATGATCCTGCCCTGGAACACCGCCCGGGCGGGGCCTTGGACGGCGCCCTTGGTCAGCTGGTCGGTGGCGCCGCCGGGACCGGTGTGGATGACTTCGCTCGTGAGGTCGGCATGGCGCGGCCCCTCCAGCAGATAGACGCCGTCGAGGCGCACACTGGCGCCGCCGCCGGGGTGGCTCACCCGGGTCTCGGCGCGCTGGCGCTTGGCGCCGGCGGTCAGGGTGGTCTGGCCAAGCTGAGCACGCGGCGCGAGGGCGATATCCGACAGGCTGATGGCCACCGCCTCGGCTGCCTCGTCGATCAGCACCAGCCGTTCAAGACCGCCCCCCTCACCGAGGACAATTTCGATGGCCGTATCGGTCACATAGGCCCCGTCCGCGCCCTCGTGGCTCTCCAGCAGGGTCAGATGGGCGCCGGGCTCGATGACCAGGCTCAGGGCCGCTTGGTGCGCTCCTTGAGCGGCCTGGGAGACGAAGCGTAGGCGCAGGGTGCGCGGCGCGCCCGCGGCGATGCGCACCGCGCCCTCACCCACCAGCCGGCGGCCATTCAGGAACACGATCTCGTCGCCGCCGAGCTCATCGAACGGCCCAGCGCCCAACCGCGCCACATCCCCTGGCGGCGAGGCCGGCGGCATGGTCCGGATCAGGCCGCGCAGGTCCGTCCAGCGCCAGTCCTCGTCCCGGCGGCTGGGCAGTTCGGCGACGTCGCCTGTCTGAATGGCGCGCGCCAGGCTCATCCGCCTACGCCCTGCGGGGCTTCGGCGGACAGGTGCGCGGCCTGCCCTCCGGAGCCTTGGCGAAGGAGGGCGTACTTGTCGTAACCCTCACGCTCCAGATCCAACGCCAGTTCCGGGCCGCCGGAGGCGACGATGCGGCCGCCGGCCAAGACGTGCACCCGGTCGGGGCGAATGTAGTCGAGCAGGCGCTGGTAGTGGGTGATCACCAGCATGGAGCGGTCCGGGGAGCGCAGGGCGTTCACCCCCTCGGAGACGATGCGCAGGGCGTCGATGTCGAGGCCGGAATCGGTCTCGTCCAGAATCAGAAATCTTGGCGAAAGCATCGCCATTTGAAAGATTTCCATCCGCTTCTTCTCACCGCCGGAGAAGCCGACGTTGAGCGCGCGCTTGAGCATGTCGAAGTCGATCTTCAGGGCGGCGGCGTTGGCGCGGGCGAGCTTGAGGAATTCCGGCGCGCTGATCTCCGCCTCGCCGCGGGTCTTGCGCTGGGCGTTCAGGGCCGTGCGGATGAAGGTCAGGGCCGGCACCCCGGGGATCTCGGTGGGGTACTGGAACGACAGGAACACCCCCTTGGCCGCGCGCTCGCTGGGCGCCAGGGCCAGGAGGTCGTCGCCGTCAAGGGTGACCGACCCGGCCGTGGGCTCATACCCCGGCCGTCCGGCCAGGGCGTAGGACAGGGTCGATTTCCCCGCCCCGTTCGGCCCCATGATCGCGTGCACCTGCCCGGCCGGGATCTCCAGGGAAAGACCCTTGATGATCTCGGTTTCGCCGACGGTGACGTGGAGGTTTTGGATGGAGAGCATTGAATTATCTCGCCGAAGCGTCATGAAACACCTCTCCCGGAGGGAGAGGGAGGGGCCCGCGCCTCTTCGCGCGGGAGGGTGAGGGCTTACGGTCTATCCGGCCTGTCCTGAACCACCGTAACCCCTCACCCTCCCGCTTCGCGGGCCCCTCCCTCTCCCTCCGGGAGAGGTGTTCCACGGCCGCCGCCCTCATCCCACGCTCCCTTCCAGCGAAATCGCCACCAGCTTCTGGGCCTCGACGGCGAACTCCATGGGCAGGTGCTGCAGCACCTCGCGCACGAAGCCGTTGACCAGCAGGGCGACGGCGTCCTCCTGGGAGAGGCCGCGCTGCATGGCGTAGAACAGCTGGTCCTCGGAAAGCCGGGTGGTGGTGGCCTCGTGCTCGAACTTGGCCGTGGGGTTGCGGGCCTCGATATAGGGCACGGTGTGGGCGGCGCAGGTCTTGCCAATCAGCAAGCTGTCGCACTGAGTGAAGTTGCGCGCGCCGGCGGCCTTGGGGTGGGCGGAGACCAGGCCCCGATAGGTGTTGGACGAGTGGCCGGCGGAGATGCCCTTGGAGATGATCCGCGAGCGGGTGTCCTTGCCCAGAT
>FTAI01001323.1_pt1 | contig 14391 bp, 6 predicted proteins | sample 1638941 | NCBI WGS metagenome assembly FTAI01 (sample SAMEA3914813, study PRJEB12502) | metagenome | biome: forest; material: soil | place: Canada | collected 2011-07-07 | depth 0.3 m | reverse complement strand
GGATCGTCAGCACCACCGCCAGGGCGATGGGAACCATGATCACCGTGGCGGCGACGCCCAGGGGCGGGATGGCGGCGGCGATGCCCAGCATCTGGGGAATGAGTCCCCCGGCCTTGGTGCAGCCGGCCACCCAGCCGGTGGCGCGGCCCCGCACCCGCAGCGGATAGCTCTCGGCGGCGTAGGGCAGGAGGATGGCGACGACGCCGTTGCTGCCGATGATCAGCAGGGCGACAGGCAGGATCGGGCTCATCGTTCCGGCGGATCGCTCCAGCTGCAGCACCCCCGCCAACCCAAGGCCCGTGATCACGATCATGACGATGAGCGCGCCCTTGGTGCTCCATCGGCTGTAAAGCAGGGCGGCCAGGAACACGGTCGGCACGGCGATCAGCGCTGACTGGGCCAGCAGCTTGCCGGTCAGGGCCATGCTGTAGCCCTTGGCCACAAGGTCCTGCGGCAGCCATAGCAAGAGGCCGAAGTTCACCAGGCCCCAGGCCAGGGCGATGACGCTGAGCGCTACGGTCAGGCCCGCCAGTCCGCCGCCGACCACCGGGATCGGGACGTGGTCGTGGGCAGGGGCCGCCTCGGGCTCGTCCGGCGCTTCGCTGACCACGGAGCCGAAACGGCGCAGGGTGGCGTGGGCTTCGTCGGTGCGACCCAGCATCAGCAGGAACTTGGCCGACTCCGGCATGAGCCCGCCCAGCAGGATCAGGATCAGCCCCGTCGGAAGGTTCAGGAACCACATGATCCGCCAGCCGAACATCGGCTGCAGCACCGACGACAGGCCGCTGGCCAGCAAGTAGCCGCCGATGGACCCCAGCCCGCCCACCAGCACCAGACTCCAGCCCCGGTGGCGCGAGGGCATGGTCTCGGCCAGCAGGGCGTAGGTCACCGGCAGCATGCCGCCCGCCGCCGCGCCCATCAGCAAGCACATGCCGACGTTCCACCACAGCGACGGCATGGCCCCGCAGATCGAGGTGCCCACGAACATGATCGCCGACAGCAGGATGGTGGCCTTGCGCCCATAGAGATCGGCCAGGACGCCCCACAGGACCGAGCCTGTCACCGTCCCCACCAGGGCCGCGAAGGGCAACCAGGCGACGGTGGCCTTGGGCACGCCGTACTCGGTGATCATGCCGGGCACCACGAAGCCGAGGCTGGCCGGCTTCATCACGTCGATGACCAGGGCCACCACCAGCACCACCATCAGTCCGATGTGGGCCGGCGTCAGCGGCGCGTCCTCTGGCGGCGTGACCTTGATCCGGCTGGCGGCGGCGGTCCGCGCCTTGGGCAGGACGCCATAGGCGGCAAGGCCGATGCCGCCGACGATCAGGGCCATGCCCCAAAGCATGCCGCCGTCCATGGGCATGCCGGCCAGGCGATAGCCCATGTCGCGGCCCATGAGGAACATCGGCAGGTGCAGCAGCACCCCCGCGGTCACCGCCACGCAGCCGGCCGCGAAGGCCAGCAGATCCCTGCGGTCCCTGAGCACCTGGCTCCTTGGCATGGGAAAGGTCATGACGCCCCCGCGCTATTCGATGGTGATGAAGGTGTTGGCGGTCAGCCGGCCCAGGCGCGGATCGGCGCTCAGGGACTCGGCCCGCTCGATGACGCCGGCGTGCAGCTGCTGGCTGCGATAGACCACGAGGCGGTTGAAGCGCGCCTCCACCCGGCCGATCTGGTCGAACAGCGGCGTCGCGCCCCGGATATAGGCGGCGGGCGGCGCCCCGTCCCGCTCGATCTCGCCTCTCAGACGCTCCAGGTACTCCGCGGACCGCGCCTCATCGATCGCTTCGAAGCCGGTGGCGCGGTGGCGGTAGAAGGCCGTGCCGCCGTGCGAGCCGTCGCAGAGGTAGTGCAGCACGGCGAACTGGCGCGGATTTGGGGTGTCGATGTGCGGCAGGCGCTGGGCGAGATTCAGGCGGGCCGGCGGCAAGGTGACGAGCGACAGGGCGCAGCTGATCGCGGCCGGCGTGTCGGCGCTGAAGCCGAAGGTGGCGGCCATCAGCGGACGGAGGGCGTCGTAGAGACCTTCCACGTAGCCCCGGGGGGCCGGCGCGCGGACGCCCGGATAGAAGTTGCCGGCCTCCCGCGAGGCGGCGAACCGGGCCTGGCGCTCGGCGTAGGCCACCAGCGGCGCGGGGCGCTCCATGACCTCGTCGATCACCAGCACCGGCTGGCCCTCGGCGCCCAGGCGCAGCACCTCGGCCGCCAGTTCCCCGCTGGCGCGAAAGCCGTAGTCGACGGCGACGGTGGGGGGATCGAGGGCGGCGGTCATCGTTCGAGCGCCTGCAGTTCGTCGGCCGAGGTGGTCCCCGGAGGCGGCGATCGGAAGCCGTTGCGATAGACCTCGTCGAGCAGGGCCCGGTGGTCAGGCAAGGCGGTCACGGCGCGGCGCGAGGCTTCCTGCACCTTGGCGAACTCCGCCGCCGCCAGGGCGCCATGCGGATAGGCGGACCGATTGGCGGAAAGGTCGGTCTCGAACCCCATGCCGTAGAGCACGTACTGGTAGTTGAACCACTTGAACGACTCGTGGAGATTCGGAAAGTCGAAGGCGTTGGGCGCCCGCTCGCGCCACATGGCCAGCAGGTCCCGCAGGCTCTCCGGAATCGTCTTGGGGTCCGCGTTGTCGGTCCAGAAGGCGTTGTCGGTGCGCTTGGAGAGGCAATAGTGCAGCTTCAGGAAGTCGATGGCCCGCAGGTACCGGTCGGTCATGGCCTGGTTGAACTGACGCGCCACAGGCTCGAGCACGCCGGACCTGGGGAACGAGCGGGCCAGCAGATAGGCCGCCGCCTCGATCAGCACGATGCCGGTGGATTCCAGCGGCTCCAGGAATCCGCCCGACAGTCCGATGGCCACGCAGTTCTTGATCCACGGCCGTTCGCGATAGCCGATCCGCAGCTTCAGCTGGCGGGGAGTCAGGTCCTTCGCGGCGTCGCCGATGTAGTCCCTCAGCACCGCCTCGGCCCGGTCGTCGTCGGTGTGGCGGCTGGAGTAGACGTAGCCGATGCCGCGCCGCTCCGGCAGGGCGATATCCCAGGTCCAGCCGGCCTCATGGGCGGTGGAGATGGTGGTGGTGGCCACCGGGGCGCCTGGGCGATCGTAGGGGACCTGCATCGCCAGAGCGCGGTCCACGAACAGGGTGTCGCCCGCCTCGGTCCAGTCGGAGCCCAGGGCCTTGCCGATCAGGGCGCCGGCGAATCCCGTGCAGTCGACGAAGAGTCCGGCCTTCAGCTCGCCGTGCTCGGGCGTGGTCAGCGACGCGATGGCGCCGACTTCGTCGAGGTTCACCGCCTGCACATTGCCCAGGAGGTGCTTGACCCCCAGCGCCTTGGCCACCTCCTTGAGGAAGCCGGCCAGCTTGGCGGCGTCGAAGTGGTAGGCGTAGGCCATGGGCCCGCCGTACTGGGGATCGTCGATCCGCTTGGGCGCCTTGCCCGCGTCGCAGACCTTCTCCTGCAGGGTGATCGCGTCGGCCAGCGGCGCCTTCGCCTTGGCCAGCAGCCAGTAGGGCGTCAGGTCGACGCCGCCGTTCAGCAGGCGGGGGTTGGCGAAGGGGTGATAGTAGTGGCTGTGGCGGCCGGCCTTGGGCGGCGCGGTCCAGTCCACGAAGCGGATGCCCTGCTTGAAGGTGGCGTTGGCGCCGCGCATGAAGGCGGCCTCGTCCACGCCGATGGCGCGCATTGTGGCCTGGATCGTTGGGAAGGTCCCCTCGCCCACCCCGATGATGCCGATCTCGCTGGACTCGATCAGGCTGATGTTCACCCCGCCTGGACGTCCGGTCCCCAGGCGCCGGGCCAGATAGGCCGCCGTCAGCCAGCCGGCCGTGCCGCCGCCGACGATCAGGATGTCGTCGATTCGTTCAGGCATGGACCGCGCCCCGGGCGCCGCCGGGCGGGCGGAAGCCATGCTGGTACACTTCCGACAGCAGCGCGCGATGATCCGGCATGCCGGCGGCCGCGCGCCGGGAGGTTTCGCGGATGCGCTGGAACTCGCGGGCGGCCTGCTCCGCGTACGGATAGGCGCCGCGGTTGACCTTGACGTTGGTGGGATAGCCCATGCCGTACAGGATGTACTGGTAGTTGAAGCTCTCGAAGCTGTCGTGGACGGTGGGGAAGTCGAAGGGGTCCGGCGCCCGCTCGCGCCACATCTCCAGCAGGGCGGCCAGGCTGTCCGGGATCGACTCGCGCGCGCAGTTGTCGATCCAGAAGTCGTTGTCCGTCCGCCGGCTGATGCAATAGTGCAGCTTGATGAAGTCCACGGCGCCCCGGTAGCGCTCGGCCATGGCGTTGTTGAACAGCCTGGCGGTGTTCTCAAGGTCGCCGCCGCGCGGGAACAGCCGGCCGACCATCCACACCGCCGCCTCGATCAACATGATGCCGGTGGATTCCAGCGGCTCCAGGAACCCGCCCGACAGGCCGATGGCCACGCAGTTCTTGATCCACGGCGCTTCGCGATGGCCGATCCGCAGCTTCAGCAGGCGAGGGTTCAGCGTCTCCGCGGCCGGGCCGATGTAGGCGCGCAGGACTTCTTCGGCCCGCGCATCGTCGGTGTGGGCGCTGGAATAGACGTAGCCGGTCCCGCGCCGGTCCGGCAGGGCGATGTCCCAGGTCCAGCCGGCCTCGTGGGCGGTGGAGATGGTGGTGGTGGCGATGGGGGTGTCGGGGCGTTCGTAGGGAACCTGCAGCGCCAGGGCGCGGTCGACGAACAGGGTGTCGGAATCGTCGATCCAGCGCGAGCCCAGCGCCTTCTCGATCAGGGCGGCGGCAAAGCCGGTGCAGTCGATGTAGAGACCGGCCGTCAGGATCCCGTGTTCGCGGGTGGTCACGCTGGCGATGGCGCCGGTCTCGTCGACGCTGACTTGCTCGACGTTGCCCACCAGGTGCTGGACGCCCAGCTCCTTGCCCACCTCCTTGAGCAGGCCCGCCAGCTTGCCGGCGTCGAAGTGGTAGGCGTAGCCCAACGGGCTGGAATACTGCGGGTCGTCGATCAGCTTGGGCCCGCGCCCGGCCTCGCAGACCGCGTCCTGCAGGGTCACCGCCTCGGAGAACCGCACGTCCCCCGCCAGGCCCAGCATCCAGTACGGCGCCAGGTCCAGGCCGGCCATCTCATGGGGCCGGGTGAAGGAGTGGTAGTAGTAGTCGTGGACGCCGTTCTTGGGCGGCGTCGCCCAATCGACGAACTTGATGCCCTGCTTGAAGGCGGCGTTGGCGCCGCGCATGAACCGCGCTTCATCGACGCCGATGGTGCGCATGGTGGTCTGGATGGTGGGGATGGTGCCCTCGCCCACCCCGATGATGCCGATCTCGCTGGATTCGATGAGGGTGATCGCCACCCCGTCCGGCCGGTTGGCCCCCAGCTTGCGCGCCAGATAGGCCGCCGCCATCCAGCCGGCGGTGCCGCCGCCGACGATGAGGATATCGTTGATCGGTCCGGCCATGTTCGCCCCCCTACCCGGCCTGCGGGGCCAGCACCCGAAGGCCCTGCGCCACGCGATCGGCGTCCGGTCCCAGCAGCACGTGCCAGGAACCTGGGGCCGGATGCGCCAGCCCCCGCACACCCAACGCCCCAAGCGCAGCCTCGTCTACTTTGCCGTCATCCGCCAGCGTCAGCCGCACCCGGCTGCAGGCGGACCCTAGGTCTCGCAGATTGCCCGCTCCGCCGATGGCGGCAAGCAGCGCCGTCGCCGCGGCCGTGTCGGCGGGCGCCGCCGGTGCGGCCGTCGCCGGGGTGGCGGTGGGGGCGGCCGCCACGGATCCGAGAGCCTCGCGGATCTCCCGCGCCAGATTGTCCGCCGTCGGGCCGATCACCACCTGAAGGTCCAGCGCCGAGGGCCGGATCAGGCCGCGCGCGCCCAGGGCCTTCAACGCCGGCTCGTCGACCGCGCCCTGGTCCGCCACCACCAGGCGCAGACGGGTCGTGCAGGCGTCCACCGAGACCAGGTTGCCCGCGCCGCCCAGGGCGTCGATGAACCCGCGCACCCGGCCGCCGGGCGCCACGGCGGCGCTGGCGGCGGCGGCCGGGACGGCGTCGGCCTCGCGCCCGGGAGTCTTCAGGTCGAAGCGCTGGATGAAGAAGCGGAAGAGGCCATAGTAGATGCCGAAATAGGCCAGGCCCACCGGGATCAGCAGCAACGGCCGGGTCGCCTTGGTGAAGTTCAGCGCATAGTCGAACAGGCCGGCGGAGAAGCCGAAGCCCAGCTTCACCTTCAGCGCGTCCATCAGCACCATCGAGGCGCCGGTGAGCACGGCGTGCAGGGCGAACAGGGCCGGCGCCAGGAACATGAAGCTGAACTCGATGGGCTCGGTGACGCCGGTCAGCATGGCCGTCAGGGCCAGCGACAGCAGCATCCCCCCCACCGCCTTGCGCCGCTCGGGCCGGGCGGTGTGGTACATCGCCAGGCACGCCGCCGGCAGGCCGAACATCATCACCGGGAAGAAGCCGCTCATGAACGCCCCGGCGCTGGGGTCGCCGGCGAAGAAGCGGTTCAGGTCGCCGGTGGCGCCGTGGAAGTCGCCGAGGATGAACCAGGCGATGTTGTTGAGGATGTGGTGCAGGCCGGTGACGATCAGCAGCCGGTTGAGCACACCGTAGATGAACAGCCCCATCGGCCCGGCGGCGACGATGGCGCGGCTCAACCCGTCCACGCCCCTGTCGAGGCTGGCCCAGCCCAGGCCGACAACAAAGGCCAGGGCCAGACCGGCCAGGCCGCTGATGATCGGCACGAACCGGCGGCCGCCGAAGAAGGCCAGGTATTCCGGCAGCTTGATGGCTCCGAAGCGATTGTAGAACCCTCCAGCGATCAGGCCGGAGATGATGCCCAGCGGCACGCCCAGCTTGTTCACCGTGCTCGACTTGAAGTCGGCGCTGGCCAGGTCGGCGGCCTTCTTGGCCAGGCCCGCGATCACGTCCGGCGGCGTGGCGATGAGCGCGCCGGCGCCCTTGGTGGCCACCAGGAAGCAGACCACACCGGCCAGGCCGGCGGCGCCGTTGCCGTCCTTGGCGAAGCCCACCGCCACCCCGATGGCGAACAGCAGGCCGAGGTTGGCGAAGATGGCGGCGCCGGCCGATGCGACGAAATCGATGTTGAGCAGGTCCGGCTGGCCCAGGCGCAGCAGCAGGCCCGCCACCGGCAGCACGGCGATGGGCAGCATCAGCGCCCGCCCCAGCGGCTGCAGCGCCCCCAGGCTGAGGCGCGGACCCTTGAACGGGAGGGCGGGGGCGGTCATGGGCGGGCTCCCGAATGCAGGGGCTGGTCGGCGGCCAGGCGCAGGGCGCGCACCTCGGCGGCCGAGGCCTGGGCGACGGCGCGGGTCGCCAGTTGGCGGCAAGCCGGCAGGGTCAGGGTCCGCACCAGCGCCTTGATCTCCGGAACCGCCGAGGCGGCGCCGGAGAGCTCGGTGACGCCCAGGCCAAGCAGGATGGGGACAGCGGCGAGATCCGACGCCAGGGCGCCGCAGACCGCGACCATGCGCTCTCGCCTGGCCCCGCCCTCGGCGGCCATCCCGATCAGGCGCAGGACGGCGGGGTGCAGGGCGTCGATCTGGCCGGCCAGCTCGGGGTTGGTGCGGTCCATGGCCAGGGCGTATTGCGACAGGTCATTGGTGCCGATGGACAGGAAGTCGGCCTGCGCCGCCAGCAGGTCGGCGGTGACCGCCGCGGCGGGCGTCTCGACCATGACGCCGACGGACGGCCGTGTCGCCTGGCCCAGCTCCGCCGCAATCTCGTCCGCCATGGCCCGCACAGCCGTCAGCTCGGCCAGGCTGGAGACCATCGGCAGCATGATCCGGCACTGGCCCAGCGGACGCACGCGGAGGATGGCGCGGATCTGGGTCTTCAGCAGCTGCGGCCGCCACAGCCCCACGCGCACGCCGCGCAGGCCGAGGGCCGGATTCTCCTCCGGCGGCAGGGTCAGATAGGCCAGGGGCTTGTCACCGCCAGCGTCCAGGGTGCGAACGATGACCGGGCGTCCCTGGAAGGCCTCGGCGATGGCCTGGTACTGCGCCGCCTGTTCGTCCTCGGTGGGCGCGGTCTGACGGTCCAGGAAAAGGAATTCGGTGCGCAGCAGGCCGCAGCCTTCCGCGCCCATGGCCGCCGCGGAGACAGCCTCGGCCACGCTGGCGACGTTGGCGAAGACCTCGATGCGGACGCCGTCGGCGGTGCGGCAGTCCTCGTGCGCGGCGGCCTGGGCGGAGCGTTGGCGCGCGCGGACCGCGGCCAGGCGCGACTGGGCGGCCTCGATCTCGGCGGGCTTGGGCGCCACCTGCAGCAGGCCGGCGTCGCCGTCGAGGATCAGCAGGGCGCCGTCCTCGATGCCCAGCACCCGCGGACCGGCCGCCACCACCGCGGGGATGTTCATGGTCGCCGCCAGGATGGCCACGTGCGAGGTCGGCCCGCCCCGCGCCAGGCACAGGCCGGCGATACGCGAGGCGTCCAGTGCGATCAGTTGCGAGGGCAGCAGGTCCTGAGCCAGCAGGATGGCGTTGTCCGGCAACGGACGCGCCGACGTCACCTCGCCGCTCAGCTCCAGCAGCACCTGGCGCTCCAGGTCCCTCAGGTCGTCGGCCCGTTCGGCCAGGCGCGGATCGCCAAGGCCCTCCAGCACTTCCACATGCGAGCGCACCGCGCCGCGCCAGGCCAGGCCCGCGCTCAGGCCCTGACAGATGGCCTCGCGGGAGGCCTCGACGAGGGCCGGGTCGTCGAGGAACGCCAGATGGGCGTCCAGAATGCCGCGCTGGTCGCTCGAGCCGGCCTGGGCCTGCTCGGCCAGCCGCGCCTTGACGGCCAGAAGGGCGACGTCCAGGGCCTGGGTCTCCTCTCCGACCCCGGCAGCGACTTCCGCCACCAAGATCTCGGGCTCCACCAGGCGCACGGCGGCGCCGATGGCCAGCCCCGGCGCGGCGCGCACCCCCTTGAGCGTGGTCAGGGGCACGACCTCGGCGGTCGGCGCCGGCGGGGCGGACGGCGGCGGCTCCGCCGCGGGCATGGCGTTGATCTCGCCCTCGATCACCGCCGCCAGGGCTTCCACGGCCGCCAGGGCGCCTTCGCCCAGGGCGCGCAGGGTCACCGTATCGCCGCCGCGGACGCCCAGCGCCATCATGGCCACCGGGCTTCGGGCGTTGGCGCGGCGGTCGCCGAATTCCACCTCGATGCGCACCGTGGTCTGTTTGGCGGCGTTGGCCAGCAGGGCGGCGGGGCGGGCGTGCAGCCCGTGGTCATGGGTGACCGCAACCTGGAGCAGCGCCTCACCTTCCCCGGCCGTGTCGGCGACCCCAATGGCCGCCATCGGCGTCAGCTCCATCAGCACGTCGCCCACCTGGACAGGCTGGCCCTGGGTCCGGCCGGTGATGAAGAAGGCGTCGCCGTTGGTGAGGATGATCGGCGTGATCAGGCTCTTCGCCCGCCGCGCGATGATGTCCATGTCGAAGCTGATCAGCCGCTCGCCGGCCGCCACCGCCTGGCCGTTGGCGACATGGACCTCGAAGCCCTCGCCGCTGAGGCCGACCGTTTCCAGCCCGATGTGGATCAGGATTTCGGCGCCGCCCTCGGTGCGCAGGCTGATGGCGTGGCCGGTGTGGTGCACGCTCAACACCACCGCGTTGCAGGGCGAACAGAGCACATTGCCCGTGGGATCGATGGCCAGGCCGTCGCCGAGCATGCGCTGGGCGAACACCGGGTCGGGCGTCTCCTCCAGCGGCGCGGCCCAGCCGTCCAGCGGCGAGAACAGGGTCAGGGTCTGGGTCATGGCGCTCTGGGTGACGGGATGGCGGCCTGGCGGAAGGGCGAGGAGGCGAACGGTTCGAACCGCACCCAGTCGATCGCCCAGATCGGATCGACGCCCGGGGCGGTGAACTGCAGGCAGAGGTCGTGGCGGCCGGGCCGGGGCGGGATGTTGACGCGCAGCGGCGTCACCGCGGCGCTAAGCGCGGCCCGGGCCAGGGGCAGGCTGGCGACCAGATCTCCGGCGCAACTGTCGGCGCGCACCTCCAGCTCGCCCTCGGCGGTGCGCGGCGGCCGCAGGGCGATTTTGGCGAGGTCGGCCCCCAGCTGAAAGTTGAAGGGCAAATTGCCCACCGCCACCGTCAGGACGCCCCCATCCGCCAGATCCCGGCCCTGATAGATCCAGCAGGGGTTCATGATGTCCACCAGGAACACCGCGCGCGAGCCGGCCACCGGGGCGTCATCCTCGAGGTTGAGGGACAGCTTGTCGGTGCAGAGCTTCAGGGCCTGGCTGACGCGGCGGGCCAGCGCATTGGATTCCAGGTTCTGGTCCAGGATGGCGGAAACGCGCTCGCCTCCGCGGAACGCCGCCGCGCGGAGCCGCAGGGGGCCGGTCATGACCAGGGGCTGGGCGTAGGCGGTCGACGCCGCCGTGGGGGCCGAGCCGTCGGTGGTGTAGCGGATGTCGCCCACGCCCGACTGGCTGGAGAGCGCGATCTGTGTCTGGCCCGTGGCCGGATCGACCCGGGGCTCGGCCTTCAGGGTCAGGGCGCTCTCGTCGGAATGCAGGCCCAGGGCCTTGTAGCGGCGGATTTCGGCCGGCAGGCGCCCGACGAACCCCGGCCAGTCCTTGGCCGAAGCCGGCGACCAGCCGATCTCGGCGACCGCGGCGGCGCGGGGGAAGGTCATCGCCTCCAGCCGCCGCTCGGTGCGGATGTGCTCGGTCCAGAGGTTGGCCTGCAGGCCCAGGATGTGGCGGCGTTCCTCCTCGGTGAGTTTCCCAGGGGCCGGATCGAAGGCATAAACATCCTTCAGGGTCACCACGATCCCGCGTCCCGGCGGCTCGCCCGCAAGGTCGCCCTGACGGTGATCGAAGTAGAGCACCGGCGAGGGGGCCAGCACCGCGTCGTGCCCGGCCCGCGCCGCCGCCAGGGCGCCATAGACCCCGTGCCAGGACATCACCGTGGCGTCGGCGGGCAGGCCGTCGCCCAGGATCTCGTCCCAGCCCACCAGCCGGCGGCCATGGGCGTTGAGGAAGGTCTCGATCCGCTGCAGGAACACTCCCTGCAAAGCCGCCTCGTTGGCCACGCCCAGCGCCTTCATTCGGGCCTGGATCTGGGGCGAAGCCTTCCACTGGTCGCTGACCGCCTCGTCGCCGCCGACATTGATGTAGCGGCTGGGGAACAGAGCCATGACCTGGGTCAGCACATCCTGCAGGAAGGCGAAGGTCGGTTCGTCGTAGTTGTAGATGTAGGGGAAGACGCCCCAGTCGCCCTGGATGCCGCTGGGCGCCGGCCCGGCCGAGCCCAGCTGCGGATAGGCCAGGATCGCCGACAGGGCGTGGCCGGGCATCTCGATCTCCGGCACGATGGTGACCCCCCGCGCCTGGCCGTAGGCCACCAGGCGGCGCACATCGGCGGCGGTGTAGAAGCCGCCGTAGGGCTGGGACTTGCCGGTCTTGGGATCGACCTGCGCGTCGGCGGCCGTGGGCGTGCGCCAGGCGCCGACCTGGGTGAGGCGGGGATACTTGGGGATTTCCAGGCGCCAGGCCTGGTCGTCGGTGAGATGCCACTGCAGGACGTTGAGCTTATGCAGCGCCATCCAGTCGATCATCTGTTCGATGAAGGCCACCGACTGGTAGTGGCGCGCCGAGTCCAGCAACAGGCCGCGCCAGGCGAAGCGCGGCTGGTCGGTGATGCGAGTCCCCTGCAGGGTGACGCTGGCCGCGCCGGCCCCCGACGGCGTCAGCATCTGCCACAGCGTGGCCGCGCCATAGAACAGGCCCGCCGGGGTCCGGGCCGACACCACCACGCCGCCTTCACTCACCGTGAGGCTGTAGGCTTCCGGCCCGACCTGGGGATCATTGGTCCGTTTGAAGCGGATGCCGGGGCGCACGGCCGGCCCGGTCTGAAGCGTCAGGGCCGGGCCGCCGGAGCGCGCCGTCAGCCCGACGAGTTCAGTCGCCACCGCTCGCGCTTCGGCGTCGCCCGGCGGAACCGCGATCGGCGTGCCGGCGCTGACGGTGAAGGCGCCGCTGCCCGGTTGGACGGAGGCCGGCGCGGGGATGATCGAAAGCGTTTCAGCCCTCGCGCCGCCGGCCAGGCTCCAGGCGATCAGGACGGCGACAAGGGCGGCCAGCAGGACGCCGGGCAACCATGCCGGTCGGCTCGCGCTTTCGCTGCTGTTCGACCGCCAGAACGCCATTCACGCCCCCGCTTCACTTTACCAGACAAAACAATAGCGGAGCGGGCGACCGCTCCGCCGAGTTTTTTGGGGAGGATAGTTCACGCCAGAGAGAGGTCCGCGCGGCCAGTCGAAACGTCCAGCCGCGCGGATCCGTCATCAGAACTTTGCTCGTGCGCCGAGGAAGAACATGCGGCCGTTCTTGTAGATCCGGGCCGGCTCGTTCCTGTTGTTGTCGTAGTACTCGATGAGCTTGGTATCCAGGATGTTCTGGACATCGAAGGTCAGCGCGACGTTGTGGGTGAGATTGTAGGAGAACGAACCATCCAGATCGCCGATGTTGCCCGAGTAGAGCGGGCGATTGGCGCGCTCAGAGTCGTAGTCGATGAAGTAGGCCGAGCGGAAGTTGTAGGACAGCCGCGCACTCACCCGCTCATTCTCGAAGTAACCCGTGACGTTGGCCGAGTGCCTGGAGACCGAGGGGATCGGCACGCCCGACTGGGAGGTGGCGTGGGTGTAGGTGTAGTTGGTCTGCAGCCCAAAACCGCCCCAGATGGGTTGCTGGTAGTTGATCTCGAAGCCATCCACGACGCCGCCGTTGGCGTTTATCGGCCGGCCAACCACGTAGTTGCAGGTGTAGAGGCTCGGTCCGGCGAGCACGCAGTTGTTGGCCGGGTTGGCGATCCGCGGGTCCGGGGCGCCGCCCGGCAGGGTCGCGCTCGCCGCCAGGGTATGGCGCTCCACCAGCGCCTGCGAGACGATGTAGGTGGAGATGTCCTTGTAGAAGAAGTCCACCGACAGCAGGGACTGCTTGGCGAAGTACCACTCCACCGACGCGTCATACTGCGTCGCCCGGTAGGGATTGAGGTTCGGGTTGCCGCCGTTGCCGGTCAGCAGGGAGTCGGTGAGCGAGGTGAACGCCACCATCTGGGCATAGTCCGGCCGCGCAACCACCCGTCCGGCCGCTGCGCGCAAGACGATGTCGTGGGTCAGGTCCCAGGCGAAGTTGGCGCTTGGCAGGATGTCCGTATACGTCTTGTTGGCCGGCGTCGGGACGTAGTAGCCGAAGGGATTCTGGATCGCGCCCGGCGTGGTGGGCGAGACTCCCACGGTGTTGGCGATGGAGTGGTCCTGGGTCTGAACCACACGCACGCCGATGTTGCCGCGCCAGTTGTCGCCGGCGAACTTGCCCATCAGGTAGCCGGCGTAGGTCTTCTCGTTGAAGGTGAAGCTCTCGTTCGGCCCGTAGTGATTGCAGTTGAGAAGGCCGTTACAGCCGCCCGTCTGGTTGACGGCAGTGGGGTCATAGATGCCCGGCGCCGGCAGGGCGTTGTAGATCGCCTCGATCTTGGCCCGGTCGGCGGTGATGTAGGAGGTCAGGGAGCCTGGAACCGCGATACCGTCCAGGAAGTCGCTGGGCGTCAGCGGCCCGGCGACATCGGCCAGGCTGCAGGGGTGACCATTGCAGGCGGTGGCGCCGGGGCCGGTCCAAGGCAGCAGAGCCCGGCGCTGACCGTAGGTGACGTTCACGTCGCGGTCGTGGCTGGTGTAGCGGGCGCCGAACGACACCGACTTGAACGGGCCGCTCTCGATGAACCGCTCGCCGTCGAACTTGGTGTAGAACTCGCTGTCGTCGTTGAGGATGGTGTTGTTTGACGCCCAGCCCAGCGACAGGGGCTGGCTGTCCACCGCCGGGTTGATGTTGGTGAAGTGGACCTTGGGCACGCCGCCGGTGAGGTCATAGCTCACCCCAGTCGACGCCGTGGTTTCCCAGAAGGGCTGGTGATCGGTGTTGCCGACAGCGTCGGTGTAGCCGACCTGGCCGACGAACTTCCACTGGCTGTTGGGCGTCCAGGTTCCGTCCAGATTGATGGACCGGACCTGGGTGTGGGCGCGCCGGTCGATGGCGTCGAACACCACGCCCGAGCCGCCGGGCTGGTTGAACGTACCGGCGGTGATGACGTTGCCGGCGATCGAGTTGGCCGTGAAGGTCTCGCCTGGCGTCGTCGCCATGGCGTTGTTCTTGCTGGTCCCCCAGAACATGTAGTTCTGGTTGAAATTGTCAGCGTTCATATGGGAGTAGAGGCCGGTCAGATTCAGCTCGATCTGATCGTTGGGCCGCCACTGCACGCCAAAGTTCGCCCCCACGCGCTCGCGGGTCTGCTGGAAGATTGTCGAGCCGATGAGAGACGGAATGATCAGTTGCTGTCCCGGCGTCGCACCGTTGACGACACCGGCCGTCACGCCCTGGGTCGCGGTCGCGGGGATGTT
>FTAI01000160.1_pt1 | contig 14396 bp, 12 predicted proteins | sample 1638941 | NCBI WGS metagenome assembly FTAI01 (sample SAMEA3914813, study PRJEB12502) | metagenome | biome: forest; material: soil | place: Canada | collected 2011-07-07 | depth 0.3 m | reverse complement strand
GCCCTGACCCCGCTTTTCCATATCTCCCAGGCCGAGGCGATCGCCCCCGAAGTCGAGGCGGAGGTCGACCGCGTGCTGGCCGGCGTCGCGGCGTGCGGCAAGATCGATTTCGTCACCCTGGCGGACTACATCCCCTCGGCCTTCGCCCTTCGGGTGATCGGCATCGACGAGGCGGACCGCCCCCAGCTCATTGAATGGGTGGACTTCCTGTCCCACGGCCGCGTGCATCCGGAGAAGGCGCTGGAGGTCGGCGAGCAGTTCAACAGCTTCGTGGGCGCCATGATCGCCCGGCGCCGGGCCGAGCCGCGACGAAATGATGTCGTCAGCGCCCTGTTCGACACCAACGTGGCCGGCATGGGCGGCCTGCTCACCGATGACCAGATCCAGCGCACCGTCATGGTCCTGATCTTCGGCGGCCTGCACACCACCCGCTCCTCGATCCTGGAGTCGCTGCTGTACATCGCCAGGCATCCCGAAACGCGGCAGGCGATCCTTCAGAACATTGACGATCCGAAGTTCTGGGGCCTGGCGGTGGATGAGTTCCTGCGCTTCAGCACCCCCACCCAGATCCTCAAGCGCCGGGTCACCTGCCCGGTGGAGCTGCATGGCAAGACGCTGCAGGCCGGCGACGACATCATGGTCTGCTATGGCTCGGCCAACCACGACGAGCGCCACTTCGCCAATCCGGACCAGGTGACCCTGGACCGCTCGCCCAACGCCCACCTGAGCTTCGGCATGGGGCCGCACCGCTGCATCGGCCAGAACCTGGCGCGGGTCTTCCTGCGCAGCACGCTCAAACAGGTGCTCAAGCGGTTGCCGGACTTCCAGGTGGCCGAGGACTTCACGCCGCACTATCAGGTGGGCGAGGCGCGGGCGATGGTCAGCCTGCCCGCCACCTTCACCCCCGCCTCGGCTTAAGCACGGGACCCGCGCCCATGACCACGGCCGCCGCGCTTCGTGAGCCCACCGCCTCCATCCCGGTGCTGCTGCGGCGGCGGGCCGAAACCGACCCGGATGGCCTTCTGATCCAGGACGTCCGGGGACCGTTCATCACCAACGCCGGTTTCCACGAGGCGGCGATGAGGGTGGCGGACGCGCTGTCCGCCCTGGGCGTGCGGCCCGGCGACTGTGTCGTCACCGTGAACGACGCACGCATCGAAGCCCACGCCTGCTGGATCGGTCTGTGCTGGCTGGGCGCCATGGAGGTTCCGGTCAATCCGGAGTTCCGCGGCCATTCGCTGATCTACGGGATCAGCGACTGCAAGGCCAAGGTGCTGATCACCTCCAACGCCTATCTCGACAAGGTGCGGAGCATTCGCGACCAGCTGCCGCATATCGAGCACGTGCTCACCCTCGACGACGCCGTTGCGGACCGCGCGGCGGACGTCCGCACCCTGGCCAGCCTGGGCCAGGGTGCGCCGCGCGGAACCTATTCGCCACCAAGCCTGATGGATCCCTACGCGGTCATTTACACCTCCGGCACCACAGGACCGTCAAAAGGCGTGGTCGTGCCCTGGGGCAGTCTTCAGTACGCGGCGATGGACCGGCTCTACAACGGCGACCGTCCCGAGGACTACGCCGATCCCACCTTCTATTCGCCCTGGCCGATGTTCCATTCCTCTGGTCGAACCGGCATGGCCTTCGCCGCCTGCTGGGACGGCAAGTTCATCCTGCGCGACCGTCTGAGCGCCACCGGCTTCTGGGACGACGTGCGGCGGTTCGGCTGCACCCACGCCCACCTGCTGGGGATCGCCAATTTCCTCTATGTGCAGCCCGAGCGCCCCGGCGATGCGGATAATCCCCTGCGCCGGGTGTTGATGAACCCGGTCATCGCCGAGTACCGCGACTTCGAACGGCGCTTTGGGGTCGTGGTTTCCACCGGGTGGGGGATGACCGAGATCGGCTTCCCCACCGCCGCCAGCGACCTGCCCAACGCCCGCACCTGCGGCCGCATCTCGCCGCTGTATGAGACCCGCATCGTCGACGATGCCCACAACGACGTGCCCGATGGCCAGGTCGGACAATTGCTTATTCGTCCCCGTCGGCCGTGGCTGCTGATGCGCGAGTACCTGGGCAAGCCAGAAGCCACGGCCAAGTCCTGGCGGGATGGCTGGTTCCACACCGGTGACGCCCTGCGGCGCGAGGCTGACGGCTACTACTATTTCGTCGACCGGGTCGCCGACTACCTGCGTGTCCGGGGCAACAACGTCTCGTCCGTGGAGCTCGAGAACGAGGTCCGCACCCATCCTGATGTCGCCGACGTGGCGGCTGTGGGCGTGCCCGCCTCCGCCATCCCGCAGGGCGAGGGTCGCCTGACCAGGGCGGATGCCAGCGAAGACGAAATCAAGCTGGTGGTTCTGCGGCGAGCGGACTGCGCGCTCTCCGAGGCGGACCTGTTGACCTACCTCATCCCGCGACTGCCGCGGTTCATGACGCCGCGGTTCATCGAGTTCGTCGACGACCTGCCGCGAACCCCGACAGGAAAGATCCAGAAGAAGCTCCTGCGCACGGACGAGCTGTCGACCGCGACATGGGACCGGGTGGCGCACGGGATCGACGTTCCGCGCTGAAGGAGCAGGACGTGACCGACTTCGACTACAACTTCGCGCACATTCTGGTGGATCGCCCCAGCCCCGGGGTCGTGCTGTTCACGCTGAACCGCCCTGACCGCATGAACGCTGCCAACAGCGCCCTGCATGCCGACCTGGCCGCCCTGCCGCGCCGGCTTGATCGCGATGAGGCGGCCCAGGTCGCGGTGATTACCGGGGCGGGGCGCGCCTTCTGTGTGGGCGGCGACTATGAGGACGTCGCCGACGACGCCTATGAGCCGAAGGTGCGGATGATGTGGGAGACCATCGAGCTGGTTTCGGGCATGGTCGAGGCGCGCAAGCCGATGATCTCGGCGATCAACGGCGCCGCGGCGGGGGCAGGGCTGGCGGTGGCCCTGCTGGCCGACATCTCCATTGTCAGCGAGACCGCCAATCTCAGCGACGGCCACACCCGCATCGGGCTGGCGGCGGGCGACCATGCCGCTCTGATCTGGCCGCTGCTGTGTGGCATGGCCAAGGCCAAGCGCTATCTGCTCACCGCCGACAAGATCACCGGCCTGGAGGCCGAGCGGATCGGCCTGGTGTCCGAGTGCGCGCCGGCCAAGGAGGTGCTGCCGCGGGCCCTGGCGCTGGCGGCCCACCTGGCGGCGCGTCCAGCCGCCGCGGTGCAACTGACCAAACGCGCCCTGAACGGCTGGCTGCGCCAGGCGATGCCGGCCTTCGAGTCCTCCCTCGGCTACGAGATGGTCACCGCCTTCGCCCCGGACCTGGCCGAGACGGTCGCCAAGGTCACAAGCCGCCGAGCGGCTTCCCGTTGACGTCGGGACCTGGCAGGTCGATGTTACGAAAATAAGAAAATGTAAAATCCGGGAGAAGGTCATGACGCTGAAGCCGGGGGAGGATGGCCTCCACACCACCTTCTGCAGGCTGTGCGAAGCGCTGTGCGGCCTGACGGTGGAGGTCCGCGGCAGCGAGATCATCAAGGTCGGTCCGGACCGGGAAAACCCGCATTCCCGCGGCCATCTTTGCCTCAAGGGTCCGGCCATGGCCGACGTCGAGCGGGACCCGGACCGCGTGCTGACGCCCCTCAAGCGCGTCGGCGGGCCGGGGGAATTCGCGCCGGTGAGCTGGGATGAAGCGCTGGACGAGATTTCCACGACCCTGGCGGGCATCCTGGCGACCAGCGGCCCGGAGGCCATCGCCACCTACACCGGCAATCCCGTCGCCTATTCCACCGGCCTGCTCTACGGCCAGCGCGAGATCTTCCGGGCCCTGGGCCTGAAGAAGCATTTCAATCCCGGTTCGCAGGACACCACCGCCCGCATAGCGGCCAACTATTTCCTCTACGGGTCGCTGGAGGCGGGCGGCATTCCCGACCTCGATGGCTGCGACCTGCTGCTGGTGTTTGGGGCCAATCCCCTGGTCTCCCACGGTTCCAACCTGATCACGCCGCGCATCCGCGAGGACCTCGACGGCATCGCCAAGCGCGGCGAGGTGGTGGTCTTCGACCCCAGGCGCACCGAGACCGCGGAACGATATTCCCACGCGCCGGTGCGGCCAGGCTCGGATGTCTGGGTGCTGGCGGCCCTGGTCTCCGAGCTTTTCCGCACCGGCGCCGTGGACCAGGACTTCCTGGCGCGGAACACCGAGGGCGCCGAGCGCCTGGCCGCCACCGTGGCGGACATCACCCCGGAGCGGGCCCAGCAGGCGTCCGGCGTCCCGGCCGAGGCCTTGCGAGCCCTGGCGGCGCGCTTCGCCAACAGCCATTCGGCCGCCTATGGCCGGGTCGGCCTTTGCCGCGGGCCCTTCTCGACCCTGTCCAACTTCCTGCTCGACGCCCTTAACCTTGTGGCCGGGCGGTTCGCCAAGCCTGGCGGCTGGGTGTTCGGCTATTCCTCGCTGGGCTCGCCGCCGCAGACCGGGCCGCGGGGCTACAGCGCCACCCGGTCGCGGATCGCCGACCTGCCCACCATCGGCGGCGTCATGCCCAGCTTGCTGCTCCCCGGCGAGATCCTGGAGCCGGGCGAGGGCCGGGTGCGGGCGCTGATGGTGGTGGCCGGCAACCTGGTGGTCTCGACCCCCGGCGGCGCGCGGCTGGTGGAGGCGCTGGAGTCCCTCGATCTGCTGGTCTCCGCCGACCTCTACGTCAACGAAACCAACCGCCACGCCCACTTCATCCTGCCGACCACGACCTTCCTGGAGCGGCCGGATGTGATCACCCTGCCCTATGTGAACATGCTGAGGCCCTATCTGCAGCACACCGACGCGGTGCTGCGGCCGCGGGGCGGCGTCCGACACGAGCTCGACATCTACCGGGACCTGGCCGAACGGGTCTTCCGGCTCCAGCAGCGGGAAGTCCCCGTCTGGACCGATCCGTTCGACCTGTTCGACGCCGCTCTGCGGGCCGGGGATTCCGGCATGACGCTGCAGGCCCTGCGCGGCCAGCCGCACGGCGTCATGCTGGACCGCACATGCCTCTATTCGGGCTGGGAAGAGCGCATCGCCTACCCGGACCGGCGCATCCGGCTGTGGCATCCCAAGATCGAGGCGGAGTTCCAGCGCCTCGCCGCCGAACCTGGAACGCCCGTCGACACCCTGCGGCTGGTGGGTCGCCGGGACCTGAAGTCGCTGAATTCCTGGATGCACAATGTGGACCGCCTGGTCCGGCACGGGGCGCCGGATCTGGAAATGCACCCGGCCGACGCCGCAAGGCGCGGGCTGAGCGATGGATCGCAGGTGCGGATCATGGCGGCGGGCGGCGAGATCGTCGCGCGGCTGGCGCTGACCGACGCCGTTGTGCCCGGCACGGTCTGCTACCCGCACGGGTGGGGCCACCAGGGCGGCTGGCGTACGGCGAACGCGGCGGGCGGCGGCAACGTCAATGTCCTGGCGCCAAGTCTGCCCAGCGACGCCGAAGCGGTGTCGGGATCGAGCTTTCTGGACGGCATACCGGTCACTGTTGGGGCGGCGGCGTGAGCCTGAAGGGCCAAGTGGCCGTCGTCACCGGCGCCTCCTCGGGTCTGGGCCGGCGCTTTGCGCAGGTCCTCGCGGGGGCCGGCGCCCAGGTCGTCATGGTGGCGCGGCGCGCCGACCGCCTGACAGACTCGGCCGACGAGTTGAAACAGGCGGGGAGTCAGGTACTGGCCATTGCCGCCGACGTGGCCGAACCTGGCGCGGCGCAGCGCATCCTGGACGCCGCCGAAGCGGCGCTGGGACCGGTGAGCATCCTGGTGAACAACGCCGGCGCCTCGGTGACCCGGCCGACCGTGGACCTCACGGACGAGGAGATCGACGCCATGTTCGCGATCAACGTCCGGGCGCCGTTGTCCCTGTCACGGGAATTCGCCCGTCGACGGATCGAACGGGGCGCCCCCGGACGGATCGTCAACATCGCGTCGATCGGCGCCTTCGTTCACACCGGCGCCGTCTCGTCGGCGGTATACTCGATCACCAAGGCGGCCGTGGTCCGGATGACCGAGGTGCACGCGGTCGAATGGGCCAAGAACCACATCAATGTGAACGCCATCGCGCCGGGAGTCTTCCAAACCGAGATGGTCGCGAGAGCAGATCCCGCCCAGATGGCTCAGGTCGCCGCTCAGATGCGCCGGGGCCGGCTTGGCGAGGTCAGCCAGCTCGACAGCACGATGCTCTACCTGGTCGATCCGGCGTCGGACTTCGTCACGGGGACGTGCATCAAGGTCGATGACGCCCAGATGGCGCGTTAGCCGGCTCAACGAGGAACAGTATGACCACGGGCGAGACGATCTTTGTGCAGGGCCACGATGGCCTGCGACTGGCGGTGGATCGGTGGCCCGCGTCCGGCGCGCCCGCCATCGTGCTTCTGCATGGCGGCGGCCAGACCCGCCATGCCTGGGGGTCCACAGCAGCCATGCTCGCCGCCCATGGCTACGATGTGCATGCCGTGGACTTGCGCGGTCACGGCGACAGCGCCTGGTCGGCGGCCGGGGACTACCGCTTCGATGATTTCCGTGCCGACGTCGAGGCGATCCTGGCCGACATCCCTCGCCCGGCCGTGCTGGTGGGCGCCTCGCTGGGGGGCATCGCCGCCCTGTTGGCCGCCGGCGAAGGCCGGTCGTGGCCGGTGGCGGGCCTGGTCCTGGTCGACATCGCCCCCAGTTCCTCGCCGCAAGGGGTGGAGGCGATCCAGAGCTTCATGCGCGCCTCACCGGGTGGCTTCGCCAGCCTGGACGAGGCTGCGGACGCGGTGGCGGCCTATCTGCCGCACCGGCCCCGGCCCCGCGATCCGTCCGGCCTGAGCAAGAACCTGCGGGCCCGGGACGGCCGCCTGCATTGGCATTGGGACCCGAAATTCATGGCCGTGACGGTGCAGGACCGCGAAGCGGACGACGAGCGCCTTGACCGGGCGGCGCGCGGTGTCTCGGCGCCGACCTTGCTGGTGCGCGGCGAACATAGCGAGATCGTCCGTCCCGAGGATGCGGAGGGCCTGCTGCGCCTGATCCCGCATGCCGAAATGGTCGAGATCCCCGGCGCGCGGCACATGGTGGCCGGCGATCAGAACACTGACTTCGGCGCGGCCATCCTGGACTTCGTGGGGCGGATCGCACCGGCCTAGTGAAGAGGAGGATCAGAGGGCGCTGACCATTCCATGGCCAGCGCCTTGGTCATCTGGATCACGGCGGCCTTGGACGAGAAATAGGCGGCCGCCGTGGCGCCGGGCCGAAGGCCGGTGATAGAGGCGATGTTGATGACGCTGCCGCCCCGCTCCTGGGACCGCATGCGCAGGGCCGCCTGGCGGGCGACGAACCAGACCCCGTGGACATTGATGTCATAGGTCCAGCGCCATTCGTCTTCCTCGCAGTCGATGGCGCGGCTGACGCCCGCGACACCGGCGTTGTTCACCACCACATCCAGCTGCGGTAGGCCGGCGATGGTCCGCTCCACAGCCCCGGCGTCGGACACGTCCAGTCGCACTGCTCCGGCTGAGCCCCGGCCCGGTTGATCTCGTCGACCACCTGCTCAAGAGCGTCCAGGCGCCGCGCCGCGACCAGCACATCCGCACCATGCCGCGCCAAGACCAGGGCGAAGTGGCGTCCAAACCCGCTGGACGCCCCGGTAACGAGGGCTGTGCGTCCAGAGAGGTCTGTCTGAGGCATTGTGATCTCCGCCAAGCAAACGCCCGCGATGGCATCTCCCAAGCGCGAGGTGTTGGAACGCAACGTCAATCGCCCCCATGGGACGTATCCCTTGAGAATTAAAGGCAGATATAATTAAATGGTAAGGACGGATGTGAACCATGCGGCTCGCGTCTGGAAAATTATATTCGCGTTTAGTCCACGGCGTCGAACCCCCGCGGATCTTAGAGAGTAGGGAGCACCGGAAATGGCGCAGGGCATGCTGCACGGCGTGCGGATCATCGACATGACGGGAGTCGTGTTCGGCCCCTACGCCACGCAGATGTTGGCGGATCTGGGCGCGGACGTGATCAAGGTCGAGCCGCCCCAGGGCGACCAGATGCGCATGAGCGGCAAGGCGGCCAAGACCCGGTTGATGTCGCCCGCCCACATGACCCTCAATCGCGGCAAGCGCTCCATGGTGCTGGATCTGAAGCTGACCGACGATGCGGCGGTCATGCGGGCCCTGCTGAAGGACGCCGACGTCTTCATCCACAACATCCGCGGCCAAGCGATCGAGAAGCTGGGTTTCGGCTACGAGGCTGTGCGGGCGATCAATCCGCAGATCATCTATGTCCACGGCGTAGGCTTCGGCCAGCAAGGCCCCTACGCCGATCTCCAGGCCTATGATGACGTGATCCAGGCCGCCACCGGCGCCACGACCCTGGCCGGCCGCGTCGATGGCGATCCGCGGCCACGCTACCTGCCCTCGCTCGTCGCTGACAAGGTGGCGGGCCTCTATGGCGCCCAGGCGGTGCTCGCCGCCCTGGTCCACAAGCTGCGCACGGGCCGCGGACAGACTGTGGAAGCGCCAATGTTCGAGGCGTTCACGCACTTCCTGTTGGAAGAGCATCTGGGCGGCCACACCTTCGCCCCGCCCATCGCGCCGGCGGGCTATCCCCGGCAGTTGGACCCGGCCCGCCAGCCCTTCCCCACTGCCGACGGCTACATCAGCATCGTGCCCTACACCGACGCGAACCTGATCGAGCTGTTCACCGTCCTGGGCCACCCGGAGGTGCTCGACGATCCGCGCTTCGCCACCCCGCGGGACCGGGCGGCGAACATGACCGACCTCTACCACGCCATCGCCGAACACACGCCCAGCCGCACCACTGAGGCTTGGGTCGTGACCCTGCGCGCCGCCCGCCTGCCGGCCATGGCGGTGCGCGACCTGTCGGAGGTCACGCAAGATCCGCATTTGCGGGCCGTGGGCTTCTTTCGCCGCCGCAGTCACCCCACCGAGGGCGATTTCCTGGAGATGCAGCCGCCGATCCGCTACGGCGACGCCGAGGCCTTCGACGCCCGCTACGCGCCGCGTCTTGGCGAACACACCGAGGAGATCAAGGCCGAGCTCCGCGCCACCGGACGCTTACCCGGCGGGCCTGAAAACACTGCCTCCTGACTATACACTTTTTGAAAAGTGTAATATCAAGACTGAACAGGGAGACATCCGTGAAGGCGCTCAGCTTGGTGGAGAAGGCTCCGCCGCCGCGCCGCCATGGCCCATCGCCAAACGCCCGGAGCGCGCAGATGACCTACTACACGCCGGCTCGAAACGAACGCCTGGCCCACAAGCTCTTTGAGCACGTGCGTGCGGGGACCACCGACATGTTCGACGAGATCCTGGAGTACGACCTGGGGATCTATTCAGACCCGGAACTGGCCCAGCGCGAGCGGACCCAGATCTTCCAGCGCCGGCCGATGATGGCGGCGCACTCGGCGCAGTTGCCGGATGCGAAGAGCTTCGTCACCCTGCGGCTCAACCGCAGCAATGTCATCGTCGCGAGACAGGCCGACGGCAGCGTGAAGGCCTTCCTGAACGTCTGCCGCCATCGCGGCGCGACCCTGGTTCCCGAGGAGTCCGGCAAGCGCGCCCTGTTCACCTGTCCCTATCACGGCTGGAGCTATTCCACGGACGGGGCGCTGCAGCGCGTCACCTTCGAGGACACCTTCGGCGAGGCGCCGGCCTGCGTTCGCGAGGGCTTGATCCCCCTGCCCGTGGAGGAGCGCCACGGCTTCATCTGGATCGTCGAGAACCCGGACGCTGACATCGACGTGGCCGCCTTCCTGGGCCCCGACATGGACCAGGTGCTCGCCGAATATCGGCTCGATCGCTACTTCGTCTATCGCGACCACGTCTTCGACTTTCCGCAGAACTGGAAGGTGATGATGGATGGCCTGATCGATGGCTATCATGTGCAGTTCCTGCACGGCGCCACCATCAGCCCCTACTTCTACGCCAACATGATGGGCGCCGAGGTGGCGGGGCGGCACATGTACTGGGGCAATCCCCGCCGCGCGATCGACAAGATCACGCACGAGGCGCCCGGCGCCAGCTCCCTCGACCGCTATGTCATCTTCGGCAACCTGTTCACGCCCAATTCGGTGATGGTGATGCATCCGCATCATATCGAGTTCTGGTCGGTGTATCAGGGCGCGGACGTGTCGAGCTGCCGCCTCCACCTGCGCTACCTGACCCCGCAAAAGGATCACGATGAGCAGGGCCACGAAATCCTCGAGAAGAACTGGCAGATCGCCACCTCGGCGATCATCAACGAGGACATCCCGGTGGGAAACAGCATCCAGGCCTCGGCCGACATGCCGTTCAAGCCCATGGCCTATCTAGGGCGCAACGAGATCGCCAACCAGCTCTTCCACCGCACCTATCGCGCCGACCTCGAGGGCTAGCGCCACGCTCTGGGGGATCGTCTCAAGCAGGATGCAAATTGGAAGACCGATGCATTTGAGCCTCTACCTCAGCCGCTGGGCCCGCGAACGCCCTGACCAGCCGGCGATCGCCTTTGGGGACGAGGTCCTTCGGTGGGGAGACTATGATCGGCGCGCCGGCGCCCTGGCCGCGCACCTGGCGAGCCTGGGCGTGGCGGCGGGGGACCGTGTCGGTTGCCTGCTGGGCAACGGGTTGGACTGGTGCGTCGCCTTCGCGGCGGCGGTGAAGCTTGGCGCGATCTTCGTGCCGCTCAACAACCTGTTTGGTCCCTTCGAGCTGCGGCAGATCGCTGAGAGCGCGGACTGCGCCGCGATCATCTCGGCGCCGGCCCTGGTTGGAAAGCTGCGCTCCCCGGGCGGCGCCAACGACGGACGGGGCGAGCGACAAAGTGAGGACCTGGGCGTCGTCATCTATGACTGGGGATCTGGAACCGCGCCGGTCGCCCTGGCGGACATTGGCGCCGATGGCGATGTCCCGCAGTTGGACGCCAGCGACGATGACGTCCTGCTGATCAGCTACACCTCCGGCACCACGGGCCGTCCCAAGGGCGCGATGCTCACCCACGCCGGCGTCGAGGCCATGACCCGCAACATGGCGCTGGCGTTCGACATGGCTGACAACGAGCGGTTCCTGATCCTGGCGCCGCTAGCCTTCACCGGCGGGGTGGTCAGCAACCTGGCGCCGGTGATCATCCTGGGCGCCCAGGCCTGGCTGGAAGCCAGCGTCGATCCAGCCCGCGCGCTGAACCTGCTGCACGAGCACAGGATCTCCATGCTGGCGGGTGTGCCCGCCCTCTGGCAAAGAATCGCCGAGGCCCCGGGGTTCGCGCAGGCGGAGCTGGCGGGCCTGCGCGGCGCGACCGGCGGCGCGCCGGTCCCCCTGCCCCTGCTGCAGGCCTACAACGCCAAGGGCGTCCGCATCCGCCAGCAATACGGCTTCACCGAAGCCTGTGGTTGTGTCTCCAGCCCCGACGAGGCCGCCGCCCTGGCGCGGCCGGAGGCTTGTGGCCGCCCGCTGCCCGGCATGGAGCTGGAACTCCGTGACGCGGCCGGCCAGCCCGCGGCGCCTTGCGAGGTCGGCGAGATCCACGCGCGCGGCCGCCAGCTCATGAAGGGCTATTGGCGGGACACCGAGGCGACGCAGGCCGCCTTCGATGGCGACTGGTACCGCACTGGCGACCTGGGACGCTGGAACGCCGCCGGCGAGCTGATGATCATGGACCGCAAGAAGAGCATGCTGATTTCCGGCGGTGTGAACGTCTATCCAGCCGAGGTGGAGCGAGCCATGGGCACCATCGAGGGCGTGGTGGAGGTGGCGGTGTTCGGCCTTGAAAGCCGGACCTGGGGCGACGAGGTCGTGGCGGTGGCGCATGCGCCGAACATCGCAGATCCCGCCCTGATCATCGCGGCCGCGCGGGACCTGCTGGGTCCCTACAAGACCCCCAAACAGGTGCGTCTCAGCCCCACGCCGCTGGCCCGCACGGTGTCCAACAAGATCGCGAGAGCCGGCCTTGCCGAGCTGTGGAACGCCCTGGGCGACCCTGCTTCCAACGCCGCTAGGAACGGATGTCCATGAGTCTCAAACTGCTGACCACCCGCCCGGCGCCCGGCGTCGTCGTCCTGACGCTGAACCGTCCGGAGGTGATGAACGCGGTCGATATGGAGCTGTTCGAGGCCCTCTACGGGGCGTTGGACGCGCTGGAGAGCGACGCTGAGGCCAGGGCCGTGGTGCTCACCGGCGCCGGCGAGCGCGCCTTCTCGTCCGGCTTCGACATCCATCAGATGGCCGCCTTCGACGCCAAGGCGATGCTGGCGGCCTTTGACCGGCGGGACGGCCTGTTCTGGCGCGTGGCCAACCACCGCAAGCCCATCGTCGCGGCTCTGAATGGTGTCACCTACGGCGCCGGCGCCCTGATGGCCGCCGCCGCCGACCTGCGCATCGGCTGCCCGGCCACAAGGTTCAAGGTCACGGCCAGCGCCTACGGCGCCGCCAACGCCACCTGGTCGCTACCGCGCCTGGTGGGCGTGTCCAAGGCCAAGGAGATCCTGCTCACAGGGCGAGTGGTGGAGGCTGACGAAGCGCTTTCCATCGGCCTGCTCAATCAGTTGGTCCAGGGTCGCAGCGCCTTGGACGCCGCCGTCGAGGTGGCGAGCCTGATCGCCGCGAACCCGCCTGAGGGCGTCGAAGCCGTCAAGGCGCTGATCAACGGCGCCATGAGCAGTTCCCTGCAGGCGGGCTATCAAGCCGAGCATGACTGGATGATCGACCACATGCGGCGCAGCGGCCGAGGCGGCGCCGATGTGTTCGACGGTTTTCTCGCCGCGCGGAGCTAGGCTGAAAGGCCGGGCGCGATCCGCGGCAACAGTGGCTCGACGATGAACCGGCGGATGAGGCGGCGAAGGTCTTCGTCGTCCATCGGTCCGCTCTCCAGCCGGGTGAGCAGCATGCGCTGGCTGAGGGTCAGCCAGATCAGAATCTCGTCGATATCCAGATCCTTCGCCACCTCGTTCCGCTCCGCGGCGTGCTCCAGCAGGGGACCCCACCATTGGCGATGCATGCGGTGAAGCTCGCTGGTGCTGAAGGTCGCCTCCGCCTCGAACTCGCGATACGACAATATCCGGCTGATATAGGGGTTCTCGACCGCGATCCGGACGATCAAGAGCAATGCGTCGGTCACCAGGTCGTCGAACTTCTGGCCCCGGACCAGTCGCTTGCGAACCTCGGCGTTGACCTTGCGGGACTCCTCCGCCGAGATCAGGTCGACGATCTGAATCTTGCCGCGGAAGTAGCGGTACACAGTGGGGCGCGTGACGCCCGCTTCCCGGGCGATGTCCTCGATGCTGGTGCGCTCGATGCCATTGCGCTCGAAGCATTTGTACGCGGCGCGAACGACGCGCTCATAGCTGTTGGCGACCTGAGCGCGCTCCCGCATGGCCGGCTCAGGTCTTGCTCGGCGCATGTCGACTCGACCCCTACCTCAGCGCGATGGTGGAATCTATCGGTCGGGTGTCGTCAGAGCAAATGGAGGCGTGCGCAAACGACAGGCTGCCAGAGCGCGACAGTTTGAGGCGTCTTCCGGTCGCGGCGACGGCGCGCCCAAGGAAGGACGGGCTGTCCCCGGGCAGGACAATCCGAGACCAACGAGGCCGACGGAAGGCTTTCGGTCGGGGGGCGTCCCTCATAGGGTGCGATCGTTCATCCGGGTGGCCGGCGCGCATGTCCAGGCTGCGAAGCTAAAGGCGGCGGCGCATGTCTCAAGCATGTTCTCAACGCCCGGATTCCTCGTGCTGACGGCTTGGGTCAAGCGCCTGAGCGTCGTCGAGCAGGTCTGCCTTGAGCGCGTGGAACCGCTCCAGATCCAAGCCACGTCGGAACAGCAGCCTGGCCTGACCCTTTCTCGGCGCGCCGCCGCGATCAGGCGCCACAGGCTCACGCTCTTGAAACTTGCAAATTCGACCAAGTTCGCCTTAACCTTGCGTCGCGCCACGAACAGGGTGGCGCCGAGGCGTGAGAACCTCGCTTGAGTGAAGCTGCCCCGCACGTTCCGTGTCCGGCGTGGCCGACGCGCATGTCCAGGCCGAAAGGCTAAAGGCGTCGGCGCATGGTTCAAGCCTGTTCTCAACACCCGGATGCCGCCGGCAGCCGCCTCGCACTGAAAGCGCGAGGCCGTGACCCAGGGCTCAAACACCTCGAACACCTCCCCGCCGAGCGAGTCGGCGGCCGTCGCCATCGACGCGCCGTCCCTGGCCCAGCTCTATCGCCGCCATTCCGGCTGGCTGACCAGATTGCTCCGCCAGCGCTACGGCGTGGAGGCGGCTGACGATCTGGTCCAGGAGACCTACCTCAGGCTCGCGCCCTATCGGGCCAGCCACGACATCCGTCATCCCAAGGCGCTGCTGGCCCAGGTGGCCTCCAACCTCGCGCGTGATCAACATCGGCGCACCATGGCCGCGGCGAGAACCATTG
>FTAI01001566.1_pt1 | contig 14595 bp, 15 predicted proteins | sample 1638941 | NCBI WGS metagenome assembly FTAI01 (sample SAMEA3914813, study PRJEB12502) | metagenome | biome: forest; material: soil | place: Canada | collected 2011-07-07 | depth 0.3 m | reverse complement strand
GCATCGCCGTCTCCGGCCCCGTGGAAATGGCCATCACCATCGAAACCGGCGTCGACGACCGCGCCGCCAACATGGAAGCCTTCGCCAAGGCGCTGCTGGAGCTGCTGTCGAGCGCGATGGAGGAGTAGGGGCGGCTGCCGAGGCAGCTGGCTCCCATTTTCGCACCATCATCTTTGGGCGTCAGTCCCGTTGGATCCATGATCTCGTGAGACCGAGCGGCGAGACGCCGAGCACAAGCGTCGGCCGACATTCTGCGCCGCTCCGCTGCGGCTGCGCGACAATCTCTCTCTACAGCGCGTATGGATCCTCGGCACTGACGGCCGTGGATGACGGATTTGGTTTTGGAAACAGGCGACTAAAACCTGCAGGCGGCCGCCGAAGGCCGCACTCCACGCCCGTCTAGGTCACCCCGCCGCCGTGCTGGAAACTCTGCACCAGCGAGCCGCAGACCAGCCGCCAGCCGTCCACCAGGACGAAGAAGATCAGCTTGAACGGCAGGCTCACCACCACGGGGGGCAGCATCATCATGCCCATGCTCATCAGCACGCTGGCCACCACCAGGTCGATGACCAGGAACGGCACGAACAGCAAGAAGCCGATCTGGAAGGCCCGCTTCAGCTCCGAGATCATGAAGGCCGGGGTGACGATCCGGATCGGCGTGTCCATCGCCTTGGCCGGCACGGGGATCTTGGACAGCTTGATGAACAGGCCCAGGTCGTCGCGGCCCACCTGCGACAGCATGAAGGTCTTCACCGGGTTGCTGGCCGCGGTGAACGCCGCTGGCAGCTCCATCTTGTGGTCCAGCAGCGGCTTGACCCCCTGGTCGTAGGAGGACTGGATGGTCGGGCCCATGACGATGGCGGTCAGGAACAGCGACAGGCTGATGATCACCGCGTTGGGCGGGCTCTGCTGCAGGCCCATGGCTTGGCGCAGCAGCGACAGCACCACCACGATGCGCACGAACGAGGTGGTCATGATCACGATCGAGGGCGCCAGCGACAGCACCGTCAGCAGGCCCACCAGCTGAATCACCCGGTCGGTCAGGCCCGCGCCGGTGCCCAGGTTGATGTTGACCTGCTGCGCCAGGGCGGTGGCGGGCACGATCAGGCTGACCACGGTGACCAGAACGGCCATCAGCGCCGCGCGGCGCAGATCCTCGGCGGCGGGGCGCTTCAGGCACAGGCGCAACAAGGCGATCAAGCGGCGGTCTCCATGGGCGCAGGCTCGCGGCGAGCGGTCTCCGGGGATTGGGGCTGGGGCGGGGTGGGCGACAGCAGCTCGCGTCCTTCGCCCAGCAGAATCAGGCGCTCCTGGTCGTCGCAGCGCACCAGGACCAGCCGGCGGTGGGGGTCTAGCACCAGGGTCTCGACCACCGCCAGGCGGCGCCTGGCCCGGGTTCCGGACTGCAGGCGGCCCATCCATTCGGGCCCGAACTTGCGCAGCGCCACCGCCGCCAAGCCCACAAGGCCAAGCGTCACCGCGAGCGCGAAGATGGCGCGGGCGAATTCGGCGAGGTCCATGCGTGATGGGTGTCCGAGGGGGCTGCGTTAAGATGCCCCAGCGTTGCACTGGACTCCCTTAAGGAGCGATTAACCCTGTTCGTTCATCTTTACCGGGCCATGGGACTGGACGACATCCCCCTCTTCGCGATGCTGCGCGGCCGCCTCGGCTACCTGTCCGAGCGCCAGCAGGTGCTTGCCCAGAACATCGCCAACTCCGACACGCCCGGCTACGCGCCCAGCGACCTGAAGCCCTTCACCCTCGGCGGCGGCCAAACCGCCCAGCCCCAGCTTCAGGCGGCGGCGGTGACCATGACCTCGCCCATGCACCTGTCCGCCACGCCGGCCAAGGGCGCGGCCGGGCCCTACAGGCCGCGCAAGACCGCCGATTCGGAGACCACCCTGGACGGCAACTCGGTCGTGCTCGAGGACGAGATGATCAAGATGAACCAGACACGGATGGACTACGACGCGGCCATCAGCTTCTACCAGAAGTCCCTGGGCCTGATCCGCCTGGCGACCAAGAAGCCCGGCTCATGATGACCGGCGCGCCTCTGTCCGCCTCGAGGATCTAAAGCCGCCATGGCCGACGTCAATTCCGCCACCGAGTCTTCGATGACCATCGCCGCCTCGGCGTTGCGCGCCCAGCAGGCGCGCATGCGGGTCATCGCCGAGAACCTGGCCAACGCCGATTCCACCTCGCGTACCGCCGGCGGCGATCCCTACCGTCGCCAGGTGCCGGTCTTCGAACCGGTCCTCACCGGCGGCGGGCAGGGCGTGAAGATGACCAAGGTCATGCCCGACCAGACCGCCTTCCGCACCGAATACGCGCCCGGCCACCCCGGCGCCGACGCCCAGGGCTATGTGAAGTTGCCCAACGTCGATCCCCTGGTCGAGGCGATGGACATGCGCGCCGCCCAGCGTGCCTACGAGGCGAACCTAAATGTCATCGAGGCGGCTCGGTCGATGGACACGCGCACGCTCGACCTGCTGAAGAAATAGGGGCCTTAAGCCATGGTCACGCCGCTGATCGCCGCCAAGGCCTACGCCGCCACCCAGGGGTCCGCCCTCGGCGGCCTGGGCGGTTCCGCCGCCGCGCAGGGCCCCGACTTTGGCAAGTTCCTGGCCTCGGCCATGCACGACGCCGTCCAGACCTCGCGCACCGCCGAAACCCAGATGGCCGCCCAGGTTCAGGGCAAGGCGCAACTGGTGGACGTGGCCACCGCCATCTCCTCGGCCGAGGCCAGCCTCGAAACTGTCATGGCCGTTCGGGACCAGGTGATCAGCGCCTACCAGGAAATCATGCGTATGCCGATCTGACGGCGGCGTGCCGGGCAGGGACTCGCTCCCGGCCGCGCGAATCGACGGGCCGGCCGAACTGTTTTCAGCCCCTCGTTTCATGAACGAACGACAACGCCGCGCTCAGCGCAGCTTCAGGCGGAGGACGCTCTACGGGCTTCAACGTCGTCGCTGTGACGGCGTGAAAGCCTGGAGAATCCCCCATGAAGAAGCTTCTGCTCGCGATCGCGGCCGTCGGGACCCTGGCCGCGGCCCTTCCCGCCACGGCGGCCCCCTTTGAACACGGCGGTTACGCCAGCGTCGGGGTCGACCAGCGCATTCGCGAAATCTCGTCCCGGATCGAGCGCGGCATGCGCGACGGTTCGCTCAGCCGCCGGGAAGCCCGCGGCCTGCGCGCCCAGCTGGGCGGCGTCCAGCGGCTCGAATACCGCTACGGCCGCGATGGCCTGGACGGCCGCGAACGCGCCGACCTGAACGCCCGCCTGGACCGCGTCAGCTTCCAGGTCCGCGGTGAACGCCACGACGGCGACCGCCGCTGGTAGGCCAGGCTCCTGCCAATGCCCCCTCGCCCGAGCGGCGAGGGGGTGTTAGCGATGTGACGGATGATCGAGCTCAAGTCCGTCACCAAGGCCTACGGGGCCCAGCGCGCCGTCGGTCCGCTGAACTTGAGCGTCGCCAGGGGCGAGTTCGTCGCCCTGCTGGGCGGGTCGGGCTCTGGCAAGACCACCACCCTTAAGATGATCAACGGCCTCTCGCCCGCCACCAGCGGCGAGGTCCTGGTCGAAGGCCGCCCCATCACCGCCGAGCCGCCCTGGCAGTTGCGCCGGCGCATCGGCTACGTGTTCCAGGAGATCGGCCTGTTCCCGCACATGACGGTGGCCGAGAACATCGCCGTCGGCCCGCGCCTGGCCGGCTGGGACAAGGCCCGCATCGCCGCCCGCATCGAGGAGCTGCTGGAAATCGTCAGCCTGTGGCGCGAGATCCTGCCGCGCCTGCCGGCCGCCCTTTCCGGCGGACAGCGCCAGAGGGTAGGGGTGGCCAGGGCGCTGGCCGCCCAGCCGTCGATCATGCTGATGGACGAGCCCTTCGGCGCCCTCGACCCGGTGACCCGCGACGACCTTGGCCGCGAATACCGCGCCGTGCACGACCGCCTGGGTCTGACCACCGTCATGGTCACCCACGACGTCATGGAAGCCCTGATCCTGGCCGACCGGATCGTGGTGCTGGAGGCCGGCAAGATCGTCGCCGACGGCACGCCCGCCCAGCTGCTCTCCGAGCGGCAGGTGGGCGCCGTCAAGGCGCTCATGGACACGCCGCGCCGCCAGGCCGAACGTGTCGCGAAACTGGCGGAACATGCGCATGGATGAGCGCCTGATCGACGCCTGGTCCCGCTTTCCGAACTACTTTTCCGCCCACGTCCTGCTCTCGGTCTGCGCGCTGGCCCTCAGCTTCGTGATCTCCCTGCCGCTGGCGGTCGCCGCCAGCCGCAACGCCACGATCCGCTGGCCGGTCCTGCTGTTCGCCAGCCTGATCCAGACCATCCCGGGCCTGGCCCTGCTGGCCCTGTTCTACCCTCTGCTGCTGGCCCTCTCGTCGCTGAGCCAGGCCTGGTTCGGGGTCGGCTTCACCGCGCTCGGCTTCAAGCCGGCCCTGCTGGCGCTCACCCTCTACGCCATGCTGCCGATCCTGCGGAACGGCGTCACCGGTATCCTGGGCGTCGACCCCGCGGCCGTCGAAGCGGCCCGCGGCATGGGCATGACCGACCGCCAGCGCCTGTTCTCCGTTGAGCTGCCCCTGGCAGCGCCGGTGATCATGGCCGGCGTGCGGACCGCCGCGGTCTGGACCATCGGCGCCGCCACCCTGGCCACCCCGGTCGGCCAGACCTCGCTTGGCAACTACATCTTCTCAGGGCTTCAGACCGAGAACTGGGTCTTCGTGCTGTTCGGCTGCGCCGCATCCGCCGCGCTGGCGCTGGCCGCCGACCAGTTGCTGGGCCTGGTGGAGTCCGGCCTTGCCCGCCGCAGCCCCTGGCGGATCTGGGCCGGCGCCATCGGCCTTGTGGTCGGTGTCGCCGCCGGCCTCTCGCCCCTCGTCGCCGGCGAAGCCAAATCCGCCTACGTCGTCGGCGCCAAGAACTTCTCGGAGCAGTACATCCTGGCCGAGATGATGGCCGACCAGCTGCTGGCCAAGGGCGCCACCGTCTCGCGCAAGGAGGACCTTGGCTCGGCCACCGCCTACCACGCCCTGGCGGCCGGCGAGATCGACGCCTACGTCGACTACACTGGAACACTTTGGACCAACGTCCTGAAACGCAAGGACAATCCTGGCCGCCAAGCGGTGCTGCGCCAGCTCACCGCCGAGCTCAAGAAGCGCGACGGTGTGGTGGTGCTGGGCTCCCTGGGTTTCGAGAACGCCTACGCCCTGGCCACGCGCGCCGACCGCGCCAAGGCCCTGGGCGTGGCCGACATCGCCGGGCTTGCAACGAAGGCTCCGGGCCTCACCTTCGGCGCGGACCTGGAGTTCCTGTCCCGGCCCGAATGGGCGGCCCTGCGCGACGCCTACGGCCTGAAGTTCAAGCGCCAGACGACCTACCAGCCCACCTTCATGTACCGCGCCCTTGGTGACGGCGAGGCGGACGTGATCTCCGCCTTCTCCAGTGACGGCCGCATCGCCGCCAACCACCTGGTGGTGCTATCCGATCCCAAGGGCGCCATCCCGCCCTATGACGCCGTGATCCTGATCTCGCCCAAGCGGGCGGGGGACTCAAAGCTGCTCGCCGCTCTGGCCCCCCTCATCGGCCGGATTCCCGTCGAAGCCATGCGCGAGGCCAACTACAGCGTCGACCGCGACCAGGACAAGGCCACCCCGGCCAAGGCCGCCAGGGCCCTGGAGCACGGGGTCGGCCTGGACCGGCGCTGAAGCCAAGCGCTCAGGACCGTCTCTGTTCCTTGGCCTCGCGCAGCGGTGTGGGGGCGGTCAGCCTGGGCCACAGCATGCCCACCTGGCGCCGATAGACGCCGTAGCGGTCGCCGATCAGCTTGATCAGGTTCCGCTCCTCCCACTGGATGGCGATGACGATGAGGCCCAAGGTTTCCAGCGCGAAGACCAGGTGGCCCTCGGTCATCACCGGCGTCGCTCAGAAGGCCAGGAAGAAGCCCAGGTAGATCGGGCAGCCCCTGGGAGGCGTGCTCTGGGCCTCCCCGCAGGGTCCGCTGGCGACCACGCTGACCGCGCTGTCTAGGGCCGACCCGGCGGTCCTTGTTAAGGCTGCGTTAACCATGCGCGGACGAGTGTAAGGTCTCGGATTTTCCCCGACTTTTGGAGTCGCACATGAACGGCGCCGAGGTGCTGGACATCGGCCGTGACGCGATCTGGCTCACCCTGCAGCTTTGCGCCCCGATTCTGATCGTGGGCCTGGTTGTGGGTGTGGCCATCGGCCTCTTCCAGGCCCTGACCCAGATCCAGGAAGCCACCCTGATCTACGCCCCAAAGATCGTGGCCATCTTCATTTCTCTGCTGATCTTCCTGCCGTTCATGGGCGCCTTGATGAGCGGTTTCATGCGGCACATCGCCGCCCGTATCGCGGGCCTCTGAAGGGACCCGCCCGGTGGAGCACTACGCCACCGCCCAGCAGGTCTTCGTGGCCGCCCTGGTGTTCGCCAGGGTCGGGGCCATGGTCATGACCATCCCGGGCCTCGGCGATCAGCCTGCCCCCGCCCAGACGCGCCTGGCCTTCGCCTTGCTCCTGGCTCTGGTCATCGCCCCGATCGCCGCGCCGCACCTGGGCGCCTTGCCAGCCACGGTGGGCGGCATGGGCGGGGCGGTGGTCAAGGAGGTGCTGATCGGCCTGATGATCGGGGCAATCCTGCGCATGTTCCTGGCCTCGATGGCGGCGGCCGGCGAGATCATCTCCATCCAGACCAGCCTGTCCTTCGCCCAGACCGTCGACCCCTCCCAGGGCGCCAACGGTTCCACCCTGGGCGCATTCTTGTCGCTGCTCGGGGTGGTGCTGGTGATGACCACCGACCTGCATCACCTGTTCATCGCCGCCATCGCCCACTCCTACACACTGTTCCCGGTGGGCAAGGCGATCCCGGTGCAGGACGCCACCAAACTGGCGATCAAGACATTCTCCGGCAGCTTCGCCCTGGGCGTCCAACTCGCCGCGCCGATCATGGCCTTCTCCCTGGTGTTCAACGTCGCCACCGGCCTGGTCGGTCGGGCGATGCCGCAGTTCCAGATCTTCTTCGCCGCCACGCCCCTCCAGGTGCTCCTGGGGCTGTCGATCCTCGCCCTGAGCCTCGGCGCCATCGGCATGGTGTGGACCTCGCGCTACCGCGAGCTCCTGTCGACCTTCACCTGAAGGCGCCATGGCCGAAGACACCGAAAACGACTCAAAGACAGAAGAGGCCACCAGCCGGCGCCTCGAGGAGGCGCGCAAGCAGGGCGACGTCGCCAAGTCACCGGAACTGGCCCAGGTCGCAGGCCTGCTGGGCGCGTTCGGCGTCCTGGTCACCCTGGGCGGCTGGTTGGCACAGGATCTGGCCGGCAAGCTCGTTCCCTTCTTCGCCCATCCCGACACCATCGCCCTGGACGGCCAGGGCGGCGTCGGCGTGGCCCGCTACGCCATCATGGCGGCCCTGCCGGCCATCGCGGCGGTGATGGGCGCGGCCCTGCTGTCGGGCATCGCCGGCAACGTCCTGCAGACGGGCCTTCTGTTCACGCCCTCGAAGCTGGCCCCGGACCTGTCGCGCCTGAACCTGCTCAAGGGCCTGCAGCGCCTCTTCGGAATCGACGGCTTCGTCCAGTTCCTGCGCGCCGCCGCAAAGGTGCTGGTCACCGGCTTTATCGCCGGCATGGTGCTCTGGCCGCACGCCAAGGAATTCGGCCTGCTGGCGACCCTCGACCCGATGGCGATCCTTCCCTACGCCGTCGACATGGCCAAGTCGCTGTTCCTGGCGGTCATGCTGTTCACCGGCGCCGTCGCCGGCCTGGACTACATCTGGCAGCGCATCCGCTTCGCCCAGAAGATGCGCATGACCAAGGAGGAGGTGAAGGAAGACTACAAGCAGACCGAGGGCGATCCCCACGTCAAGGCGCGCCAGCGCCAGATCCGCAGCGAGCGCTCGCGCCGGCGGATGATGCAGGCGGTGCCCAACGCCACCGTCGTGGTCATGAACCCGACCCACTACGCCGTCGCCCTGCGCTATGCCGCGGGCGAGACGCCGGCGCCCGAATGCGTGGCCAAGGGCGTCGACTCCCTGGCGCTGAAAATTCGCGAGGTCGCCGAGGCGGCCGGTGTGCCGGTGATCGAAGACCCCCCGCTGGCCCGCGCCCTCTACGCCACCGTCGAGGTGGATGAGATCATCCCGGAGAAGCACTATGAAGCCGTCGCCAAGATCATCGGCTTCATCCTTTCGGCCGCAAAGTCGCCAAAGCGCGCGCGGCAACTGTAAGCGCTATAGTTCGAGGGTGATTCGGTGAGTGTTGATCCTCAAGTCCCTGGATTGGAGCGCGGCTTCTCCATGGCCGAGTCCCGCGAAGAAGGCCGCAGGCGCGGGTTGGACCCGCTGATCGTCGCCGCGGCGGCATTCTTCCTCATGGCTATCGGCCTGGCCTCTGTGCCAGCGTTCAAGGCCGGCGCGGCGAACCTGGCCGGCATGCTCCTGCTGGCGGGTCTGGCGGCCGTGGCCTTCATCGGCCTGATCGCCTTCCGCAACGCCGCCCGCGAAGCGCCGGCCGCGGGCGAGGCGGAACTCATCGACCTGGTCCAGGCGCTGGACGAACCAGCCGCCGCCTGCGTCTCCGACGGCCTGATCGTGGCGGCCAACGGCGCCTGGCGCGACACCGTCGGATCGGCGCGCCGCCTGCCCAAGAACGGCGGCGGCCTGTTCGCCGCTCTCACCGACGCCCGCCGCGACGGCCGCGGCCAGGGCGCCATGAAGTCCGGCAAGGCCGAACGCCAGACCTCCATCACCCTGATCGGTCAGGACCGGTTCCTGCTGCGCCTGGTCCCGGCCGCCTCGCCCCTCGTCAATCCCGCCATCGCCGCGGCGGCGCAGGCCAGGGCCATAGAGACCCCGACCGCCCTGGACGCCTTCGCCTCCGCCTCGCCCTTCGGCGCGGCCCTGATCGACGGCGCGGACGCCTTCGCCGCGCCGATTCTGGAAGCCAACCCCGCGCTGGTGGCCATCGCCGGGACGGGCGCTAGGGCCGGCGCCACCCTGGGCTCCCTGATCAAGCCCGAATCCCTGGCCGAGGTCTCCGCCAGCCTGGCCGCGGGCCGCGCCAGCCCCTTCGAGGTCACCCCCGCCGCCGCCCCCGACCGCACCGCCAACCTCTACCTGGTTCCCGCCGGCAGCCGCACCGTCGCCTACCTGGTGGACGTCACCGAGCAGAAGAAGATGCAGCTTCAGCTGGCCCAGCGGAACAAGATGGAGGCCATCGGCCAACTGGCCGGCGGCGTGGCGCACGACTTCAACAACCTGCTCACCGCCATCCAGCTTCGGCTCGACGAGCTGTTGCTACGCCATTCCCTGGGCGATCCGTCCTATGAGGGGCTGTCGGAGATCCGCCAGACAGCGGTCCGCGCCGCCGACCTGGTGCGCCAGCTCTTGACCTTCTCGCGCAAGGCCACCGTCCAGCGCACGACCCTCGATCTGGGCGAACTGGTCAGCAATTTCCAGGTCCTGCTGCGCCGCCTGCTGCGCGAGGACGTCAAGCTGGAGACCGACTACGGCCTGAACCTGCCCCTGGTGCGCGCCGACAAGGCCCAGCTTGAGAACGCGGTCATGAACCTGGTGGTCAACGCCCGCGACGCCGTGCACGCCAACGGCGGCGGCGCCGTGCGCCTGCGCACCGCCCGGGTCAGCGAATCGGAGGCGTTCGCCCTGGGCTACGCCGGCCAGCCCATGGGCGAGATGGCCATGATCGAGGTGGCTGACGACGGCCCCGGCATCCCCCCCGAGGTGATCGGCAACATCTTCGAGCCTTTCTTCACCACCAAGGCGGTGGGCGAGGGGACGGGCCTGGGCCTGGCTACGGTGTACGGCATCGTCAAGCAGTCCGATGGCTGGATCTCCGTGGAATCGACCCTCGGCCACGGCGCCGCCTTCCGCATCTTCCTGCCCATCTACGTCCCGCCGATCCTGGCCGAGCCGCCGGTCCTGGCCACCAGACCCAGGACCGCCGCGCGCGACCTCTCCGGCGCCGGGCGCATCCTGTTCGTAGAGGACGAGGAGGCGGTTCGCGGCATCGCCGCCCGCCTGCTGCGCGCCCGCGGCTACGAGGTGATCGAGGCCTGCGACGGCGAAGAGGCTCTGGAACTGGCGGAACTCCACGCCGGCGGCATCGACCTGATGATCTCCGACGTGATCATGCCCGGCATCGACGGGCCGACCCTGCTGAAGAAGGCCCGCGGCTATCTGGGCTCGGCGCCGGTGATGTTCATCTCCGGCTACGCCGAGTCCGAGTTCTCCGATCTGCTGGAAGGCGAACCGGGCGTCTCCTTCCTGCCCAAGCCCCTGGACATCAAGACCCTGGCCGAACGCGTCAAGCAGCAACTGCAGGGCGCGGCTTAGGTTTTTCATTTCGACGCGCGCCTGCGTCGGGGGTGAAAACTTTCGGAGAACAGCGATTCTTACGGCGATTTAATCCGCCGTCGGCTTGCCCGGCGGAACCGCCCCCCATACCCCTGCAGCGGTTCTCAATCGCTACTGGGGAGTGCGCCTTGGCCGACCGTCGTGAGTTCCTGTTGGGCGCCGCCGCCGTAGGTGTGGCCGCAAGTGTTTCTCCGCTTCGGGCGATGGCCGCTGCGCCCGGCGATGCGGCCTTCAACAAGATGATGGACGACTTCGCCCATCGCGATCTGGTCCGCGCCCCCGAACAGGCCACCGGACTTGGGCTGGACACGGGAGATCTGGCCGGGCTGCGCGCCAAGCTGGCCGACCGTTCGATCGCTTCGGTGGCCAAGGACGCGGCAGACAACGCCTCGCGCCTGGCCGCCCTCAAGGGTGTCGACCGCGCCGCCTTGAGCCCCTCGGCGCGGGTGAGCTACGACACCCTGGCCTTCATCTACGGCCAGCGCGCCGACGCGGATCGCCTGATCCCCTATGGCGGCGGGGGCGACGGCGCGCCCTATGTGCTGTCCCAGCTCACCGGATCCTACCAGGGCATGCCGGCCTTCCTGGACAACCAGCACCCCATCGAGACGCGCGAGGACGCCCAGGCCTATCTGGCGCGGCTCGAGGCGTTCGCAGCCGTGCTCGACCAGGAAACCGAGCTGGCCCGCCGCGACGCCGGCCTGGGCGTCATCCCGCCCGACTTCGTCATCGACAAGACCCTGCCGCAGATGCGCGGCCTGCACGACGTCCAGCCGCAGGAGTCCAGCCTGGTCGCCTCCTTGGCCCGTCGGACCAAGGAAAAGAACCTGGCCGGCGACTGGCAGGGCCAGGCGGCCGCGGTGTTCTCCCGCAAGCTGCAGCCTGCCCTGGCGCGCCAGATCGCCCTGGTCGACAGCTGGCGGTCCACGGCGTCGCACGACGCCGGCTGCTGGCGTCTGCCCCAGGGGGAGGCCTATTACACCCTGTCGCTGAAGGACGGCACCACCACCACCATGGCGCCGGACGAGGTCCACGCCTTGGGCCTGGATCTGGCCAAGTCGCTCAGCGCGCAGATCGATACGATCCTGAAGGCGCAGGGCATGAGCCAGGGAACCGTCGGCGCCCGCGTCCACGCCCTCTACCAGGACCCGAAGTTCCGCTACGCCAACACCGACGAGGCCAAGGAAAAGCTGCTGAAGGACCTGAACAAGCAGGTCGAGGCCATGCAGGCGCGGCTGCCGCAATACTTCGGCGCCCTGCCCAAGGCGCCGCTGCAGATCATGCGCGTGCCCAAGTTCATCGAAGTCGGTGCGCCGGGCGGCTACTACAATCCCGGCAGCCTGGACGGCAAACGGCCGGGCATCTACTGGATCAACCTGCGCGACACCGCGGAGGTCCCCACCTGGACCCTGCCGACCCTGACCTACCACGAAGGGATCCCGGGCCATCACCTGCAGCTGTCCCTGCAGCAGGAAGCGGACCTGCCGCTGCTGCGCAAGATGAACTTCTTCTCCTCCTACGGCGAAGGCTGGGCCCTCTACGCCGAGCAGCTGGCCGACGAGATGGGCGTCTACGCGAACGACCCCTTCGGCCGCGTCGGCTATCTGCAGTCAGCCCTGTTCCGCGCCTGCCGCCTGGTGGTGGACACCGGCATCCACCACCAGCGCTGGAGCCGCGAACAGGCCATCCAGTGGATGTCCGACACCGACGGCGACCAGGTCTCCAGCACCACCACCGAGGTGGAGCGTTACTGCGTCTGGCCGGGCCAGGCCTGCAGCTACATGGTCGGCCGCAACACCTGGACCCGCCTGCGCGACAAGGCCAAGACCGCGCTCGGCCCCAAGTACGACATCCACAGGTTCCACGACGCGGGCCTGCTGGCCGGGGCGATGCCGCTGACGGTGCTGGAGGGCGTGATCGACGAGTGGGTGAAGGCCGAAGGGTAGGGGTTACGGCGCCCGCCAAAAATTCCCCAACCCTACCCCCAACTCTCCACGGCCCCCGCCCGCCGCGCGGCCGGCTTGGCGACAAGCGGCGGCTGGGGCGTCGCCGTGGCCGCGCCGTAGAGCCAGCCTTGCGCGAAGTCGACGCCGGCGGCGCGGACGGCCTGGGCCGCCTGCTGGGTCTCGACCATCTCGGCCAGGGTTCGCACCTTCAGCTCCTCGCACATCTTCACCAGCTGGCGGATGAAGTGGGCGTCGCGGCCGCCATGCTGCAGTTCACGGATGTAGCGGCCGTCGATCTTCACCACGTCCAGGCGCAGCTGCTGCAGATAGGCCAGGGAGGCGGCCCCGGCGCCGAAGTCGTCCAGGCAGACCAGGCTGCCGCCGGCGCGCAGGGCCTGGATGTTGCGGTCGGCGTGCGCCAGGTCCTCGATGGCCGCGCTCTCGGTGAGTTCGAACATCAGGCGTGGCTTGATGGCCTGCTTGCCCTTCAGGATCCGGTCGACGCCGTCCAGGAAGCCCTGGCTGACGATGCTGCGGCCCGAAACGTTGACGGCCAGGCTGAGCGCGGGGTCGCGGACCAGCACCTCGCAGGCGCGCTCCAGGATGGCCAGGTCCAGGCCCTCGATCAGGTCCAGCTCCTCGGCCATGCGGATCATCGGAAATGGGCTGGCGTTGTCGCCGAAACGGACCAGGACCTCATGGTGGTGCAGCGCGCCGGTCCCCAGCACGACGACCGGCTGATAGACCAGGCTGAACTGGCGGTTGGCCACCACCGAGCCCAAGGCGTTGGCCCGGTTCAGGGTGTGGCGCAAGGATTGTTCCACAGCTTCGGTCAGGGATCTCAGGTGTGAGCCATCCACGCCTTCGCGCAGGAAGTCGTCGACGGCGAAGCGCAGGGCGCGGACCACTTTCGACGGCGCGATGTCGCCATCGAAGGACAGGGTGCGGGCGGCCACACGCACGTCGGCGACTTCCGCGGTCAGGGCGATCAGCCGCGAGAGGCGGCCGGTGAGAGCTTCGGGCGTTTCTCCGGCGTTCCGCACCAGGGCGAACCGGTCCTCGCCCAGGTCGGCTGCGGCGCCGCCGTGGGACTGAGCGCGCAGGGCGCCCTGCACACGGCTTTGCAGCGCCCTGGCGGAGTCCGGCCCCAGACTCTGCGCCGACCTGGACAGGCCATCCATCTGCAGGAAGGCGAGTTCCAGCGCCTGGCCGCTGCCGCGGGCGCCCTCGACCAGGCTCCTGGTGATGGTCTCGAAAGCGGCGCGGTCCAGCAGGCCGACGCTTGCCGCCCCCGCCATCGGCTTGGCCCGGGTCAGGGCGCAGGAGATGACGCCGGCGTTCTGCGGCAACCGGCAGGCCGAGAGGGCGAAGGCGCGAGGCGTGGGGTCCGCCGCCGGCGCCAGCCTGGCGAGCACGGGACCCTGGCGCGCGCCGTCCTCCAGGCCGCTGAACAGCGCCTCGATGACGGGTTGGTCGGCGCCGTCCACGAACTGCCTCCAGGAGCGTCCCACCAGGGCGGTCTCGGTGCTTCCCGTCAGCGTGGCGGCCGCGCCGACCGCGAAGGTGATGTGCTCATCGGCTCCGACCTCGATCAGCAGGTCGGCGCAGGCGAAGGCAAAGCCCAGGAAGCGATGCGGCGCGAAGGTCAAAGGCCCCTCCCGGCGCCATCAGAGCGGGATTTGTGGCAGGTTCGGCTTAATCGAGCGTTGCGGTGTCGCCATGACGGCTTGGCGCCGACGACGGCATTGCCCAAATTGGGGACTTCACCGACGCAGAGGACGGCTCAACATCATGCGTGAACGCATCACCGCGCGCGTCATCCTGATGGACCCTCAGCGGCGGATCCTGCTGATGAAGGGCCGACTGCCCAGCGATCCGGATGCGCCGGGCGCCTGGTTCACCGTCGGCGGCGGGGTCGAGGCGGGCGAGACCATCCTGGAGGCAGCCGCGCGCGAGATCGTAGAGGAAACCGGTTTCCGCGATGCGGTGCTTGGCCCTATCGTCTGGTACGGCGAGGGCATCTACCACGACCGCAAGCGTCGTCCGTTTGTCGTCAAGGAAAGCTATGTCGTGGCCCGCTGCGCCGGCGGAGACCTCTCTCGCGATGGCTGGCAGCCGCTGGAGCACGAGCTGGTGGACGACATCCGCTGGTGGACGCTGGGGGACCTGGCCGCGTGCTGCGAGGACATCTATCCGCTGGACCTTGTGCGGATGCTGCCGGACATCCTCGAAGGCCGCTACCCCGACACG
>FTAI01000330.1_pt1 | contig 14646 bp, 14 predicted proteins | sample 1638941 | NCBI WGS metagenome assembly FTAI01 (sample SAMEA3914813, study PRJEB12502) | metagenome | biome: forest; material: soil | place: Canada | collected 2011-07-07 | depth 0.3 m | reverse complement strand
GGCATCGAGATCACCAGCGAAGACGGCGTGATCAAGGTCATCTCCCCCATCGACGGCACCCCGGCCTCGCGGGCCGGCGTAAAGGCCGGCGACTACATCACCGCGGTCAACGGCCAGAGCGTGCTGGGCCTGACGGTCAACGACGCGGTCAAGCAGATGCGCGGCAAGCCCGGCGAGCTGGTGACCATCACCATCGCGCGGGAAAAGACCGATCCCTTCGACGTCAAGCTGGTGCGCGAGATCATCCAGCCCAAGTCGGTGACCTTCCGCATGGAAGGCGACTACGGCTACCTGCGCCTCTCGAGTTTCAACGAGAAGGCCACCGACGAGATGCGGACGGCCATCGAGACGCTGAAGGCCAAGAACCCGGCGCTCAAGGGCTATGTCCTGGACCTGCGCAACAACCCCGGCGGCCTGCTCGACCAGGCGGTCGGCGTGGCCGGCCTGTTCCTGGACGGCGGCGAGGTGGTCTCCCAGCGCGGCCGTGACGCCAAGGACATCGAGCGCTACAACGCCAAGGCCCACGGCGACATCACCGGCGGGGCGCACCTGGTGGTGCTGATCAACTCCGGCTCGGCCTCGGCCTCCGAGATCGTGGCCGGCGCCCTGCAGGACCGCCACCGGGCCGAGCTGGTCGGCCTGACCAGCTTCGGCAAGGGCTCGGTGCAGACCGTGATCCCCCTGCGCGGCGGGCTGGACGGGGCGGTGAAGCTGACCACGGCGCGCTACTACACGCCGTCGGGCCGCTCGATCCAGCGCACCGGCATCACCCCGGACCTGGAGGTCGCCTCCACCCGCGAGGAAGCCCAGGCGGTGGCCAACCAGGCCTTCCAGTTCAGCGAGGCCAGCTTCCGCAACGCGCTCAACGCCGACGAGGGCAAGGCGCGCAAGGGCGCCCACGAACCCGCAGAGGCGCCGCCCGCGGCCTTCGACGAGAAGAAGGGCGACTTCCAGCTCACCCGCGGCCTGGACGTGCTGAAGTACGGCTCCGTGGCGGCGACGCCCAAGCTGCCCAAGCCCGCGGCGACGCTGGCCGAGGCCGCCGCCGTCCGCGCCGCGCGCCTGTCCGGCGCCAAGCCGGACGACGCCAAGCCCGAGCCGGCGCCGAAGACCAACTAGGCCGTCGAAACTTCGTTACAACGTCCTTGAGGGCGGGCGGCGTCAGCGTCGCCCGCCCTCATGCTTTCGGGGTCACCAACGGCTCCGCTTTTCCCTTAATTAACCATCTGCGCAGACCTTGAGGGCGCCTCACCAGAATCGCGTCCCATGTTCGCCAAACCGCCGCCAAAACCCATCATGCAGACGCCGTCCCGAGCGGGCGGACCCTTCAACGCCGCCTTGTCCAATCCCTACATGGGAGCGGGGGGCGCGGCGGCGTTGTTCGTGATCATGGCCGCGATGCTGATCGCCGTCACCGGGGACCCCAAGGCGGGCACCCCGGTGGTGCGCCTGTCCCTGGCCCATATCGGCGAGACCAGCGGCCCGCCCGGCTGGAAACAGGCCCTGCCCGCCGACGGCGAGGTCGAAGCGCCGCTGGCTGATGCGACGGTGGAGTTCTCCACCGGCGGCCCGAGCTATGCCGACGCCGGCCCCATGAACGGCCAGGCCGTCATCACCTTCCCCGGCGGCGGCCAGGCGGCCGGCGCTGCGGCCCTGGCGCCCGGCGCGGCGCTGTCGCAGGCGCCGATCGCCGGCCTCTCGGCGCCCGGTCCAGGCGGTCCCCTGCCCGTGGTCGGACCCGACGGCGCAACCGCCGCCCAGGCCTACGCCCGCCCCTTCACCCCCGACGGCCACCCCCGGGTCGCCCTGATCATCGGGGGCCTGGGCCTCAACGCCAAGGCCACCCGCCAGGCCATCGACACCCTGCCGCCGGACGTCACCCTGTCCTTCGTGCCCTACGCCGAGGGCCTGCAGGGCTGGATCGACATGGCGCGGGCGGCGGGCCACGAGGTGCTGCTGGAAGCGCCCATGGAGCCCAAGGACTATCCGTCCAACGACCCGGGCCCCTACACCCTGCTGGCCGACGCCCGGCCGGACGACAACGCCCACAAGCTGGACTGGCTGATGTCCCGGGCCAGCGGCTATTTTGGCCTGACCAACTACCTGGGCTCCAAGTTCGTCGCCTCCGCGCCGGCCATGTCTGCCTTCACCGGATCGCTGAAGAACCACGGCCTGGCCTTCATCGACGACGGCTCGGCGGGGCGGGTCGGCGGCGGCATCCCCCGCGCCAGCGCCGACCGCATCGTCGACAGCCAGCTGGCGGGCGAAGCGATCGAACAGCAGCTGTCGGCCCTGGAGACCCAGGCCTCGCGCACAGGCCGCGCGCTGGGCTCAGGCTTCGCCTATCCGGTCACCCTGGACGAGGCGGCGAAGTGGGCCGCGGGCCTGTCGGCGCGGGGCTATCAGCTGGCCCCCGCATCGGCGGTCATGGCGCGGCGGTGACCGAGGCGGACGCCGACCTGACGGCCTATCGCCCCAACGTGGGCGTGGTGCTGATCCGGTTCGACGGCAAGGTCTGGCTGGGACGGCGCGCGGGCACGCCCGGACCCCACAACTGGCAATTTCCCCAGGGCGGCGTCGACCCCGGCGAAGCGCTTGACGACGCGGCGCGGCGCGAGCTGGCGGAGGAGACCGGCGTCACGTCCGCGGAGATCCTGGCCCGGACCGAAGGCTGGATCACCTACGCCTTTCCGCCGGACCACAGCGGGTCCAAGATCGCCAAGGGCTGGAAGGGCCAGAAGCAGGTGTGGTTCGCCATGCGTTTCACCGGCGAGGACTCCGAGATCGACCTGGAGCGGCACGGCGACGTGGAGTTCGACGCCTGGCGGTGGGCCGACATCGACGAGGCGCTGGATGTGGTGGTTCCGTTCAAGCGCGCAGTCTATCAACAGGTTATCTTGGCCTTTCGGCCGCTGACCCAGCCGGACAAGTGAACAGGCTTCATCCCTGGGCATCGCCGTGCCAAGGTTGTTGGGATCGATAGCCGACGCCGCCGCCAGAGGATTCGCGATTGCCCGCTCCCATAGTCATGGTCCATGGCGCCTTCTGCGGCGGCTGGATCTTCGACCAGTTCAGACAACCCTTCGAAGCCGCCGGACACGAGGTCATCGCCCTGGACCTGCCCGGCCATGAAGCCGGCGCGCGGCCGGGCGCGGTCACGGGCCTGTCCATGAGCGACTATGCCCGCGCGGTGGCGACCGCCTGCGCGGCGCTGGACGAGCCCCCGATCCTGCTGGGCCATTCCCTGGGCGGATTGGTGGTGCAGCTGGCGGCCATGCGCACGCGGGTCAAGGCGCTGATCCTGCTGGCGCCGTCCGCGCCCTGGGGCGTCACCGGCGTGACCCTGGAAGAGGCCGTCTCGGCGGTGAGCCTCTATGCCCTTGGCCCCTACTGGACGATGGCTATCGACCCCGACTATCCCTCCGCGCGGCGCTACAGCTTCGACCGCCTCGCCAAGGCGGACCGCAAGGCGGCCTTCGCCCGGATGACGCCTGAGAGCGGTCGCGCGCTGTGGGAAACCTTGAACTGGTGGCTGGACCCCTTCGCCACCACCATCGTCTCGGCGCAGTCGATCCGCGCCCCGGTCCTGGCCATCGCCGGCGGCCGCGACGCGGTGCATCCGGCGGCCACGGTCCGCCAGACCGCCGCGCGCCTGGGCGGCGAGGCGCGGGTGTTCGCGGACATGAGCCACTGGCTGCCCGGCGAGCCCGGATGGGAAGCCGTGGCCGCCTGCGGCCTCGACTGGCTCTCGGACCTGGCGGCGCTGAACGCGGCTTAGCCGGCGCTCTCGAACTTCACCCGCGCCCCTCTGTTCCCCCCAACTTGGCGAAGGCCGGGGGGTGGGGGAAGTGGATCGCGCTGTCAGCACGAGGCGCTCCAGCGCAGAGCCAGCGTTCGCGTCGAGCTGGAGTCCCTTCCCCCGCTACGCGGGCGCTTCCCCCATGTCACGGCCTTCGCCGGGTGGGGTCGGGGCAAGAGAATTGCCGAAGATGCGCCTACGCCCTGTTGACCGTATTCGTCTTGATCTGGGCCGCGCCCCGGGCGTCCAGGTCCTGGCGCGTGGAGGCCAGGATGATGGGGCCTTTCAGGCTGGCGTTGACGGCGTCCATGCCGGTCCCGCTGGCCCCCGGCGCCTTGGCGAAGAGATAGCGAAGCGACAGCCGCTCGTTGTCTGCGGCGTCGGGCTGGGTGCCGTGCAGGGTGCAGGCGTGCCACATGGCGGCGTAGCCGGCCTCGCCAACCAGCAGCTTCTGAGTGGTCTGCACCTCGCCGCCGGCGCCGTCGCGGTAGAGCCAGCCGGCGGCGTTCCGCTCCAGGCTGTGGGGGAAGACCGTGGCGCCCAGGCGGTGGCTGCCTTCCAGCAGGAACAGCGGCGCGTCGTGGGCCGTGACCGGGTGGATATAGACGTAGAGGGTGACGAAGTCGGCCTCCCGGTCCTTGAAGTCGATCAGGTCCTGGTGGAAGTCGATGCCGTAGAAATAGGTGACGTCCCGATATTCGGGGCGGACATAGGCGCCCAGGTTGTTGACCGGATTGTCGGTGATCCGTGCCTTCAGCCAGGCCGGCACCGACTTGGCCGGCACGCCGCAGACCACCTTGCGGTTCATCAGCTTATAGCCCTCGCCCAGCACCCGCGTCAGGCCGGCGACGATGGCGCCGTCGCGCTCCACGAACGCCAAGTCGTCGTCCAGGCCCTCCAGCAGGTTGCGGCCGGGCTTGGGGTTCACCCCGACATACCGCGGGTCGGCGTCGAAGGCGGCTTCGCTCAGGAACAGGCTGACGTCCCAGGCGCGGGTGGCCCGGAGCTTGGCCAGCAGGCGCACGGCGGCGGACGGGTCCACGCCGTTGGGGAACACGTGGTAGCCGTGGTCGATGAAGTCCTGGGTGGGGGAGGCGGGGTCGGGCTTGCGGGCGGCGGCGGCCATGGCGGTGTCTCGGGAATAGCGTCGATCCATGCAAGGCCGCTTCGGTTAAGGAATGCCTTTCCTCGAAGGGGAAGGGCTGTGCGGTGGATTGAGACTCTTTTCTCCCCGGTTACTGGCGCTTCGCCTTCGGCCCCCGCTTCTGGAGTGCGAGGGCGCGGCCCAGGGACGGCGGCCCGGAGCAACAAAGTATTGTGTCCCGCAACCTGCCCGCATCACTCAGAGGCTGGCCCTCTCACCTGGCAGGGGCATCGGGGCGCTCTCGGGCGCGGTGACGACGCCGGCCTGGCGCAGCAAGCCGAGCTGGTACCTCGTCAGCACCGAGGACCACATGATCCCACCCGACGCCCAGCGCGCGATGTCCAAGCGCGCCGGCGCCGAAGTCGTGGAGGCCAAGGGCAGCCACGCGATCTACGTGTCCCAACCTGAGGTGGTGGCGAAGCTGATCGAAACGGCGGCGCAATCAGTCTCCGCCCGCTAGGCCATGACTTCGACCCTGATCAGCCCCCTGGCGGTTCTCGCCGTGGCGCTGATCGGGGGACTGGCGTCGCTAGAGATGACTTGGCTTGCGCAATGGTCCAGTTGCGCGCCCTAAACCGCAAGAGCGAGCGGCTTCCAGCCACCCCTCCGCCCGCGCCCTCAGCCCCGCCCCGTCCTTCAGCTCACACTCCCACACCGTCTCCACCCGCCAGCCGGCCGCCTCCAGCGCCGCGCGGCTCGCTGTGTCCCGCTCGCGGTTGCGCCCGACCTTGCCCAGCCAGTAGTCGCGGTTGGCTTTGGGGACGCGGGCGCCTCTGGGGCAGTCGTGGCCGTGCCAGAAGCAGCCGTCGACGAAGATCGCCAGGCGGTGGGGGCCTAAGACGATGTCCGGCTTGCCGGGCAGGTCGGCGCGGTGCAGGCGGTAGCGGGCGCCCAGCGCCGTGAGCAGGCGGCGCACGGCCAGTTCGGGCGTGGTGTTCTTGGCCTTGACCCGGCGCATCACCGCCGAGCGCTTCTCCGGGCCGTAGACGTCGGTCATGCGACCTCTGGCCTCACGGCGCCCTTCAAAGCCCCTCGAACAGCGCCGTCGACAGATACCGCTCGGCGAAGCTGGGGATGATGGTGACGATGGTCTTGCCGGCCATCTCCGGGCGCGAAGCCACGTCGAAGGCGGCGGTGAGCGCGGCGCCGGAGGAGATGCCCACCGGCACGCCTTCCACGCGGCCGCACTGGCGGGCCATCTCCAGGGAGTCCTCGTTGGAGACCTGGATAATCTCGTCCATCACGCCGCGGTCCAGGATGGCCGGCACGAAGCCCGCGCCGATGCCCTGGATCTTGTGCGGGCCGGGGGCGCCGCCGGAGAGCACCGGCGAGGCGGAGGGCTCCACCGCGATCATCTTCACCGAGGGTTTGCGGGCCTTCAGCACCTGGCCGACGCCGGTGATGGTGCCGCCGGTGCCCACCCCCGAGACCACCGCGTCCACGGCGCCGGCGGTGTCGTTCCAGATCTCCTCGGCGGTGGAGACGCGGTGAATCAGGGGGTTGGCGGGGTTCTCGAACTGCTGGGGCATGACCGAGCCAGGGATCTCGCTGATCAGCTCCCGCGCCCGGGCCACGGCGCCGGCCATGCCGCGCTCGGCGGGGGTCAGTTCCAGCTTGGCGCCCAGCAGGACCAGCATCTTGCGCCGCTCGATGGACATGCTCTCGGGCATCACCAGGATCAGCTTCATGCCCTTGGCCGCGGCCACGAAGGCCAGCGCGATGCCGGTGTTGCCACTGGTGGGCTCGACGATGGTGGAGCCCTCCTTGATCAGGCCCTTGGCCTCCAGCGCCTCGATCATCGACACGCCGATGCGGTCCTTCACCGAGCCGATGGGGTTGAAGAACTCCAGCTTGGCCAGGACGATGCCCTTGGGCCCCAGCAGGGCCGAGAGGCGCGGCAGGCGGATCAGGGGGGTGTCGCCGATGGTGTCGATGATGGAGTCGTAGATCTTGCCGCGTCCCGCGCGCTGGTGGCGGGCGGCGTCATAGTCCTTGGCGGCGGAGTCCATGGCAGGTTTCTCGCGTGGTTGGGGCTGGCCCGTCGCCGCAACCTTAGGCCGGCTACGGATTTTTGGAAGTCGGCTTATTCCGCCGCCAGCACGCTGGGGCCGGGGGACAGCAGAGGTTCCAGCACCGCCTGGGCCAGCCAGCGGACCACGGGCACGGCCACCCCGTCGCCGGTGACCATCAGGGCGGCGGTGGTCTTGGCCGGCAGGGCGTAGGTGTCGGGCAGGCCCATGAGGCGGGCGGATTCGCGCGGGCTGATCAGGCGGGTGCGGACGGCGCCGTGCTCGGCGACCAGCAGGGTCTGGCGCGAGGAGCCGCCCCTGGGCGTGCGCAGGCACCCCGCCAGCCCGTCGAACCGCACCTCCGCCTGCTGCCGGCCCGCCCGCGTGCGCCGATAGACGGCGCCGACCCGGAGTGCGCCGTCGGCCAGCGCGGCGGCCACCTTGGCGTGGTTGCGCGCGTCCAGGAGGCCCAGGATGTGGGCGGTGGCCGCGGCCGAGTGCCAGCGGACGTCCTCGTCCGGCTCCAACAGGGCGGCCAGGTCGGTGTTGCGGCGGGTCTCTTGCGGCTCGGGCCAGGCGATCCAGCGGGCCTGGAGCGCTGCGGGCAGACGCGCGAAGGCCTTCGCCAGGCCGGGCCGGCTCTCGCGGCCGCGCGTCAGGTGGGCCGGCGGCTCGCGGCAGGCGATCACCAGGATCCGCCGGCGCGACTGGGGCAGGAAGCGGGACGCGTCGACCTCGATGGCCCCGAAGCCGTAGCCCTGGTCGGACACGGCCTGGCACAGGGCGGTGAAGTCCGCCCCGCCGTGCGAGGTCAGCAGGCCGACGACATTCTCGATCACCACCAGGCGCGGCGCGCGGTCCTGGGCCACCAGGGCCTCGATCAGCCGCCAGAAGCCGAAGAAGGCCGAGGACCGCCCGCCCTTCAGCCCCGCGCGCCCGCCCGCCAGGCTGAAATCCTGACAGGGACTGGAGGCCCAGGCCAGGTCCGCGCGGCCTGGCAGGTCGCCGGCGGTGAGCGCCCAGACGTCGCCTTCCTTCAGATCGCCGGCGCCGAAGTTGGCCCGGTAGGCGCGGGCTTTCACCGGGTCGAAGTCGTTGGCGAAGGCGCACTCCCACCCCTCGCCCAGCCCCAGCCGCGCCATGCCGCCGCCGGCGAAGAACTCGTAGAAGGTGTGGGCGCGCCGACTCATCGGCCTTGGAGCTTAGGGTGAGTTGGGGCGCGCGGGAATCCGGGCGACGGTCTAGGGTCTCCACCCAAGGCTTGGCCGCATCTACAAAATCATCTGCCATCCCGGCCATAGCGAAGCGGAGAGCCGGGACCGCCGCAAACGCCGGCCCTTGCCGCGGTCCCGGACAGACCGCTGCGCGGCCTTCCGGGATGACAGGTCTGTTTGGGGCCGGTCGCCCCCCGCCCCCGACCTGTCGCCCCGACCTGTCGCCCCGACCTTGACGCCTCCCAACTCGCGGTTCAGGCTTTCCTGAACAACGATAAGCGCAAAGGGAGACGGCGATGGAGCGCGCCTATGATCTCGTGATCCGGGGGGGCCGGGTCTATGACGGCTCGGGCGGTCCGGCCTACGAGGCCGATGTGGCGGTCAAGGACGGCGTCATCGTCGCGGCCGGCCAGGTCAGCGGGCGCGGCGCCGAGGAGATCGACGCGCGGGGCAGGATCGTCACCCCCGGCTTCGTGGACATCCACACCCACTACGACGGCCAGGCCACCTGGGATGCGCGCATGCAGCCCTCGTCCTGGCACGGGGTGACCACGGTGGTCATGGGCAATTGCGGCGTCGGCTTCGCCCCCTGCCACGGCGAGGACCACGACCGCCTGGTGCGCCTGATGGAGGGCGTGGAGGACATCCCCTTCCCCGTGCTGACCCAGGGCCTGCCCTGGAACTGGAAGTCCTATCCCGACTATCTGGACAGCCTGCAGAGCCGCCGGTTCGACGTGGACATCGGCAGCCAGCTGCCGCACGCCGCCCTGCGAGTCTTCGTCATGGGCGAGCGCGGCGCCAACCGCGAGCCGGCCAACGAAGCGGACATCGCGGCCATGGCGGCGATCGCGCAGCGGGCGGCGGAGGCGGGGGCGCTGGGCTTTTCGACGTCGCGCACGCTCAACCACCGCACCAGCGACGGCCAGCCGACCCCGACCCTCACGGCCGGCGAGGACGAGCTGACCGGCATCGCCATGGGCCTGGCCGCGGCGGGCAAGGGCGCCTTGCAGGTGGTGTCCGACTTCGCCGATCCCCAAGGCGAGTTCGCCATGCTGCGCCGGATCGTCGAGCGGTCGGGCCGGCCGCTGTCCTTCTCCCTGGTCCAGAGCCCGCTGGCGCCGCAGTCCTACAAGACCCTGCTGGCGGCGGTCAGCGACGCCGTGGACGCCGGCCTGTCGATCAAGGCCCAGGTGGCGGCCCGGCCGGTGGGCGTGCTTTTGGGCCTGGAGCTGACGGTCAACCCGTTCACGCACTACCCTGTATATAAGGAGATCGCCGGCCTGCCCTTTGCGGACCGCGTGGCGCGGCTTTCCGACCCCGCCTTCCGCGAGCGCCTGCTGGCCAACCCTCCGGAAGACGGCGTGCGCGGCATGGGCTCGGCCTGGACCCGCATGCACCTGATGAGCGGCCTGCCGGACTATGAGCCGACGCCGGACTCCACCGTCGCCCACCAGGCCCAGGCGCGGGGCATGCGGCCGGAGGTGGTGGCGCTTGACCACATGCTGAGCCAGGGCGGCAAGGCCATGCTCTACGTGCCGTTCCTGAACTACGCCGAGGGCAACCTCGACCCGGCCCACTTCATGCTCACCCACCGCGACACGGTGCCGGGCCTGTCGGACGGCGGCGCCCACGTGGGCATGATCTGCGACGGCTCCTTTCCCACCACCATGATCACCCATTGGACCCGCGACCGAACGCGGGGGCCGAAGCTGCGCCTCGAGCAGGTGATCCGGATGCAGACCCAGGACACCGCCCGCACCGTCGGCCTCTACGATCGCGGCCTGATCGCGCCGGGCTATCGCGCCGACCTCAACGTCATCGACTACGAGGCCCTGACCCTGCACGCGCCACAGGTGGCCTATGACCTGCCGGCGGGTGGGCGGCGGCTGATCCAGCGGGCCAGCGGCTACGTGGCGACTCTCGTCGCCGGCCATCTCACCTATCGTGATGGCGAGCCCACCGACGCCCTGCCCGGGCGGCTGCTGCGCGGCGCACAGTCCGCACCGATCGCTCAAGCCGCCGAATAGGGAGAGGCGTCATGACGCTGCAAGTCCTGGAAACCGCCTGCGAGTGGCGCGCCGGGGATGTGGCCGATCCGGCCCTGTGGACCGAACACCTGTCGGACGCCGAGATCGCCGAGCTTGAGGCCGCGATCGGCCACGCCCGCGACGTGTCAGCCGAGATGCTCGACATCGGCAAGGACGACTTCCCCCTGCCGACCCTGGGCCCCAGGCTGAAGGCGATCGAGGCGGAGCTGATGGACGGGCGGGGCTTCGTGCTGCTCCGCGGCCTGCCGCGCGAGCGCTGGACCAACGACGACATGTGCCTGGCCTATTGGGGGCTCGGCGCCCACCTGGGCAAACCCTGGCCGCAGAACCACTACGGCCACGTGCTGGGCGACGTCACTGACCAGGGCAAGCAGCCGGGCGACCCCACCGCGCGGGGCAATGAACTGGGCCAGATCGGCCTGGATTTCCACTGCGACGGTTCGGACCTGGTAGGCCTGCTGTGCCTGCAGACGGGGGTCTCCGGCGGCCGCTCGGCGGTCTGCAACTCCGTGGCCCTGCACAACGCCCTGGTTCGAGAGCGGCCGGACCTGGCGGCGGAGCTCTACAGGCCCCAGCCCTACGACATGCGCGGCGAGCATGCGCCGGGCAAGCGAGGCTGGTACGAGATGCCGGTGTTCACCAACCACGGCGGACGGCTCTTCATCCGCCTGATCGCCGCCTACATCCACGCCTCGCAGCGCCACGCCGACGCGCCGCGCCTGACGCCGGCGACCCTAGAGGCCCTGGCCTGGATGCACGATGCGGCCGAAGGCGGCGCCTACAGCGTGACCATGGATTTCCAGCCCGGCGATATGCAGTTCATCAACAACTACCACGTCCTGCATGGCCGAGAGCCGTACCAGGACGACCGCGCCGCCGGAAAGATCCGCCACCTCAAGCGCCTGTGGCTGGAAACCGACGCCCTGACCGACCGGCCGAGATACTTCCGCAACAACATCTCCAGCCACTGTGCGGAGAAGAAGGTGATCAGCCGGCTGGATCTCCCCCTCATGCAATGAGGGAAAGTGGCGAGAAAGTGGCGAGGGTGAGGGAGCGAAGGCGACCGAGCCCGCCGAGGGCTTCCGACCCCCTACTCCCCGAACCCCGCGCCCGGGGTCACCGGCGCCAGGCGGATCAGGCGGCTGTCGGCGACGGCGGCGGTGCGGTGCTTCACGTGGTCGCGGTAGTCGGGGTCGGTGACCATGGCCAGGAAGGCGCCGGCGTTCGGATATTCGGCGATGAAGGCCAGGTCCCAGCGCTCGTCGGCCGGCCCGGTGACCACGGTCTGCGGACGCCCGGCCCAGATCTGGCGGCCGCCGACCCTGGCGAAGACATCGGCGCTGGTGCGGCCGTAGGCGCGGTAGGCGTCCAGGCCGGTGATCGGCTTGCCGTGGTCGGGGTGGCCGGGCGGATAGTCGGCCAAGGGCTTCAGTCGGATCAGGTTCAGCATCTGGATGGGCGTGTCGCGGGGCAGGGCCTTGAAGGCGTCGAACTGCGCGCGGCTCGGGTCCACGGCCCCAGGAGCGTCTGACATTGCAGGGTCCTTTCTTCTGCCGGCGCGTCCGCCGCGCCGGCGGGTCACGGGGTAACGGTTTCGCACCTAAACATCGATAGCGTCCCGGCCACCATGGTCCTGATGATCCTTCTCGCGCTGGCCGGCGCCGCCCTCGGCGTCTTCCTTCGGCCGCGGGTGCTGGCGGTCGCCTTCGCCCTGGGACTGGCGGCGGCAAGTCCGCCCAGCCTGCTGTTTGTGGCCCGCCTGGCGGGAGGCGGCGACAACGCCGCCGGTTGGGCCGGCGACATCCAGCGAATGATGGTACCGCCATTCGCCAGCTACGTGGTCCTCATCTCGGCCGGCGCCGGCGGCGCCCTGTTCGCGGCGCTGCTCTGCCTCCTGCTCGAGGAGAAGCCCACCAAGCCGTTCTGGTTGCCCCAGCAGGGCGATGCGCGGCGCCGACATCGCGACGGCCGCTTCGTCCGGGCGCCCGACATGATCGAGGAACGCTCGATACATGACCGTGCGGAAGCCCGCATCAAGGCCGCGTTCGAGCGTTGAAACAATTGACACGCCCAAGCGCAGCACTAGAAAAACTCGCTTTGTAGGGCGTCTTATCAGTGATATCTAATCAGTGCTTAGTTTCGGGGTGGCGCCGCCGGTGGGGATATCGGCGGCGGCGTATCTGTCTCGAAATGCTGAAGCGATCCGAGCTGGTCTCCCAGGTCCCTGTTTTGTCGGAGGGTTTGTCATGAAAATACGCACACTGGCGGTTTGCGCCGCCTTGTTCGTCGGCTCGGCGGGTTCCGCCCTGGCTGACACCAACTACCTCGTTAAACTCGAAGCGCCCGTGCCGTCGGCCATGAAGTTCATGGCGGCGCACGCGATGTGGAGCTGCGTGGCCTCGACCTGCGGGTCCGGCGGCGCTCCCGAAGAATCCTTCTCCGTCCCGTCCTGCAAGGAGCTGGCGAAGAAGGTTGGCAAGATCGCCGCCTTCGGCGACGACCGCCACAAGATGTCGGCCGACGAGCTGGAGAAATGCAATTCGGCGGTTGGCCACTAGTCGAAGATGGTGCGTTTCGTGATCCGGGGCGGCGCCGCGAGGGCCGCCCCTTTTTCATGCGCACCCATCGCAACGCCGCTGTGAATAAGGGCCGGCGGGTTCGGTTGCGGCCCCGGACATCGCATGCTATCAGGCGCGCGGCTTCGGGCGAGGGGGCTCTGCGCAGCCTCCTAAGCCCAGGTGCTTTTTCAAGCGCATTCAAGCCTTTATGTCGGGTTGGGCGACTGCCCCAAGCCGGCGCTGCGATTACACCGGGCGGATCAAAGTGGCTGACGATTCCAAGGCGACGGATGTGGGCGCGCGATACGCGCAGGCCCTGTTCGATCTCGCCCTAGATAATAACGAACTTGTGGCCGTCGAGGCCGATCTGAAATCCTTGAAGGCCATGAGCGCCGACAGCGCCGACCTTCGCACCCTGATCTCCTCGCCGGCCTTCGCGGCCGACGACAAGGCCAAGGGCCTGCTGGCTGTCGCCGAGGCGGCGGCCTTCACCGCCACCACGCGCAAGTTCCTCGGCCTGCTGGCCGCCAACCATCGGGTCTCGCACCTGCCGACGATCATCAACGCCTTCCAGGCCCTGTCGGCGGTTCACCGCGGCGTGGTCTCCGCCGAGGTGGTGACGGCGGTGGCGATGACGCCCGCCCAGGCCAGCGGCCTGGCCGCCGCCCTCCGCGCCAGCCTTGGCAAGGACCCCGAGATCGAGACCCGCGTCGACCCCGCCATCCTCGGCGGCGTCAAGGTGCGCGTGGGCTCGCGCCTTTACGATGCTTCGCTGAAGTCGAAGCTCGATTCCCTTAAGTTCGCCCTGAAGAGAGCGTAAGAAAATCATGGACATCCGCGCCGCCGAGATTTCGGCCATCCTGAAATCCCAGATCGCCAACTTCGGCGTCGAAGCCGACGTGTCCGACGTCGGCCAGGTGCTGAGCGTGGGCGACGGCATCGCCCGCGTGTTCGGCCTCGACAAGGTCCAGGCCGGCGAAATGGTCGAGTTCCCCAAGGCCGGCGTGAAGGGCATGGCCCTGAACCTGGAAAGGGACAACGTCGGGATCGTCATCTTCGGCAATGACTCCGAGATCAGCGAAGGCGACGAAGTCCGGCGCCTGGGCGAAATCGTCGACGTGCCGGTGGGCAAGGGCCTGCTGGGCCGCGTCGTCAACCCGCTGGGCGAGCCCATCGACGGCAAGGGCCCGATCGTGTCGGACGAGCGCCGCCGCGTCGATGTCAAGGCGCCGGGCATCATCCCGCGCAAGTCAGTGCACGAGCCGGTGCAGACCGGCCTGAAGGCCATCGACGCCCTGATCCCCATCGGCCGCGGCCAGCGCGAACTGATCATCGGCGACCGCCAGACCGGCAAGACCGCCGTGGCCATCGACACCATCCTGAACCAGAAGCCGATCAACGCCGGCACGGACGAGAGCGCCAAGCTCTATTGCATCTATGTCGCCATCGGCCAGAAGCGCTCGACGGTGGCCCAGATCGTCAAGACGCTCGAGGAGCACGGCGCGCTGGAATACACCATCGTGGTCTGCGCCACGGCGTCCGAGCCGGCCCCGCTGCAGTTCCTGGCCCCCTTCTCGGGCTGCGCCATGGGCGAGTGGTTCCGCGACAACGGCATGCACGCGCTGATCATCTATGACGACCTCTCCAAGCAGGCCGTGGCCTATCGCCAGATGTCGCTGCTGCTGCGCCGTCCGCCGGGACGCGAAGCCTATCCGGGCGACGTCTTCTATCTGCATTCCCGCCTGCTGGAACGCGCCGCGAAGCTGAGCGACGATTTCGGCGCCGGCTCGCTCACCGCCCTGCCGATCATCGAGACCCAGGCCAATGACGTCTCGGCCTATATCCCCACCAATGTGATCTCGATCACCGACGGC
>FTAI01000668.1_pt1 | contig 14656 bp, 16 predicted proteins | sample 1638941 | NCBI WGS metagenome assembly FTAI01 (sample SAMEA3914813, study PRJEB12502) | metagenome | biome: forest; material: soil | place: Canada | collected 2011-07-07 | depth 0.3 m | reverse complement strand
TACGGCAACGTGGTGGGCTCGCGCGGCAGCGTGGTGCCGTTCTTCCAGGGCCTGCTTAGCCGGGGCGCCAAGACCCTGCCGATCACCGACACGCGGATGACAAGGTTCTGGATCACGCTGAACGAAGGCGTCGACTTCGTGCTGTCGTCCCTGACGACCATGCGCGGCGGGGAGATCTTCGTGCCCAAGATCCCGTCCATGAAGATGACCGACCTGGTGCGGGCCATGTCGCCCGACGCCGGCATCGAGGTCGTCGGCATCCGGCCGGGCGAGAAGCTGCACGAGATCATGATCAGCGCCGACGACGCCCGCTCCACTGCGGATCTGGGCGACCGCTACGCCATCGAGCCGGCCTTCGTGGAGTATCCGCGCGAGCCGTTCGGGCGCGGGGCGGTGGGCGAGGATTTCTCCTACGCCAGCGACACCAACGCCTGGTGGCTGATGGGCGGCGAGCTGATGGCGATGATCGCGGAGAAGGAAGCGCTTGGCTGACGCCTTCCTGCCCTACGGCCGCCAGAGCATCGACGACGACGATGTCGCCGCCGTCGCCCAGGCGCTGCGGGCCGACTTGCTGACCACTGGCCCGACGGTGGACGCCTTCGAGCGGGCGTTCGCCGACAAGGTCGGCGCGCCGCACGCGGTGGCCTGTTCCAACGGCACGGCGGCCCTGCACCTGTCCATGCTGGCCCTGGGGGTCGGCGAGGGGGACGTGTGCATCGCGCCCTCCATCACCTTTCTGGCCACCGCCAACGCCGCCCGCTACGTCGGCGCCGAGGTGGTGTTCGCCGACGTGGACCCCGACACCGGGGTGATGACGCCCGAGACGCTCGAGGCCGCCCTGGCCAGGGCGGGCGCGCTGCGCGTGGCGGCGGTGCTGCCCGTCCATCTGCGCGGCGAGGTCTGCGCCCTGCCGGCCCTGGCGCAGCTGGCCGAGACGGCCGGCGCGGCGCTGGTGGAGGATGCCTGCCATGCCCTGGGGTCGAGGACCCGCGGCCTTGGGGCCGACAACTGGACGGTGGGCGACGGCAGTCAGGCGGCCCTGGCCTGTTTCTCCTTCCACCCGGTCAAGACCATCGCCACCGGCGAGGGCGGCATGGTCACCACCGCCTCCGGAGCGCTGGCGCAGCGGCTGAAGACCCTGCGCTCGCACGGCATGATCCGGCCGGCGGGCGCCGAGCCCTGGTGGTACGAGATGCCGGAAGTGGGCTTCAACTATCGCCTGCCGGACATCCTCTGCGCGCTGGGCCTCTCGCAACTGAGCAAGCTGGACGCCTTCGCCGCCCGCCGCCGGGACCTGACCGCGCGCTACGCGGCCAGGCTCGCGGGCCTGGCGCCCCTGGTGCGGCCGGCCGTCACCGAGCTGTGGTCCGATCCGGCCCCGCACCTGATGACCGCCCTGATCGACTTCGAGGCCGCCGGCCGCACCCGCACCGCCGTGGTCGAGGCCCTCAAGGCCAAGGGGGTCGGCAGCCAGGTGCACTACATCCCGGTGCACACCCAGCCCTATTACCGCCAGCGTTACGGCGACCTGGACCTGCCCGGCGCCAAGGCATGGTACGATCGCTGCCTGTCGCTGCCGCTCTATCCGGCCATGGAGGACCGTGACGTCGACCGGGTGGTGGGCGCCCTGGCCGCGGCGCTGGGAGTGAACCTTTGAGCGCCCCGCACTCGAACGCACAGTTCCAGATCGCCGGCCGCGCCATCGGCCCGGACCACGAGCCCTTCGTCATCTGCGAGCTGTCAGGCAACCACAACGGCAGCCTGGAGCGGGCGCTGGCCATGGTCGACGCGGCCGCCGACACCGGCGCCGACGCCATCAAGCTGCAGACCTACACCGCCGACACCATCACCCTGGACAGCGATGCGCCGGATTTCCGCATCGAGTCGGGGCCATGGGCGGGACGCACCTTGCACGACCTCTACGCCGAGGCCTTCACGCCGTACGACTGGCATGCGGCCCTGTTCCGGCGGGCCCGCGAGCGGGGGGTGGTGCTGTTCTCCACGCCCTTCGACGAGACGGCGGTGGAGCTGCTGGAGGGCCTGGGCGCCCCGGCCTACAAGATCGCCTCCTTCGAGGCCGTGGACCTGCCGCTGATCGCCAGGGTCGCGCGGTGCGGCAAGCCGATGATCATCTCCACGGGCCTCGCCAGCCTGACGGAGATGGGAGAAGCGCTGGAGACCGCGCGGTCGAACGGGGCGGCGGGGGTGGCCCTGCTGCACTGCGTCAGCGCCTATCCCGCCCCGATCGAGGAAGCCAATGTGCGCACCGTGCCGGACCTTGCCGCCCGCTTTGGCGTGGTGACGGGGCTGTCGGACCATACCCCCGGCACGGCGGCCTCGGTGGCGGCGGTGTCCCTGGGCGCGGCGATTATCGAAAAGCACTTCACCCTGGCCCGCGCCGACGGCGGCCCCGACGCCGCCTTCTCCCTGGAGCCGGCGGAATTCAGGGCCCTGGTGGCCGACTGCAAGGCCGCCTGGCGGGCGCTCGGCCACGCGACCTACGACGAGCTGGGCAGCGAACGCGCCGCCGCCGGCCATCGCCGCTCGCTCTATGTGGCGGCGGCGGTGAAGGCGGGCGAGGTGCTGACCGCGGCAAATGTCCGCTCGGTGCGGCCGGGGTATGGGCTGGCGCCCAAGCACTTGCCGCAGGTGCTGGGCCGCAAGGCGGCGCGGGACCTGAAGTTCGGCGAGGCGCTCGACTGGTCGATGGTGGAGTAGGGCTTTCTGGAGAGGCCCGAACCCCTCACCCAATCGCTGTCCGATCGGCCCTCTGCCTTCGCAAGAGGGTTCCCAGTTTCGTCGGATGCGCCGCCAATTCGCTTCTTCCGCAGGGAGAAGGGCCCCGCGCTCGAAGAGCGTGGGAGGATGAGGGGTTCAGGCTTGGCCCACTTCCCCCGACCCGCCTACGCCGCCGCCTCGTCCATCAGCTTCGCCAGCGCCACGTCCAGCTCCGTCACGCCCTCGGCGTCGTGGGTGGCCAGCAGCACTTCGACGCGGTTGTAGACGTTGGACCATTCGGGGTGGTGGTCGAGTTTTTCGGCCGCCAGGGCGACGCGGGTCATCCAGCCGAAGGCGGCGTTGAAGTCCTTGAAGCGAAAGCTCTTGACGATGGCGTCGCGCCCCTCGGCGGCGGACCAGCCGGAAAGTTGCGCCAGGGCGGCCGCTGCGCCGATGCGGGCGGGCCGGGTCATGCCGCGGCCGTGGCGACCGCAGGGAAGGTCAGGCCTGTGATCCGCTGCAGCTCGTCCAGGGCCTGGGCCTCGGTCACCACCTTGATGGCCTGCATGCCAAGCTGGGCAGCCGGCTTGCAGTTCACGCCGAGGTCGTCGAGGTACACGCAGGCCTTGGGCTCGACCTTCAACGCCTCGCACATCATCATGTAGATGCGCGGATCGGGCTTGCGCACGCCGGCCTTGGAGCTTTCGATCACGACGTCGAACAGGGCCATGATGCCGCCGGCCTTGGAGGCCCCTTCGGCGGTGGCCGACATGCCCGGGCCGTGCCCCTGGGCCATGTTGTTGGTGATGCAGCTGACCTTGTAGTGGGCCTTGCAGATTTTCAGCGCCTCGACCATCCGAGGGCGCACATCGCCCGACAGCAGCGGCAGGACATCGGCGCCGCGCACGGGGTGGCCAAGGGAGGTCGACTCCTCCAGGAACTTCAGGTCGAAGCCGTGGCGGTCGATCTCGGCCCGCTCGAACAGGGCCCAGGCGTTGTGGTCGGGGTTGGTGGCGTTGACGGTGCGGATCACGTCCTTCGGCAGGCCGCGCTGGGCCTCATAGCGGTTGAACGCTTCGAACGGCGAGGTGGTGAAGACTCCGCCGAAATCCCAGATCACCGCCTCTATGGTCACGCCGCGTCCTCAGTCCTATGGAAAGTGGCGCGACGCTAGAGACCCAAAGGCCGCGGCGCAAGCACAAGGATAAGTGGTAGAGCTTGTATTCCCTCGTCCCACACGCGCCCTACGCCGACGGGCCGGCGGACTTCGCCATCGGGCTTCGGCCGATCGCGCCGGCGGCCTGGCTGGAGGGCGGCGAAGCTGACCCAGCGGCACGCAAGGACGCCCTGTTCGCACAGGCGCCCGCGCTGGTCTGGGGCGAGATCGAGGGCTCCGGGCCGGGTCAGGCGGAGGTTCTGGAGCTGGTGCGCGCCGCCGGTGCGGCTGCGCCCGACGATGCCCGCCCGCCCCTTCTGACCGCCAGCCGCGCGGTGGCGGACGACCTCTGCCTGATGGAGAAGCGGGACGGCGTCTGGCGGCTGGCCGCGCTCAGCCTCTGCGCTCCGTCGTTCTTCACCGCAAAGCACGCCATCGGCAAGAGCATCGCCGAACTGCATGGTCCCGTGCCCGGCTTCGCCGAGCGGTTCCAGAAGCGCGTGGAGCGGGTGTTCGACGGCCTGAGGCCCGAACTGATGCTCGAGCGGCGCAACTGGTCGGTGATCAACACCGACGACCTCTACACCCCCGACCCCGCGCCCTATCGCGCCCGGATCGGCGAAATCACGCCGCTGGAGGCCGGGCGCTCGGTGTTCGTGCGCATGGAGCGCCAGACGCTGCGGCGCCTGCCGCGCACCGGGGGCGTGCTCTTCACCATCCGCGTGTGGCGCCATCCGCTGGAGGACCTGGACCGGGATCCGGCCCGCCTGAAGGCCTTCGCCGTGGCATGGCGGACCGTCACGGCGGATTTTCGGGCCTATAAGAAACTGCACCTGTTCGACGAACTGGTCGGCGGCTTTCTTCGCGCAAGGGGTGAATAGGCGAGCGCTGGCGCGGCGTAACGGCGTTTAATGGCGGCAAGCCCTTTGGGATGCGGGATTTGTGCGACATGCGACTGCTTCTTCTGTCTTCGGCCCTGACCGTCGGCGCGGGGCTCGGCCTGGCCGCCTCGGCGCAAGCCGCGAGCTCTGAGGGACCGCCACCGCCCGCGCCGATCTTCTATTGCCCGATGCCGGCGCCGCCCGCCGCGCAACCTCGCGCGCTGGCGTGCCCGGCCCACACCCGGGCGTTTCGGGTCCGCCACGTGCAGCGCATGCGCCACGGACTGCGGGTTCGGGTGGCCGGCGCCGAGCGCCCCTACAATCCCGAGGACGACGGCGTCTCCGCCAGCCAGGCCTGGGTCTATCGTTACGAACTGGCCCAGGGCGGCCTGCACCCGTGGGAAGTGGACGGCCGCTGGGACGTGCGCCCCCGCCACCCGCTTTGGGTTGCGCCGCCTTCCCCTGAGTTCGCCAGCCGCGAGGATCGCCACCCTGTCTGGCATGAGGCGGCTCCTGCGCCCCCTCCGCCGCCGCCGCTTGAACACCGCTGGTCCGGCGCCGATGGCCACAAGGACCCGAATGCCGAGGAACACCGCTTCGCCGACCAGGACCGTGACGACGACGCCCAGGCCTGGGGTCATCACCACCATCACCATGACCACGCCGACGATCGCCACCAGATGGCCCGCGTCGACCGCGACCAGCACCAGGAGCGCCGCCAGGACCGGACCGACGAGGGCTCGGCCTACAGACAGGGCGAGGCTCAATTTTCAGGACGCGACTATCGCTACGGCCATGGCGGCGACCGCGCCGACGCGGACGAACACGGCCCTGGCGACCGCGAGCTGGCGCAAGCTGATGACGGCGACCGCTACGGGTCCGGTCACGCCAGCCACGACTACAGCTACGAGCGCCAGCATTACGACAACGGCGGCGGGTCGGTCGAAGGCGACCGCAACGGCCGGGCCTACAGCCACAGCTGGGGCGACGGCGGGCGCGGCGCCGAACTCGACGCTGATCAGGACGGACGGTACCGGCAGGGCTATTCCGAGCGCTTCGGGCAGGCCGACCGCGACGCGGCCGGCTACGCCCATCACAGCGGCGGCGGCTATTCCTATTCGGAAGAAGGCGGCGATACCGGCTGGCGTGGCGGCTACGTCGGCGAGGGCGCCGGCAGCAATCTCCGCTACGGCTACGGCCAGGGCGGCGGTTACGCTCAGGACGATCGCGGCTATGGCGCAAATGGCTTAGGCCAAGCCGGCGACAGCCAGTTCAGCGACGCCCCGGACGGCCAGCCGGCCTGGCGCACCAACACCGGCGGCGGCTACGAGGTCTACAGCGCCGCCGGCCGCGACTCCCAGGGCTATCTGGTCTGGGCCGGCAAGCCCCGCGCGCCTGGACAATAGGCTCCCCCCGGATCGGTGTCAGGCCGCCAAGGGAATCCAGATCGTCAAGCCGCCGAGGCCCGTCGCCGGGAGGAAGCCAGGATTGTGCCGCTCGAGGCTCGGCGCCGCCGCGGCCGCGCGATCACACGGCCAGTGGTTCCAGATCCGCGCATAGGTCGCCCGGATCGCGGAGATGTGGCCGGGATGCTGGAAGACGGCATAGGTCGCTGCCGGCAGGCGCAGGCGGCGGATACCGGGGGGCAGGTTCGTGAAGTCGGCGACCTCGGCGGCGCAGATATACTCGAAACGCCCACTGTCGTCGGCTGGGGTGAGCACCCCGATCGGAATGGCGCCGGGCCGGACGGCAAGCTCGCCGAGGAGGGGCATGAACCGCCGCCACTGCGAGGGGATGGCGTCCAAATCGCCGAAATCGTAGCTCTGGCCGATCCCCGCCGCCAGCACCGGCCCAGCGGCCTGGATCGAGGGCGGCGCCTCGGCCGGCGCGGGGCCGTGCATCAAGGTGACGGGCCCGGTCAGGACCAAGCCGTCGAGCGAGGCGCCACGGCGCACCTGTTCCGGCGTCAGGCCAAACTGGGCCCGAAAGGCGCGCGTGAAGGCCTCGTGCGAGCCGTAGCCGCTCTCCAGCGCCAGATCGAGGATGCTTCCCGCCCCGAAGGCCAGGGCGCGGGCGGCCTCGGTCAGGCGGCGGGCGCGCAGATAGGCCATGACCGGCTGGCCGACGCTCTCGCCGAAGGCGTGGGCCAGGTGGTGGCGCGAGACGCCGCAGGCCTGGGCGATCCCCGCCAGGGTCAGCTCGGAACCGAGGTTGCGATCGATCACCCAGAGCGCACGGTTGGTCAGGGACATGGAGGCCTTCGACGGCGGCGAGAGCGCCGTTTTCCGCCGACCCGCAACGCCGATCAAGCGCCAGGCCCACGCTGGCCCTAAGCCTGTCGCGTGATCCGTCCAGAGAGAACCGTCATGGAACACCGAACCGCCCGCGCCCTGGTCACCGCGCTGAAGGCCCGCCAGGTGAGCGCCGTCGAACTGCTGGAGGCGGCGATCGCCGACATTGAGGCCAAGGACGGCGCCCTCAACGCCGTCGTGGTCCGCGATTTCGACCGGGCGCGGGATCAGGCGCGGGCGGCGGACGCCGCCCTGGCGCGGGGCGAGGAAGGACCGCTGCTGGGCCTGCCGATGACGGTCAAGGAGGCGTTCAACGTCGCCGGCCTGCCCACCACCTGGGGCTGGCCCGGCACGCAGATGATTCCGGTGACCCAGGACGCCGTGGTCGTGCAGCGCCTGAAGGCGGCCGGCGCGGTGATCCTGGGCAAGACCAACATTGCCGCTGGCCTGGCCGACTGGCAAAGCGCCAATCCGGTCTATGGCGTGACCAACAATCCGTGGGACGTCTCGCGCACGGCCGGCGGCTCGTCCGGCGGCGGGGCGGCCGCCCTGGCGGCGGGGTTCGTGAGCCTGGAGTACGGTTCGGACCTGGCCTCGTCCCTGCGCGCGCCGGCGGCCTTCTGCGGCGTCTATGCCCACAAGCCGACCTATGGGATCACGCCGCAACGCGGGTTCGCCCCGCCCGGAACACCGATAGCAGCGGCCATGCCGGCGATAGACCTTTCGGTGGTGGGACCCATGGCCCGCAGCCCTGGCGACCTCCTGTTGGCGCTTCAGGCCACCGCCGGCGCCGATGACCACGACGCCGCGGCCTGGCGGCTGGAGCTGCTCTCCCCACGCCACGAGACCCTCAAGCCCTTCCGCGTGCTGGTGGTCGACGAGCATCCCCTGCTGCCGACCGACGCCGACATCCGCTCGGCCCTGGCCGCCCTGGCCGGCCGGCTGGAGGCGGAAGGCTGCCGCGTCGGTCGCGGCGCAGGCGTCTTGCCGGACCTTGAGGCCGTCGCCGCGACCCAGGTGGAGCTGATGATGGCCATCTTCTCCGCCGACATGCCCGACGAGGCCCATTCGATCGCGCACCGCGACTGGATCCGCGCTGACCGGCGGCGCTTCGATCTGATCAACGCCTGGCGCGGCGTCTTTGCGGAATGGGACGTGGTCGTCTGCCCGGCCATGCCGACGGCGGCGTTCCCGCATGATGCGCGGCCCATGTCCGAGCGGACCCTGTTGGTGGATGGCCGGCCCGCCCCCTACGAGACCCAGCCCCTGTGGGGGAGCCTGGCCACCCTCGCCGGGCTGCCGGCCACTGCCTTCCCGCTGGGCCTGGATGCGGCGGGGCTGCCGATCGGCGGCCAGATCGTCGGACCCTACCTGGAGGACCGAACCACCCTGGCCTTCGCGGCCCATCTGGAGGCGGCGTTCGGCGGCTTCGTCGCCCCTCCGGCGCGGTAGGGGCGAGCTTCTGTGTCATTCCTGGTTGACTTGTCGCCGTCCCAAGTTGACAGTGATCACCTGAGAGAGGCCGCAGAGCCGCCGCACAGCCGCCCTTGGGGCCCCGGGAGACGCCGCATGACCATCCAGAACATCACCAAGGACATCAGCTACGAGGCCGTCGCGCCGGACGACTTCGAGTCGATGCTGACGCTGGACCGCTATGGCCAGCGCTCGACGGTGTTCGACAAAATCATCAGCGCCACTCACGACCACTTCTGGGATCCGCTGGACAAGAAGTACATCGACTTCGACGCCCCGTGGGACATGGAGAACGAGCCCCTGGTCCCCGACGACCAGATCATGTCGCTGCAGACCGACTACGTCTCCAACCACCTCAAGGACCCCAAGGAGCGCACCCGGTTCATCAACGAGCAGGTGCTGTGGCAGTTCTCCTCGATCCTGCACGGCGAGCAGGGGGCGCTGAACCTCTCGGCCAGCCTGTGCCATGTGCTGTACGACCAAGGCGCCCAGGAATACGCCGCCAACCAGACCCGCGAAGAGGCGCGCCATGTCACCGCCTTCGCCAAGTACATCAAGGCCCGCTGGGGCCGCCCGCGCCCCTGCGGCCAGACGCTGCAGAACCTGCTGGTGGAGATCATCGGCGCGCCGGAGGTCTACAAGAAGATCATCGGCATGCAGATGCTGGTGGAAGGGCTGGCCATGGGCGCCTTCGCCAACATGTACCAGACCCTGCGCGATCCGGTGGGCAAGCAGTTGATGCAACTGGTGATGACCGACGAGGCCTTCCACCACAAGTTCGGGAAGATCTGGGCCGACCGCACCGTGCCCAAGCTCAGCGAGTCCGAGCGCAACATGGTCGAAGACTGGGCGGCCCACTGCTTCCAGTCGCTGCTGTTCAACATGGGCTCGCCCATGCAGCAGGCGGCGGTCTATCGCGACTTCGGCCTGGATCCGGAGAAGGTCATCGAGGGGCTGAAGGCCCTGCAGACCGATGAGCGTCGCCGCGAGCGGATGAAGGGCCAGACCAACATCTTCCGGGTGCTGATCAAGACCCTGCTGAACGCCGGCCTGATCACCGAGCGCACCCGCGCCTTCTACGCCTTCTACGTCGACATGGACGAACTCCACGCCGAGGGCGACCGGATGGTGGGCGACGACATCGCCGAGGAAGGCATCGCCTACCTGCAGGCCATCAACTTCAAGGACCGCGCCGCGGCGAACTTGATCGCGGCTGAGTAGCGTTGAACGACCTCCCTCCCCTTTACGGGGAGGGTCCGTCCGAAGGACCTGGGCGGGGAATACCTGCCAGACCCCACGAGCCTTCCGCCGGAGTCGTAGGCTTCACAGGACTCCCCACCCTGATCGCTTCGCGGTCTGTCCCTCCCATGATGGGAAGGGAGGCTACGCCCCGCCGCACATGTGCTCGGCGTCCGGCAGGGACCAGGCCAGCAGGGTGCGCAGGTCGGCGGAGGCGTAGACCTTGCCCCGTTCGTCGCCCTTGGGACAATCCTCCGGCAAGCTTGCCAGGCAGACGATGGCCGGATCGCCGACCCTTGAGCGCTCGACGCCGGCCACCCGCTCGTAGCTGACCTGGAAGGCGCCGTTGGCGAAGGCGGCGGCGCTGCCGCTGTCCGGCTCACCTTCGAAGCGGTTGGTCTTCTGCGTCTGGACCGTCAGGCTGCACTGGCCCACGACGCGCGGCAGGCGGCCGGGCATGGGCGCGGCGCCACCGAGCCAGGCCGTGCGGGCGGTCATGAAGGCGGCGAGGCAGGCGCGGACCTCACCGCAGCCGGCGTCCCTGGCGCGAAGCCAGCCGCGCTGCTGCTGGCGGATGGCCGGCTCGCGAGCGACGCGGGCCTGGTAGGCCTGGCCCAGGGCGCGGTCCAGCTGGGTCAGTTTCGGATCGTGGCAGATGGCCCGTTCGGTCGGGCTCGCCGCCCGGCCGCAGTCAAAGGAGGCCGCGTCGCTGGGCATGGCGCGGACGGGCGCGCCGGTGTCGAACAGGAGCAGGGTGGCGATCAGGCCGCCGGCCAGGGCCGGGGCGACGAAACGGATGGTCAAGCGGCGGTCCTCACTGGCGGGCGCCCAGATTCGACCTTCCCTCACCAGGATTCAAGCGCGCTCGGCTCCGCCAGGAGAGTCAGCGCCAGTAGAGATAGACCGCCTGGACGACGCTGCCCATCAGGACCAGGAAGAGCGCCGTGCAGCCCCCGGCGAACAGCCGGTCGGCGATCGGGACTTGGGCGTGAACGACCGCCTTGGGGTTGCGCATGGTTCCATTCCTCCATCGCGAGGACGAAGCATAGGCGCCGGCGCGTTAAGGAAGCGGTGACGTTTATCGCCGGTGGCGCGCAAATCAGGCCGGGCGCCGAATTCTTGGGCAAACCGGAGCGGAACAGGTCACGCGGCGCGACCATCAGGCGCAGACTTAGGTCATCTTGGCGATCGATGTTCGTCTACTGCCACGCTGCGAATCCTTGACCCTCGCGCCTGACATTGGGCCGCTCCGGCGGGGGGCCGGCCCGCCTCTACAGCGGGACCGTCTCCGCCGGCGCCCTGTCGACGGGCCGCTCGCGCCAGGTCGGCGCCTGAAAAGGAACTGCCCAAGGGTTAGCGAGGGATGCCCCATCCTCGCGTACTGATTGTGGAAGACGAAGCGCTTGTCGCAATGGACGTCGAAGACGCCCTGACCCAGGCAGGCTACGGTGTCTGCGGCGTGGCCTCTTCCGAGGCGCAGGCCCTTTCCATGGCCGATCGAACCCATCGGCAATTCGCCATCGTGGACATCGACCTCAATCCCGGCGACGCAAGGGTGATCGCCCGCCTGCTCCGGCGGCGCCACGGCGCCGCGGTGCTTTTCGCCAGCGGCCAATGCGACGACATTCGGCGGCTGGACAACAGCGCCGCCATCGCTTGCCTCCCCAAACCGTATCGGGCGGAGATGGCGCCCCGGGCGCTGTGCGTCATCGACCGGATCAGCCACGGCGACGGGCCGGAACGTCTGCCGGACCATATGTTCAGCCTCGGCGCGACCTGGGCTCGCCACCCCACGCTTCTTCGCGCCCGGCGGGATCGGTCGGCGCGCCGGGCGCGTTGTGGCATCGCGGCGCCCTTGCCCCCCATGAAAGCGCCGCGCGTACAGCGCCCCCGGCTCCAACAGCCGGGGGCGTTTGAATGTCGCGGCCCGGTTGTGGGCCCGGCCTCGCGGCGTCGTCTGCTCAAGGAGCGCACATGGGGGCCTGACGCATGACGACCGCCAAAAGCGATGACCGCTGCGTCGCCGTCCGCGCCGAACCGCCGGGCGACGCCGACGCCCCCAAAACGGCGCCCGCACCCAACGCCTTGCGCCGCCGGGTGTTGCGCCGGCTGCTGAGGTGCGCGGCGGCCAAGGGCCTGGACTAGCTTGACGACGGGTCGGTCCCGGCATTCCTGGCCAAACTGCCGCCACGTTGCTGAGCCGAAATATAAGCGCTGGCCACTTGGAGTTCGCGAGATGCGACGCTCTGTGATCCTTGTTTCCAGATTGTCGGCCACCCTCATCGCTCCGTCAGCGGACGCCCAAGGCTTTCAGCCATCGCTTTGCGTTAGCAGCGGCGCCAGCCTCTCGCGCGCCGAAAGGTTGATGTCATGCATGTTTGCGCTGAGAACCGCACCGAAACCTGTGCATGCCGCAAATATCCATGAATTGATGCGGATGCTCGAACGAAGGGAAGCAAGAGACGTTCGTGAGACAGCAAAACAGCTTCATAGCAGCGGGCGCGGCACGTGAACTGTCCGGAGAGTTGAAGGTGCGTCTGTCGTCTTTGCGGCCTATCGGCACATCCTACTGACGAGCGACGCGCTGTCGGGTGGCAACGAACGTTTCGCACTCGGCGATGTGGCTGTGGGGCAGCCCTATCTTCGCGAGGACGGGGAAAGGGCCTCGGTCGGCCGATATGGCTTACGACTGCCGCGACGGGGCGGGCGGCGGAGGCGGAGAGATGATCTCTGCCGCCACCGCGGTCGCGATCGAAGCGGCCGCGTCGAAGACGAAGTCACAGTCGGGCGAGTGCAGGGCCTCGGCGATTTCGTGCGGCCCGGATCATCAGCGCCATTCCCAAGAAGCCCGCGAGCATCATCGCCCAGGTGGTGGGCTCCGGAACTGCGGCGAATGTGATGTCTAGGATGGTGACGCTCTCCAATGTTTCTATCGCTCCGCTACCATCGATCGATATCGAGTTTGCCGTGAAACCGCTGTGATTGGCTCCGGAAATGGTTGTGCTGGCCGGGTCCAGCGTCACGTCAGCAATGGCCGGCGCGCCAATGAACGTCAGGACGAAGCCGTTGAAAGCCTGCACGGGGATCGTGCCCTTGTAGTGCGCGGCGATGATGATCTTGTCGCCCGTGACGTCCACCGTGAATGGCGTTGCGAACCAACTCGGCCCAAGGCTGAACGCTGGGAACTCAATCCCAGGTCCGACCACGGCCGCCACCGGGGGCGCGATCGGACTCGCCAGATTGGGATAGAAGAGTTCCCCCGTCACCGTGGAACCGGTAAGGTCCGTGGCTGCGGCGGCGGGCGAAACAAGGCCGACAGTAGTCAGCGATACGATCGCGACCCAAGCAAGAATTGGTGACTTCATCGCAAAAGGTCGCCGAAGCGCTCCCCCAAGGCCCGAACTGGCGGATAGGGAACGCCTCGACGTTAACCAAGTCAAGCTCGCTGGTGGTATATGCCAATATGCAAGCACTGGTCGAAATCACCGACCTTGGTCACTTGGTCTCGCGTCTCAGCCACGGAAGACCCCGTGTAGCAGCGCGCGCGAAGTCATCCTAAGTGCCTGAAATAGAAGTCCCTGGTGGAGCCGAGGGGAGTCGAACCCCTGACCTCCTCATTGCGAACGAGGCGCTCTACCAACTGAGCTACGGCCCCCCTGCCCAGGGTCGGGAGGAGCGGCGCACATAAAGGCCGCCGCCTTGGGCTGTCAAGGATCAGCGGCGGCCCGCTGGCGGCCCGCAGCTTGCCACTCCGCCTTGGGCCCCGGCTTGCATTGGCCGGCGCGCGCGCCTAGCTAGCGCCAAGTTCGCGGAGGGCGTCCATGCTGGCGATTATCGACTTCACCCAGATCATCGTGACGTTCCTGCTGGAAGCGATCATCTGGGTGGTGATCATCAACGCCGTACTGTCCTGGCTGATCGCCTTCCAGGTCATCAATGTCCGGAACCGGGCGGTGTATTCGATCGTCTCGTTCCTTGACGCGGTGACGCGCCCGATCCTGGCCCCCGTGCGGCGTATCATCCCCACCCTCGGCGGCGTCGACATCTCGCCGGTGATCCTGATCGTGGTGATCCAGGCCGCGTCTGTGACCCTGATCCCCGCCCTGTTCAACGGCCTGCGAAGCCTCGTCGGCGGCGCCTGATGCGCCTGAGCGTCCGGCTGACGCCGCGAGGCGGGCGGGACGCGGTGGAGGGCTGGGCCAGAGATGCGGCCGGGCGCGCGCACCTGAAGGTCCGGGTCTCGGCGGCGCCCACCGACGGCGAAGCCAACGCCGCCCTCGAGACCCTGATCGCCAAGGCGGCGGGGCGGCCCAGATCCGCCGTGCGCGTCGTGGCCGGCCAGACGGCGCGGCTGAAACAGGTCGAGATCGAGGGCCTCACGGCGGCGGAAGCGGCGGCCATCTTTGGGGAACCGCCCGGCTGAGCCGGGGCCTCTGGGCAGAATTTGGAACACCAACGTGGGGTTGGCGCGTTCAAAGGGATGAGCAGAAGGGCTCACCCGATGCCGACGAAGCCTATTTCCCCCTATGTGAACCCCGCGCCGTCGCACCCGCGCGGCAGCGAGGGCCGCCGTGGGCAGGGACCGTGGAGCCCGGCCGCACCGAGGCCGGAGCAGGCGGGGAACGACGCCAGGCCCGGCGCCGGCTCCCGCCTCGGCCAGCGCTGGCGGGACATTCCGCTCTGGGCGCGGCTGGGCGGGGTCATCGCCCTGCTGACCGGCGCCGTCGTCCTGTTCTTCCTGTTCGTCTTCCAGTGGAACTGGCTTCGCGGGCCGCTCGCCCATGAGGTCTCGGGCCGTCTGCACCGCCCCGTGGCGATCACCGGCGACCTGGAAGCCCGCGTCTGGTCGCTGTCGCCAAGCCTGACCGTGCACGGCCTGGTGGTTGGCAATCCCGACT
>FTAI01000153.1_pt1 | contig 14726 bp, 11 predicted proteins | sample 1638941 | NCBI WGS metagenome assembly FTAI01 (sample SAMEA3914813, study PRJEB12502) | metagenome | biome: forest; material: soil | place: Canada | collected 2011-07-07 | depth 0.3 m | reverse complement strand
GGTCATGGGTGACGGCCAGAGCGCTGGCGCCATCGCTTCGGCGCTTGCCACCTTCTCCGGCGTCGGGTCGGCCGTCGTCGCCGTCCTGATCGGCACGGGGTTGGTCAACGCCCTGCACATGGTCGAATGGCGACCGTTGCCCGTGCTGAGCACGAGCGGTTGGGGCTGGCTGCTTGTCGCCAAGCTCGGGCTATTCGCCGCCATGCTGGGCCTGGCTGGCGTGAACCGATTCCTGCTGACGCCCCGGCTCCAGACAGAAATCTCGAGAGGCGCAGCCGGCCGGCTTTCCAATCTGAGGCGCAGCCTCGTGCTCGAGACGTCGCTGGCCTTCGGCGTCTTGGCCCTGGTCAGCGTGCTTGGCGCCCTCGCGCCGCCCGCGCCCGCCTGACCGCCGCGCGTTGGGTATCGTTAATGTTGGGGCCATGGGGTTGAGAGGGCGCGAACGGCAATAAGGAGCGGTTGGCGGGGCAGAAACCAACGGAAACCCATGAAACGCATCGCAAGCGCAGTCTTGATCTCAACGGCCCTGGCGGCCGGCGGCGTCGCGGCGGCCAAGCCGACGGAGCACTATACGGGCTACAAGCTCGCCTCGACGGCCCATGTGACCATCGACCAGGCCCGCCGAACCGCCCTGAAGGCCCGTCCCGGCGTCATCACCGACCAGGAGTTGGAAAAGGAGTCCGGCGGTTCGGGCCTGCGCTACTCTTTCGACATCAAGGCCGCCAGCAAGACCTATGAAGTCGGCGTGGACGCCCAGACCGGCAAGGTCCTTGAGAACGCCGCGGAAGGCGCGCATCCAGACTGATGTCCTTTGTCGCAAGCGCCCGCTTCCCGTGGCCGCGATGGTTGGGCACAGTCCAGTCATGAAGCTGCTGCTGGTGGAAGACGACAAGGAGGTGGCCGCCTATGTGCGGCGAGCCCTCTGCGAGACCGGCCACACTGTCGATGTGGCGGGCGCTGGACGCGACGGCCTGCTGCTGGCCGCCGCCGAACCCTATGACGTGATCGTCCTGGACCGCATGCTGCCCCAGATCGACGGCCTGTCGATCCTGCGCACGATCCGCGCATCGGGAGTGAAGACCCCTGTTCTGCTGCTGACGGCGCTGGGCGGGATCGACGACCGCGTCGAAGGTCTGGACGCCGGGGCGGACGACTATCTGGTCAAGCCCTTCGCCATCTCCGAGCTGCTGGCCAGGCTGAACGCCCTGGCAAGGCGGCCACCCCCGCAAGATACGCCCACCGTCCTGAAGGTGGCCGACCTGGAGATGAACCTCCTCAAGCGCACGGTCTCGCGCGGGGGCGCGCGCATGGAGTTGCAGCCCCGCGAGTTCCAGCTTCTCGAATACCTGATGCGCCACAGCGGGCGGGTGGTCACCCGCACCATGCTGCTGGAGAGCGTGTGGGATTTCCACTTCGATCCGAAGACAAACATCGTCGAGACGCACATCAGCCGGCTGCGGGGCAAGCTCGCCCGCGGCGGGGCCAGCGAACTGATCCACACCGTCCGCGGCGCGGGCTACTGTCTGCGCGAGCCTGACTGACGTGTTCGGTTCCACCAGCGCGCGCCTGGCGGCGCTCTACACCACCGGCTTCGCGCTCGGAGTCCTGCTGCTCGGCTTCACCACCTTCCTGAACACGCGGGCAGCCCTGTTCGGGCAGTTCGAAGAACGCATCCGCACCGAGGCGTCCGCCCTGGCGCAGGAGTACCGTGTCGAGGGATTGAACGGCGTCCAGCAGGCGGTTCGCGAACGCGATCGCACACCGGGCGATCTGGACTATGGGCTGGCTGGTCCCTCGGGAAGGCCGATGGAAGGGCGGCTGGCGGGCGCCAAGGCGCCGGCCGGCTGGTCGACGATCCGCCTTGGCGGGCGCCGGGAGGGTCGGGACAAGATCAGGGTCTTCGCCGTCGACCTTGGGCGGGGATACCGCCTCCTGGTCGGCGACGACGATGAGCGCATCGAACAGGTCGAGCGAGGGCTGGTCGTGCGGTTCATCCTCGCCTTCTTGGGCGTGATCGCCCTGGGCGCCGCCGGCGGCTATGGCCTCAGCCGGGTTGTCCATCGCCGGCTCGCGGCGATCAACGATACGGCGGAGGCGATCATCGTTGGCGATCTGGCCAGCCGCGTGCCGGAACGAGGCTCGGGCGACGACCTGGATCGCCTGGCCGCGACGTTGAACCGGATGCTGGACCGCATTCAGGCCCTCATGGACAGCCTGCGGCAGGTCTCCAGCGACATAGCGCACGACCTGCGCACGCCGCTTACCCGGCTGCGCCAACGCCTGGAGGGGGCCCTCGCCAGTCCCCAGGACGTCGACAAGGCCGCGTCCCTGGAGGCGGCGCTGGACGATGTGGACGCGATCCTGCGCACCTTCGCCGCCCTGTTGCGGATCGCCCAGATCGAGAGCGGCGGGCGGCGGGCGGCTTTCCGGCCGATCGATCTGATGACGACGGCGCGCACGGTGGTGGAGGCCTTCGCACCGGCCGCGGAGGATTCGGGCGCCCGCCTCGAACTGCTGGCCGGCGAAGCGACCGTCCTGGACGGCGACCCGGAATTGCTGACCCAGATGCTGGTCAATCTAGTGGAAAACGCCCTGCGCCATGGCGGGCCGGGCGTGGCTGTGAGCGTCAAGGTAAGCCGGTGCGGCGGCGGCGCGCGTGTCAGTGTTCTCGACACCGGTCCGGGTGTGCCCGAGGCGGAGCGCGAGCGGCTGTTCGACCGCTTCTACCGGCTGGAACAGAGCCGTTCGACGCCCGGCAGCGGGCTGGGCCTGGCGCTGGTTGCGGCCGTCGCCCGCCTGCATGGGGCGGAGGCGGCCGTTTACAATGTCGAGCCGGGTTTCGAGGCGCGGGTCACCTTCCCGACGGCGGCCAGGACAAGGTCGCCGTGACATTGGGGTTTCTCAATCCCTGGGCCACGTCGCCTCGAACCCCTGCATCGTAACACCGCGGACGTCAAAGTGGGGAACACGGCCCGAGCGTCTTCCTGGGGGTCCTGGGCGCGGGCCAATTCAAGGGTGCAAGCTTGTTGTCTTCTCAACCGACCAACGCCGGAGGCGACCTCATGAGCAAGGTCCCGCAGGTGACCCTGGCGTTCTGGCTCATCAAGATCTGCGCAACCACCGTCGGCGAGACCGGCGGCGATGCCCTGTCCATGACGCTGAACCTGGGGTACGCGGTCAGCACGCTGATCTTCCTGGCCTATTTCGGCCTCGCCCTGGCGGGCCAACTTGCGGCGAAGCGGTTCCACGCCGCTCTCTATTGGGCGCTCGTGGTCGCCACGACGACCGTCGGCACCACGACGTCGGACTACCTGGATCGGACCCTGGGCCTGGGCTACATCAAGTCGTCGATCATTCTGTTCGGCGCCGTCCTGGCCGCCCTCTTCATCTGGCGTCGCGTCACCGGGGCCATTGCCGTCGACCACATCACCGACCGGAAGAACGAGACCTTCTATTGGGTGACCATCCTGATCTCCAACACCCTGGGCACGGCGCTGGGCGACTTCGTCGCGACCGACGCGGGACTGGGGTTCGAGGGCGGCGCCCTGGTGTTCTCCGGCCTCATCGCGCTGGTCGGCCTGGCCTACCTGTTCACGAAGACACCGCGGGCCATCCTGTTCTGGGCCGCCTACGTCCTGACGCGACCTCTGGGCGCGACGCTTGGCGACATGCTGACCAAGCCCCACACTGTGGGCGGCCTGGATCTGGGCCGGTTCACCTCGTCACTGGCGATCGCCGCAGTGATGGTCATGGGCGTGGTCCTTACCAGCCGCAGGTTGATGGCCGATCGTTCAAAAGCCACGGCGGCGCCGGCGTTCGCCGTCCCGCCGTCGGAAAACCCATAGCAAACGCCAACACTGGAGAACCCCATGATCCACCGCCAGCGCCCAGCCGCAAGGGCCGCCATCGCCGCCATGGCGGCCATGATCTCGCTCCCGGCGCTGGCGGCGGACACCGCCCATCCCACCGGCCTGCATGTGGTGAGCCGGATCGCCGGGCCTGACGGAGGTTGGGACTACGCCAGCTTCGACGCCGCCCGGCGCCGGGTCTATGTCGCCCACGCCACCCAGGTGATCGCGATCGACGCCGACACCGGCAAGGCCAACCTCACCTTCGCCGCGGGCAACCACCTGCACGCGGTCACGCCCGTCCCCGGAACCGATCTGGTCGTCACCACCAACAGCGGCGATGACACCGCCCGGATTGTCAGCGCCACCGATGGCCGGTTGCTGGCCACGATCCCGACCGCCAAGGACGCCGACGGCGCCCAATATGATCCGGCCAGCGGCCTGGTGGTGGTGGTCTGCGCCGACGGCGGCGCGCTGACGCTGATCGACCCCAAGGCCATGAAGTCGGTTGGGACCATTGTCGTGGGCGATCATCTGGAATTCGGCGCGCCCGACGGCAAAGGTCGCTTCTACGTCAACGTCGAAGACAAGAACGAGGTGGCGGTGGTCGATCTGGCCGCACGCAAGGTGCTGGCCCGCTATCCCCTTCCCGGCTGCCAACGGCCGACGGGTCTGGCCTATGTCGCAGGTGACAGGGTGATTTCCGCCTGCGGCAACGGCGGGGTCAACATTCTTGATGCCGCTTCCGGGCGCTCCATCGCCACCTTCAAAGTCGGCGGCTTCCCGGACGCGGTCATCTATGACGACCAGCGCAAGCTCGCGTTCGTCCCATCCGCCTTGGCCGGAACGCTTTCGGTCATCGCGCTCTCAGGCAAGGACGACAACACCATCATCGATACCGTTCCCACCCAGTTGGGCGCGCGCACCGGGGCCGTCGATCCCAAGTCCGGCAAGGTCTACCTTCCCACCGCCGAGTACGTCCTGCCTGTCCCCGCCGGGCAGCGGCCGACGACCAAACCTGGAACCTTCAACGTCCTGGTTCTGGATCGCTGAGACGCCTGTTTTGGGCCTGCCACAGTGTGGCGGTTGAGCGGCGCGGCGCCCTGGCCCATAGTGCGGGTTGGGGCGAGTAGCGCGGGATCGATATCGTGACGGACGCGCTCGTCCTTCGGGGCCTTTCCAAGACCTACGCCAAGCCGGCCGTCGACAAGCTGGACCTGACCGTCCGCGCCGGGGAGCTCTACGCCCTGCTCGGGCCCAACGGCGCGGGCAAGACCACCACCCTGCGGATGGTCGCCGGCCTGCTGAAGCCTGATGCGGGGGCGATCAGCGTCTTTGGCGTCGACGCCCTCGCCCAGCCGGCCGCCGCCAAGCAGATCATCGCCTGGGCCCCGGACGAGCCGATGCTCTACGACCGCCTGACGCCCATGGAGTACTTGGAGTTCATCGCCGGCCTGTGGGGCGTGGACGCCAAGGCGGCCCGGGCCAAGGCGGAGGATCTGCTGAAGTGGCTGGGCCTGTGGGACAACCGCGACCAGCGCTGCGAGGGCTTCTCGCGCGGCATGAAGCAGAAGGCGGCCCTGGCCGGGGCCCTGATCCACGATCCGAAGCTGCTGATCCTTGACGAACCCCTGACCGGCCTCGACGCCGCCGTCGCCCGGCAGGTCAAGGACCTGCTGCAGGCGCGGGTGGCCGCCGGAGCCACGGTGATCCTGACCACCCACATTCTCGAGGTCGCCGAGCGGATCGCCGACCGTATCGGGATCATCCAGGACGGCCGACTTCTGGCCGAGGGCACCCTGGACGAACTGCGCACCCGGGCGGGCGAGGCGCAGGGCACCCTCGAGGATGTCTTCCTCGACCTGATCGGCGAGGCGCAGCCGGCGTGATCGGGCGACCCGGATCGACGCTCTGGCTGCTGGCCAACGAGATGCGGCTTGGTCTGCGCGACATGCTGGGCAAGCGGGGGTCCGTTCGCCTGATCCTCACCGGCCTTGCCATCTTCGCCCTTGTCTTCGCCCTGGGCTTTCCCGTGGCCAAGGCCCTGCGCGGCGTGGACATTCCCATCTCGCCGCTGTCGGTCATCATCGCCGACGCCGCCGTGGCCGTGGTCTTCACCCTGATGCTCTCCCAGACCCTGGCGGCCGCCTCGCAGTCGCTCTACAGCCGCGGCGACCTCGACCTGCTGTTCTCCGCCCCGATCGCACCGCGCAAAGTGCTGACCGTGCGGTTCGCCGCCATCGCCCTGAACGCCTTCGCAGCCTTCGCCCTGCTGATCACCCCGCCCCTGCTGCCGGTCGCCGCCCTGGGACACTGGCGCTGGCTGTCGGTCCTGGTCGTCCTGGCGGCCCTGGCCCTCAGCGCCAGCGCCTGCGGCCTGCTGCTGGCGACCGCCCTCTTCAGCATGATCGGCCCGCGTCGAACGCGCACGGTGGCCCAGGTGCTGGCGGCGCTGATCGGCGCGGCCTTCTTCCTGATGGCCCAGGCCCACAACATCCTGGGCGGTCGCCAGACCGCGAGCGTGTGGATGAGCCTGGCTCAGATGGCCCAGGACGGCAGCCTGCGCCCACCCCCTGGCGCCGCCCTGCCCTTGCGCGCGATGATGGGCGAGCCGGCGCCTCTGGGCGCCCTGCTGCTCGGCGCGGTGGCCTTGTTCTGGGCGTCGAGCCAATGGCTGGGCTCGCGTTTCGCGGCCGACGCGGCGGCGGCCAGCGGGATCGACCTTGCGGGCCGGCCGAGGACCGCGACAAGGGCCGTCGCTGACTTCGCCACCGGCGCCATGGCCGCCACGTTCCGCAAGGAGATCCGCCTGCTCTGGCGCGATGCTGCGCTGCTGTCGCAGGTATTTCTGCGCGTCCTCTACCTCCTTCCCCTCGCCTTCCTGCTGCTGAGGAACGCCGGCAGCCACATGGCCTACGCCCTGCCCGCCGGCGCGGCGGCGCTCACCTTCATGACCGGCCAGGTCAGCGGAAGCCTCTCCTGGGTGACGGTGTCGGCCGAGGACGCCCCGGACCTTCTCGCCTGCTGTCCAACGCCGGTCCGCGTTCTGATCCGCGCCAAGCTGGCCGCCGCCCTGGCGCCGGTGGCGGCCCTGCTGGCCATTCCCCTGATCGCCCTGATCGTCATCGCGCCGGTGGCCGGCCTGGCCGCCCTGGCCGGCTGCGCCGCCTCGGCGGTGGCCAGCAGCCTGATCAACACCTGGTACAACAAGCCCGGCAAGCGCACCGACCTGCGCCGGCGGCGGGCCGGATCCTGGCTGGGGGCGCTGTTGCAGAGCGTCATCACCGCCCTGATCGGGGGCGCCGCGGCGCTGGCGGCCATGCCATCGGCCTTCGCCCTGATCCCTGCGGCCCTCGCGGCCGTGGCCCTGCTGCTGGTCCGACGGTCGGACGAGCAGGTCGCCGAAGCCCTGCGCTCCGCGGCTTGACCCGCCGCCTTGGCCACGCCCTCCGCCACTAGCGCCCAAATCGAGCGGCCCGGCCGAACGCTCGGGCCGACCCTGGCGGTCCTGATCGTAGCCGCCCTGTTCATGGTCAGCCTCGCTCTCATCCTGCCGGTCGACCATGACGAGGGCCAGTACGTCGCCGCCGCCAGCCTGGCGGCGCGGGGCCTTCGCCCCTATGCGGACTTCATCTACCTGCAGACCCCGCTGCAGCCGCTCCTGACCGCGCCGGTCGCCCGCCTGGCGAGGGGTGAGACCTTCATCGCGCTTCGCCTTGCCAACGCCCTGGCCGGCGCCGGCGTCCTGGCCCTGGTCTTCCTCATCCAGCGCAGGCTTGGCGTCGCGACGTGGCGGGCGGCCGCCGCGGCGGCCCTGCTGGGCGCCTGCTACATCTTCCAGTTCGGCTGCGGGGTGGCGCGCAATGACGCCCTTCCGGTCCTGGCGGAGGTCCTGGCGCTGGCGGCGGCCCTGGCCGCCCTGGGGGATGCGCCCAAAGGCGGATGGCGGGCCCTGGCGCTGTGGCTCCTGGCCGGACTGGGCCTTGGCGCGGCGGTCAGCCTGAAGATCTCCTACGCCTTGCCCCTGGCAGGGGCCGGTCTCTTCGTCCTGGCGGGGGTGTGGCGGCGCACCCTGACCTGGCCGGCGCTGCCCGCCTTCAGCCTGGGGGCGCTGGCCGGCGTCGCGCCGTGCCTTCTCGCCCTGGCGTCGTTCCCGCAGGCCTATGTCTTCGACACCCTGGGCTATCACGCCACCGCGCCGCGGGTCTGGTACGCGGCCATCGGCCAGTCGCATCGGCTTTCGCCCCTGGCCAAGATCCCCGACGGCCTGTTCGCCCTCGCGGTCGGTCCGGCGTTGGAAGTGCTGGCGGCGGTCGTGGCGCTGACCGTCATGCGTTTGAGGGCGGGCGTGAAGGCCACGCCTGGGCGGCGGCTGATCGAGATCCTGGCCATGGCCGGACTCGCCGCCGCGCTTGCGCCCACTCCGACCCAGAGGCAGTACTTCCTGCCGTTGCTGCCGTTCCTCTTCATCCTGTGGGGCCTGGGAGAGGCCGACTTGCGAGGGCCGCCTTCACGGCGCCTGCGCCAGGTCATGACCGCAGCGATCGCCGTCGGCGCCCTGATCGGAGCCGGACGCTATGCCTACCTCGTGGGCGAGAGCGCCGCGCGGCTGGCCCAGGGAGGGTTGCCGCCCATCCTGCAGGTCACCGACCAGGCGCACTGGATCGGCGGGCGGCTGGCCGCCGCGGGCGTTGGGGGCGACATCGTCACGCCCTCGCCCCAGGCCGTGGCCGACAGCGGTTCGCCGTTGGATCCGCGGCTCGCCGCCGGGCCATTCTTCTACCGCACCGGCGACCTGGTTTCCGACCGCCAGCAGCGCCGGCTGCACGCCATCAGCCCCCGGTCGCTGGCCGCGTTCCTGGATGAGGGCCCGCCCGCCGCCATCGTCGTCGGCCTGGAACCCCGCCAGGGCCCCAGCGGCCGATCCGTCGACGACGACTTCCGGGCCTACGCCAAGGCGCGCGGCTATCGGCGGCAGACCAGCCCGACCGGTCCGGCCGAACTCTTCATCCGCCCCTAGCGCCTACCAGGCGCCGACGTTGGGCATGGACGTCCACGGCTCGGCCGGCTCCAGGCGCCCGTCCTTCTGCAGCAGTTCGATGGAGATCCCGTCGGGGGAACGGACAAACGCCATATGCCCGTCGCGGGGCGGACGGTTGATCGTCACGCCGCCGTCCATCAGGCGCCGGCAAAGGGCGTAGATGTCGTCCACCTGATAGGCCAGGTGGCCGAAGTTGCGCCCGCCCTGATAGTCCTCGGTGTCCCAGTTGTAGGTCAACTCGACCATCGGCGCGCGCTTGGCCTTGGCCTCCTCGACGTCTTCGGGCGCGCAGAGGAAGACCAGGGTGAACTTGCCGTGCGGATTGTCGGTGCGCGTCACCTCCACCAGGCCCAGCTTGGCGCAGTAGAAGTCGAGGGCCTGATCAAGGTCCTTCACCCGAACCATGGTGTGAAGATAGCGCATCTTGGGTCTTTCTCCAGCTTGTCCGCGCCTTCGCGGGCCCCTGCTTTACCCAAACGAGCCCGCGCCGTCTGGTAAAGAATTGCCCCTGATAAGGTTGCAGTTAGGAAACCTGTCTTCCTTTTCATTTGCGAGTTGAAATATCCGGCCGCAAAACCCTGGTCGTCGAATTCCCCGGGGGCGGGGACGGCGCGCGCGTTCGGCGTCCCTGGACCCCCGCACCCAGCAAGAGCCGTCATGCGCGTAAAGTCGTCCTATGTCGTCGCCGCAGCGATCGTCCTGGTGGTCGTCGCCTATATTGTGGCGCGGCCTCTGCTGGGCCATGGCGGCAAGACCCAGGACGCCTCGGCGGCCACGGCGTCCAAGGCGAACGTCCTGCCGCTGGTGCAGGTCGCCGTGACGGAAGAGTCCCAGCACCCCTATCTGATCAGCCTGCGTGGCCGGACCACCGCCACCCGATCGGTGAGCGTGCGCGCGGAGACCTCCGGCGTCGTGGCCCAGGCGCCGGTCCTGCAGGGGACGTTCGTACAGGCCGGGACCGTCCTCTGCCGTCTGGCGGTCGACGCGCGCCAGGCCTCCCTCGACATGGCCAGGGCGAACCTGAAGTCCAAGCAGCTGCAGATGCAGGCCTCGACCAACCTGGCCACCAAGGGATTCCGCTCGCCCACCCAGGTGCTGTCCGACCAGGCCACGCTTGATTCGGCCCAGGCTTCGGTGCGTTCGGCGGAGGTCGCCCTGGCCCAGGTGAACATCCGCGCCCCCTTCGCCGGTGTCTTCGACCATCGCGACGCCGAGGTCGGGACCTACCTTTCACCAGGCCAGTCCTGCGGGTCGGTGATTGAACTGGACCCGCTGCTGGTGGTCGGCGACCTGCCCGAGACCGAGACCGGCAAGGTCCACGTCGGCGCGACGGCCACCGCCAAACTCGTCTCCGGCGAGATGATCACCGGGCGCGTGCGGTTTGTCTCCCGCGACGCGGATCCCACCACGCGGACCTATCGCGTAGAGATCACCTCGTCCAACGGCGGCTCCAAGGTCCGGTCCGGCCTGTCGGCGGACATCTCGATCGCCGCGGGCGTCGGTCCCGCGCACCTGGCGCCGACCGTGGCGCTGGTGCTGGACTCCGCCGGGCGCCAGGGCGTGCGGTTCGTGCAGGCGGACAGCACCGTCGCCTTCGCTCCGGTGACGGTGCTGGAGGAGACGCCGCAGGGCCTGTGGATCGCCGGGCTGCACGGTCAGGCCCGGATCATCACCGTGGGCCAGTCGTATGTGTCCGAAGGTCAGAGGGTTCGGGTGGCGGCGCGCTAGCGCCTAGGCCCGCAGGAGCGCTTAAGCCATGATCAACGGCCTCATCGACGGCGCCATCAAACGGCGAAAGGTCATCCTGGCGGTGACCCTCGTCATGAGCCTGTTCGGCCTGTACGCCTACTTCACCATTCCGCGCGAAGCCGACCCGGACATCACCATCCCCTTCGTCTCGGTGGTCGTGCCCTATCCGGGCGTCAGCCCCGAAGACGCCGAGCGCCTTCTGGTGCGGCCCATGGAGCACGAGCTCCAGTCGGTCCAGGGCCTGAAGGAGATGAACGCCGAGGCCCGCCAGGGGGTCGCTGTCATCGCCATGGAATTCGAGGTCAACTTCGACAAGAACAAGGTCCTGGAGGACGTGCGCGCCAAGGTGGACCTGGCCCGTTCGAAGTTCCCGCCGGACGCCCTGCCCCCAGACATCGAAGAGGCCAACATCAGCGACGAACCGGTGGTCGGGGTCGTGCTGTCGGGCGCCGCGCCGGAACGGACGCTCTACGCCACCGCCCGCGCGTTGCAGGACCGGCTCCTGAGCCTGCCCAGCGTGCTGAGCGCCGACATCTCCGGCGCCCGCGAGGAGGTGCTGGAAGCCACCATCGATCCGGTCCGCATGGAGGCCTACAACGTCACCACCAGCGACCTGGCCAACGTCATCGGGCGCAACAACCAGCTGGTGCCCGCCGGCAACGTCCAGACCAAGCAGGGCGCCTTCGCCGTCAAGCTGCCCGGTGTCGTGCAGTCGCCCGAAGACATCCTGTTGCTGCCCATCAAGAAGAGCGGCGACCGGATCGTCACCGTCGGCGACATCGGCGAGGTGCATCGGACTTTCAAGGAGCCGACCTCGATCAGCCGCTTCAACGGCGAGCGGTCCTTCACGCTCTATGTGGTCAAACGACCCGGAGCGAACCTGCTCGACACCATCGGCTCGGTCAGGGCCACGGTGCAGAAGGAAGCCAAGCACTGGCCCAGCACGATCCACGCCGACTATTCCTTCGACGAGAGCGAGTTCATTTCCCACACCCTGACCATGCTCGAGTCGGGCCTGATCACGGCCACCCTGCTGGTCATGCTGATCGTCATCGCGACCCTGGGCGTGCGACAGGGGATCATGGTGGGCGCGGCGATCCCCACCTGCTTCATGATCACCTTCCTGGCGCTGCAGCAGATGCACATCACCCTCAATCAGATGGTGATGTTCGGCCTGGTCCTGGCGGTGGGCATCCTGGTCGACGGCGGCATCGTGGTGGTGGAGTACGCCGACCGGAAGATGGCCGAGGGGCTGGACCGGACCGCCGCCTTCGCCGCGGCGGGCAAGCGCATGTTCTGGCCGGTGGTCAACGGCACCCTGACCACCCTGTGCGCCTTCCTGCCCTTCCTGTTCTGGAACTCGATTCCGGGCAAGTTCATGAGCTTCCTGCCGCTCACCCTGTTCTTCGCCCTGGGCGCCTCGATCTTCGTGGCCCTGATCTTCACGCCGGCGCTCGGCTCGCTCATGGGCCGCAAACAGGGCGCGGACCTGGCCCACCTGGCCGAGATCGAGAAGTCCGAGCACGGCGATCCGGCCCAGATGAGCGGCTTCATGGGCTGGTACGCCCGCACGCTGAGCGCGGCCGGCCGGCGGCCGATTGTGGTCACCCTGGTCGCCGTTACGGTGATCGCCGCCATCATCGCCCCCTTCTTCGTGCAGAAGCACGACAGCGAGTTCTTCCTCAAGCAGGACCCCGATCACGCGACGATCTACGTCATGGCGCGGGGCAATCTGTCGGTGGAAGGATCCGACGCCCTGGTCCGCCAGGTCGAAGACAAGCTGATCGGCATCAAGGGCGTGCGCGCCATCGACGTGCGGGCGGGCAAGCTGAGCGGCGGCGGTCGCAACGGCGCGCCGAACGACACCATCGGCCGCATCCAGCTCCAGTTCGTCGACTTCGAGGTCGAGAAAAAGCTGGGCCTGACCGGCATGGACATCGTCTCGACCGTTCGCAAGCGGCTGGGCGAGACGGCGGGCGTGCTCACGGAGCTGCGCCTGCCGCAGAGTGGCCCGCCGATCGGCAAGGACGTGCAGATCCAACTGCAGAGCCAGGACACTGCGGCCCTGGACAGGGCCGCGGACCTGATCCGCGCCCATCTGGCCAAGGATCCTCAGATCACGGCCCTGGAAGACACCCGCACGTCTCCGGGCATCGAATGGAACTTCGCCGTCGACCGCGTGGCGGCCGGCCGCTACGGCGTCGACGTTCTTTCGGTCGGTCAGGCGATCCAGTTCGTCACCGGCGGCATCCTGGTGGGCAAGTTCCGCCCCGACGATGCGCCCGATGAGCTGGACATCCGGGTGCGCTTCCCGGCCGAGGCGCGCAACATCGGCGCCTTCGACAAGCTGAAGATCACCACGCCCTCCGGTCCGGTGCCGGCCAGCTATTTCGTCAAGATGGCGCCGGCCCAGCAGGTCACGGCCCTGCAGCGCCGCGATGGCCAGCGCCTCGTCATCGTGCAGGCCAACGTCAAGGGCATCGCCGCCAACCAGAAGATCGCACAGCTGAAGCCGTGGCTGGACAAGGCGCCATTGGACTCCGCGGTGCGCTGGAAGTTCCGCGGCGCCGACGAAGAAGGCCAGAAGGCCAGCCTGTTCTTCGTCATCGCCATGAGCGTCACCCTGTTCCTGATGTTCATGATCCTGCTGTGGCAGTTCAACAGCTTCTACGGCGTGGTGGTGACGCTGTCGGCGGTGGTGCTCTCGACGGTCGGGGTGCTGCTCGGCGTCGACCTCAACCTGTTCCACACCTTCGACTACATCTCGGTGATCATGCTGGGCACGGGCATCGTCGCCCTGGCCGGGGTCGTGGTGGGCCACAATATCGTGCTGGTGGACACCTTCTATCAGCTGCGGCGCAGCGGCCACGCGGCCGACGACGCCGCTGTCCGCGCGGCCACGCAGCGCTTCCGGCCGGTGATGCTGACGACAGTGGTCACCGTGATCGGCCTGCTGCCGATGATGTTCCAGTTCCACCCGGACTTCCGCCAGGGCGGCTTCGACTACAAGGCGCCGGGGTCGGAGTGGTGGGTCCAGCTGTCGGCGACCGTGGTGTGGGGCCTGTCCTTCTCGACCGTGCTGACGCTGTTCCTGACGCCCGCCGCCCTGGCGGCGCCCAAATCCCTGCACCGCACGTTCGAGGCCCTGGTGGCCCTCAGGTTCCAGGACCTGCGTTGGTCGCGCCCCGATCCGGCGGTCCCGGCGACTAGTCGGCCTCAGCCATTTCCCGAGGCGGCCGAGTAGCCTCGTCCCGCGTCTGCCGGCGCCAGAGGGCGGCGTATTCGCCCCCCTTCGCCAGCAGTGTGGCGTGATCGCCGCGCTCGACGATCCGCCCGCGCCGGATGACCAGGATCTGGTCGGCGTCGGCGATGGTGCTCAGGCGGTGGGCCACCACCAGGGTGGTGCGGCCGGCGCGGACCTTGCGCAGGGTCGCTTGGATCGCCGCCTCGGTGCGGCCGTCCAGGGCGCTGGTGGCCTCGTCCAGGATCAGCAGCCGCGGATTGGCGATCAGGGCCCGCGCCAGACCCACGCGCTGGCGCTCGCCGCCCGACAGCTTCAGGCCCCGTTCGCCGACGCGCGTCTCCATCTTGTGCGGCAGGCTGTCGATGAAGGGCGCCAGTTCGGCCGCCTCGGCCGCCGCCCAGACATCCGCCTGCGAGGCGGCCGGGTTGGCGAAGGCGATGTTGGCGTAGAGGGTGTCGTTGAACAGGGCCACGTCCTGGGGCACCAGGGCGATGGCGCCGCGCAGACTGGCCTGCCGGACCTGGCGCAGGTCGACGCCGTCGATCAGCACTGCGCCGCCCTGGGGATCGATCAGGCGCAGCGCCAGCCGCGCCACCGTGGTCTTGCCCGAACCCGACGGTCCCACCAGCGCCGTGGTGGTCCCCGGCGGCGTGGTGAAGCTGATCCCGGTCAGGCCCACCGAACGGGCCGTGTGCTGGAAGGCCACGTCCTCGAACACCAGCGCCGCGCCCTGCCCCGACGCCGGCGGCAGCGGCGCGGCGTCCGGGGCGTCGGTGATGTCCGGCGCCACGGAGCGCAGCTTCAGCATCTGCTCCATGTCGATGAACGCCTGCCGGATTTCCCG
>FTAI01000061.1_pt1 | contig 14744 bp, 12 predicted proteins | sample 1638941 | NCBI WGS metagenome assembly FTAI01 (sample SAMEA3914813, study PRJEB12502) | metagenome | biome: forest; material: soil | place: Canada | collected 2011-07-07 | depth 0.3 m | reverse complement strand
TTGGTGGACTTCACCTCGAAGACGCCGTCGCCGATCTCGAGGATCGAGACGTCGAAGGTGCCGCCGCCAAGGTCATAGACGGCGATCTTCTTGCCTTCGTTCTTCTCAAGCCCGTAGGCGAGCGCGGCGGCCGTCGGTTCGTTGATGATGCGCAGGACTTCAAGGCCGGCGATCTTGCCGGCGTCCTTGGTGGCCTGGCGCTGAGCGTCGTTGAAATAGGCCGGGACCGTGATGACGGCCTTCTCGACCTTTTCGCCCAGGTAGGCCTCGGCGTCCTGCTTGATCTTCTGCAGGATGAAGGCGCTGATCTGCTGGGGTGAATAGTCCTTGCCGTGGGCGCGCACCCAGGCGTCGCCGTTGGGCCCCTTGACGATCTCGTAGGGCACCATGCCCTTGTCCTTCTCCACCATCGGATCGTTGTACTGGCGGCCGATCAGCCGCTTGATCGCGAACAGGGTGTTGGAAGGGTTGGTCACCGCCTGGCGTTTGGCTGGCTGGCCCACCAGGCGCTCGCCATCTTCGAGGATGGCGACGACCGACGGCGTGGTGCGCACGCCCTCGGCGTTTTCGATCACCTTGGGTTGCTTACCGTCCATGATGGCGACGCACGAATTGGTCGTCCCAAGGTCGATGCCGATAATCTTGCTCATGAGAACTCTATCTCGCTCCTTTTATTGGCGGGCGGCAGCGGTGGCCTTCGAAATATGAAGCGCCCTTTGCTCCCGTCCCCGGTTCGATCGGGTCTCCAAAGCTTGAGCCGATCAACAGAATCGGCCCCGCCGGTTCCAAGCTGTCGCCTCCGCGCGCGGACGGCGCTGCTTCGAGGGGCATATGGGAACCGGCGTCGCCGCCGCAAGGGCAAACCCATAGAGCGCGATGGGCTGAAGTGGAAGCGGCATACGTCGCCTGAAGTGCTCTAGCTTCCAGAAAACACGGGCTTTTCTTGTGATTCGGAGCGATTCGGCCTGGTCCGGATCGTCCCCGGCCGCGGCGCCTGAAAAGGCGAACGTGATTCGTCGAATTTCGTTGTCGCAACTCCTACTGCAGGATGTGCGCCCCCGGCGAGGTCTTCAGCCTCGAAGCCTGACGCTCGCGCAAGTGGGGCCAGGCGGCAGGCCGGCGCTGCGGCCGCGGCGGGCGCGTGATAAAAGGCAGGGATGCTCGCTACCGGATTCCGCCTCCTGCCGGCCTTGCTCGACGCCGCCGCCCAGACCGCGCTGATTGACGATGTGCTGGCGGCGATGGAGGGCGCGCCCTTCTACCGGCCGGTGACGCCAGGCGGCAAATCGATGAGCGTCATGATGATGAACCTGGGGCCTGTCGGCTGGGTCACGGACGCGTCGGGCTATCGCTACACGTCGGTCCATCCGCAGACCGGAAACGCCTGGCCGCCGATTCCCCAGAGGCTGCTCGAGCTGTGGGCGCGCCACGCGGATGCGGACACCCCGCCCGACGCCTGCCTGGTGAACCTGTACCGCGGCGATGCGCGGATGGGCCTGCATCAGGATCGCGACGAGGCGGACTTCGGCCTGCCGGTGCTGTCCGTGTCCCTCGGCGACACGGCGGTGTTCCGGATCGGAGGCACGGCTCGGAACGATGCGACCCGGTCGGTGCGTCTGGCCTCCGGCGACGTCTGCGTGCTGGCCGGCGACGCCCGCCTGGCGTTCCACGGCGTCGACCGCGTGCTTGGCGGCTCCTCGCGGCTGGTTCCCGGCGGCGGCCGGATCAATCTCACCCTGCGGCGGGCGACGCCTCGGCCTTAGAGCGCGACAGCCTCAAGTGGATACCCGTTGAGGCGCCGTCGCGCTCCAACTCTAAGACAGAGCCTTTCTTGTCGGTTCAAGTGATTCCAGCTGAACCGGAAAGGCTCTGGCCGGCCCGCTTCGCCTGGGGAACGCGCGGCGCAGGATGACCAGGAACAGGACCAGGGTCGCGATCAGGCCAAGGGGGACCATGGCGAATTGCGCCAAGGGCCGGCTGATGATCGGGGCGGCGAACACCAGGGCCAGGAACGAGGCCTCGAACGGTCGGAAGCCCTCCTCGAACGCCATCGACGCCAGGAAGGCCACGGCCGGCGCCAGCAGCAACAGGTCGTAGTCCAGGCAATAGGGGGTGGCCAGCAGGCAGGCGGTCATCAGGCCCGCGGCTTTCAGCCGGAAGTCCGCCTTCGACACCCAAAGCCCGACCAAGGCGATGCCGGCGGCGAGGGTGGCCAGGCCCTGGGCGACGTAGGCCGTCCGGACCGAGCCTCCCCATAGGCGAACCGCGGCGAATACGCTCTGGATCTTGTGGAAGCCGGTTCCGCCCTGCTCCAGGACCACCGTGCGGGTGAAGGCCATGTTGGCGATGAAGGCCTTCCAGGTCTCCACGCCGAACAGCCCCGCGGTCACCGCCACGAGGGCGGCGACGGTCGCGCCGGCCGCAGCGAAGGTCCGCCACCGGCCGGTCACCGCCAGCACCAGCGGCAGGAAGAGCCCGAACTGCGGCTTGTAGGCCACGAGCCCGAACAGCACCCCGGCCAGCCAGGGCCGCCGGTCCAGCATCACCAGGCCGCCTCCCAGCAGGGCGACGGACAGGAACCCGTTGTGGCCGTGCGTCAGGTTGACGAATACCGCCGGAAAGGCGGCGGCGATCAGCAGGGCCCCCTTGCGCGGAATGATCGCCCGAATGGTCGTCAGGTAGAGCGGCAGGGTCGCGCCCTGCCAGACCGCCAGGGCGGCGGCGTAGGGAAGGGCGGCCAGGGCGCTGGCCAGCAACAGGAAGAACGGCGGGTAGTGCCAGCCGTAGTAGGGGATGTCGGCCCTGTGGAAGGCGGCCTGCTGGGCCGCATAGTGGACCGGCGGATTGTAGGCCGAGGCGGGCGCGCCGTGCAGCGCCAGCCGGCCGGCGGTCCAGACGTCCGAGAAGTCGGTGCCCAGGGGCCGTCCGGCATAGTCGACCGCGCCGTTCGAGGTCGCGACCAGGGCCAGGATCGCCAGCGCATAGGCGCCGATCAACAGCAGCGCATAGTTGCGCACGCGCTCTGGCGTCAGCCAGTCGCCGCGCCGAATGGCGCCGATCAGATCGGCCCTGGTGCTGCCCGCCATGCCCAACGCCATAGGGCCGGCGTGCTGAATTTTCCTTTAAGCCGGACCCTTGCCGCCCTGCCTCAGCGACGCTTTGACAGTCCCACCGCCCTGGCCGACGATGGGCAAACCCAAGCCACAGGAGCGCCCCGATGCTGAACCTCACCCGGCCGGAGGGCTTCGCCCCCGAGGACCTGCGCCTGTCGCGCCGGGCGATCGGCGCCGTGTTCTTCGCGGGCTACGCCGTGGCCGCCCTTTCGGCCCAGGCCGAGCCGATCCATACGGACGAGGCGGGCCTGGTCACCGAGACGGTGATGCTGCCGGCGGCGGACATCCAGCTTCCCGCCTATGTGGCCCGGCCCAAGGCGGAGGGGCGCTTTCCAGCGGTGCTGGTGATCTCCGAGATCTTCGGCGTCCACGACTACATCAAAGACATCTGCCGGCGGCTCGCCAGGCTGGGTTATGTGGCCATGGCGCCGGCCTTCTTCGTGCGCGTCGCCGACCCGGCGCCGCTCAGCGACATGCAGGCGATCATGAAGATCGTCGCCCAGGCGTCCGATCCGCAGGTGATGGGCGACATCGCCGCCGCGCTCAAGGTCCTGAAGGTCAGTCCACACGTCGACGCGGCCAAGCTGGCGGTCACCGGCTTCTGCTGGGGCGGCGGCGAGGCCTGGCTGGCCTGCGAGGAATTCACCGACTTCAAGGCCGGCGTGGCCTGGTACGGCCGCATGGTCCCGCCGGCGGGAGCGAGCGAGGACAGCAAGCACTATTGGCCGGTCCAGCGGGTCACGCATCTGCACGCGCCGGTCTTGGGGCTCTGTGGCGCCAAGGATGCGCTGAGCCAGCAGGTCCCGGCGATGGAGGCGGCGCTGAAGGCGGCGGCCAAGTCCGACAGCCACATCATCGTCTATCCGGACGCCGGCCACGGCTTCCACGCCGACTACCGCGCCAGCTATGTCGAGGCGGACGCCAAGGATGGCTGGGCCAAGATGCTGGCGCACTTCGCGGCGCACGGGGTGGCGCCGAAGCCCTACACGCCAGGCTAGGCGAAGCTTACCCGCGCAGGCGGCGCATCAGGGTTTCCAGGTCCCCGGCCAGTTGCGGGTCGCCGGCGCGCAGCTCCTCGATCCGGCGCACCGCATGAAGCACCGTGGTGTGGTCGCGGCCGCCGAAGCGCCGGCCGATGTCCGGCAGGGAGCGGGTGGTCAGCTGCTTGGCCAGCCACATCGCCGCCTGCCTAGGCCGCGCCACCGACCGCGTGCGACGTTCGGAGATCAGGTCGGCCTGCTTGAGGCCGAAGTGCTCGGCCGTCGCCTTCTGAATGTCGTCGACGGTGACGCGCCGCTCGGCGCCGCCGCGCAGGTGGGGCCGCAGCAGGCTCTGGGTTTCTTCCAGCGTCAGGGCGCCGACCCCGGCGCCGGCGCGCACCACCAGGGTGTTGAGCGCACCTTCCAGCTCACGGACACTGTCGGTGAAGCGGTCGGCCAGGAACTGCATGACGTCCGGGCGCAGCGTCGCGTTGAAGCCCTGCTGGCGGCACAGGACCTGAAGCTTGCGCTCCAGGATGCCTAGGCGGAGGGCCCGGTCGGCCGGCTCGATGCCGCAAACCAGGCCGGCGGACAGGTGCGAGCGCAGGCGCGCGTCGATCTCGGTCAGGGCGGTGGGCGGGCGGTCGGCGGAGAATACGACGCGTCGGCCGTCTTCCATGAGCGCGGCCAGGGTGTGGAACAGTTCTTCCTGGGTGCTCTGCTTGCCGCCGATGAAATGGACGTCGTCGATGAGCAGCAGGTCGGCGGTTCTCAGCTCTTCCTTGAAGGCCGCGGCCGACCGCTCCATCAGCGAGCGTACGAAGCTGGACAGGAACCGCTCGGCGGTCAGGTAGACCACCTTGCGTTCGGGCGCGGTGCGCATGGCTTCCCAGGCGAGCGCGCTCAACAGGTGCGTCTTTCCAAAGCCGTAGGGGCCGTGGAACAGCACCGGATTGAAATGGCCGTCGGCCCAGGACGCCACGCGCCGGGCCACGGCGTGGGCGAACTCGTTGGCCGGGCCGGGCACGAAGGTGTCGAAGGTGAAGCGGTCCTGAAGGCCGCCGGTGCGCGAAATCCTCGAGAGTCCCGCGGGCGTTCCAGCCGGCGCATCGCTGGAGACTGGATCGATGGCCTCGATCTCCATGACCCCGGCCGGCGGCGCCTCGCCGCCCTCGGCCTCGAACTCGAGGCGCGACTTGAGGCACAGTTCGCGGCCGTCCGGATCATTGGCGGCCCAGAGCTCGCCGATGCGCCGCCATGCGTAGCGACGAATCCAGTCCCGGGCGATGCCCGTGGGCGTGACCAGGCACAGGCCGCCGTCCGGCATGGTGCGAAGGGCCGCCTGCGCCAGCCACGAGCCGAACGTGTCGTCGCCCAGTTCGCTCCTCAGAGCCTGGCTAGCCTTTCCCCAAACCGCTACGGCGGGCGTCAACGACGCCATTGTTGCGATCCCCTTGTTGGCCATCTGCCCCATCCCCCAATCGTCTCCTTCCCCACCCCGATAGGGAAGGCCGGTCACGCACGCCCCCGCGTTCCGCGACCGCTATGCACACACACACAATTCCTCATCCAGCGGGCGCAGCCGGCCCGCCGTTTGGTTTCATCCGTATAAGATCGAATGTCCTGAGGGGGCTCAGACTAGCTCTGCGGCAGGGGTCGTCAACGTGGATTCTCAATCGCCCTCGGCGATATTTCGATTGACAGTCCGTCCGCCCCAATACGGCCAAGGAAAAGCTGGTCGATCACTTTTTGGGAGGGTGTAAAATGATCGCATGCGGTGCAGTTTGCCGCACATCGAAAACCCCCGACGGTATGAACCGTCGGGGGTTAACTGTAATGATTTCAGCCTGTTAGGTGGTTGGCGCCCAGGATCTAGGCGGCGGAAAGCTTCTTGAGCTGAGCCGCAAGGCGCGACACTTTGCGCGAACCGGTATTCCTGTGCAGGACGCCCTTGCCGACGGCCCGCATGAGTTCCGATTGAGCATCGACGAACGCCGTCTTGGCCAGGACCGCATCGCCGGCCGCCAGGGCCTCTTCAAACTTGCGCACGTAGGTGCGCATGCGAGAGCGGCGCGCCTTGTTGACCTCGGTGCGGCGCGCGATCTTACGGATCGCTTTCTTGGCGCCGGGGTTGTTGGCCATGAACTTCAGAACCTCGAGTGGCGGACGCGCGCCAAGGCAGGCTGCGCCCTCTGAAAACGGGAGGCGCGGATATACGGGAAGGACCCGCACTGGTCAATCCGCCCCGCGCGTCAATTCACGGCACGAAACTCAGGTTAACGCGGATTTGCCATTGACGAGGTGGGTGTGATTCCGTCGCGACTTTGATTCGTCGAGGTGTGCGATGACCCGGGATGAGCTCGAGTTTGATTTACCGAGGGCGCGATTGACGCTGCTCCTGGAGGAATTCTCACAGATAGACGACGACCGTGAGCCCTGTAAAATTGCCTATCCGATCTCCGAAGTGCTGCTGTTGGTGGTCTGCGGGACCATTTGTTCTTGCGATGATTTCGACGACATCGTGCTTTGGGGCGAAGAGCATCTAGAGTTTCTGCGAACGTTCTCGGAATTTCACTTCGGAATTCCCTGTGCTCGATGGCTCCGCATTCTGCTCAACCGAATTGATCCAGATTTATTCGCCCGTTGCTTCGAATCCTGGGTCGCCTCTGTTTGGCCAGACCGCCATGATCTGATCGCCATCGACGGCAAAACCGCCCGCCGCACGCATGATCGCAAGAAGGGGGTCAAGGCGCTCCACACCCTCAGCGCCTACGCCAGCAGCGCCCGTTTGGTCCTGACCCAGACCAGCGTGCCGGAAAAGGCCAATGAGATTACCGCCATTCCCGATCTCCTGGACCAACTCGCCAGGGCCAATCAGCTCGAAGGCGCCAGCGTCACCATCGACGCCATGGGATGCCAGGTGGAGATCGCCGGCAAAATCCTCGACCTCAAAGCCGATTACATCCTGCCGGTGAAGGGCAATCAGCCCACCCTGGCCAACGACATCGAGGCCTACTTCAAGACCGCGCCCGCAGATGAGCTGGTCACCACCTCCACCCTCGAGAAGGGCCATGGCCGCATCGAGAGGCGAACCTATGCCGCCTCAAAAAACGTCGATTGGATCAGCTCTGACAGAAGCTATCCCGGTCAGCCACGCTTTAGAGGCATCAAGACCATCGTCAAGGTCGAAGACCAAACCGAACTTGCCAACAAATGCACCTTCGATACGCGCTTCTATATCGCCTCCATCCCGCTCGATATTGACCGAATAGCTAAGGCCATCCGCGGACATTGGGCTGTGGAAAGCCTACACTGGTCCCTTGATGTCACCTTCAACGAAGACCTGTCCCGCTACCGCGCCCGAAGCGGCGCCAAGAACATGGCCGTCGTCCGACGCTTCGCCTTCAATCTCGTCAAGCAGGTGACCAGGAAGACCGGAAAGCGACCCAACAGCAAAGCCACGGCCAGCATGAAATCAAAGCGGAAGATCGCCAGCTGGAACCCGACCTTCCTGCTCTCGGTCCTGAACGTTAATCCCGGTTAAGGTCGATTCCGAGCCGTGCGCGTCAATTGCACGTCTATCGCGCCGCCTTACGGCCCCTCCACGGCGACGCCCCTGGCGCGGAGCATGGCCGGGACGCTGTCTGGCCCCACCAGATGCCCCACCCCGACCACAATGACGGTGACGCCGTGTGCGGCGAGCCGCCTCTGGATCGTCCGCGTCCAGCGCTGGTTCCGCTCGACGATCAGGCGCTGGTAGAGAACCGGCGCGGCCTGACGCAGGGGGTTCAGGGCGTCGGTCTGCAGGCCGGCGATGTCGCCCGTCAGCCACTCCTGAACGACGCGGTCGTAGGTCTCCGGCCGCTCCTCGATCTCGGTCAGCGTCTCGTCGAGCGAGGCCACCTGGGTTTCCATGGGCGCGCCCGCCAGGAAGCCGATCTGCTGGCTGGTGGTCTCGAAGGCCCGCCGCCGTGCGGTTGGGGGCGCCAGGGCCTGGACCTTCTCCTCGACGCCCTCGCTGGCGTTGGCGCCCATGCGGGCGTCCATGGCGAGGGAGATCGTGACCTCGGCCAGCCAGGGGCGCATGCGCTCCAGCGCCAGCGTCGACAGCGAGAGCTTGTCGGCGACGCGCCGCAGCCTCTGGCCCTGGACGACCGAAAGGTGGTTGGAGAGGCTGTCGTTGGCCGGCAGCGGGCCCCGTGCCTGGGTCAGGGCCACGGCCTCCTGCTGGGTCTGCGGCGTGATGGGGATCTCGAACCACAGGTCATCCGCCTTGGCCAGGGCGTCGGTGAGGGGCCCTGGGACCCAGTCCAGCCCCGACGGCAGGATGTGCACGGACCCAAAGAGGACGATGGTGGAGTCCCTGTCGTGGATCACCCAGACCGGCGGCTTGGCGGCCGCGGCGCCGGCGGCAAGGCAGAAGGCCAGGCTCAGCAAACCACAGAGCGCGCGCCTCATCGCTGGTGTTCCGGACAGTAGAAGGTCGAGCGGCCGGCCTGGACCGTGCGGTGGATCACGCCCCGACAGCCGGGCCTGAGGCAAGGTTCGTGTTCGCGGCCGTAGGCCTGGAAGCTGTGCTGGAAATAGCCCAGGGCCCCATCCGCGCCGGCGTAGTCGCGCAGGGTCGAGCCCCCGGCCTCGATCGCTTCTAGAAGAACGCTGCGGATCGCCTCGGTCAGCGCCTCGATCCTGGCCCGGCCGATCCGGGCGGCCGGCTTGGTGGGGGAGACGCCGGCGCGCCACAGGGCCTCGCACACATAGATATTGCCCAGGCCCGCGACGGTGCGCTGGTCCAGCAAAAGGGTCTTGGCGCCCTGGCGGCGATCCTTGAAGGCGCGGGCCAGGCCGGCGGCGTCGAACGCCTGGCTCAGCGGCTCTGGCCCCATGCCGGCGAAGCGCGGGTGCTCGTCCAGGCGCGCGGTGTCGATCAGGTCCATGTAGCCGAAGCGGCGGGCGTCGAAATAGGTGACCCGGGCGCCAGCTTCGGTCTCGAAGACCACGTGCGCGTGCTTGGGGTCCGCCGGCGCGGCCAGCACGAAGTCTCCCGGCCGCGCAGCCTGGCCCGGCGTGCGGCCGGGGCCCTCGATTTCGAATCGCCCGGTCATCCCAAGGTGCATTGTCAGCGTCTCGCCCCGGTCCAGAGCCGCGAGCAGGTACTTGGCCCGGCGTTCCAGCCTCAGGATGGTGGCGCCGGTCAGGCGCTGGACGAAGCCCTCGGGCAGGGGAAAGCGCAGGTCCGGCCGCCGGGCCACCACGCGCGAGAGCCGGGCGCCGGCGAGGGTCGGCTCAAGTCCGCGGCGGACGGTCTCGACCTCGGGAAGCTCAGGCATGATCCTCTGCCTAGCTGAAGTCGCGTCCCGGCGCCACGTCCGGGCCCGTCGCGGGGACCGGCGGGCCGATGCGGGTGGCTCGGCTGGCTTTGCCATCCCCGACGGCTTATGAGGGCGCGATGAGCGAGAGCAGGGCCAGCTTCGGCTACAAGGACGTCGACCCCAGCGAGAAGCCGGGTCTGGTGCGGGGCGTGTTCGACCGCGTGGCGCGGCGCTACGACCTGATGAACGACCTCATGAGCGGGGGCGTCCACCGGCTCTGGAAGGATGCCGCCGCGGCCCGCCTGAACCCCCAGCCCGGCGAGCTGATCGTCGACTGCGCCGGCGGCACCGGCGACATGGCCCGGCGTTTCGCCAAGATGGCGCGCGCGGCCAAGGCGCGGCGGGGCGGGACTGACGCCCGAGTGGCGGTCATCGACTACAATGCCGAGATGGTTGGCGCGGGGCTGGCCCGCGGCGGCGCGCCGGAGATCGCCTGGGCGGTCGGGGACGCCCAGAATCTGCCCCTGCCGGACGGCGTGGCGGACGCCTATTGCATCTCCTTTGGGCTGCGCAACGTCACCGACATCGCCCGCGCCCTGCGCGAGGCCCGCCGCGTGCTGAAGCCCGGCGGCCGGTATCTGTGCCTGGAATTCTCCCGCCCGGTCACCGAGGCCATCGGCAAGGTCTACGACGCCTATTCCTTCCGCGTGATCCCCGCCATCGGCGCGGCGGTGGCCGGCGACCGGGAGTCCTACCAATACCTGGTGGAAAGCATCCGCCGATTCCCCGACCAGGAAGCCCTGGCCCAGAAGATGCGAGAGGCGGGTTTTGGGCGGGTGTCGGTGACCAACTTCTCCGCCGGCGTCGCGGCGCTTCACCAGGGCTGGGCCGTCTGAGGACGCATGGCCAGCCTCTCCGCCTATCTTCGCCTGATCGACGTGGGCTGGACGCTGGCGCGGGCCGACGCGCTGCTGCCGCGCGAGCTGGACGCGGCGCTGCCGCCCGGACCTCGGGCGTTGGGGCGCTTCCTTCGCCTGTTCTCCGGCGGCGAGGCCCGTCGCGGCCGGCCGGGCGAGCGCCTGGCGCGGGCGCTGGAACGGCTGGGCCCGGTCTCCATCAAGATGGGGCAGTTCCTGTCCACGCGGGCGGACATCTTCGGCGTTGAGTTCGCCGAGGACCTCTCGCACCTGAAGGATCGCCTGCCGCCCTTCGCCACGGCGCAGGCCCGCGCGGAGGTGGCCGCCGCCCTGGGACGGCCGCTGGACTCCCTCTTCACCGACTTCGAAGAGCCGGTGGCCGCGGCTTCCCTGGCGCAGGCGCATCGCGCCACGCTGGGCGACGGGCGCAAGGTCGCGGTCAAGGTGCTGCGCCCCGGCGTGGAACAGCGCGTGGCCAAGGATGTCCAGGCCATGGCCCTGGCCGCCCGCCTGGCCGAGGCCTGGGCGCCGGCGGCGCGGCGGCTGGAGCCGGGCGCCTTCACCGCCATCGTGACCCGGGCCCTGGAGCTGGAACTGGACCTGCGCTTCGAGGCGGCGGGAGCGGACGAGCTGCGGGCGGCCATGGCGACGGACGCCTACATGGCCGCGCCCAAGGTGATCTGGGACGGCGTCGCGCGGCGGGTGCTGACCCTGGAGTGGGCGCAGGGCATGCCGCTCTCGGATCCGGCGGCGCTGACGCAGACTGGCATGGATCGCCGCCGCCTCGCCGACAACATCATCCGGGCCTTCCTGGCCCAGGCCCTGGACCACGGCGTCTTCCACGCCGATCTGCACGAGGGCAACCTGTTCGTCGCCGCGCCGGCGGAGGTGACGGCGGTGGATTTCGGCATCATCGGACGCCTGGGGCCGGGCGAGCGGCGCTACCTGGCCGAGATTCTGTGGGGGTTCCTGCAGAGAGACTACGCCCGCGTCGCGGCGGTCCATTTCGAGGCGGGCTATGTGCCGGCCCACCACGACCGCGCCGCCTTCGCCCAGGCCCTTCGCGCGGTGGGCGAGCCGGTGTTCGGCCGCAAGGCGGCGGACGTCTCCATGGGGCGCCTGCTGGCCCAGCTGTTCGAGATCACCGCGCTGTTCGACATGCGACTTCGCCCGGAACTGGTCCTCTTGCAGAAGACCATGGTCACGGTGGAAGGCGTCGCCCGCCGCATCGATCCGGGCAGCGACATCTGGGCCGCCGCGGATCCGGTGGTCCGCCGCTGGATCCTGCGCGAGCTCTCGCCCGCCGCCCGGGTCCGGGGCCTGATGAACGACGCCCGCGCCGTGGTCGGCGCCCTCGCCCGCGCCGCCGATCGGAGCGCTGACGCGCCGCAGGCGCTCACGCCCGCGCCCACGCCAGCCCCGGCGCCGCATACCGCCGCCGCCGACCCGCCGCCGATGACGCCCAGCTTCGCCTTCCTGATGGGCGTCCTGGTCGCCGCCCTGACCTTCGTGGTCGCGGTCTACGTCGCCCCGATGTGGCTGCGCTAAGGCCAGCCCTCGAAAAGCCGATTCGGTTTCTCTTCCCCCGAGCGATCAGGCGTCTCGACGTCAGTCGTCCAGGTCGTTGTTGGCCGCAGCGCGCTCGCCGCCGCGGGGCGCGTTCGACACCGTGTCCCGTAGCGCTTGCAGCGCCAGGCCGGGCCCAGAAGGTCTGACCAAGACGCTCAGGGGCGGTACGACCCGGGGGTGGGCGTCGGCGCCGCGAGGCTGAGCGATGGACCGCCTCCTGCGCTAGGCGCAGCGCATCCGCCCGGTTAGCGGGGGATGGGGCGATCTTAGTCTTGGTGAAGCGCTCACCATGCGTTTTTCGCGCCATCCCGTCGAAGGCCGCAGACGCGATCACACCGCGTGGCTGCCGAGGATGGCTTTGGGCTCGAGATAGGCTTCAAGGCCAAAGGTGCCGTATTCTCGACCTATGCCCGACTGCTTGAAGCCTCCGAAGGGCGCCAGCGGCTCGTGCGGAGCGCCATTGATGATCACGCGGCCAGCCTCAAGCTGTGACGCGACCTTGCGCGCCCGTTCGACATTGGAAGAGATCACATAGGCTTGCAGGCCGTAGTCCGAGTCGTTCGCAATCCCGATGGCTTCCGCCTCGGTCTGGTACGTAAGGATGGACAGGACCGGGCCGAAAATTTCTTCGCGGACGATCCTCATGTCGTTGGTAACATTCACAAACACGGTGGGCTTCACGAAGAAGCCGGCCAGACCTCCGGGACGGCCTTCGCCACCTATCAACAACTGCGCGCCCTCTGCGAGGCCGAGGCGGATATAGTCTTGGACCCGGTTCCATTGCGACTGACTGACCATCGGACCGACGCTGGTTGCGGGGTCCGCAGGATCGCCTACCTGGACGTTCTCCACCGCGGTTCTTGTGAGTTCGAGCACCTCGGGCAACCGGTCCTGCGGAACGAGAATGCGCGTTCCGGCCACACAGGCTTGACCACTGTTCTCGAACCCCGCCTTGACGGCGAGCGGTATGGCCGTGGCGAAGTCGGCGTCATCGAGAATGAGCGTCGGCGACTTTCCGCCAAGCTCGAGCGTCACCCGCTTCATCGTATCTGCGGCCGCCCGCATGATCGCCTTTCCAACGGCCGTCGATCCGGTGAAGGAGATCTTGGCGACGTCAGGATGCGACGTGAGCTCCGCTCCGACGACATCGCCGCGCCCGGTCACGATGTTGAATACGCCCGCGGGTAGCCCGGCCTCATGCAGGGCTTCGGTGACGATCAGCGTTTGAATGGCGCTCATCTCGCTCGGCTTGATCACACAGGTGCAGCCCGCGGCGATCGCCGTCGCCAATTTGTTGCAGATGAAGCCAGCATTGGCGTTCCAGGGCGTGATGAGGGCCGCGACGCCAAGCGGCTCCATCACGACCTCGGTCGTGTTGATCCGGCGGGTGAATTCATAGGCGTCCAGGCTTTTGGCGGCGTTCAAGAACGATTCCGCGGCAAATCGGGAACTCCAATAGGCGCGCGAGGTTGGGGCGCCATATTCCTCGACCGTGGCCGCCGCCAAGTCGTCGACCCTGGCCAGAACGGCGTCATGCAGGGCGGCGAGCATTTCCATACGCTCGGATTTGGCGGTGCGCGAGAACGCCGCAAAAGCTTGTTTGGCCGCCATGATCGCGCGCTTGGCGTCCTCACGGTCGGCCAGCCTGACCGTGCCGATGACGTCCGCTGTTGCAGGGTTGAAGAGGTTGAACAGCTCCTCGCCGTGCGGCGTTACAAAGGAGCCGCCGATATAGACCGTCTCGATGCTGCGCATCTTGGAGTCCCGATACTCTAAGCTTTGTGCCAAGCCTCCACATAAGCCGCCAGGTTGAAGGCACAAAGAGACGCAAAATTCCGGACAATGCTCGAATCAGCCATAGTTGGCCCAGAGGCGTGGTTGCCGGTCACACCCGCGATCGCCGATCGCAAGGGTCGATGCCCTCAGGTCGCAAGGTCGTTGCGACCGGCCGGAAGGGCGCTTGCCATCGACCAGTAGCGTTCGGCCGCCCGCGCGAGGCCTCGCTTGGCCATGCGGACCAGCACATGCTGGGCTCCGATATCTGGCAGCGGGACGGTCGTGAACGCAGGATCCTCCGCATAGTCGCCAGGACCGCCTTCGATCATCAGGACGACCGTCCCGTGGGCGCGAGCCAGATGCTCCATGGCGCGCCTGCCCGGCTCCGGCGCCAGTCGGATGGTCGCGCCCGCCTTGCGCAGGGGCGCCAATAGCGCCCCCAGCAGCATCGGATGTGACTCGGCCGCTGGAGCGGCGATCACATGGCCGGCCAGGTCCGTCAGGGAAAGGTCTAACCCAGCCGCAAGTGGAACGAGGAGATAGGGCGCTACGGCGCCCAGGTGGATGATGTCGAACTCTTCTTCCTCATGTTCGGGAAGGGGAGAGAGGGCCGCCACCAGATCAACCTGCCCCCCCCTCAGCGCGATGAGGAGGTGCTCCATCGCGCCAGGCTCGCCAACGAGCGAGTATTGGGGATAGCGCAAAGCAAACGCCCCGTTCAGGCGGTGCAAAGCCAGATTTGCCAGCATGGGCAGATAGGTGCCGATGCGCACCGACTTGTTTCGCACGTCGCCCATCGTGCGCGCCAGATCGCGGAAGCCGCGCGACGCCTCAGCGATCTGGCGCGCGTAAGGCAGCAGTTCGCGCGCCTCCGCCGTCAGTTCAAGGCCCGTATTGAGCCGGTCGAAGAGCTTGACCCCGCACATGGCCTCGAGTTTCTGAACCTGCGCCGAGAGCCAGGGCTGGCCGACATTGAGCCTCGCCGCCGCCCGACTGAACGAGCCGTCCTCGGCAACTTCGGCGAAGATAACCATCCATCGAATATTCAGATTGCGCCGCTCCTGATGCCTTCACGTG
>FTAI01001008.1_pt1 | contig 14764 bp, 15 predicted proteins | sample 1638941 | NCBI WGS metagenome assembly FTAI01 (sample SAMEA3914813, study PRJEB12502) | metagenome | biome: forest; material: soil | place: Canada | collected 2011-07-07 | depth 0.3 m | reverse complement strand
GCGCCGCTGAACCCCACCCCAACCCCGGGCGCGCCGCAACAGCCGGTGGCGCCGCCGCAACTGCCCCCGAACGACACCCAATGACCGTCAGCGCCCTTACCCGCCCCGGCGAACGCGATCGGCTGATCGTCAAGCTGGCCAACATCGACTGGACCTTCACCCTGCTGCTGTCGGTGATCGCCGCCGTGGGCGGGGTGATGCTCTATTCCATCGCCGGCGGCTCGTGGCTGCCGTGGGCGGCGCCGCACCTGATCCGCTATGGCGGCTGCCTGCTGCTGATGATCCTGCTGGCCGTCGTGGACCTGCGCGTCTGGTTCGCCCTGGCCTATCCCATCTACGCCGTCGGCCTGGTGCTGCTCTTCGGCGTCGCCGCCGTGGGCCATTCGGCCCTGGGCGCGCAGCGCTGGCTAGACCTGGGTCCGATCCGCATCCAGCCCTCCGAGATCATCAAGATCGGCCTCGTCCTGGCCCTGGCGCGGTTCTACCACTCCCTGTCGGGGCGCAACGCGCGCCTGTCGTGGTGGCTGCTTATCCCCGCCGCCCTCATCGGCCTGCCCGCCGCCCTGGTGGCCAAGCAGCCCGACCTTGGGACCGCCCTGCTGATCGCCGCGACCGGCGGAGTGATGATGATCCTGGCGGGCCTGTCCCTGCGCCTGGTCGCCGTGGGCGTCGTCGGCCTCATCGCCGTCATCCCGGCCGCCTTCATGTTCGTCCTTCAGGGTTACCAGAAGGCCCGCCTGCTCACCTTCCTGGACCCCGAGGCCGACAAGTCCGGCTCGGGCTACCACATCATGCAGTCCAAGATAGCGCTGGGCTCCGGCGGCCTGCTGGGCAAGGGCTTTGGCCTGGGCACCCAGAGCCAGCTCAACTTCCTGCCCGAGAAGCAGACCGATTTCATCTTCTCGTCCCTGGCCGAGGAATTCGGCTTCGTGGGCAGCGTGGCGGTCCTGCTGCTTTATGCGGCGGTGATTTTCATGGCCCTGCGGATCGCCTCGGTGTCCCACAGCCACTTCGGCCGCGTGGCGGCGGCGGGGGTCACCATCACCTTCGCCCTGTGCGTGATGATCAACGGCGCCATGGTCATGGGTCTGGCGCCGGTCGTCGGCGTGCCGATGCCGCTGCTGTCCTGGGGCGGCACGGTGATGATCACGGTGATGGTGGGCTTTGGCCTGGTGCAGTCGGTGCGCGTGCACCGCTATTCGGAAGTCACCAGCGGGCGAGGGGCCATCCTGTAGGTCCTCTCCCCTTTACGGGGGAGGGACAGCCCACGCAGCGGGCAGGGTGGGGATGCCCTCTGACGCCCAGAGCGGGAATATCGGGAGTCTGGCCACAGGCGGACACCCCCACCCCGGTCCTTCGGACCGACCCTTCCCAAGGGGAGGGAGCCTACCCCGCCAGCGCCTGGTCCGTCGCCCGCACCAGGGCGTCGATGATACCGGGCTCCGTGGACGCGTGTCCGGCGTCCCAGATCACCTCGAATCGCGCTTCGGGCCAGGCCTTGCCCAGCGCCCAGGCGCTCTCCAGGGGCGTGACCACATCGAACCGGCCCTGGACGATCCAGCCGGGGATGCCGCGGATCTTGTGGACGTTCTTCAGCAGCCAGCCGTCCTCGTCGAAGAAGCCCTTGTTGGCGAAGAAGTGGCATTCGATGCGCGCGAAGGCGACGGCGAAATCCACCTCGTTGAACTTCGACGGCCGCGCCTCGGGGCCGCGCAGGGAGATGGTGTCGCCCTCCCACTGGCTCCATGCCGCGGCGGCCTCGGCCTGGATGCGGCGGTCGGGCGAGGTCAGGCGCTTGTGGTAGGCGCTGATCATGTCGCCCCGCTCGGCCGGCGGGATCGGGGCCTGGAACCGCTCCCAGGCGTCGGGGAACAGCATCGAGGCGCCGTCCTGGTAGAACCACTTCAGTTCGCGGTCGGTGACCAGGAAGATGCCCCGCAGCACCAGGCCAGTGACGCGCTGCGGATATTTGATGGCGTAGGCCAGGGCCAGGGTGGAGCCCCAGGACCCGCCGAATACGCACCATTTCTCCACGCCCAGATGCTCGCGCAGGCGCTCGATGTCCTCGACCAGGGTCCAGGTTGTGTTGGCGTCCAGGGACGCGTTGGGCCGGCTCTTGCCGCAGCCGCGCTGGTCGAACAGCGCCACGCGCCAGCGCGAGGGGTCGAAGAACCGCCGCATGGTGGCGTTGATCGCGCCGCCCGGGCCGCCGTGCAGCACCACGGCCGGCTTGCCGTCGCGCACGCCGCACTCCTCATAGAAGATCTCGTGGCCCTCGCCGACGTCGAGCCAGCCGGAGCGGAAGGCCTCAGTTTCGAGGTAGAGTCCCCGCCGTCCGGCGGAGGACATGACGGAAGGCGCGGGAGCGATGCGGTCCATGGAACCTTCTACTTCGGAAAGCGCCGGTCCATCCAGTCAAGGATGACGCGATTGACCGCATCGGGCTGTTCTTGTTGCGTCCAGTGGCCGGAATCCTTGATCAGCGCCTTCTCAAGGTCAGCCACATAGGCCTCCATGCCGTCGGCGGCGGAGGGCGGCAGGACGGCGTCCTTTTCCGCCATGACCATCAGGGAGGGGACTTGCACCTGATCGGTCAGGCCCTTCGAACGCTGCCAGTTGCGGGTGAAGTTGCGATACCAGTTGATGCCGCCGGTGAAGCCGGTGCGCTCGAAGGTCTCGACGAACGCGGCCATCTCCTCGTCGGTCAGCAGCTTCGGCCGCGGATCGATGGCGGGGTCGTAGAGGCTGAGCATCTGGATCAGGGCGAAGTTCGACTCCGGCGTTCCTTGCACGTCCTGGCCCTGCAGCGATCCCGACAGCCCGCCGCTGGCCGCTGGGGTGTCGGCCATCGGCCGGCGCATGAAAAAGCCCATGGCCCGCTTCACATCGCCGTCCAGCACGGCGTCCGCCTCGCCGGGCGTCTGGAAGTGGACGATGTACATGTCCTCGCCGAAGCGCTTGCGCATGATGGCGATGGGATCGGCCGGCCCGCGCGCCATGAAGGGCGTGTTGAGGCCAATGACGCCGGCCGTTCGGTCGGGATGGCGCAGCGGCATCTGCCAGACCACGATCCCACCCCAGTCGTGCCCGCAGAAGATGGCCTTCTCGACCTTCAGGTGGTCCAGCAGCCGCATCAGGTCGTCGGTGAGGTGCTCGATGTCGTAGGCCTCCACCGCCTCCGGCCGCGAGGTCAGGCCATAGCCGCGCTGGTCGGGCGCGATCGCCCAACGGCCCGCCGCCTGGCAGGCCTTCAGCTGGTGGCGCCAGGAAAAGGCCAGTTCCGGAAAGCCGTGGCAGAAGATGATCGGCACACCTTCCCCACGGGGTCCGACCTCGTAGTAGGCCATGCGGATATCGCCCAGCTCGGCGTACTGCACCGGCGGCATCTGGCTCTCAATCGCAGACATGGACGACCTCCCTGGGTTCTTGTGACCCGCGTTCACCCTGGCGTGAGGGAGCCGGCGGGGCAAGGCCTACGTGGAACCCGGACTCGGGGCGAGCGTTGTTGTGGCTCAAGATTCTTCAACCGCCACGAGGAGATAGCCATGAGCACCAACCGAATCCAAGGCGCCGGCAAGAAGGCCGCGGGCGCGGTCAAGCAAGCCGCCGGCAAGGCCGTCGGCAACGAACGCCTGCAAGCTGAAGGCGCCGTCGAAAAGGCCGCCGGTGCGGCTCAGAACGCGGTCGGCAAGGCCCAGGACAAGCTGGCCAAGACCATCAAGCACTAGGCTTCACTCTCAGGAGGAGGGCCTGAGGGGCTGGACGGGGCCGCATCGCCTTGCTGCGATGCGGCCCTTGTCGCGTCAGGCCGGCGCGGTGATTGCCCGGCCGCGCAGCATCGGCCAGAAGATGTTCAGCGCCAGGCCGCTCAGCACCAGGCAGGCGGCCGCGATCTTCCAGACGGGCAGGGGCTCGGCCAGCCACCACGCCGACGCCGTCATCCCGAACACCGGCACAAGCAGCGCCATGGGCGTCACCGTCGCCGCCGGGTGGCGGGCCAGCAGCCAGCCCCAGACCGCATAGCCGAAGATGGTGTTGCCGACGCTTTGCCAGAGCACGGCCGCCCAGGTTCCGATGCCGGCCGCCGCCAGGCCGGCCTTGATCGCCGGCAGGCCCTCGAACATCAGGGACAGGAGATACAGGGGCGGGGCGGAAAACAGGCTCGCCCAGATCACATAGGACAGCATGTTCGCGTCCGGCGCCTTGCGCGCCACCATGTTGCCGCCGGCCCAGCAGGCGCCGGCGATCAGCACCAGGCCCACGCCCAGCGGCGTTGTCGCTCCTTGAGCATGCAGGACAATCACCGCGAACCCCGCCACGGCCAGGGCCAGCGCCGCCCATTGAAAGGGCGCCAGCCGCTCGCCGCCGCGCCACATCGACAGCCCGATGGTGAAGAACACCTGCGACTGCACGACCAGCGACGCCAGGCCCGGTGAGATATGCCCCTTCATCGCCACGTAGAGCACGCCGAACTGTCCCGCCCCGATCAGCACGCCATAGGCGGCCAAGTCGCGCCATGGAACCTTGGGCCGGCGGACCAGGAACACCCAGGGCAGGGCGGCCAGGGTGAACCTCAGCGCCGCGAACAGCAGCGGGGGCAGGGCGCCCAGCCCCAGGCGGATGACGACGAAATTGGTCCCCCAGACGGCGACCACAGCCAGGGCCAGCAGCGCATCGCGCGGGCCAAGGCCCGCCGCCTTGGTGTGGGCGATAGGTGACATGCCCCGCCTATAGCGGCTCGGTCGCGACAAAGGCGAGCCGCAATGTCCGGTTGGCCTTTCAGTTTTTCGAGGAAGGTCATTAGAAGCACCGGACCATGACCGAACCTCCAGTCCCTCAGCGTATCCCGATCAGCTTGGTCCTGTTGGCGGGCGCCCTGACGGCCGTGGCGCCCCTGTCCATCGACATGTACCTGCCCAGCCTGCCGGCGCTGCGGGCCTACTTCCACGCCCCGGCCGAGGCGACGCTGGGCGCCTTCCTGATCGGCCTGGCGGTGGGCCAGTTCCTGTACGGCCCGCTTTCGGACCGCATTGGCCGCCGCCTGCCGCTGATCGGCGGGCTGGCCCTGTATCTGGTCGCCACGGCCGCCTGCATCTTCTCGCGCTCGCTGGAGGTGATGATCGTGGCCCGCTTCTTCCAGGCGCTCGGCGGCGGATCGGGCCAGGTCCTGGCCAGGGCCGCCATCCGCGACCGCTTCGACCACCAGACCTCGGCCCGCGTGCTGTCCATGCTGATGCTGGTGATGGGCATCGCACCCATCCTGGCGCCCTTGGCGGGCGGCTGGCTGGTCACTTTCGGCTGGCAGTCCATCTTCATCGCCCAGATCGTGCTGGGCGGCCTGATCACCCTGTGGGCCGTGATCGGCTTCGTTGAGACCCACTCCAAGGAGCGCGCGGCGGTGTCGCGCGGCGAAAATGTCTGGGCCAGCTTCAGGGTGCTGCTCACCAACCCCCAGCTCATCGGCTACGTCCTGGCCGGATCGTTCAACGGCGCGGCGCTGTTCGCCTACATCGCCGCCGCCCCCGGCCTGCTGATCGGCGCCTACGGCATCGCCCCGGCGAACTTCGGCTGGGTGTTCGGGGCCAACGCCATCGGCATGGTGGGCATGAGCCAGATCAACGCCCACCTGCTGCGCCGGCGCACGCCCGAATACATCCTGATGCGCTCGCGCCCGGCCTCGATCGTCTTCGCCTTCATGCTGCTGGCGACGGCGCTGAGCGGCTTTGGCGGCATGTGGGGCATCCTGATCCCGCTGTTCCTGGTGATCGCCTCCTTCGGCCTGGTTGGGTCGAACACCCAGGCCGCCGGCCTCAGCGTCGACCTGGCAAGGACCGGCGCCATCTCCTCGCTGATGGGCGCCGCCACCTTCGCGGTCGGCGCCCTGATGACGGTGCTTGTGGGCGCCACGCACGACGGCACAGCCAAGCCCCTGGCGATCATCATCCTGGTGGCGATCCTGCTGTCCTCCGCCGCCCTCTACGGCCTGGCGCGGCCGACCAGGTCGCTGGCGCCGGCCTGATCCAAGCCCCGCGTGGCCCAGGCCAGCACGGCCCATCCGCCCAGGAACAGCAGGCCGCCGATCGGCGTCACCGCCCCTAGCCACCTGGGGCCGCCCAGCGCCATGGCGTACAGCGACCCGCTGAACAGCAGCGATCCGCCCAGGAAGAAGGCCGGCGCGAACCGAGCACGCGGGGCTCCGGCGACCGCCAGGGCGGCGCAGGCCAGGGTCGCCAGGGCGTGCAGGAATTCATAGGTCGAGCCGGTCCTCAGCCACTCCTTGGCCAGGGGATCGGCGATCCCATGGGCGGCGAAGGCGCCGAAGGCCACCGACAGGAAGCCGCTGATCGCGGCCAGGCACGTCCAGGTGCTGCGGCGCCAGTTCACGTTTGACCTTCCGTCATCATTGCCAGGCCGGGGGGCCGGACCTATGGCTTGCCCGCAAAAGCCCGATCGGCAGGGCGCGCGTAGCATGAGGAGGCGACCATGGCCCTGACCAAAGGCGACGATTTCCCCATTCACCAGACGCCCGAGCCGATCGCCTATTCGGGCACCGACCGAAACTTCTACGACCGCTACTTCTTCAACGGTTACGGCGCCGAGGGCGAGCTTTTCTTCGCCGCCGCCATGGGCATCTATCCGCACCTCAACATCGCCGACGCCGCCTTCTGCGTGGTCCGCGACGGCGTGCAGGTGAACCTCCACGCCAGCCGCTGGTTGAACATGGAGCGCATGGACATGCAGGTCGGCCCCATCGCCATCGAGGTGATCGAACCCCTGCAAAAGCTCCGCCTCAAGGTCGATTCGCCCCAGCATGGCCTCAAGGCGGAGATCGTCTTCGAGGGGCGCGCCTTCCCAATCGAGGAGCCGCGCTTCATCCGCCGCAACGGCCCGCGCGCCTTCATGGACTACACCCGCCTGACCCAGAACGGCCGCTACACCGGCTGGATCGAGCTGGACGGCAAGCGCGAGAGCGTCGACGGCTTCACCGGCACCCGCGACCGCTCCTGGGGCATCCGCCCCGTCGGCGCGCGCGACCAGCAAGAGGTCGTGCCGCCGGTGGCGCCGCAGTTCTTCTGGATCTGGTCGCCCTGCAACTTCGAGAGCGGCAGCTTCTTCTTCCACACCAACGACGACGCCCACGGCGAGGCCTGGAACCGGCGCGCGGTCTGGGCGAGGGAAGGGGCCAACGTCGATGGCCTGGGCGAGATCGACGACTGCGCCATCGCCATCGACTGGAAGTCCGGCACGCGCCACGCCAAGGCCGCGACCGTCACTCTCAAGGAGGGCGGCGCCGCGCGCGAGATCATCTTCGAGCCACAGTACGAATTCTTCATGCTGGGTCTGGGCTACGGCCACCCCAAATGGGGTCACGGCCTCCATCACGGCCAGCTCGTGGTCGAACGCGAGGACTTCAAGCTGTCGGAGGTCGACCGTCGCCTGCCGCAACACCTGCACATCCAGGCGCTTAGCAAGGTCACCTACCGCGACAACAAGGGCTTCGAGGAAGTCGGCCGCGGGGTCCTGGAACAACTGGTCCTTGGCCCGCACGCGCCGTCCGGCTTCACCGGCATGGCCGACTTCGCAAAATAGCCAATGACCATGACCCTGGCAGAACGCCTCGAGGCGTACCTCACCCGCACCCACGGCCAGGCGGCCAGCGTGAAGATGCTGAGCCGGATCTCCGGCGGCGCCAGCCGCGAGACCTACAAGTTCGACGCCGAGATCGCCGGCGAGACCCTCGGCTACATCCTGCGCCGCGACCCGCCCGGCAGCCTGATCGAGACCGATCGGCGGCTCGAATTCCTCGCCATCCAGTCCTTCACCGGCAAGGGCGTCGCCGCCCCGCGAGCCCTGGCGCTGGAGATCGACGGCGCCGAGCTGGAGCGTCCCTTCTTCCTCATGCACCGGATCGATGGGGGTGCGACGGGCAGCCCCTTCGCCGCCGATCCCTATGGCGAGCACGGCGCCGCCATTGGCGAGCAGTTCTTCTCCATGATGGGCCGCATCGCCGGCGAGCCGGTTGAGGGCCTGCCGATCCTGGAGGCGGCGCAGATCCCGGCGCCGGAAGACTGTTGGAAGCAGCAGCTGGACTACTGGGCGGGCGTCATCGACGAGGACGAGCTGCATCCCCAGCCCATCGTGCGCGCCGCCATCCGCCGCCTGCGCGCCAATCCGCCGCCGCCCGCACAGAAGATCGCGGTGGTGCACGGCGACTACCGCTCCGGCAACTTCCTGCAGGACGGCGCGGGCAAGATCATCGCCATTCTCGACTGGGAAATGGCCCATCTGGGCGATCCGCTGGAAGATCTGGGCTGGGCAGCCGATCCCCTGTGGTCGCTGCCGGGTTCGGCCACCGTGTCCGGCACCGTGCCCCTGGAGGAGGGGATCGCCATCTGGGAGCGCGCCAGCGGCCTGAAGGTCGACCCCAAAGCCTTCGCCTGGTGGCGCCTCTTCGCCTCGGTCAAGGGCCAGGCCATCTGGACCTCCGCCGCCAAGGAGTGGCGCGACGGCGGCTTCAAGGAGCCGATCCTGGCCTTCTCCGGCTGGTACACCGCCCGCCGCCAGGACCAGATCCTGGCCGACCACCTGGCCGCGCGCCTGGACGACCTGGAGGCCGCCAAATGACCCCGACCCTTCCGGAGATCATGACGAGCCTCGCCGTCACCCTCAGCACGCCGCTGCCGCCCGAGTCCAGCGGCGACTACACGGTCGGCCGGGCGGGCATGCTGACCATGCTCTCCATGCTGGCGTCCCAGGAGGCCCAGCGCGGTCCCGCCGCCCGCATCTGGGAAAACGGCGCCATCCGCGAGATGCTGGGCAAGGCGGCCGGCGCCTACGACGCCGCCATGGGCGGAGCTCTCGCCAAGGCCGCCCGCGAGCGCGATACGGACTTCACCTGGTCCGGCCTCGACGCCGCCAACGCTGCCCTTCGCCGCCTGCTCATCACTCTGCACGAAAAGGTCGAGCAGGCCGGCGATAACAACCTCGACCGTGAGATCATCGGCCTCTATCGTGAAATGGCGTACGCGCGCCGGCTGGAGTTGGCCGGCGGCTGAGATTGCTGGAGGCGGGGCCTTGAAGCGTTTCCTCATCGCCCTGGCGGCCATCGCCGCCGCCAGCCCGGCCGGGGTGGCGGGGCTCAAGACCTTCAAGGCCTGGAGCGCGGTCTGCGACAACCTGCGAACCTGCGTCGCCTTCGGCTTTCCCCCGGCGGACCAGCCCGACGGCGGCTATCTGCGCATCGCCCGCAGCGGCGCCGCCGGCGCCGTGCCGCGGGTCACCCTGGGCGTCATCTCCGATGATGCGCCCAAGGCCGCGGCCTGGACGCCCCTGATCGACGGCCGGCCCATCGCCGGCGTGCCGGCCCTGGCGGTGAAGGCGGACGACAGCTACCGGCAGGCGACCCTCACCCCCACCCAGGGCGCCGCCCTCATCGAGGCCCTGCGCAACGGCGGCGTCCTGACCCTGCGGGCCGGCGGCGCCACCGTCGCCACGATCTCCCTGGGCGGCAGCGCCGCGGCCCTGCTCTGGATCGACGACCAGCAGCAGCGCATCGGCACTGTCACCGCCCTGGCGCGGCGCGGCGACAAGCCGGCCGGCGCGGTGCCGGCCGTCCCGGCCCTACCCATGCTCCGCCCCGGCCCGCCCGCCAGCCAGGCCGGCCTGCCCACGCGCGTGCCGGCCGCGGTCCGCCGCGCGCGCAAGGACTGCACCGCCAACCCCGCCGCCGACAACGACGCCCCGCTCATCGCCCGCCTGGCGCCCGGCGTCGTGCTCTGGGGCCCGGTCTGCGACCAGGGCGCCTACAGCATCGGCAACACCTTCTTCATCGGCGACGAGAGGGGCGGCGCCCTCAGGCCCGTTCTCTTCCCTGAGCCGCCGGGCCTCGCGGACAAGCCGTCTGGCGAACTTTCCGATCCCGAGTACGACGAAAAGACCCGCATCCTCACCAGTTTCGCCAAGGGCAGGGGGCTTGGCGACTGTGGGGAGATGATGTCCTGGGTCTGGGACGGCAAGGCGTTCCAGCTGCTCGGCGCCACCGTCATGACCCAGTGCCATGGCGTGGCCATGGACGACTGGCCCACGCTCTGGGTGGCAAAGAGCCGGTAGCGTTGTCGATCTAGGTTGGCGAAGCGGGCTGACGGAGGGAGCGCAACGCCCCCACGCAGATGATCCAATCAAACGTGACGCTGCCATAGGTCCACGACTCTGCTAGCGGAGGCCATGTCGGTCACCCAGCGCCTCGGGCTGTTCTACGCCGCGATCTTTGTCGGCGGCGGCGTCAGCGGGCCGTACATCGGCCTGTGGTTCAAGGCCCACGGCCTGGACGGCGCCCAGATCGGCTTCATCCTGGCCGCTCCGGCCCTGGCGCGGGTCGTCACCGGGCCGGCGATCGCGGTCTGGGCCGACGGGTTCCGCCTGCGCCGGACCCCGATCATCATCATGGGCGCCGTGATGGCCGCGCTCTACGGCCTGTTCGAGTTCACCTGGGGCTTCTGGGCCTGGTGGTGGCTGTGGCTGGCCTCCCAGAGCCTGTTCGCCAACTTCAGCCCACTGGCCGACGTCATCGCGCTTCGGCGGGCGCGGACGGACGGCTTCAACTACGGCTGGCCGCGGGGGATGGGGTCGGCGGCCTACATCGCCGCCAATGTCGGGATGGGCCTGCTGCTCACCCGAATGCGCACCGACGTGGTCCTCTGGTGGATGGCCGCCAGCGCGGTGGGCGTCGCCCTTGGCGGCGTCTTGCTGCCGCCCGATCCGGTGCACGAGGTCGGCGAGCGGATGGCGGGCCGGCTGAGATGGCAGGGCCTCGGCGGCCTGGTCACCGATCCGGTGTTCATGCTGGCGGTGGTGTCAGTGGGCCTGATCCAGGCCAGCCACGCCTTCTACTATGGCTTCTCGACCCTGGTCTGGCGCGCCCAGGGCCTGTCGCCCAGCTACACCGGCCTGCTCTGGGGCCTGGCGGTGACGGCCGAGCTGATCTTCCTGTGGTTCATGGAGCCCATGCGCCGCGCCCTGGGGGCCAAGCGCCTGGTGATGCTGGGCGGCCTTGGCGGGCTCGTGCGCTGGACCTGCCTGGCCCTGTCGCCACCCCTGTGGCTGCTGGTCCCGATCCAGATCCTCCACGCCCTGACCTTCACGGCCACCTTCATGGGCTCGCTGCAGCTGGTCGAGCGGCTGAGCACACCGCAGAACGCCACGGCGGCGCAGACCCTCAATTCGGTGCTGTCGGGCGGCATCTTCATGGGCCTGGCGTCGATGGCCTCGGGCGCCCTGTTCGACGCAGCCGGTCCCTACGGCTACTTCGCCATGAGCGCCTGCGCGGCCCTTGGCCTGATCGGCGCCGCCCTGCTGCCGGACGCCGCCCACGGTGACGGGTCCTTGCTGGAGGTCGTCCGCTTAGGTCACCCACGCTGACCAATCGCCTTGCCCGACCTCGGGGAAGGGCTGATCTAGATCCCTGAAGGGCCGAAACGCAGGAGAGAGACGTGCGCGCGCTGCAACTGGTCGACGGCGTCGGCCTCGAGAACCTCAAGATCGTCGAGCTGCCCGAGCCCAGGCCCGGCCCCGGCGAAGTGCTCGTGCGGATGCGCGCGGTGTCGCTGAACTATCGCGACCTGTTGATGGTGGGCGGCGTCTATGGCCGCCAGACACCCCTGCCCCTGACGCCGTTCTCCGACGGCTGCGGCATCGTTGAGGCGGTGGGCGAGGGGGTCACCCGCGTGGCGCAGGGCGATCGGGTCTCCACCCTGTTCTTCCAGAAATGGCTCTCCGGCAAACCCACCTACGAGACCCAGGCCTCGGCGCTGGGGATACCTGTGCCGGGGGCCGGACGCGAACTGGCGGTGTTCAACCAGAACGGGGTCTCCAAGGTCCCGGACTTCTTGACAGACCACCAGGTCTCGACCCTGGCCTGCGCGGCCCTGACCGCCTGGCGGGCGCTGTTTGACGATGCGGCCCTGAACCCCGGCGACACGGTGCTGCTGCAAGGCACCGGCGGCGTGTCGGTCTTCGGCCTGCAGCTGGCCAAGGCGGCGGGATACCGCACCATCATCACCTCCTCGTCGGACGCTAAGCTGGAGCGGGCCAAGGCGATGGGGGCCGACCATCTGATCAACTACAGGACCACGCCGGAGTGGGGCCGCGCGGCGCGCGAGATCACCGGCGGCCAGGGTGTCGACTTCGTCATGGAGGTGGGCGGCGCCGGGACCCTGACCGAGAGCCTCAGATCCATCGCCCTGATGGGCCACATCGCCATCATCGGTGTCCTGGCCGGCGCAGCCGAGCCGCTGCAGATCGGCTCCATGATCTCCACGGGCGCGAAGCTCCAGGGCGTCTCGGTCGGCTCGCGGGCCATGTTCGAAGCCATGTGCAAGGCGATTGAGCTGCACCGCATCCAGCCGGTAGTGGACAAGGTCTTTCCATTCACCGAGGCTGTGGCGGCCTTCGAGGCCATGCGCGCCGGCGAACACTTCGGCAAGATCGTCCTGACCTTCGCCTAACCCGACCTTGGCCTGACCTGGCCTTCGCCGGACGCGGCCTTCGGCTGGCATTCGGCAATGTCGTGGCCGAACATGGTTCAGCCTGGGTTCATGCCGTGCGACACAGTTTTCCGGATCGAAACACGGCCCGCAGCTGCGCCGCCCAGGAGGAAACATCATGACCCGAATCGCCATGCTCGCGCTGGCCACGGCCTGCGCGGCGGCGCTGGCCGGCGCCGTCCAGGCACAGCCCGCCACCGCAACCGGCAGCGCCACCCTCTACGAGGGCCCCAACTTCCAGGGCCGCTCGATCACCATCTACCGCGGCGCCGACAACCTCCAGGACTCCAACTTCAACGACGTCGCCCAGAGCGCCCACTTCGACGGCGACTGGACCGTCTGCTCCGACGCCGGCCTGCGCGGCAACTGCCAAACCCTGTCGGGGGACGTGCCGAACCTGAACCGCTACGGCCTGGGCCGCATGGTCTCATCCCTGCGCAAGGGCGCCATGGTCGGCGACAACGGGGCTGGCGGCTATGGCCGGGACACCGGTCCCGATCGCGGCCCCAGTCCTGATCGAGGGCCGGGCGACCGCCCCGCTCTGCCGGACGAACGCGGCTATGGCGCCAGCCCGGCCTACGGCGACAATCGCGGCGCCCCCGACAGCCGGGGCAACGACGGCAATCGCGGCGGCGCTGGCAACCAAGGCTATGGCGACAATCGCGACTATGGCGACAATCGTGGGGATGACCGCGGCTACGGCGGCCGTCCCGGCGCCTCGCAGTGGACCGACGGCTTCCCAGGCCGTTCGGTGGTCTTCTTCCCCCGCCCCAGGTCGGACGGCCAGGACATCGCCGCCTTCGACCGCAGCGCGGCCGACTGGTTCTGCCGCCGGCAGGGCCTGGGCGCGGCGGTCTATTTCGACACCAGCACCCGCGGTCGCGGCTTCCGCTTCAACGGCGGCGGCTTCTCCCTCAACGCGCCGGTCCTGCGCGACGTGGTCTGCCGTCGGTAGCCGAAAATATTTCGACCGGGGGGCTGGCGCCAGTCGCGCGACGCGTGTATCAGCCCCCTCCCGAAAGGACGAAGACCCATGTTCGGCTTCTCGCCAAACCAATGCCGCACCGCCAATCAGCCCGGTCAGATGACCGGCCTGGAGGATACGTGCGTGCTGGAGGGGAGCTTGGCCTAGGGTCTTTTGACGGACTTTCGGCAGACGCAATGAACCCCTCCCGGCCCGGCCTGGAGGGGTTCTTCGTTTGCGGGGAACGCGTCCGGATCGTGAAGCTGGGAGGGGCGGCAGAAGGATCAGGACGGTGAGCGGATATCAAGGCATTGAAACCAAGGGCGCGCACATCAAGGCGTGGACCCGTGGCGTTCCCATCGAGGACGCGGCGCTGCAGCAGCTGAAGAACGTCGCCGCCCTGCCGTTCATCCACAGCCACGTGGCGGTCATGCCCGACGTGCACTGGGGGCGCGGCGCCACGGTGGGATCGGTGATCCCCACCCTGGGCGCGATCATCCCGGCGGCTGTCGGTGTGGACATCGGTTGCGGCATGATGGCGGTGCGGACCTCGCTCCGGGCCGGACATCTGCCGGACAACCTGGCGGCGATCCGGTGCGACATCGAGGCGGCCGTCCCGCATGGGCGGACCGACAACGGCGGACGCAACGACCTCGGCGCCTGGCAGGCGGAGGCTCCGGCCTCGGCCCAGGCGCGGTGGGCGCTGCTCGAGGACGGCTACAAGGCCGTTGTCGACAAGCACCCCAAGGCGGCGCACCCGCGCGGCCTTGGCCACCTCGGCACGCTTGGAACCGGCAACCACTTCATCGAGCTCTGCCTCGATGAGGAGAGCCGGGTCTGGGTGATGCTGCACTCCGGATCGCGGGGAGTTGGCAACAAGTTCGGCAGCTACTTCATCGAACGGGCCAAGCACGAGATGCGGCGCTGGTTCGTGAACCTGCCGGATGCTGAGCTGGCCTACTTTCCCGAGGGGACGGAGGGCTTCATCGACTACATCCGCGCGGTGAGCTGGGTCCAGAAGTACGCCCTGGCCAACCGGGAAGTGATGATGGAGGCGGTGCTTGGCGTCCTGACGGCGCGGTGGCCGGACCTGTTCGCCACCGAGCTGGCCGTGAACTGCCACCACAACTACGTGGCGCGGGAGCGGCACTTCGGCGCCGACGTCTTCGTCACCCGGAAGGGGGCAGTCCGGGCGGGGGCAGGGGACCTGGGGATCATTCCCGGCTCGATGGGCGCCAAGTCGTTCATCGTGCGGGGC
>FTAI01000182.1_pt1 | contig 14797 bp, 15 predicted proteins | sample 1638941 | NCBI WGS metagenome assembly FTAI01 (sample SAMEA3914813, study PRJEB12502) | metagenome | biome: forest; material: soil | place: Canada | collected 2011-07-07 | depth 0.3 m | reverse complement strand
GGTGCGCAAGGCTGGCTCTTCCATCGGCGCGGTGATCGAGGTCGAGGCGACCGGGGTTCCCGCCGGCTGGGGCGCGCCGATCTACGGCAAGCTCGATGCGGAACTGGCCGCCGCCCTGATGTCGATCAACGCCGCCAAGGGGGTGGAGATCGGCGAGGGCTTCGCCTCGGCGGCGCTCAGTGGCGAGGAAAACGCCGACGAGATGCGGCTGGGCAATGACGGGCCGGTCTTCCTGTCCAACCACGCCGGCGGGGTGCTGGGTGGCATATCGACGGGCCAGAGCGTAGTGGCGCGGGTGGCGTTCAAACCGACGTCGTCGATCCTCACCCCGCGCCGCTCCATCAACGAGGCCGGCGAGGACATCGAGGTCCGCACCAAGGGCCGCCACGATCCCTGCGTCGGCATCCGCGCGGCGCCGGTGGTCGAGGCCATGGTCGCCTGCGTGCTCGCCGACGCCTTCCTGCGGCATCGCGGGCAGGTGGGTGACCATACAGGCGTCCGGATTGGCGCTTTGTCCGCTCACGTTCCGGATGACTAGCCTCGCGTTCCGCGTGTCTTCCGCCCGCCGGCCAGGGGAGTATTCTCACCGACAGGGTTGACCGGCTCGGCGGCGCTTCGTAATTGCGAGAGTTACACCGTTTTGCGAGCCGTACAGTCCGCCGGCCACTCTCGCGCCGAGGATAACCCCAGTTTCACGGATCCGACTTGCGCTCTGAACTGCTAAGAATACTTCTGGTGGACGATAACCACCATATGCGCGTGCTCCTCACGGAAATCCTGCGCGCGATAGGGGTTAAACACGTCTACGAGGCCAACGACGGGGCCGAGGCCCTGCAGGTCATGCGTTCCAACCCCATCGACATCATCATGAGCGACCTGGCGATGCAGCCACTGGACGGCATCGACTTTGTTCGCCTGCTGCGCAATTCCCCCGACAGCCCCAATCCGATGGCCCCGGTGATCATGATCACCGGCCACTCGACGCACCGCCGGGTGCAGGAAGCCCGCGACGTGGGGGTCAATGAGTTTCTGTCCAAGCCGGTGACGGCGCGGGGCGTGCTGGAGCGCATCGCCCAGGTGGTGGACAACCCCCGCGCCTTCGTGCGCACCCCGGCCTATTTCGGCCCCGATCGTCGTCGCCGTGCGGACCCGAACTATACCGGCCCGAAGCGTCGGGCGTCCGACAAGGCCTGATCGCCCGCTGGTCGCTAGCCGACCGCGAGGCTGCAGCTCTCGCCGATCGTCGGGCGGGAAACGACCACTCTCGAAAGCCCTGGAAACGCCGGCTTCAGCTGGGCGGCGAAATACAGGCACAGCCGCTCGAGGGTCGGCGTCTCCAGCCCCGGCTTCTCGTTGAGCAGCCCATGATCCAATTCCGCCGCGACCGCGCGCAGAGCCTCGTCCAGGGCCGCCAGATCGGCCACCCAGCCGGTGGCGGCGTCCGCCGCGCCCCGTACGCTGGCCTCGACGCGGAAGGAATGGCCGTGCAGGCGGCGATAGCGATGATCGGCCGGCCCCTGCTCGATATAATGGGCGGCGTCGAAGGTCGCCGACTTGGTGATTTCAAACTGCGGTTCGGTCATGAAAGGCGGGCCGGGCTCCGAGCGGATCGCTCAGGCGATGCCGATGTATTTGTGGGTTTGCAGGCTTAAACGCCACCGGGGGTGGGAAAGGCAATAGGCGACGGCGGCCTTGGTATTGGCTTCCCGCGCCGGGCCGTCCATCGGCTGCAGGTAGAAACGCTCGAAATCCAGCCCCTCGAACCGGGCCGGATCGACCCCGACCTGCGGATAGACCAGCTTCAGTTCCTGGCCACGGACCTGGGCCAGGGGCGCCTGGGCCTTGGGGCTGACGCAGACCCAGTCGATGCCTTCGGGCGCCGCCAGGGTTCCATTGGTCTCCACGGCGATCGAGAAACCCTCGGCATGCAGGGCCGCGATCACCGGCGGATCAAGCTGCAACAGCGGCTCGCCCCCGGTGCAGACCACCAGTCGTTCCTCGCGACCCAGCCCCCAGCAGCCGGCGACCGCCCGGGCCAGAGCCTCGGGGCTCTCAAAGCGGCCGCCCCCAGGGCCGTCCATGCCCACGAAGTCCGTATCGCAGAAGGTGCAGACCGCGCTCGCGCGATCGACTTCGCGCCCGCTCCAGAGATTGCAGCCGGCGAAGCGGCAGAACACCGCCGGCCGCCCCGCCTGACCGCCCTCGCCCTGGAGGGTCAGGAAGATCTCCTTGACGGCGTAGCTCATGGCTCCAGCGCCGGTCGTCCGGCGTCGGTCCACTCCGCCCAGCCCCGGGCGCGCAATTCACACGCCGGACAGGTCCCGCAACCGGCGCCCCAGTCGTGGGGCGTGCGGTCGCCGAGATAGCAGGTGTGACTCTCGGCGATGGTGAGATCAACCAAGGCCTCGCCGCCCAGGCCCTTGGCCAGGGCCCAGGTTTCCGCCTTGGTCAGCCGCATCAGCGGCGTTTCGATGACGAAGTCCCGCGCCATCCCGAGGTTCAGGGCGGTCTGCATGGCGTCCAGGGTGTCGCGCCGGCAGTCCGGATAGCCGGAGAAGTCGGTCTCGCACATGCCGCCGACCATCACCCCAAGGCCGCGCCGGTCGGCCAGGGCCGCGGCGTAGGTCAGGAACACCAGGTTGCGGCCAGGCACGAAGGTCGAGGGCAGGCCCCGTTCGGTCACTTCGATCGCCCGGTCCGAGGTCATGGCGGTCTCGCCGATGGCCCCGAAGGCGCGCAGGTTCAGCCGGTGGTCGGGGCCCAGGCGCGCCGCCCAGTCCGGAAACCGGCGCTTGATCGCGCCCCGGACCTTTTGTCGCGCCTTCAGCTCCACCGCGTGCCGCTGGCCGTAGTCGAACCCGACGGTCTCCACCCGGGCATATCGCCCCAGCGCCCAGGCGAGGCAGGCGGTCGAATCCTGCCCACCCGAGAAGAGGACGAGGGCGCCGAGCGTGGAGACTGGGTTATCCGACATGGGTTCGGCGCGACTTCCTAAGCCGGAGCGGTCAAGGCGCATCCAGGCGCGAGGTCTTACACGAGGCGCCGGAGCGGGAAAACCTTTGCGGAGCCGCCGACCTCCAAGTCGGATCGATGCGACGTCCACGCTCAAAGAACCGCGTTCCTTGATCGGCCTGTATTCACGAGCGAAGGCGGCGCAATGGCATCCTTAAGGACTTTGCAAGCCTGGATGGCGCATAGTGATCATCCATCAGCACCCCGTGTTTTCCATGCCAGATATTTCGAGCCTGATCGACGATATCGCGCCTGTCGCGGCGGACGCCCTCGGCGGCGCCCTGCTGGACCGGTTTCTTGACCATCCGGGCTGTGATCTTCTTGTCGTCGCCTCCCCGGCGGGTCAGCCGATCGGGGTGATCTCCCGCGGCGCCGTGCGGCCGCAGGACTCGCACCGCACCGCCGCGGACCTCGCCTCGGCGCCGGTTACGGTGGGGGTCGATGCGGACATCGACGAGGCCTGCGCCGTGCTGCTGGCCCAGCGTGATCCCCCCGCTGGCCTGGTGGCCATCGACGGCGGCGTCTATCGCGGCGTGGTCAGCGCCCGCAGCCTGCTGCGCAGCCAGTGCGAGGATCGCCAGGCCGCGGACGCCGGGCGCCGGTTCATGGAGGTGATCAGCCACGAGGTGCGCACGCCGATGAACGGCGTCCTGGCCGTGGCCGAACTGCTGCGACGCCAACCCTTGTCGGCCGATTCCCAGGCCTATGTGCGCACGATCATCGAATCCAGCCACGCCACCTTGCGGGCCCTGAACGCCGCCCTTGATCTCGCCCGCGCCAACACCGCCAGCCTGGCGCTGAACACCGCGCCCGCGCTCCTGCGCGACGTCATGGACCTGGTGCAGGCCGGCTGGGAGGCCCGCGCCGCCCAGGACGGGGTGACCCTGCTGGTCGCCTACGACGGCGACCCGGGCCTGTCCGCTGTGATCGACGCCGAGCGGGTCAAGCAGGTGTTCGACGGCCTGATCGAGACCGCCCTCACCCTCAATCGCCGCGGCGCCATCGAGGCGAGCCTGCAGGCCAGCCGCACCGCCGATGGCCTGCGGCTGGTCGGCCGGGTCCGGGACGCCGGCGGCGGCCTGACGGCCTCGCGGCTTACCAGCCTCTTCTCCGACCCCGCCGGCTCCATCGATGGCGGCGGCCAGACCCGGCTGGGCCTGGCGCTCTGCCGGCGGATCGTCGAGCGGATGGCCGGGGTCCTCCGCGCCGAGGATAATGTCGGCCCCGGCGCCACCATCGCCTTCGAATTCCTCGCCGCCGAGGCCATCGCCGAGGTCGAGGCCCCCCTGCGGCCGGCCGCGGATCAACGGGGCGCCCATGTGCTGGTGGTGGACGACAACGCCACCAACCGCATGGTCGCCGAGGCCCTGTGCGAAATGTTCGACTACACCTCCGAATGCGCCGTCGACGGCCAGGAGGCGGTGGAGGCGGCCCGAACCGGCCGCTTCGACCTGATCCTGATGGATATCCGCATGCCGAACATGGACGGGGTCGAGGCGACCCGGGCCATCCGCAAGCTGCCGGGCGCGGCGGGGGCGGTGCCGATCATCGCCCTGACCGCCAACGCCGATCCCGAGGACGCCAAGCTGTACATCGCCGCCGGCATGCACAGCGTGGTGGAAAAGCCCCTGAAGCCGGAGAAGTTGCTGGAGGCGATGAGCCTGGCCCTGCCGACGACGCCGGGGCGGCGGTCGGCCGCGGCCTGAGATCGAAACGAGCAGACTGCGGAATCTCAAATAATTCCCGTCATGGCCGGGCTTGTCCCGGCCATCCAGGAACACGAACGGAAGCGGTCCGTACACGAAGCCAACCGCACCCAGAATCCCGAGCGGCGACACCTGAGATCGTCTGGCGCCGTCTGTGATCCTGGGTGGCCGGGACAAGCCCGGCCACGACGGAGAAGAGGGTAGGCCTAGCCGCCGTAGAGCACGGTGATCGTCTCGGCCACGCAGGCCGGGCGGTCCTCGCCCTCGATCTCGATGGTGCAGAGATTTTTGATCTGCACGCCGCCGGCCTTGGCCTCGACGCCAATCAGCTTTTGGCGCATACGCACCCGCTTGCCGACGCGGACCATGTTGGTGAAGCGCACCTTGTCGGAGCCATAGTTGATGCCCCGGGTGACGCCGGTCACGTTCAGCATGCCGGCGCCGAGGAAGGGGATGAGCGACAGGGTCAGGTAGCCGTGGGCGATCGGCCCGCCGATTTCGCGGTTGGCGCGCTCGACGTCCACGTGGATCCATTGGTGGTCGCCGGTGGCCTCGGCGAACATATTCACCCGCTCCTGGGTGATCTCCACCCAATCCGAGACGCCCACCTCCTGGCCGACGATGCTGGCCAGATCCTTCAGTTCCACCGCGTCCATGGACGGCTCCCTTCAAATTCCAAACGCGCGTTTGTTCGCACCTTCCGACTGGGCGGGCAAGCGGCCGCGCCGATCAGGCGGCGAGGGACGCGGCCACCTTTCCGAGGATCATGTCGGCGGCCTTTTCGGCGATCATGATGGTCGGCGCATTGGTGTTGCCCGACACCAGCCGCGGCATCACCGAGGCGTCGATGACCCGCAGGCCCTCCACCCCGATCACGCGCAACTGGGTGTCCACCACGGCCGCGCCGCCCGACCCCATCTGGCAGGTGCCGACGGGGTGGTAGAGGGTCGAGCCGGTCATGCGGGCGTATTCGAGCAGGCCCTCGTCGGTGGCGAGGTCCGGCCCCGGGTTCATCTCGTGATCGATATAGGGGGCCAGGGCCGGCTGGGCGGCGATGGTGCGGCACCAGCGCAGGCCGGCGACGGCGACCTCCTGATCCAAGGGGTCGTTCAGGTAGTTGGCCAGGATCGACGGATGGACGGTCGGATCGGCGGACTTGATGCGGATATGGCCGCGGCTTTCCGGCCGCAGCTGGCAGGGCGCCATGGTCAGGCCCGGCAGGTCTTCCATCTGCATCTTCTGCTCGGTGAACAGCTTCTCCAGATCCATGGTCGCCGGCAGGATGTGGAACTGCAGGTCGGGGCCTGAAAGATCCGGGCGAGACTTGCAGAAGGCGGCGATATGGGCGGCCGAGAGGCTGAGCAGGCCCTTGCGCTGGAAGGCGTATTTGACGATCTCCCCGACCATCCGGGCGCCCTTGGACATCTCATTGATGGAGACCACCCCCGGCTTCAGCCGGAAGCGCGCGCCCATCATATAATGGTCCTGGAGGTTCTCCCCGACGCTGGGCCGATCGACCAGGACCGCGATCCCGTGGTCGCGTAGCAGTTCGCCGCCGCCGATTCCGGACAGCTGCAGCAGCTGCGGCGAGTTCACCGCCCCGCCGGCCAGGATCACCTCGGCCTTGGCGGTCGCCGTGCGCGCCACGCCGTTCTGGGTGAAGGCCACGCCCACGGCGCGCTTGCCCTCGAAGATCACCCGGCTGGCCAAGGCGTTCGTCTCGACCCTGAGATTCGCCCGGCTCATCACCGGATGCAGATAGGCCACCGCCGCCGAGCAGCGCTGACCGTTCTTCACCGTCAGCTGGTACCAGGAGACCCCCTCCTGGTCCTCGCCATTGAGGTCCGCCTTGCGCGGAATGCCGGCCTGTTCGCAGGCGTCGATGACGGCGTTGGAGACCTCGTGGGTTTCGGTCACGTCGGAGACGTTCAGTGGACCGCCCTGGGCGTGGTGGGCGTCGGCGCCGCGTTCCTGGTGCTCTGCGCGCAGGAAGTAGGGCTTCACATCGTCCCAGCCCCAGCCGTCGCAGCCCAGCTGGCGCCAGCCGTCGTAGTCGGCGTGTTGGCCGCGGATGTAGAGCAGGCCGTTGATCGACGAGGAGCCGCCCAGCACCTTGCCCCGCGGCCACACGTGCGGGCGTCCGCCAGTGCCAGGGTCCGGCTCGGTGGTGTAGAGCCAGTTGACCTTGGGGTCCTTCAGGGTCTGCGAATAGCCGACCGGGGTGTGGATCATCAGGTTGGACATGAACTGGCCGAGATTGTGCGTCGGCCGGTCGTCGCCGCCGGCCTCAAGCAGCAGGACCCGGGTCTTGCCGTCGGCGGTCAGGCGGCTCGCCAGCACGCATCCGGCCGATCCGGCGCCGACGATGACGTAGTCGGCCTCAATGTCCCCGCTCATGGTCTTCTCCCGCGCACATTATCAGTGTTCATTAAGGACGACGTATCGCGCGCGCTGCTCCCCCTTGCAACGGCGTGTGATCGGAACCGGATCAATGGCCGCCGACAAGGCGGCCCAAGCCTGCCAAGAGGAACGAAAACCATGGCCGCCGCCCCGACCTTCGAGACCCTGCTCTACGCCGTCGAGGACGGGATCGCGACCATCACCCTGAACCGGCCGGACAAGCTGAACGCCTTTACCGGCCGCATGGCGCAGGAGCTGATCGCCGCCTTCGACGCCACCGACGCCGACGACACTGTGGGGGCGGTGATCGTCACCGGCGCCGGGCGCGGCTTCTGCGCCGGGGCGGACCTTTCGGCGGGGGCGGCCACCTTCGACTACGACGCCCGGGGCGCGGCGGGGCAGGAGCAGGTCAAGGTGGGCGACGTCAATCGCGACAGCGGCGGGCGGGTCACCTTGCGCATCTTCGACAGCCTCAAGCCGGTGATCGCCGCCGTGAACGGCCCGGCCGTCGGCATCGGGGTGACCATGCAGCTGGCCATGGACATCCGCATCGCCTCCGACAATGCGCGGTTCGGCTTCGTTTTCGGCCGCCGGGGCATCGCGCCGGAGGCCTGCTCCTCCTGGTTCCTGCCGCGGATCGTCGGCATCGCCCAGGCCCTGGAGTGGTGCTACTCCGGCCGGGTCTTCCCGGCCGCCGAGGCCAAGGAGGGCGGCCTGGTGCGCTCCCTGCACGCCCCGGAGGACCTGCTGCCCGCCGCCCGCGCCATCGCCCGCGAGATCATCGACAACGCCGCCCCGGTCTCGATCGCCCTGATCCGGCAGATGATGTGGCGCGGCCTCACCGCCAGCCATCCCATGGAGGCCCACCGGGCCGACAGCCGCGCCATTCAGGCCAGGGGCGCGGCGGCGGACGCCCGCGAAGGGGTGACGTCGTTCCTGGAGAAGCGCCAGCCGGCCTACCCCAACAAGGTCTCCACCGACCTGCCGGACATCTGGCCGTATTGGGAAACGCCGGCGTTCAAGTAGGGGCCGGCGAAGAGCACGCCTGCGAAGGCGTGCTCTCAAATCCGCCGCAAACGCGGGGTTAACCCTGTCGTGTTCCACTCCACCCCCGCCACCTCTCCCAAGGGCGTTCGATGAACGATTCCGCGCCCCTCGCCCTCAAGCCCGACGACGCCCCGGTCTCCCGCGCACGCACGGCGCTATTCAAGCGGCTGGCGGACGTGGTCTGCCTGCCGTCGAGCCGGGTGAACGCCTTCGAGCGCAGCATGATCGCCGACCTCCTGGCCGACATGCTTCGCGAGGCGGTGACCTCCGAGCGGGCGCGCGTGGCCCGGCGGCTGGCCAACCTCGGCGAAATCCCGCCGACCCTGGTGCGCATGCTGCTGCGCGACGAATTCGAGGTGGCCCAGCACCTCTTGGAACATTGCGAGTCCCTCAGCGACGCCGACCTGCTGGACTGCGCCCGGCGCGGAACCCCCGACCACCGCCGCCTGATCGCCGCCCGCCGCGGGGTGAGCGAACTGGTGGCCGAGGCCCTGGTCGACCCCCTGGAGCCGGCGGTGATCGAGCTTTTGCTGCGCAACACCCTGGCGCGGCTTTCGGCGGATGCGGTGGAGCGGCTGGTGGCCGCCACCCGGGAGCATCCCCGCTACGTTCCGATGTTGTTGCGGCGCGCGGAGCTGCGGCCCTCCCACGCCTACATCCTCTTCTGGTGGGCCGACGCCGAGGCGCGCCGGACCGTGTTGCAGCGGTTCGCCGTCTCGCGGGAGGTGCTGCAGGAGGCCGCCGCCGACGTCTACCCCCTGGCCGCCGCCGAGGGTTGGCAGGAGCCGGTTTCGCGCAAGGCCCTGCAGTTCATCGAGCGTCGCCAGCGCAACCGCGCCGCCCTGCAGCGCTCGTCCTTCACCAGCCTGGAGGCCGCCGTCTCCGCCGCCGAGACCGGCCTCACCCGCGAGGTCGCCCAGGAGATCGCCTATCTGTCAGGCCTCAAGCCGATGACCGGGGCGAAAATCCTCACCGATCCCGGCGGCGAGCCCATCGCCATCCTCTGCAAGGCCACGGGCCTGACCAAGGCGGCGGTGCGCAGCCTCTGGCGGGCCATGCGCCGCCCGGAGGTCGACGAGCAGGGTCAGATCGCGCCCAGCCTCGACCGCGTGCTGATCACCTACGACATGATCGCCGTCGATCGCGCCCAGACCGTGCTGCGCTATTGGAACTGGTCGCTGACCTCGGCGATGACCCCGGCGCTGATGCAGGCCATCCGCGACAGCGAAGAGGCCGATCCGGAGACCTATTCGACCTCCGAACGGGCGGCGATGCTGGCCTGGTCGGGGGATTTCGGCCGCTAACCGCCTTCGCGTTCAAGGCGCCAAGTCCTGCAATCGCCGCCGACCGGCGTTCTCCTTGCGAACGCCCAAGGTTATCTTGCGAGTTCTTGGCGTCGTTTGTTGAGTGAAATCGAAAAATTGCCGTTGTCGGACGAGGCGAAGGTCTATATGCCAACGCCGACCCGGGCCAAGATCAATGGTCCCGATCCCAGGCCATTATTCACAGACAGAGATCAAAATGGACGACAAGTCGGAACTCATTGAGATGACCGCGGATATCGTGTCCGCCTATGTCGGCGCCAACACTGTCTCGGCGAACGATCTTCCTTCGCTGATCCAGAGCGTGCACAAGGCGCTAGCCGGCGTTTCCACGGGCGTGGAAACCGTCGAGGTCGCCCCGAAGGAGCCGGCGGTCTCGATCAAGAAGTCGATCACTCCCGATTTCCTGATCTGCCTTGAGGACGGCCGCAAGTTCAAGTCCCTCAAGCGCCACCTGCGCACCAAGTACAACCTCAGCCCCGAGGATTACCGCGCCAAGTGGGGCCTAGCCAAGGACTATCCGATGGTGGCCCCCAGCTATGCCGCGGCGCGCTCCAGCCTCGCCAAGCAGATGGGTCTCGGCCAAGGCGGCCGTCAGGCGGCCAAGAAGGGCCGCTAGGCTTGCACAGCCCAGGCTGTTAACGATCGAATCGCCCGCCGCGCCCGTCGCGGCGGGCTTTTTTGAGCCCAAAACATCACGCCGTGCGAATTCGCCGCGGCGAGGGCGGCTTTTCGCTTGCCAGGGAATCATCAGTTAAGTGATAGTGAATCACTGTGATTCCAACGGGTTGTTAAGGATTGCGCGAATGATGGCGCAGATGAACGGCCCCGCTACCGCCGTTCGCGCTCACGAGGAGATTTTCGCCTACTGGGCCTCGCGTCGCGAGGGCGCCCAGCTGCCGAAGCGCGCCAGCATCCATCCCGCCCATTTCAAGCGCCACCTGCCGACCATCAGCCTGATCGATGTGCTGGACGAGCCGCGCGACTACCGCCTGCGGCTGGCCGGAACCGGCCTCTACAACGTCTATGGCCGGGAGATCACCGGCCGCACCCTGGACGATGTCTACAACACCCAGGCCGCCGACTACTGGCGCATCGAGCTCGACAAGGTGGTCGAGCAGCGGCGGCCCGGCGTCGGGGTGCACAATTTCGGCTGGCGCGGCGCCGGCCACCTGTCGATCCTGTGGCTGCGCCTGCCGCTGGCCAGCGATGGGGTGAACGTCGATATGATCCTGGGTTACGACGCCCTGCTGGGCGTGCGCGCCGAAAGCGGCTCCAGCGGCATCCGCGCCGCCTAGCTCACGCCGCCCCGGCGTCGCGCCGGATGCGCTCCACCATCGAAAACAGCCCGTTCGACCGCTGCGCCGAGAGCGCCCCTGAAAGGCCCAGCCTTTCCATCGCCGCCTTGGCGTCGAAGGCCAGGATCGCGGCCGGGGTCTGGTGCGAATAGAGCCGCAGCAGGATGGCGATCAGGCCGCGCACGATGTGGGCGTCGGAATCGCCGCGAAAGCCCAGCCGCCCGTCCGCCTCGGGCTCGGTGACCAGCCAGACCTGGCTGGCGCAGCCCCGCACCTTGTTGTCCGCGCTGCGTTCGGCCTCGGTGAGCGGCGAAAGGCCGCGACCCAGGTCGATGACGTGGCGATAGCGGTCCTCCCAGTCGTCCATCAGGTCGAACTCGCCTTCGAGCGCCTCAAGGGCCTGGTCAATCGATTCGGTCATGCGAAGGCGGCGTCCGCGGGCGAAGGCCCGCACTTAGGCGCCCTCAGCGCGGCAGGCAACGGCCAAAACGCGCGCGGCTGTCGCGCTGAGCGCGAGCGCGCTGGCCTAACCGCGCGCCGGCCAGTACCCTCCGCTACTCACAGACAACAAGAATCGCCCCCCGATTTGGACGCCGCCCCGCATCCGTCTCCAGAGACCGCCCCCGCCGAGCCGCGCGCCGCGGCCGGCTGGCATGGCGCGTGCGCGGCCGCGGCCATCCTGGGCGCGGCGGTTGTAGCCCTGGCCGCGCCGACAGCCGGCTGGCCGCCGTTCGTCGGCCTGATGGTGCTGGCGGCGCCCGGGCTTGCGGGCCTTGTGCCGGCGGCGCGCAACGAGGCTCGCGGCCGCGCGGCCCTGCTCGGCCTCTGGGCCCTGGCCCCGGCCCTGGCTGGTATTCTGACCGGCGGCGTTTCGGGGCCGCTGGCCATCTGGTGCCTGGCCCCCCTCGCCGCGGCGATGATGCTGGGCGCCGGCCGCCAGCTGGCCCTCGGCGCGGCCCTGGCCCTGGGCGCCCTGGCCGCCGCGGCCCTCGCCCAGGCCTTCGGCCTGGCGATGGAGCCTCCCCAAGACACGGCCGGTTTCGCGATAAGCCTGGGCTCGCTGACGGCGTTCGCCGCGGCGGCGATCGCGGCGCAGTTCATCGGCGGGAGGGCCGCCCGTACTGCCGGACCGGCGACCCCGCCGGCGAGCGAACCCGCACCGCCCGCGACCTGGCCCTCCGGCCTGGAGGTCGCGCTGCGCGAACGGCTCGATCAGCAGCCGCACCTGATCCTGGTCCTGGCCGAGGGCGGCCGGGTCGCTGAGGCGTTCGGATCGGCCCCGGCCTATGTCTCCGTCGAAGCCCTGATGGGCCAGGGGCTGCTCGCCCTGACCGAACCCGCCCGCTGGCGCGACCTGACCGTGGCCCTCAACAACGCCGCCCATGTCGGCCAGGGCCAGATCGAGTTTCCCCTCGCCGACGCGCCTCAAATCTGGGTGGCTCTCGACCTGCGGGCCATGGCTGACGGCCGGCTGATCGGCGCCCTGCGCGACGCGACGCCGGACGTGCGCCGGGCCCTGGCCCTGGACGCCGCCCGGGCCGACGCCGAGGCGCTGAACATCGGCAAGTCACGGTTTCTGGCCAATATGAGCCACGAGCTGCGCACCCCGCTCAACGCCATCATGGGTTTCTCCGACATCATGCGCGAGCGGATGTTCGGCCCCCTGCCCGGCAAGTACGGGGAATACGCCGACCTGATCCACGACGCCGGCGCCCATCTGCTGGACCTGATCAACGACGTCCTCGACATGTCCAAGATCGAGGCCGCCAAGTACGAGCTGGTGCGCGAGGAGCTCGACGCCCGTGAGCCGATCTCGGCGGCTCTGCGCCTGATGCGGCTGCAGGCCGACGATGTGAGGGTCCAGCTGCGCGGGGTCCTCCCCAGCCAGCCCCTGGACGTCCTGGCCGACCGACGGGCGCTGAAGCAGATCGTGCTCAACCTGATCTCCAACGCCCTGAAATTCACGCCGGCGGGCGGCATGGTGACCGTGTCCCTGACCGCCCTCGCCGGGGCCCTGGAGTTGACCGTGGCCGACACCGGCCTCGGCATCGCCGAGGAGGATCTCGCCCGCCTCGGCCGGCCGTTCGAACAGGCGGGGGACGCCGGCCAGCAGGCGAGGGGCACGGGCCTTGGCCTGTCCCTGGTGCGCGCCTTCGCCGAACTGCATGGGGGTGAGATGGCCATCGAGAGCCGGCTGGGCGAGGGGACGGCGGTCACCGTGCGGTTGCCGGTGCTGGTGGCGCCGCGGTCCAACGGAGGCGGCGGCCACCCAGACCATGACGAGGCGTACGGCGTGGAGACCGATGGGCCGTCCCTGCGCAGCGCCCAGGTGATAGCGTTCAATCCGCAAAGGTGACGCCGGGCCACGACGAGCCGAAGAACAGGTGATCGGGGTCCGGGCGTCGTGACATTTCCCTACAAGCACATCCACATCCTGGGCGCCGCCGGCGCCGGAACGACCACTCTCGGCGCGAACCTCGCCGCAGCGATTGGCGGAGCGCACCTAGACACCGACGACCATTATTGGTTGCCCACCTGGCCGCCCTACCGGGAGAAACGACCACCGGCCGAACGGCTTGAGCGTCTTCGCGCCGAATTTGCGCGGACGGAGCGATGGGCCCTGTCCGGATCCCTGCTCTACTGGGGCGTGGACTTGGCCGCCGACTTCGACCTGGTGATCTTCCTCTTCGTACCGCCGGCCGAACGTCAGGCGCGAGTTCTGGCGCGGGAACGGCAGCGCTACGGCGACCAGATCGCTCCCGGCGGCGCGCTTTACGAGTCCCACCTCGCCTTCGTGGACTGGACGGCCACCTACGACACCGCCACGGGCCCTGGCCGTAACCTGATCAGTCACCGTGCCTGGCTGGAGACCCTGACCTGCCCGGTTCTGGAAATTGCTGGAACCCAACCGCCCGAAGAGACCCTTCGGCGCGTGCTGGAATATCGCGAGGGGAGCCTCTAGCGCTGCCCGGCGGCCAGGAACGCCCGTCCGGCGGCGAAATCGCCCACCTCCACATAAGCCGTGCGAACGCTTTCGCCGGAGCCGCTGGCGAACAGGAAGTCCACCGCCACCACTTCGCGCGGATCGAGCCCGGCCAGGGTGTCCATGGCCCAGGCCGGGAAGCGGAAGGCCACCGCCGAGTCGGTCCCCCCCGGGTAGAGTTCGGCGTTGGGCGCGCCCCGGGCCTCGGCCAGGATGCTGCGGGTCGCGTAGCGCGGCGGCATGCGGTCGGCCATGGCCAGCCGCCCGCCGGCCCCGGCGTGGAGGAAGTTCAGGAAGGGGTCGGGGGCGCGGCCGATATCGCGGACCACCAGGCGCGCGGCGTAGGGAACGGCCCCGTCGTTGAAGTTCGCGACGGCGAACATCGCCGGCGGCTCGGATCGGCCGGCGAGGCCGAAGACCATGCTGTCCCAGCCGAACTTGGAGGGCTGGTAGAGGCGCCAGCGGCGGATGTTGGCGGAGATGGCGCGGTCAGCCTTCCAGTTGGCGGCGTCGCCGGCGAAAGTCATCTGGTAGAGCTTGGCGTAGCCGTCGAAGGCGTTGCGCACCCGATTGGCGGCCACCGTCAGGTCGGGAGAATTGCAGGGCGTGCGCGCGGCCTGATCCTGGGCCCGCTGGCCCACCTGGGCCAGGGTCGCGCTGGAGAGCCCCGATCGCAGGGCCGCGCCTCGGGCCTGGGCCTGGGCCGCGCCCAGGGCCGAGGCCAGATTGGGGGCGAAGAGGCCGCAGCGCTGATTGGCCGCCGACATCACCGCGCGCTCATAATAGCTGTCGACGGCGGCGGCGTGGGCCAGGGCCGGCAGGGCCGAGAGCGCGATGGCCAGCGCGCCGGCGCGCCAGTGCGATCGGCGTTTCGAGCTTGCGGCGTCGCGTTCGGGGCGCAATGGGCCTATTCCTGGTCTGCCGGGCGCGCCGATATCGACGCGTCGAACACCAGTTTCTTACGTCCAACCCCTTTCCCGACCGTTATCGAGGCGCCCTTGCTGCTTTCCACCGACATCTGGGTCGGCG